>Ga0310695_10000172_pt1 | contig 171077 bp, 152 predicted proteins | sample RumenRJG_04DNA_FD_203882 | JGI IMG/M metagenome (GOLD analysis project Ga0310695, IMG submission 203882) | Bovine rumen microbial communities from Lethbridge, Alberta, Canada - RJG_04 (v2) (version 2) | ecosystem: Host-associated > Mammals > Digestive system > Stomach > Rumen | place: Canada...
TGGTGTAATGGATGAGCATCGACTGGCCTCCCTGCACCATGAGCAGGAACACCAGCAATGCGCCCAGCACCGAAATGATGAGCCACCAGTAATTCTGTAAAAGATTATATGTTGTCATATCTTGGGTTCTCCTTTCGTTTAATCATTAACGGTGTCTAAATCGGTCTGTGACTTCTTGGAAATCTGCTTGCAGATGATGCTGATGTCGGCAATCAGTAAGGCCGTGAAAATTACGGCAAAGATCCAGAAGGTCACCTGCACGTAGCCGGCGCTCAGGTCGCTGATGGCCACCTTGTTGGGCATCAAGTCCTGAATGGTCCAGGGCTGACGTCCCACCTCGGCGACAATCCATCCGCTGGCGCTGCACAAGTAGGTCAGCGGCACGGTGATGATGGCAAGGCGGTACCACCACTTGCTCCATTTTGCCTTGTCCAGGATGTTGGGCTTGTAGACAAACAACAGGGCCAACAACAGGAAAAGTAGCAAGTAACCGCCCACGGTCACCATGAAGTGGAAGGTGTAGAACGTCAAGGGCACATTGGGAATGGCCTCCTCGGGGCGTTCAAGGTAGCCGTAGCCGAAGTGCTTGAAATCGGTGTTGAGGATGCTTTGGATACTGTCACGCATCAACATGTTGCCACTGTTATTAGGTGCACTGTACTGCGAGAGCAGTTCCTGCAAATGCTTTCCGCGCTCCATGCGCTCGGCATACGGGATGGTGTTCACTTCATTACCCTCGCTGTCATAACTAACGCCGTTGATGATGTCTTCGATGCCAGGCACAAAGGCTTTGTAGTCATGAGTTGCCAGGAACGAGAGTCCGTAGGGGATGCTGATGTCGAACAGGTAGGGGTCCTGTTCGTCAAAGGCTTGCTTTGACGGGTTGAGGATACCAAATGCCACAATCGATTGCTCGTGGTTGCCCTTGTACAGGCCCTCCATCGCTGCCAGTTTCATGGGTTGGTACTTGGCTACGGTCACGGCGCTCGTGTCGCCGGTGATCATCGTCAGCACGATGCCGATGGTACCCACCCAGGCGCCCACCTTGAGGCTGCGCCAGCAGTGGTCCATGTTGCGCTTTTTGAGCATCATCCAGCCGCACACGCCGCACACGAACACACCTCCCAGTGCCCAAGCACTCAGCACGGTGTGGAAAAACTTGCTCAATGCCATGGGCGAAAGTGCCACAGCGGCAAAACTTGTCATCTCGTTGCGCATCGTGGTAGGGTTGAACTCGCAGCCAGTGGGATACTGCATCCATGCGTTGGCCACGAGAATCCAAAATGCCGACAGGGTCGCTCCAATGGCGGTGAGCCACGTGGCAGCCAGGTGGAACTTGGGGCTCACCTTCTTCCAGCCGAAGAACATTACAGCGATGAACGTCGATTCCATGAAGAAGGCGAGGATGCCCTCGATTGCCAACGGTGCTCCGAAGATGTCGCCCACAAACCAACTGTAATTGGACCAGTTGGTGCCGAACTCAAACTCCAAGATGATGCCCGTTGCGACGCCGATGGCGAAGTTCACCCCGAAGATGGTCATCCAGAACTTGGTTGTCGCGAGCCACTTCTCGCTCTTGGTCTTCAGGTATATCGTTTCCATCACGGCGACGATGATACCCAGGCCCAGCGTCAATGGCACGAACAGCCAATGGTATATGGCCGTCAGCGCAAATTGCGCCCTCGACCAGTCAACAACATTGATTAATTCTTCCATACTTATTCGGTTTTTGGTTGTGTAAGTTTTAGTCGTCAGCGTGGTCAGCGTCCACAGGCTCCTGGTTGCCGGTCAACTGTTGCCTGACATACTCGGCCTTCTCCTGATCGGTGTCACACTTGGTGCTCAGGAAATCAGGGAAGAGGAGAAACTTGAGGACGAAGAAAAAAATGAACAGCTTAATGCCGATGATGAGCCATAGCGTCTTGCCCACAGTCATGCTGCGGAATCCATCGTAGTACAAATGGAAAACGCGCGACCAGAATCCACGATTGATGTCTTGGTTCTCGCTCATGGCATAAAGAGGATTAATGTTAACGAATTGACAAAATTAGTGAAAAAAATTAAATTTCCAAAACAATTGACCATTTTTTGGCCTAAAAAATGAAAATATCTATCATCAATCAAAAATAATATGAGAATTCCGTTAATTCGCTGACTTGTAGTTCGGGAATAATATCTAAATTTGTAGCATGATACTTAAAGAAGCGATAGAACAACTCAAGAATGGCTTGGCAGGAATCTGTGAGCCCGGCGAAGCGCAGGCGATGATTCGTATCATCTGCGAGGATGTGTTTAACTATGACCTAGTGGATGTCGCACTGCGCCAGGATAGTGAATTGCCTGATTTCGCACCGCAGCGCATCGCCGACATCATTGTCCGGTTGCAGCGGCACGAGCCGTTGCAGTACATCGTGGGCAGCGCCCGTTTCCACGGTCACCGCTTCAAGGTGACCCCCGTTGTACTCATCCCTCGCCCTGAGACCGAGCAACTCGTTGACCTGATTGTCGATGAGAATCCGGACAGCGACTTGCGGGTCCTAGACATCGGCACCGGCAGCGGTTGCATTGCCATTTCGCTGGCCAGGGCGTTGAAGTTTGCCCAGGTCGATGCGCTTGATGTATCGCGTGATGCGCTGGCGGTGGCAAGGGACAATGCGGCGGCGCTCAAGGTCAAGGTGCGCTTTTTTGAGAGTGATATACTGTCACCGCAGCCACCTGCCCGTTATGACATCATCGTGAGCAATCCGCCCTATGTGTGCTGGAGTGAACGGGAGGCCATGGAACGCAATGTGCTGGATTACGAGCCTGGTCAAGCATTGTTTGTGCCTGACAACGACCCGTTGCTTTTCTATAAGGCGATAGTGCCCTATGCCGCCCAGTCGCTGGAGCGCGGCGGGCACCTGTATCTCGAAATCAATCAGCGCTTTGGCAACGAGATGAGGCGTTTGCTTGAGGATAGCGGCTTTGATGAGGTGCGTATCATCGAGGACAGTTATGGCAAGGTGCGCTTTGCAGCCGCTGTTATCAAGTAGCCGTGACAACGAATAATACGCAACGAGTTTTACAAATTAAGCTGATTAATTTGTTGGATAATCATTAGTGTAATTAGCGTAATTGGTCGTTTCAGTAATTGGAGACTGATGGTTGTTGACGAGAAATATATGCGCCGTGCCTTGCAGCTGGCGCGCCTGGGGGCTGGCCATGCTTCGCCCAACCCCATGGTGGGCGCAGTGATTGTAGGCCCCGACGGCAATGTCATCGGCGAGGGCTGGCACCGCAAGTGCGGCGAGGGCCATGCCGAGGTGAATGCCGTTGCCAGTGTCAAGGATAGCAGCTTGCTCAAGGACAGTACGCTATATGTAACGCTTGAGCCCTGTTCCCATTATGGAAAGACACCGCCTTGTGCCCGCTTGATCATCGAGCTGGGCATTCCCCGTGTGGTGGTGGGATGTCTAGACCCCTTTGTCAAGGTGTCGGGCCGTGGCGTTTCCATGCTTCGTGAGGCGGGGATAGAAGTTACCGTCGGCCTGCTGGAGCGAGAGTGCCGCATGCTGAACCGCCGTTTCATGACCGCACACACTTCCGGGCGCCCCTGGATTCAACTCAAGTGGGCCCAGACCTCCGACGGCTTCATCGCACGGCCGCCTGATGCCGGCGAGAATCCGCTGCGCATGTCTACTCCCGTGACGATGTGCCTGATGCACCGCCAGCGGGCGTTGTGCGATGCCATTGTGGTGGGCGCAGCCACTGCCCGCGTCGACAACCCATCGCTCACCACCCGCCGCTGGCCGGGACAGTCGCCGCTGCGTGTGGTGCTGTCGCGCGACTTGTCGATAGGCGGCAACCTTAAACTGCTTACCGACACGCTTCCCACCATCGTCTATAATGGCAAGAAAAACGAGGCGGCCGGAGCGGTGGAATATGTCAAGATGGACACATCGAGTCCCCGCTCCTGGCTCGAGGACTTGTACCGCCGCGGCGTGACCAGCGTCATGGTCGAGGGCGGTGCTGTGGTGCTGAGGGAACTGATTGACGCTGGCTTGTGGGACGAGGCCCGTGTCGAGGTCAGCCCGCGCAGGGTGGGGAAGGGCGTGGGTGCGCCCGTCATTGATGGGCAAGTCGTGAGCCGTGAGGCCATTGACGGCAACACCATCATCTATATGAGACCAGCAACTTGAGCTGATTAAGGGCCGCTGGTCGGCACCTGGCCGATGTCGCGTGATGTGAAGGCAGCGCTTGTTCGTTAAAAAGGTGTAAAAAGCACCGTAAATCCGTTTATTATCTTTAACGGGTATATTCCGTGTGGTTTTGAAATAGTAATTTTACCCGCCGAAAATAGGCTCCTCACATTATTAATTGAGAAAAATCCCGTGTATGACGGAATTTTTTTGTAATTTTGCCGTTTGTAACAAAAGAACGAACTACGAAGATAACGATAATGACAAATAAAGCTTCATTATACCTTGTGCTGGCAATGGCAGTTATGCTCTTGTCGCTTCCTGCGCTTGTCGCATGTAACCATGATGACAAAGATGACGACAGCGTCTACTCCTATAGCGACAGTGAACAGACTACACTCGTGACCGGTTTCTCGCTGCAGCCTGATGCCGAAGTGCTTGCCAGCCTGGACTCGGTGCATTTTACCATCGACTATGATAACGGTTTGATTTATAATGCCGACTCGCTGCCTAAGGGCACCGACATCAGCGCCTTGAAGGTGAATGTTGAGTTCCTGAACACGGTCCGCTCAGCCGTCTTTACCATCACCGGAGCCACAGAGCAGGCCGACACGACCATCAATTATGCTAAAATGATGACCCAGAGTCTTGACTTCACAGGCAAAACCGTGCTGACGGTAACCTCGGGCGATGAGAGCCAGGTCAAGGACTATGAAATCAAAATCCTCGTTCACCATGTGAACCCCGACTCGCTGGTCATGCCCATATCGTGGCGCCGTGACCTGCCTGGTTATGAGAGCAGCCTCAAGGGTCACAAGGCCGTGAAGCAGGGCGATGTGTACCGCATCATGACCTATGACGGCAACCAGTGCAAGATGTTGACCGCAACCTCTCCCAACCAGGGCATTTGGGACAGCCAGACGGTGAATGTGCCGTTTGAGCCTCAGGTGCAGACGCTGGCGGCCACTCCGTCGGCCTTGTACATGCTTGACGCCGATGGCGAGCTTTACACCTCGGCCGATGGCACCGAGTGGACCTCGTGCGGTGTGTTGTGGCACAGCCTGTTGGGTGCCTACGAAGACCGTGTGCTGGGTGTGATGGGCGATGCTGGCAGTTATTATCATGACGAGTATCCCCGCACCGACGACTTTGTCTCGACCGAGATTGAGGACGGGTTCCCCATTGCCCATTCCTCGGAATTGATGCAGACCACCAACGAGTGGACTTTATCCCAGCAGGCACTGCTTGTGGGTGGCGTGGACAGTGGCGGCCAAGCGCTGAGTGATGTCTGGGGGTATGACGGCACCCGTTGGGGCAAGATCAACAACATCCACAGCACGGCTATGCCGGCCTTGACTGATGCCACGCTGTTTGCCTACTATACCTACCGTCCCGTTACTGGCGTCCGCCGTTACAGTTGCCAGTCAACATTGTATGTCATGGGTGGCAAGCTTTCCGACGGCAGCCTCAACAGTTCGATTTACCTGTCCAAAACCCAGGGAGTCACCTGGACGGTCGGGGATTCGACGGTAGCCCAGCCCAGCCACATGCCAGAGTTTTATGGCGCACAAGCGTTTGTAAACTACGAGAACATGTCGGTTGCCGGTAGTGGCGCCAACGGACCGCAACGCATTGTCGCTCCTGTCATGTCATGGGATTGCCCTTACTTCTATCTGTTCGGCGGTTACAATGACCAGGGTGTGCTGCTGCCCCATGTGTGGCGTGGAGTATACCTGCGCCTGACCAACAATCCGGTATATTGATTGAGATGAAGAAATCGTTGTATATAGTTCTGATAGCGTTGCTCACCGCAATTGCCGCAACGGCCCAGCAGTACAAGTACGAGGTGGGCCCCACATTGGGTATGTCGGGTTATCTGGGAGATGTGAACAACAGCAACCTGTTCAAGCATCCCGGAGTGACGGGCGGCGCCATGTTCCGCTATGCCCACAACAGCCGTTGGGCATTCAAGGCCAACCTGAACTATGCCAGCATCAGCGGCAACAGCAAGGATATTGAAACCCAGTTCCCCGATGAGATGGAATATGACTTCTCGTCAAGCCTCATCGATCTGGGCTTCACTGCCGAGTTCAATTTCTTGAACTACGGCCGTGGCCCGATGTACAAGAAATACAAGCCCATCTCGCCCTATATGGTTGCTGGTGTGGGCTTTGTGTTCGCCATCAGCAACGGCCACAACCAGGCGTCGTTCACGATACCCATCGGCATCGGTGTGAAATACAAGTTCAAAGACCGCCTGAATCTGGGCTTTGAGTTTACGATGCGCAAGGAATTCAGCGACCGCATCGATCACTTGAGCGACCTGTACGGCATCAAGCACTCGTTTGCCAAGAACACCGACTGGTACAGTTTTGCCATGTTCTCGGTGTCCTACGAGTTCGGCAAGCGGTGCATCAAGTGCAACTATATAGAATAAAGCATTACGCAATGTCAACACTCAGCGAAAAAATACAGCAACTTGACCCGACGCGCATACCGCGGCATGTCGCCATCATCATGGATGGCAACGGCCGTTGGGCCAAGCAGCATGGACAGGAACGCAGTTTCGGTCATGAGAACGGAGTGGCCACCGTGCGCCAGGCTACCGAGATAGCCAGTGAGGTGGGCGTGAAATACCTGACACTGTACACCTTCTCGACCGAGAACTGGAACCGTCCGCAGGACGAGGTCGATGCCTTGATGAACCTCATCGTGGTGAGCATCGAGCAGCAGACCCCCGACCTGATTAAGAACAATGTGAGACTGACCACCATTGGCGACATGGGGCGTATGCCCGAGTTTGCCGTCAACCGCTTGCGCAAGTGCATGCAGGACACCGGGCACTGCACCGGCCTGGTCTTGTGCTTGGCATTGAGTTATTCTTCTCGCTGGGAAATCGTTGAGGCTTGCCGCAAGCTGGCCCGTGATGCTGCCGCAGGCGCGGTCGACCCCGCCGACATCAACGACGAGATGTTTGCCTCGCGCTTGTCCACCCATGACATGCCGGACCCCGACTTGCTCATCCGCACCGGTGGCGACCTGCGCGTGAGCAATTATCTGTTGTGGCAGATTGCTTATAGCGAATTATACTTCACTTCAAAATATTGGCCCGATTTCACCAAGGAAGACTTTGTTGAGGCGATAGCCGACTTCCAGGCGCGTGAGCGGCGCTACGGGAAAACGAGCGAACAGGTTAATGACGAAAAATGAAGAAAAACCCGATAATGAAAACCAAGCACAAGTTGTTGTCGTTGCTGTCGATGGCCATGTTGCTGCCCGTTGCGGCAGGAGCCCAAGAGACACAAACGGTCAACGATACCATCTATAATCCCAAAATCGTCTTCACGGCTTCGCCCAACAAGTATGAGATTGCTGGCCTGCGTGTCGAGGGCGTGGATAACTATGATGAGAGCATCATCATCGGCTACTCGGGCCTGGCAATTGGTCAGCGGGTGGATATTCCCGGTGATGACATCAAGAATGCCGCCAAGCGTTTTTGGCGGCAGGGACTGTTCTCCAAGGTGCAGATCCAGGTTGAGAAAATCTACCAGGACCAGGCATGGCTGGTGTTTAACCTGCGCCAGCAGCCGCGTGTGTCCCAGGTGAACTACAATGGCATGAAGAGCGGCGAGAAGAAGGACATCATGGAGCGCCTGAATTTCCAGCCTGGCAGCCAGATGACCCCCAACATCGCCGACCGCATCAAAATCATCATCGAGAAGTACTATGCCAACAAGGGCTTCGGCCAGGCAACATGTGAGGTCGTGCAAGAGCCCGACCTGAGCAAGCAGAACGAGGTGATTGTGAACATCAATGTCGACAAGCACGAGAAAATCAAGGTGCACAAGATCTATATCGACGGCAACGAGGTGCTGAGCGACCGCAAGATCAAGCGCACCATGAAGAAGACCAACGAAAAGAAGGACATCTTGAAAATCTTCTCACAGAAGAAGTTTGTCCAGAGCGACTACGAGGCCGACAAGCAACTCATCATCGACAAGTACAACGAGAAGGGTTACCGCGACGCTGTGATTGTGAAAGACAGCGTGGTGCCTTATGACGAGAAGAGCGTTGACATTTATCTCACCGTGGATGAGGGCAAGCGCTACTATATCTCAGATATCACTTGGGTGGGTAATACGGTCTATCCCTCGGTCATCCTCGACGAGATCCTGGGTATCAGGAAGGGTGATGTGTACAACCAGAAGTTGCTCACCAAGCGCACCCAGGAAGATGACGACGCCGTCTCCAACCTGTACCTCAACAATGGTTACCTGTTCTATCAGCTCATTCCCATCGAGACCAAAATCGAGGGTGACAGCATTGACTTGGAGTTGCGCATGTATGAGGGCAAGCAGGCCCGCATCAACAAGGTGGTCATCAACGGTAACGACCGCTTGTATGAAAAGGTGGTGCGCCGTGAACTGCGCGTGCGTCCAGGTGACCTGTTCTCCAAGGACGACCTCATGCGTTCGGCTCGTGAGATTGCCCAGACGGGACACTTCGACCCCGAGAAAATGGACATCCGTCCTGAACCCAATCCCGATAATGGCACCGTGGATATCATCCTTAACCTTGAGAGCAAGGCCAACGACCAGGTTGAGCTGAGTGCCGGTTGGGGCCAGACCGGTGTCATCCTCAAGGCGTCGTTGAAGTTCACCAACTTTTCCATTCAGAATCTGCTGCACCCGTCGTCCTACAAGGGACTCATCCCGCAGGGCGAGGGCCAGACCTTTACCATCAGCGCCCAGACCAACGCCAAGTACTACCAGGCCTACAGTGTGTCGTTCCTCGACCCGTGGTTTGGCGGCAAGCGTCCCAACTCGCTGTCGGTATCGGCCTTCTACAGCCGCCAGACGGGTATCAACTCGTCCTACTATAGCCAGTTGTACCAGAATGCGATGTACAACTATTACAACAATTATTATGGCATGGGCGGCTATGGTTATGGTTACGGCGGCTACGGCGGCTATGGTGGTTACAACTACTATGAGAACGCCTACGACCCCAACAAGTACCTGCAGATGGCCGGTGTGACGGTGGGCTTCGGTAAGCGACTCAAGTGGCCTGATGACTACTTCACCTTCATGGCATCAGTAAGTTACCAGTGGTACAGCCTCAAGAACTGGGAGTACCTCTATTATATGAAGAACGGTGTTTCCAATTCGATTGTGTTTGGACTGACCCTGCAGCGCAACAGTATCGACAACCCGTTGTATACCCGCAAGGGCAGCACATTCACCCTGAGCTTCAATGCCACGCCGCCGGCCAGCCTGTTCGGCAAGAAAAACTGGCAGGCCTTGAGCGAGAGCAAGACCGAAGCCTCCAAGAAGGAACTGTACAAGTGGATTGAGTACTGGAAACTGAAGTTCCAAGCCCGCACCTACACGCCGCTCACCGACCCCGACGGCCGCTGGACGCTGGTGCTGATGACCCGTGCCGACTTCGGTCTGCTGGGCAGCTGGAACAAGTGGCTCAAGTCGCCGTTCGAGACCTTCTATGTGGGTGGTGACGGCATGTCGGGTTCCTATACCTATGCTACCGAGACCATTGCCTTGCGCGGTTACGAGAACGGTGCGTTCACGCCTTACGGTTCCGAGGGTTATGCCTATGACCGCTTTGCCGTTGAGTTGCACTTCCCGCTGATGCTCTCGCAGAGCGCCACCATCTATCCCCTGGTGTTCATCGAGGGCGGTAATGCCTGGACCAGTGTCAAGGACTTCAATCCGTTCAACATCAAGCGCTCGGCTGGTGTGGGTGCCCGCATCTTCCTGCCGATGATCGGTATGATGGGTATCGACTGGGGTTATGGTTTCGACAAGGTCTTCGGCGAGAAGGGCGGCAGCAACTTCCACTTCGTTCTCGGTCAGGAGTTCTAATGTGATTTCCAAAAAAAGACTTGCTGAATAAACGATTTGGTAAATAGTCAGTCTAAAAGTCGAATTTTTTAACACAACAATCTATAATAATGAAGAATATGAAAAGGATAGCTTTAATTGCAGTGGCGCTTGTCGCCGGTTTTATGGCTGCCCATGCGCAGAAGTTTGCTTTGATGGACATGGAGTATGTCCTGAAGAACATCCCTGCCTATGAGATGGCCAACGAGCAGCTCAACCAGGTGTCGCAGCGCTGGCAGCGCGAGGTCGACGAACTCAAGAAGGAGGCCGACACGATGTATAAGAACTATCAGGCCGATATGGTGTTCCTGACCGACGACCAGAAGAAGAAGAAAGAGACCGAAATCACCGAGAAGGAGAAAGAGGCTCAGCAGCTGCAGTACAAGTACTTTGGTCCCCAGGGCGAATTGTTCAAGAAGCGCCAGTCGCTCATCAAGCCCATCCAGGACGACATCTACAATGCATGCAAGAAGGTGTGTGAGGAGCGTGGTTTCCAGGTTATCTTTGACCGCGCCAGCAGCCAGAGCATCATCTATGCCTCACCCCGCATCGATGTGAGCAACGAGATTCTCGAGAAGATGGGTTACAAGTAATTCAAGTAACTTGAAGTTTAGAGTTTAGAGTTTAGGGTTTAGAGAAAAGAGAGATTCTGAACACTGAGCAATAACGATAGAATTTAGACAATATACTAGTATACTAACAAAGAAAATCATTTTTAGACATGTTTAAAAGATTTATGCTCTTAGCCGTTATGGCTACCACCCTGTGCCTTGGTGCACAGGCTCAGAAATTCGGTTATGTCAACACCAACGAGATCTTCAATGTGATGCCAGAAAAGGTGACCGCCGAGAACACTCTCAAGCAGGTGAGCGACAAGTATGAGGCCGAATACAAGAACCTGCAGGACGCTTTCCAGAAGAAGATGACCGAGTATGAGGCAGCCGACCAGGACCCCAGCACTCCTCAGGCCATCAAGGACCGTCATAACCAGGAATTGCAGGATGACTATGTGAAGATTCAGAACTTCCAACAGACCGCTGCCCAGGATATGCAGAAGCAGCAGGATATGCTCATCGCCCCCATCACTCAGAAACTGCAGAATGCCATTCAGGCCGTTGGCGCTGAAGGTGGTTACACCTTCATCTTTGACCAGGCTGCAGGCTCGATTCTCTACACGGGCACCAATGCCGAGGATGTGAGCGCCAAGGTGAAAGCCAAGTTGGGTATTAAGTAAATCCTGATATTTAATACGCAAGACACGATTTAGTTAAGATGTTGATCCCCTTGTGAACCTGGTGTTCATGAGGGGATTATTTGTAGCGCGGGAACATGGATTGCCAAAAATAATCTCAAAAATAATCAATCAATCGGGAATTTTATTACTTTTGCAAAAAGCAACCTGTTTTGAGTCGTGCAGTGGTGAAAGCCGTCCAGTGCGGTTCTTAATGGGGAAGTTCATAAGACAATCAAGATAATGATGGCTTCCCTGGAGGTATGTCAGATTTAAAATAATTAATGTTATGATGAAGAGTTTCTTGACAATGTTGCTGTTGTGTGCCGCCACGATCATCTCATGCGATGGCAAACAGAACCACGCACAGGCTGGCACTGCCGTCGTGGATGCTCCTGAAGTCACAGCGGAAGAAGAACCTTACGATTTCGAAGCCCTTGCCAAGGCCATTGAAGGCAGTACTTATATATATATGTTAGACTGTGGTGCACTCTCTGTGGACAAGGGCGACGAGCGGTTTTATATCGACCTGCAGGGAAACATATTGGATAGTCGGCCTGAGGAAGAGGTGGATCCCAATGCACTGAGGGCGCGATACAATGATGGACTATATGGTTATGTCGATGCCGATAATAAACTGGTTATTCCTTATCGGTATCACTTCGCCTGCGATTTCAGCGATGGCATGGCCCTGGTCATCAACGACTCCTATCTGGTTGGCTATATCAACACGAAGGGCGAATTGGTCATACCTTATCAGTACGAAACCCCATCCGAGCGCAACGGTAATGATTTCCAAGAAGGGCTTTGTGCCGTTGTCGTGAACGGTGACTATGAATGGTTCAGTTATATTGACAAGACTGGCAAACTGGCTTTTCCGGGCATCTTCAGTCAGGCTGGCGATTTCAGCGAGGGTCTGGCTGCCGTTACGACGACGGGCGAAGAAATCCAAAGAGGCTATATCGACCATTCAGGCAAGATGGTGATTACATTGCCTGAAGGGTGGTGGGGCCGCAAGTTCCACGATGGCGTGGCACAGACGCTGAAGTATGACTCCTGCTTTGTCATCGACAAGACAGGCAAGCGGCTCTTCCAGGTAAATGGTGATATTGTCTACACAGGCAACGACATCATCTATTCACATGGCCTTGCTGTTGTCATAGGTAAAGGCAAATATGAGCATATATGGGGTCTCATGGACAAGAGGGGCCGCATCACCTTCTGCCTCGACGAGGAGGACAATTAGAGAATAAAGTCCGCTTGTGCCCATCATCCACCGTCGGGTCAAGGTGATAAAAGCGCTTTTGAGACCGCTTGAGTGTGAATTTTGATATCATGGCGCCAAAAATCTTGCAGAAATCATCTGCAATACAAGATAATTCCGTAATTTTGTCATCGGTGATTACTGCGGCTATGGGTTGTAACCCTTTGCGCTTTAACACGATAAAGGTTTAACATTTTTAGCCAATCACCAAGTGTTCAGGAAGTTGTGTTTTGTCTAACCCGCTTTAAACAAGAATCGATATGAAAAGAATCAGTGTATTGTTTTTGCTGATGTCCCTGGCGATGATGTCGTGGGCACAAGGCCAGTTGACCGCCTATTATGCCAAGGTCGATATCGAGAATTACGTGAAGGGCCAGTTGATTGTGGACACCAACGACCCCATCAACCGCATGGTGGACTTTAACAAGTCTCTGTATAGGTATGAGGGTAATGAAGGAGATGAGCAGGGCTACTACATCCTGTTCGACAAGTCACAGATTACTGTCAAGGAGTACCAAATGTCGCCGCTGCCCGTGAAGTTGGTGCGTGGTGGCGCTTCTTTTCAGTCTCGTGACGGGTTTGAAATACGCATTTTCCCCGCCAATGCCAACGGGCACGGTTTCTATGGTCTTGACGATGACTTCCAGCCCTATTATGATGCCGAGCAGACGGCGGCCCATCAGCATTATTATGTACTGAGCGGTAGGTTCCAGTGTGCTTTTGACCCCGATGGATTCTTCTTTGAAGAACCCCTGGAGGTCGAGGACGGCAACATCAAGTTGTATATCTACGGGACTGAAATCGGGTATACCTCCGACGACCCCGACAATGTGCGCAATCGTCCTTACATGATGGGCTTCCTGGAGGAGGAATGGTCAGCCCCCGAGGATTATGAATACGGCGTTTCGGCCTATGACGGTGCGGGCAACCTATTGGTTGACGCCACGCGTATCGTGGATATCCCCACCTCACTGTCTATTGCCTATATCGAGGCCGAGGATGCCCTCTATGTCGATGGTACCTTGTACTATCGGCAGAAATGACTTGACCGGGGAGACATGCCGCAAGGCATCGCCTGGTTAAGCCTCATCAACCGGAATAATCAACAAAGAACAGATAGAATGATATGAAGAAGATTTTAGTGATTGCTATGGCGCTGATGCCGCTGATGCTCATGGCCCAGGCTAGAATAGGCATCGTTAATTCGCAGCAGATATTCGACCTCATGCCCGAGAAGGCTGCCGCCGAAGCCCAGTTGAAGACCCTGAGCGAGCAGTATCATGCCGAGTATGAGCTGCTGCAGAGTGAGTTTGACAAGAAATATGCAGATTACCAGACCGTGGCTGCCGACCCATCGATGCCCGAAACCATCAAGGAACGCCGCGTGCATGAACTGCAGGAGAGTGACAAGAAGATGCGTGAGTTTGAGCGCCGTGCCGCCGACGACATTGCCGCCACGCGCGCTGCACTGACCAAACCAATTACCGACAGAATCCAGGCCGCCATCCGCACAGCAGGCAGTCATGCTGGCCTCGATGTGGTGTTTGACACCGCAGTCACGCCTGTCGCTTACACCGGCCCCGCCACCGTCGACCTCACACCGATGGTGAAAACCATCCTGGGACTAAAGTGATCCTTTAGAGTACCTTGTCAGCGGCGTCGCCTTGAAGTGAACCCCAAAAGTTGGACAAAAACTTTTGGGGTTCACTTCAGCTTGGGGCATGGTCACTGGCGAGCCCATTCAATGGCTCTCATGCCTCCACTGACGATGCTTAGGGACTGTGTACAGGTATCAGAACTGGAAGTAGATGAACTGCGCGTCGCGGTCGAGGCTTGCCAGCGAGATGCCGATGAGCAGCCCCCAGTAGATAATCCAGCGCACTACTGTGGGGAAGGGCAAGCGGGCCAGCGGAAATTCCTGCTTGCGGCCCAGCCACTCGATGACGAAGAACGGCACGACATACCAGATGGCCTCGCCGAAGGCCGGCAACACGAGCCAGGCACCGTGTGCTATCACATCGCAGATCTGTCCAAGATGGGTGATGCCCTTGGCGCGGAAGGCGATGAAAACCATCGCAAATAGGAAGAAAGTCAGCAGGCATTGCGGCAACTCCCGCCACGAGGCATGCTCGCTGTACCGACGGCGCGGCATGAAGATGAACGGCAGCAACAGCAGGCCGTTGACCGTGCCCCAGATGACAAAGGTCCAGTCGGCGCCGTGCCACAGTCCAGACAGGGCAAACACAATCATCGTGTTTACTGCCGTGCGCCACTTGCCGCGACGGGATCCGCCCAAGGGGAAGTAGACATAGTGGCGGAACCATGTCATGAGCGAGATGTGCCACCGTTGCCACAATTCCTTCATGTTGCGCGAGAAGAACGGGTAGCGGAAGTTGGGCTGCAGCCTGATGTTAAGCAGGCGGGCCGAACCGATGGCGATGTCGCTGTAGCCCGAGAAGTCGGCATAAATCTGGACGGCAAACAACAGTCCCGCCCATATCATCCCCGTGGCCGAATAGGAGTAGGGGTTGGCAAACAGTTTGTCGACATAGAAGCCCACGCTGTCGGCAATGATGACCTTCTTGGCCAGACCCCACAGTATCTGGCGCATGCCGGTGACGGCGGTGTCGTAGTCAAACTCCTTCTTGCGCTGGAATTGCGGCAGCAGGTTGATGGCCCGCTCGATGGGGCCTGCAACCAGTTGGGGGAAGAACGAGATGAAGACGCTGAAGGCTACCACATCGCGCGTGGCTTTGACCTCGCCGCGATAGACATCGACGGTGTAGCTGATGGCCTGGAAGGTATAGAACGAGATACCCACAGGCAACAGGATATTTAGCGTGGGCCAGTCGGGCGAGAGGCCGAACAAGCCCAGCAGGTGCACAAAACTGTCGCGCAGGAAGTTGAGATACTTGAACACACCCAGGATGCCCATGTTGAGCACTATGTTGGCAGCGGCCCACCACTTGTCGCTTCGGCAGCGCCCGCCCTTCATCATCAGTGCCGTGAACCAGGTGGACAGCGTCGTGAGCAGGATGAGGCTCAGCATGCGCCAGTCCCACCAGCCGTAAAACACATAACTGGCCACGAGCAGGAACAGGTTCTGGCACTTGAGATGACGCCGCAGCCCCCAATAGACGAAAAACACGATTGGGAGGAACAGGGCGTAGGTGTAAGTGTCAAACTGCATAAACTGTTGAAATGCTGAACCAATCGGCAAAGATAGTGCAAGCCGAACACAATGGCAAGAAAAAGCCATTTTTCTTCCATTGTTGAGGCGCAGCCTATCTTGCCCGAGCCCCAACGGCAGTGCAGGGAACGATAGTGCAAGCCGAACACAATGGCAAGAAAAAGCCATTTTTCTTCCATTGTTGAGGCGCAGCCTATCTTGCCCGAGCCCCAACGGCAGTGCAGGCTATGTGCCGCGCCTGTCTCTTAGAGCGGGCACCGAAAGCAGCAAAGGGTGAAACTACAAGCCGGGTTGTTGCTGTGAAGCTGAGAGGAAAGCCTGGGCGTTGGCTATGGCGGTGTCGGTGACTTGTTGGGGGGTAAGGTGGATGGCTTGGGCGACGAGGTCAGCCACCTGGCTGATGGGGATGGGGCTGTCATCGGTCTCGATGAGCAGACGGTCGAGTGGGGTGGCGGTGAGGGTGTCGGTATTGAAGCGGGGACCGAAGGACAGGTAGCAGCCGTGGTCGAGCAGGAGTTGTGCCACGCGTTGATTGGCGCGCATGCCGTGGATGGCGAGAGGCACATGGGTGAGTCCTGCCTGCCGCCTGACATCGAGGATGCGTTGGGCTGTCCTGACACAGTGAACAACGACAGGTTTGCCCAGGGTATGTGCGAGCTGCAGGTGGCACAGAAATGCTGTGGCCTGGGTGTCGAGGTCACCGCCACGCAGGGAGTCCATGCCTGTCTCGCCGATGGCAAGCACCTGGGGATGCCCGGCACATCGCTGGAGCAGTATCCAGTCGTCCTCGGTGAGGGTGTCGATGCCATGCCACGGATGGAAGCCCACCGAGTAGTGGCGCCCTGGTTGGGGGTCGAACTGCCGTGGATCTACCGTGATGAGTGCATCCCGGGCATCGGGGCGATGGGTATGGAAGTCGAAGATGGGCATTTTAGTTTCTGGTTTCTGGTTTCTGGTTTCTGGTCCCTGGTTCTTGGTTCTTGGATTTTAGGGAACGGGGTCATAACCGCTGCCGCCCCAGGGGTTGCATCGCAGGATGCGCCACACTGCCAGTGCGAGTCCCTTGAAAGGACCGTGCTTGCGTATGGCCTCGATGGCATACTGGCTGCAGGTGGGGGTGAAGCGGCAGGTGGGCGGCTTGAGCGGCGACAGGAATTTCTGGTAGAAGCGGATGGGCTGAATCAGCAGCCAGCCGATGCCGTGCAGGACAGCCTTGCACCCATGCTTGATTGTGTTGAGGATGTTCATGGCTGTTGCTGTTCTTGTTCAGGCGTGGGCTGCTGGGCCGCTGCGTTAGCGATGCGCTGGAGCAGGCTGGTCATTTTCTCATTGATGATGCTGTAGGGGGCCAGGCTGTTGTCGAGATAGACAAAGGCGATGTCGACACCGATACCCTGCTGCAGCAGGGTTGGCAAGAGCAGCTGGCGGCGGTTGAGGCGATAGGCCTCGCGGGTGCGGCGACGCAGGGTGACGCGTCCGGTGGCTCGGCGGATGCGCTTCTTGGGGATGGATATGAGGAACTGTACGGGGTGCTCTCCGCAGGGGCGCAGCCGGTAGGCCGCGCGCAGGGGGAAGGCCATGAGTGACTTGCCCTCGCCGAAGAGCCGCTCGATGGCCGTGCGGCTGGTCAGTTTCTCATCTTTGCTGAGTTTGTAATCCATTGCGTCGGCGAAATTACAAAAAAAATGAGGCATGCACGCTGCATGCCCCGTAAAAATATCTTCTATAAAGATTAAAAAGACTCTTATTTCTTGCCGGCGGCTTTGGCCTTGCGTGTGGCGGCAGCCTTCTTGGCGGCGGCGCTGCGCTTGGCGGCAGCGGCTTTCTCGGCTTCCAATTTGGCCTTGCGGGTAGCGGCGGCCTTCTTGGCGGCGGCGCTGCGCTTGGCAAAGAGTTCCTCGTCGGGGTTCACGGCCGTTGCAGCAGCCTTGTCGGCGACGGGCTTTGCCGCGGGTTTGGGTGCAGGTTTAGCCGCTTGTTTCGCGGTTTTCTTCTCGCCCTTCTCTCCCTCGGCCTTGGCTCTCTTGAGGTATTGGTCGATGGCGCTGGCCATTGACGGCGTCTCGGGGGTGATGGTTACATCAACTGTCAGGCCCACCCTGGTGGCTTCTTCGAGAGTCGTCTGTCCCATGGCTGCAATGACCACATGGCGGTCGGCATAGTCGGGGAAATTGGTGATATAGGACTTGATGCCTGCAGGGGTGAAGAACACCAGCATGTCGTAGTCAAACTTCTCTTCGGGCTTGAAATTGTTGCTGACGGTGCGGTACATCACAGCCTTGACATATTTCACCTTGTTGTTATCGAGGACGACCGCCTTATCGTTGTGCACATCGCTCACGGGCATCAGGTAAGTCTCCTTGTTGTGCTTGGCGATGATGGGAATAAGGTCCTCCATCTTTCCGGACTCGCTGTAAAAAATCTTGCGCTTGCGGTACACGACATACTTCTGGAGATAATGGGCGATGGTCTCGCTCACGCAGAAGTATTTCAGCGTGTCGGGCACATTGTAGCGCAATTCCTTGCACAGACGGAAGAAATGGTCGATGGCGGTGCGCGCGGTCAGAATAATGGCGCTATACTCAGGCACATTGATCTTTGACTGCCTGAACTCCTTGGATGTTAAACCCTCGACCTTGATAAAAGGTCTGAAAACAATCTCTACTCCGTATTTCTTCTCCAAGTCAAAATATGGAGATTTGTCGGAAGTTGGTCTTGGTTGAGAAACCAAAATCTTCTTTACATTCATTAGGTTTTTCTATTGTAAAATACCACAAATCCAATGCGTTACACTCGTCATGATGACTAAGGGTACGATTTCGACGGCGCAAAGGTACAACAAAAAATAGAGAATCGATGTCAAATTGCTATAAAAAATCCTAAAACCCTTGTAAATGAAGATTAGCCTAGCCGAAAAGTATAGTGTTGCTGAAATGGCCAATAACAATTTGCCATGAGCCGGATAGAGCATGAGCAACACCAGTGCAGGCAGCAATAACAGCCCCAGCAACGATTGTGATGACTTGAAGCCGTCAATCCAGAGTTTTGAACCCGTCTGGTCGCTGAAAGTGTAACCGATGAGCTTGTACACGAGCCACTGCATGATATAGAAACCCAGTGCGAGAGCGCTAAAGGCGGCAATGTGGATGAAGACACTGCTCTGCAGCGACGGGGCGAAGTGGGGCCATAACAATTGCACGGCGAAATAAATGATGAAGCCCTCGACAATGCAGGTGTTGGCAATCAGTGCCGCAAGGATGCTGGTCTCGTTGACCGTGTGGTCTTCAAACAGGTTTTCGCGCCGTCGTGTCGAGAACATGTAATGGAAGAAATTCTCGATGTACTTGTAGCCCGTGTGGTAGCACAGAGCCACTGCCAGCAGCCCTGCCAGCAGCAGAGCTATCGACGGCGTGTCGTGCAGCGGCGAGCGGGCAAACGGCATCGCCGTCCCCGGCTCGGGCAGTTCCATGACGGGCAGGGTATCGGTGCTCACTGTGGCCGAGTCTCCCGTCACGCTGTCGGGGGTGCCGTTAAGGGACTGCGGGGCTCCGTATTGCTCTGCAGTGTCGTTGCTTGTTGCAGGATGTTGCGTCACTGCGTTAAGCATGGTGTCGGTTTGACTGGCGTTGACGGGCATGGCGGCATTCAGTATTTGGATTCAAACTCCACCTGGGCGCAGTCGTCGAGCATGGCGACGGCCTGGGCAGGCGTAGCGGCGACCTGCCACAACTGGGCGTGTGACGGCTTCATGAAACCCTCGGTGATGGCATGTTGCAGCATCGCCAGCAGGGCGTCGTAGTAGCCCATCGTGTTGAGGATAATGACAGGCACCTTGACGAGCCCCAGTTGGCGCCAGGTGAGCGTCTCGAGCAATTCCTCCAGTGTGCCCACGCCTCCAGGCAGGGCGATAACGGCCGATGCCATCTCGCTCATCATCTGTTTGCGCTGGTGCATGTCGGCGGTGATGACCACATCCTCCAGGCGGTCATAGCACCATCCGTTGTCGACCATGAACTTGGGAATGACCCCCGTCACCTCACCGCCGGCATCGAGTGTGCCGTCGGTCACGGCACCCATCAGGCCCACGGCGCCGCCGCCGTTGACGCAGCGCCAGCCGCCCTGGGCAAGCAACTGTCCCAACTCGCGCGCAGCCTCCAGGTAGTGCGCATCGATGTTGGCGCTTGAGGCGCAGAATACACAGACATTACCTTTCATCTCTCGTTTCATGGCCGCAAAGATACTGCAAGCCGAGAGGAATGCCAAATTTATTTGGACATTCCCGAGGTGCAGACAATCTTCCCGTAGACGCAAAATCGCAAAAAAAGGCAGCAACATAGCCACCTTTTTTGTGATTCTAGATGCTCTAGATAATCTAGATGTACTGGATAGACTGGATGGGATGGTTGAGGGTTACTTGCTGTTCTGGAGCCAGGCGTTGAACTCGGGGCTGTATTTCTCGCGCAACTCGCGGCAGTGGGTGAGGATGTCGGTGTTGACGGGGTCGCCGGCATCAAATTCGGTCGAGGTGACCCACTTCTGCTGGAATTTGTTGAGGGCTGCGCGGCAGTCGTCGTTGTCAAACGCCTGGTGGTTGAGGAGCGCCACGGTGCCTTTCCTCATGTAGATTTCCCAGCGCTTGGCGTAGTAGTCCCACATCAGTCCGCTCCAGTTGCGGCAGGCATAGTCGTTGAGACTGCCGCCCCAGGTGGTGATGAGGCGGCGGGCGTTCATCTCGTAGTAATCCTTGACGGCAGGAGACTGTCCCAGGTCGCGGGCCTGCTGCAGCCACTGCGAGAGGGTCGCGTGAGGGTGATGGCTGTTCAGGTCGTCGAGGTCGGACAGGAGTTCATACATCACATTGCTATGGGCATAGAACTCCTGCTGGTTGCCCTCGGTGAAAGCTTTGTCAAGCGCTTGCTTCTCGACGAGGAACAGGTCACCGAGCAACTGCCGGCCTATCCACAAGAGGTCGACGGTCATGGCATCGGTGGTAACCTGGTCCTGCTTGAGCAGCGCATCCCATGCGGCGAGCAGCTGGGATGGATTATACTTGATTTCCCGGCTTTCCTTGCCCAGGGTGGGGTAGGAGCATGGAAGCGGGGCGGCAAAGTTGTCGGGGGTGATGTCGAGCACATGATCATAGAGTAGTTGCCAAGCCTCGCGGGCATGCCGGTTCTCGCGGCCCGCATGCCGGTCGGCGAGTTGGTCGATGACCTGCCGGTCGGTCTTGTTGAAATCCCATGCCTTTTCCAGGATGTACTCATAGGGGAACTGCTGCACATCGAGTCCCTCGAGTGTGGAGCCGATGCCCACGAGGTTGTCACCACACTCCTGCAGCGCCTGCTCGATGCGCTTTCCGGCTTCCTTGACGCGTCCCTGCACATTGGTGTTGCCGCCGAAGTTGCCCAGATAGCACCAGATGAACGGCTGCCCGTAGAAGCCGTCGTGTTCGCGCCACATCTCCTTGTACTCGCAGTAGTAGTCGAGCATCGTCATCTTGCCCTGGGGTACGCCCGTGAGCATGGCTCGGGTGCGTTCGGGAGTGTAGTCCTTGCGCTGGTAGTAGAGGAACCACGCCATCTGCAGCCACTCGGCGTCAGGGTCAACGGCAGTGAGGCTCTCGTAGATGTGGCGGGTGACCTTGTTCAGGTAGTCGGGTTCAAAACTGGGTGGGTCGACCTCGTTGAAGGGGTCGATGCCGTAGATGTGGTCGGTGCCGAACAAGCGCGTCTGCTCCTCGAGGAACATGCGCTGGATGCGGCTGTAGAGCGGGTCCTCGCTGTTGAGAAAACAGGTGCGGTACTGCTCGTCAAATCCTGCCCAGGACCCAAGCGCCTGGATGTCGGCATCGGGGAACAGTTCCCGCAGCGCGCCGGGCACATGGCCCGCAAAGGCGGGCAGCACAGGCCGCATGTCGAGTGCCCGCTCGCGCTCCACGATGCGTTGCTGCAGTGCGGTCTGGTTGTCGAGCCACTCCTTGGGCAGCGGTCCGCACCAGCCGTCGATGTTGGCCATGCGGTGCCAGGGCAGGTAGGCTGGTCCCGTGAAATAGGACCTTACCTGCTTGTCGCTCATGCCCAAGCGGGTCCACACATTGTACCACACCGCTTCCTGGCCCGTGATGGCCAGCGGCAGGTTCACGCCGTTGAGCGCCATCCAGTCGATGAAGCGCTCCCAGTCATGCCATTGCCAGAATGGCATCGTGTAGCCCCAAGTGCAGTAGTTGAGGAAGAACCGCTGCGGTACCCGCGCCGTCACGCGCTCGGCAACAGGCACATCAGGCAGTACCCGAGGCAGCTGGACGGGCACATCGGCATACCACGACACCGTCGTCATGCAGTAACGGTTCAGGTACCGGTTCAGCCCCACGGCCATCGACCCCGCGTTGTTACCGCCGATAACGACCTTGCCGCCCCGGCTCTCGAGAGTGAACACATCCTTGCCGTCGTCGGCAGCGATGGTGTGGAACTCCACCTTGCCCGCCAGGGTGGGCGACAGCCTTACGGCCAGCGCTTGGGCCTGCTCCACATCATCAGCAGCCATGCCGGAGGCGCCCAAGGCAGTCAGCAAAAACAATGTCAGTAGTATAAAATGTTTTAATGTAGTCATTGTCTTAAATAGGTGATAGAGAACGCAAATATAGTGATAATTCCTTCACACACCGTTTGTGGCTCATTTTTTTTCAATAATTTTGCGGCTCAAAATTGATATCTGATTATGATTGGAACTATAGTCAATACATGCACGATTGTGACGGGGACCCTCATCGGGGTTGCCTTGCACAAGGGCATCAAGGAGAAATACAAGCAGGTGCTTTATGACGCGCTGGGGTTGGCATGCTTCGCCATCGGGCTGAACGCGGTGGTAACCAACCTGCCCAAGAGCCAATATCCCGTACTGTTTATTGCGGCAATGGCCATCGGCAGCATCGTGGGTGTCGCGCTTGATATCGACGGGCGTTTCCACCGCCTCGTCGAGCGCAAGAGCAAGCACGGCAACGGTGCCCGTCTTGCCGACGGCTTGGCAACGGCAACACTGGTCTATTGCATCGGCCCCTTGTCGATGTTGGGACCTGTCATCAGCGCGCTCGAGGGCGACAACACCTTCCTGTTCACCAACGCTACCCTCGACCTGGTGACGGCGACCATCTTCGGCTCGACCTACGGCATCGGCATGCTGCTGGCTGCTCCCGTACTGTTCCTGTGGCAGGGCCTGTTCTACTGCGTGGCGATGCTCTCGAGCCAGGCCGTGAGTGAGGCGTTGATGGCCGAACTGCTCATCGTGGGCGGCCTGCTCATCACAGGCTCGGGCCTGTCGCTGCTGCGCATCAAGGACTGCCATGTGCTCAACATGCTGCCCGCCCTGCTCGTCCCTCCGTTATGGTATGCCATCGTGTGGCTGGTGAACTGAATTCTCCTTGATTTTGAGTCATTTGCTTGGTGATTTCACCCAAAATGGGTATCTTTGCTGCAATTCATTGCGAGTTTTCCGCTTTTATCATGACATTAACCTCACCGTGGCATCCATAGGCTTGGCGTCGCGGCAAACAATAAACGATTACACTGATGAAAAGAATTAGACACTACCTGCGTTTTGCCCTCCTGATGTCGATGTTGCTCGCTACTGCATTTCCGGCTCTGGCAGATTGGACTATTGAAACAAAGGTAAATGGCTGTTATTACACTACTCATATTGAAGGCTTAGGCCCCGATGCCGTAGCCACCTATTCAACATGCTATTATGCCGATCCTGAGATAAAGAATGCGGTTGTGAAATCTTCGGTGACGGTAACCATTGAATGGGAGGAATGGGAGAGTGATGGAGAAATATGGCTGCCTGTTATGAAAAGCCGCAACCTCTCGGCACCTGTCACTGAAATCGATTGGTGGACTTTCTGGGAGTGCGACAGTCTTATTAGTGTGACTATCCCTAGTACAGTCACATACATCGGTGGTAATGCGTTTCTTGATTGCGTCACTTTGAAGAAAGTGACCATTCCCAACTCCGTTACAGAAATAAGAGAAAGCACTTTTTCCGGTAGTGGCCTGACTGATTTCACAATAGGTAATTCTGTCACCACTATTGGTAACAGCGCTTTTGGTTATTGTAGAGATTTGGCTAATGTTACAATAGGTAATTCTGTCACCACTATTGGTAACAGCGCTTTTTATGATTGTAGCAATTTGAGGAGCGTGTCAATACCTCGATCTGTAAAAACAATCGGTGCAGGTGCATTCCAATCCTGTACAGGTTTACGAGATATCTATAGCCAAATAATGAATCCCGCTGATGTGGAATTAGGGTGGGGGGTATTCTTAGATGTCGCAACTGATACATGTGTCCTGCATGTGCCGTATGGCACCGAGGATTTGTATCGTAATGCTGACCAATGGAAAGATTTCTTTATCCTAGGCACAACAGAGATGAAAACTGCGTTTGGCAAAGGTTTTAAGGATACTTTCCCGGTTGATGAGCCCAAGGGTGTGACTGCCGACGGGGCATCCAGAATGTACATCTATTTTGATGAAGATATTTCCAGTGTCAAGTCAGTAACGAAGGTCATCAAAATAGACGGCCAAGAGGTTACGGATCCTGCAATCATCGGTGATTTCGGAACTTTTAAAAAGCTTCCTAATGGCAAGTATGGATTTGATTATTGCGCGCCTGTAGATTTCCCTGAGGGTTATTCAACCAGCAACGAGCTTGATGTTACCGTTGAGGTGAGAGTAACCAATAGCCAGAATAAAGAAATTATAGGCTACAAGAAGTTCAGGGTGATGCGTCCTGGTGTGTTGCTTGTTCATGGTGTGTTGGCCAATGGAGAGACTTTTGCGCTTCAAAAAGGCCACTTGATGATTGCCGGGGGGTATCGTGATTACCAGGTGTTGAATGCAAGCTATCCGGCATCCAACACTGCGTCATTCAGTGACAATACATATGTTCATCAGGTGGTACAGAATAATCTTGAAGCCTTGTATGACAAATTGGCAAAATATGGCATTGTCAGCTCAAAATACGACCTGGTGGGTCACAGCATGGGTGGGTTGCTATCACGAATCTATGCCCAGGAGATTAATCCAGATGCCGTCAACCGCATCATCACATTAGATTCCCCTCATCATGGTTCCCAGTTGGCGAACACCTACAAGCCTGCGTTATATGTGTTGCTTGCCGGTTCGTACTTGCCAAATCCGTTTGTTAATAAGGCATGCAAGTTGTTGTATGCTTATTTTTCAAGTCCTGACTTCGCTGCATTTGGGGACTTAGCACCAGCAAGTAATGCTACCCAAAAGTTGAACTCAAAAACCTGTGCTGGTATACCTGTTCATGCGATTGGTTCTTACATGAAAGAAAGCACCCATTTCGAAGTGGTGGGTCATTATGCTATGAATGGTGATGGACTTTTCTATAATTACATCTTTTCGATTCCAAATTATCAGGAGGTTGAGGATGACCATTTGGGTTTTGAGTTGATGGATTGGTTTTATGATGGGGAAAATGACGGTGTCGTATCGCTCTCTAGCCAGTTGGGTGGGCTAAGTGGCGCACATAAAACAGAGCAGAGTGATACTTATCTTGGAGTATTAGGATATAAAAGCAATGCCCATCACATGAAAACTCACCATTGGGATGTAACACTGAATGCCATTACAGGATTTCTGAAACGGCCCAAAAAGGATCCTTGTTTCACGACGAGCGGTTTCAGGGCACCTGCTAATGCTTTGTTGGAAAGTGGTGGGCCTTCATTGGTGAGCATGCCTGTATTTAAGGATGCGCCTGAAAACTCATTTATCAATCTGTCTCTTGAGAAAAATGAAGATGAGTATGATAGGGATTTAGTTGCTACAGTGGCGACGAGCGATGATATTGAGAGTTTCTTTATCTTTGCTTGCTTGGGTGAGGATAAATACTTGGTGAGTGCTTCTTGGGAAGCTGAGCCAACTTTTGTCATTCCTGATAACTATGAGGGCAACTTGGTGTTCTATGCTTTGGGACGAACAGCCAATGATGAGTTGGTGGCCGATATCGATTCGGTGGAGTATACTAGCATCACTTCGTTAATCGCGCTTGACTTTGAGGAATATGACGACATGATTATGCATGTGGGGCAGACCTTGGGATTTAATGTCATCGCCACATGGGCCAACGATGAGGAAGAATATGTTGAGCCTGTATTCACGGCCAGTCCAAGTGGCATCCTCGACATTGACGGGCAGATGATTACGCCTGTCGCTGTTGGCGAGTGTGACCTCGTAGCGGAATACAAGGGATTCACTTGCACCAAGAAGATAATCGTACTGCCGGGTGAGGTGCCCATTGAGCCATTGAAAGGTGATGTGAATCTCGATGGAGAGGTGAACATTGCCGACATTAATGCGGCTATTGGCATCATCTTAGGCGGGACCCAAGACCTGGCTGGCGATGTGAATGGCGATGGCGAGGTGAATATCGCCGATGTCAATGCTGTTATTGACATCATCTTCAACTAGCACCAAGGCAAGTGAAAAACCATCGGGCTTATTACAGCAGTAAGTGGTGGCCCGTAAGTAAAAAAGCACTTTGTCGCTTGCTTGCCTTGCTGTGGTGAAGATAATGCGCGACTTTTGTTGAGGATATGAAAAAAATGCACTATCTTTGACCGCCACAAACGAACAAAAACAGATAGTATTATGCAGTACTGGATTAACCATAACGGAGTGCAGTCGGGTCCTGTAGACATTGACGGCCTTAAAGAGATGGCGCTCACATCACGCGCCTATGTATGGCACGAGGGCATGACCGACTGGGTCAAGATTACCGAGTTGCCCGAGTTGCAGGGCTTGTATGAGATGGCACCGGAGGATGCTTCTGCGGCAGCCACCCAAGCAGCGACTGCTCCCGAGCAGATTCCCGCCGCTGCTGAGAGCCACGCTGAAGCCGCGCCCGAAGCCCGTGAGGATGCCCGCCCGCCACGGGAAGCCGTGACAGGCCGTCCTTGCCAGCCATTGCCTCCTGCCCAGCCCGCCGGGAGTCCTTATCAACAGCCTTATCCTTATCCCGCAGCTCAGCCGCAGGCTTCAGGTGCACCTGTCCAGCCTAAACCCAAGAGCCCTCCCACCAACCTTGTCTGGGCCATCATTTCCACCCTGATGTGCTGCCTGCCAGCAGGTGTGGTGGCCATCATCTATTCAGTCAAAGTGATGAACAAGTATAATGCGGGAGACATTGAGGGTGCTGAGCGTGCCAGCGAGGTGAGTGCCTGGTGGTGCATTGCTTCGATTGTCCTGGGCATCATCAGCATGCCGTTTGCCTATCTGGTTCCGCTGCTTGGCCAGTAATCTTGAGCCACAACATGCGCCGTTTGCTCCTTCTGGTGGTTGCCATCGCTGTGCTGCTGGTGTTTGGCTTCATCTACTATGCGCTGGACCCGTCAACAACTGGAATTTTTCCGCGATGCGGGTTCTTGTCACTCACTGGCTATAAATGCCCTGGTTGTGGCGGTCAGCGTGCGGTCCATGCCCTGCTGAATGGCGATGTGGTGGCAGCGTTCAAGTTCAACCCAATCTTGATGATAGCCATTCCCTGGATTGTGTTCTGCCTGTTCGTCGAGAGCCGCCGCACCCGCAATCCGCGCTTGTATGCCCGCTTCAATCCCGACCTGCTCTTGTTGGTGTTACTGGCTCTGATATTCGTCTGGTGGCTGTTGCGCAATATCTTCAACTGGTAAAACGATAAACCGAGCTGCAGAACCTTGCGGCTCTACAATATAGATAAACGATGAAACAGTATCTTGACCTGGTGCGTCATGTGATGGAGCATGGCGTGGATAAGGAAGACCGCACGGGAACGGGCACGCGCAGCGTGTTCGGCTACCAGTTGCGCTGTAACCTGGCCGACGGTTTCCCGCTGTTGACAACCAAGAAGGTGCACCTCAAGTCCATCATCTACGAACTGCTGTGGTTCCTGCGCGGCGACACCAATGTGCGCTGGCTGCAGGAGCATGGCGTGCGCATCTGGAACGAGTGGGCCGACGAGAACGGCGACCTGGGACCTGTCTATGGTAGCCAGTGGCGCGCCTGGCCTGACGGCCACGGAGGCACCATCGACCAGATTGCCCAGGTCATCGACCAAATCAAGCACACTCCCGACAGCCGCCGCATCATGGTCAGCGCGTGGAATGTGGCCGAGGTACCGACGATGAAACTGCCGCCGTGCCACTCGCTGTTCCAGTTCTATGTGGCCGGGGGCAAGTTGAGCCTGCAACTCTACCAGCGCAGCGCCGACCTGTTCCTGGGCGTACCGTTCAACATCGCGTCCTATGCCCTGTTGCTGATGATGGTGGCCCATGTCACGGGCTTGGAGCCGGGCGAGTTTATCCACACCTTCGGCGACGCCCACATCTACCGCAACCACTTTGACCAGATCAGGGAGCAACTGTCGCGCGAGCCGCGTCCGCTGCCCCGCATGGTGCTCAATCCCGAGGTCAAGAGCATCGACGACTACAAGTATGAGGACTTCACGCTCGAGGGCTACGATCCCTGGCCCGCCATCAAGGGCGTGGTGTCGGTTTAATCAGCATTTAGCGATATGAAATCTATTCAGGCGATAGTTGTTATTGACGAGAACGGGGCCATCGGGCGCCAGGGCGGCCTGTTGTGCCATCTGCCGGCCGACATGAAGCACTTCAAGGAGGTGACCATGGGCTACAGCATTGTCATGGGCCGCAAGACCTTCGAGTCTTTTCCCCGCCGCCCGCTACCTGGCCGCCAGAACATTGTCATCACCCGCAATGCCGATTGGCAATATCCCGGGGTAACCGTGGCTCACAGCGTGGATGAGGCCATCGCTGCCGCACAGACCGACACCGTCTTCATCATCGGCGGGGCACAGGTCTATGAGCAGACGCTGCCACTGGTCGATGTGCTGCACCTGACGCAGATTCATGCCCGCTGGGCAAGTGCCGACGCGTTTTTCCCGGCACTCGACCCCGGCGAGTGGCAGGAGGTGGAGCGTGAGCACCACCAGAGCGATCACCGCAATGCCTATGAATTTGATTTCGTGACCTTAAAACGACGCGACAAGGTATGAAGTACTTTATCATCGCAGGAGAGGCATCGGGCGACCTGCACGCCTCTCACCTGATGGCTTCGCTCAAGCAGGAAGATGCCCATGCCGAGTTCCGCTTCCTGGGCGGTGACCTGATGGCCGAGCAGGCTGGCTGCCAGCCCATCATCCATTACCGCGACATGGCCTATATGGGTTTTATGGATGTGGTGAAGCACTTAGGAAAAATCCTGGGTTTCCTGGGTACGGCGCGCCGCGCCATCGACGAGTGGCAGCCTGCGGTGCTGATTCTCGTGGATTATCCGTCGTTCAACCTCAAGGTCGCCAAGTATGCCCACAATTTGGGCATTCCTGTGCATTATTTCATTTCGCCCAAGGTGTGGGTGTGGAAGGAGTGGCGTGTCAAGGACATCCGCCGCTATGTCGACCACATGTACTGCATCCTGCCCTTCGAGCCCGACTGGTATGCCGAGCGCGATTACAAGGCAACCTATGTGGGTAACCCCACCGTGCAGGAGGTGGCTCAGGCCAGCAAGGATTTCCCCGATTTTTCCGGTTTCATCGCTCAATATGGCCTTGCCGACCGCCCCATCATCGCCCTCGTGCCCGGTTCGCGCGTGAGGGAAATCCGCGACAACTTGCCGCTGATGCTCAAGGCGGCAGCCCGTCATCCTGAGTATCAGGCTGTCATTGCCGGAGCACCCAGCATCGATGACCGTCTCTATGCTGAGGTCATCGGTGACCAGGCCGTGCCCGTGTTGCGCGACGCCACCTATCCGCTCGTGCACCATGCCCGCGTGGCGCTGGTCACATCGGGCACCGCGACGCTCGAAACCGCCCTGCTGGGCACGCCTCAGGTAGCCTGCTACCGCTTTAACGGCAGCAAGTGGTCCTATAATTTCTATCGTCGCCTGTTAACCGGAAAATATGTAACCCTGCCCAACCTCATCACCGATGAGCCCGTCATCCCTGAACTGCTGATGCACCTGTGCACCGTGGACAGCATCGACAGCCACTTGACCCAACTGCTCGGCGACACACCCGAGCGCAAGGCCATGCTCGACGGTTACGGACGCCTAGCCGAGCGCCTCGGCACTGAGGTATGCACTGCTACCGCGTCCCATCTCATCACACAATCCATCAATAATTAGCCGGCTTCCTCCTCGGTGAGGCAGGCCGTGAATCCCATCTGGCGGGAATGCTCCTGGTCAAACATGCAGTAGGTGACATCGCCCTCGTCGCACAGCCTTCCTTGGCTGTCGTGCAGCGTGACATGGACGGTATAGTAGTTACGCGTGTTGCCGGTGATGTGTCCGCGCAGGGTAATCTTGGGGTCACGGGTGGAGACAGGACGGCGGAATTTCACTTCCAGTTTGGTGGTCACGCCGGCGGCCTGCAGGCGCCGTGAGAGCACCCAGTTGGCGAGTTCGTCGATGAGCGTGCTGATGATGCCGCCGTGCAGCGTCTCGACCCAGCCGTCGTAGTTCACGCACGGTGACCAGGTGGTGACGACATCCTCGCCGTCTTCCCAAAATTCGAGGTGCAGGCCGATGGGATTTGTCGGGCTGCAGCCAAAGCAGTTGTAACCCTGCTTGTCCAGATATGGATTAATCAGTTTCTTCATTGTTCTTTGTCAACAATAAATCAAGTTGTTGGAGTTGTCCGAGTTGTTTTTTAACCCGATGAGCGCGGATGCTATAGTTCTTCTTGTCTTTCTTGTCTTCTTTTTATTCTTTGTGTCGCTCTGTTGTTTTTCGGTGATGCCATATTTCCAGGCTGTTGATGGCGTTCTGCCACAGGATGTAGCAGCCAGGGCCGGCGACCGACAGCGGGCTCAGGTAGGTGTAGGCAATCCACACGGCAAATGCCGTATTCTTCTGTCCCAATCCCTGGCCGCTCTCGATGACGGTGCCGAAGAAATGACCGATGTAGCGTCCCACGGCAAACTGCGCCAGGCAGATGAGCAGCGACACCAGGGCGATGGTGATGAGGAACACCACAGGAGCGCCGCTGTTGATGATGTTCTTGACCGTGCAGCCAGTGACAATCGTCAGCGAGATGCCCCACATGTAGAACGACAGGTCCTGGATGGCGACCAGGCGCTGCTGCACGCGCGGCAGGTAGTGCTTGACCAGATAGGCGGCAATCAGGGGCAGCACCAGCACGAGGAACACCTTGTACATGATCATCCAGAAGGCCGTCCAGAAATCGATGTCCACATTGTTGTCGATGAGCGGGAACACCACTGGCACAGCGACCACAGTGACGATGTTGGACAGGAACACATAGGAGGTCATCGTCTCCAGGTTGCCGCCCAGTTTGCCCGTCACCACCGGGGCAGCGCTGGCACCGGGGCAGATGACACATGTCAGGATGCCCTCCATCAGGATCAGGTCCTTGCCTTTCATGTCAAAGCCGATGATGAGAGCCACGATGAGCACGACAAAGATGACCTGGAACACCGACACCCATAGGTGCCACATCGACGGCCGCATCTTGTGGAAATCTACACGCAGGAAGGTGGTGAACAGTATCAGGCTCATGAACAGCGGCAGGATGGTGTCGAATATCGGCTCCATCACCTCGCTCACCGGGTCGAGCGCGCGCACCCAGTAGAATATCAGGTAGATGACCGTGCCCGACACAATCGCGCTGGGCAGGGTCCAATTTTTCAAGAAATTGATAATGGCTTTCATAGCGGGTGCAAAATTACTACTTTTTGTCCAAATCGCGGGACATGGCATGGCGATAATGGCTTAGCGGGGCTGAAATTTGCCTATGACTTGAAAATGTTGTACTTTCGCAGGTGCCAATGAAAAAGTTATTGAACAACATAGCGTTTTGGGCAGTGTACGGTACATGGTACGCGTTGTCGCTGCTGCCCATGTGGGTGCACTACCTGTTCAGTGACATCCTGTTCGTGCTGGTGGCCTATGTGGTGCGCTACCGCCACCGCGTCATCTGGAAAAATATTTCCCAGTCCTACCCCGACAAGAGCGAGAAGGAGCTGAAGACGCTGCAGCGGCAGTTCTACCGCCACATGTGCGATCTGGTTGCCGAGACGATAAAGTATACCACCATCAGCGACAAGAACATCATGCGCCGCATGACTTTCAAGGGCAGCGAGCAGGTGGCCGAGATTCTGAACAGCGGGCAGTCGGTGGCGCTGTTGCTGGGACATTACGGCAACTGGGAATGGGTGTCCTCGCTCGTGCTGTGGCTGCGTCCCCTGGTCAATGACAAGGTGGCGATGGGGCAGATTTATCACCCGCTCGAGAACAAGGTCTTTGACCGCGTGGTGCTGAAGACGCGTGGACGCATGGGGTCGGACAGCGTTGCCAAGAACGACACGCTGCGCTGGCTTCTAGGCAACAAGCGCGACGGCCGTCCCACCATCCTGGGCTACATCAACGACCAGGTGCCCAAGTGGGAAAACATCCACCACTGGCTCACTTTCCTCAACCATGAGGACACGCCCGTGTTCACTGGCATCGAGCGCATCGTCCACTCCCAAAACCAAGCCGCCGTCTATGTTGATGTCAAGCATGTGGGACGCGGGCGTTATGAGTGCGAGTACCATGTCATCACACGCGATCCGTCGACGATGGGCGAGTTTGAATTGACCGACGAGTTCTTCCGCCGATTCGAGCAGACTATTAACCGTGCCCCGCAGTACTGGCTGTGGAGCCACAACCGCTGGAAAAGGACGCGCGAGGAGTTTGACCGCCGCTTCAAGGTCGTCAACGGCAGGGTGGTGACTAAAGAGTGAGGAATTAGGAGTGAGGAGTGAGGAGTTGAAGCAAAAAAATAAAGTTGTAGCAAAAAAACTAATAGCAAATAACTAACACCTAACCGCTTTTTTACTACCTTTGCACCAAACAACGACTAATTAACTCAAAACTTAAAACTATACAGCAATGAACCGACTTTCGGACCGTATTAACGCACTGGCACCCAGTGCCACTTTGGCCATGTCACAGAAGAGCAGCGAGTTGCGCGCTCAGGGCGTGGATGTGATTAACCTCTCGGTGGGCGAACCCGACTTCTTCACCCCCGACCACATCAAGGCCGCTGCCCGTCAGGCCATCGACGACAACTTCTCGTTCTATTCTCCCGTTCCCGGCTACCTGTCGCTGCGTCAGGCAGTGTGCGAGAAACTGCGCCGCGAGAATGGCTTGGAGTACACCCCCGACCAGATTGTCATCGGCAATGGTGCCAAGCACGAGTTGTGCAATGCCATCATGGCGCTCATCAACCCTGGTGATGAGGTCATCATCCCGACCCCCGCATGGGTAAGTTACATGCAGATGGTCAACCTCACCGGCGGTAAGAACATCCTGCTGCCCTCGAGCATGGAGAAGAATTTCAAGGTGACTGCCGACGAACTCGAGGCCGTCATGACCGACAAGACCCGCCTCATCGTCATCTGCTCGCCCAGCAACCCCAGTGGCGCCATCTACACCTACGATGAGTTGAAGGCCATCGCCGCGATGCTCGAGCGTCACCCCAATGTGATGGTCATCGCCGACGAGATCTATGAGCACATCAACTATGTGGGCAAGCATGAGTCGCTGGCACAGTTCGACGCCATCAAGGACCAGGTGGTCATCGTCAACGGTGTGTCCAAGTCCTATGCCATGACCGGTTACCGCATCGGTTACATCGCCGCCCCGCTGTGGGTCGCCAAGGCTGTGACCAAACTGCAGGGCCAGTACACCAGCGGTGTTTCCTCGATTGCCCAGAAGGCTGCCGAGGCCGCTTATAACAGCCCTCAGGACTGCGTCGAGGAGATGCGTGTCGCCTTTGAGCGCCGCCGCAACCTCATCGTGGGTCTGCTGCAGGAAATCCCCGGCTTCGAACTCAATATGCCCGACGGCGCCTTCTATGCCTTCCCCAAGGTAACGCACTACTACGGCAAGCGCTGTGGCGACACCGTCATCAACGACGATAACGACCTGACCCTGTACCTGCTTAACGAGGCACATGTCGCCACCGTGGCAGGCAGCGCCTTCTGCTGCCCGGGCTACATCCGCCTGAGTTACGCCACCAGCGACGAGAACCTGCGCGAAGCTGCCAAGCGCATCGCCGAGGCTCTCGCCAAACTCGCCTAAAACGACTGATACAAGGCTATAGGCTTGTAGCGAATAATTAAAGACAACTTGGACAACGAACACAACTTTAAAAAGAGTTGTAACAGTTGTCCAAGTTGTCTTTATGTTCAAGAGCGCCGAGCCCTTGTCCTTATTGTCTTTCTTGTTGTTTAAAACAAATACAAAGAGTTGTTTGAGTTGTAATAGTTGTCTTTAATCTTCAAGAGCGCGGATGTCCTTGTATTTGTTGTATTTCTTGTTGTTTAAGAATTCAGTTGTTGTACGGCGTCGGCCAGTTGCTGCATGGCCTGCATGAGGATGGAGCGGGGCACGGCGACATTGAGGCGCATGAAGCCATTGCCTGACTTGCCGAACATCGCGCCGTCGTTCAAGCCCAGGCGCGCCTTGTTGACAAACAGGTCGATGAGCGCGTCATGGTCCAGACACAGTCCTGTGCAGTCAAGCCACACCAAGAACGACGCCTGTGGCTTGATGGCCGTGATGCCGGGGATGTGCTGTCGGCAGTACTCCACTACAGCGTCGATGTTGCCCTCGATGTATTCCAGACATTGGCTGAGCCACTCGCCGCCGTGGCGGTAGGCGGCGCGTGTCGCCGTCATCGACAGGAAGTTGGGCGAGCACTGCTCGTTGGCCTTCAGTTGGTGGAAGAACGGCTTGCGCAGGTCGGGGTTCTTAATCACGCACCACGAACTCACGATGCCGGCGATGTTGAACGTCTTGCTCGGCGCGCCCATCACCACGCCCACGGCGCGGGCGTCGTCGCTCACGGTGAGGAACGATGTGTGTCGCTGGCCCTTGAGGACGAGGTCGCCATGGATCTCGTCGCTGAAGACCACCACCTCATATTTCCTTGCCAGTGCGGCCACTTGGCGCTGCACCTCGGCGGGCCATGCGATGCCGATGGGGTTGTGCGGGTTGCACAGCACCATCATCTGCGGGCGTTCGTCTCTGAAGATGCGTTCCAGCCCCTCGAGGTCCATCTCGTAGAAGCCGTCGGGCGTGCGCTTGAGGGCATTGTTCACCACCATGCGGTTGTTGCCCGTGATGAGCATCCTGAAGGGGTGATACACGGGTTCCTGGATGACCACCTTGTCGCCGGGGCGTGTGAAGTGGTTCAGTGCCAACCCGAAGCCGTTGACGATGCCGCCGATGAAGCAGGCCTCCTCCTGGGTGAACTCCAGCCCGTTGCGCTCGCGTTGCCAGTCGATGATCGACTGCCAGTAGTCCTCGAGTGGCACGCTGTAGCCATAGATGGGGTGCTCCGTCACGCGCTCGGCCAGCGCCCGGGTGATATCGGGGCAGGCGGCGAAGCCCATATCGGCGACCCACAGCGGCAGCACATCGTCGCGCCCGAACATCTCCTTGCAGCGCTCAATCATCACACAACCGCTGCCATGGCGGTCAATCACACGGTCAAAATCATATTTCTTTTCCATATCTCAGCGGTTATAGTTAGGTTTCTACCTCACAAAATTAAACATTTCCCACCAATCCCGCAAAAAAGTCCCCATTTTTTGCCCTAAAAATGGATTTTTGCTGTTTTTGATAATCAGCTAATTAACAGCATTTTAAACAAACAATCCATTTTAAGGTCCATAAAAAAACACATTTTTTTTCAAAAAAAATCATCAAAATTGTTGGTAGTTCAGAAAAAAGCAGTACCTTTGCAGTCGCAATTGAACAAACGATGACTCCGTAGCTCAGTTGGTAGAGCAATTGACTCTTAATCAATGGGTCGTGGGTTCGAGTCCCACCGGGGTCACTAATAGGAAAGCCAAATGACTTGTAATAAGCCGTTTGGCTTTTTCGTTGTGTGTGTTGTTGGCATGTTTTCCTGGGTCAATGTAAAAAAAGAGGCCCATCCCCACCTTTTATCGGGTGAGCCCAAAAAATCCAGCACATTCTGTTAATTGTTGCCTCTTTTTACTATCTTTGTAGCGTGAAAGTGCAATCCTCATTGCCAAGTGACTGTGTTGGTCGAGTGCCTGTGACAATATTCTTTGTCATCAGCAATGCTAACTGATTATTAGGTTACTGACTGTCAGAAACTTGCAAGACTATTTTCGGGCCACTCGATTTTTTTGAATAACCAAATGATTTTTATGAGAATCTAATTCATTATTAACCCAGTATAGTTATTTTAATAAAAATGAAAAAATTATTTACTTTAATTGCTGTTGCAGCTATGGCTTTTGCTGTTCAAGCTGCCGAATTGACTGTTGCAAATGGTACTGACGTGAATCAGTACATCCCTTTCCGTGCCACTTACTTAAATTGGCCTCCCTACTTTGGCCAGGTGATTTATCCTGCCAGCCAACTCACAGAGATGGAGGGTAAGGACATTACCGCGATGACGTTCTATATCGCTAACGAGAACGGCAATGTGATGAACGGTGGTGAGCTCTCATTCTTCCTGGGTGTGGTCGATGTATCGCAATTTTCCGATGTCTCACCCTTTCGCATCCCCGAGAGCGACCTCACATTAGTGAAGGCACTCCCGATGACCCCTGGCGAGACCGAGATTGTTGTCAACTTCGACACTCCCTTTGCCTACGAGGGCGGTAACCTTGCACTCATGGTATCGGTTACTCAAGCGGGAACATTTTCAGGCACCGGCTATTTCTACGGAGTGAATTCCGATGTGCCAAGTGCTGTCTATGGAGGTAATTCATTCGTCAGTGAGCGATTCTATCCCAAGACCACCTTCACCTATGAGGAAGGAAGTACACAGACGGCAGCAACCCTCCTCTCCCAGGCCAATGCACTGGAGGACGACACCGAGTTCATGTTCAACGGCGACGCTGTTGTTACCCTCTTCAAGAATGGCTACCTGTTCGTGCGCGATGAGAGCGGCTACGGCCAGATTCGCGGCATTACTGAAGGCGAGTTTGTGAACGGTCAAGTGCTGAACCAGGGCTGGACTGCCACCAAGGCCAGCAACGGCAACGGCTGGGCATGGTACACCGATGCTGCAGGCCTCGCCGCCAGTGGTGAGAACAATGCTGAACTGGCCGCTGCACAGAAACTCACCGGCGCCGTCGATGAGAGCCTGCTCAACGCCTATGTTTACATTGAGAATGTAACGATATCAGGAGGCTTCTTCCCTGGCATGCCTATGCGCTCTTTGCCCCTGCCTGACGGCACAAGCATTGCTGTAACCTCCACCTTGTGGAGTACGAATTGGCCTGCAGGTGGCAACAAGGATGTCTATGGTATTATTTGCAAGGTTGGCGATGCTTATCAGTTCAATGTCGTTAACTTTGAGGATTATGTTGCACCTCCTGCATACCTGCGCGGTGATGTGAACAATGACGGCTTCATCGACATCAACGATGTTGCCTTGTTGATTGATGTTGTTCTGGGTAAAGAAGTCGAGTATAACGCGCTTGCCGCCGACTGCAATGTTGAGGGCGGTGACCAGACCACCGACATCAACGATGTGAGTGCCCTGATTGGACGCGTCCTCAATGGCGTTTGGTGATTGTCGATTACTGGGTTTAGTGTATAGGAGGGCGACTGCGTTGCAGGCTCTCCCACTGAAAGATTAAGAAGAAAGCAGGCTGAATCGCGTTTGACGGTTCAGCCTGCTTTGATTTTCAGGAGACGATATAGCCGTTGGGCCCATCGGCAAGATTAACCGCCCATAGGGTGGGCCTGCTATATCATGTCCTGCCGCTTTTTTGCGTTGGTTATCACTTGTCGGTGCCGGGCTCTGTGGACACCGGCTTGTAGGGATTGGCCTTGATGAGGTCGGTGTCGGGCTCGATCTTGGTGACGATGTTCTTGTTGTTGCCTCGCCACAGCACTTTGCCCTTGTACTCGTCATAGGTGAGCGTGACGCGTTGTCCGTCATTGGCCCACTTCATGGCTTGTCCCATGATGCTGTCGCTGGTGATGCTGAACTTGAAGTCGCTGTGCATGGCCACAATGGTATCCTCGACAGAAGAAAATGGGGACGGTTCTTTTGATGTAATTTTTGGGCGTCAAACGGCTTCCCCAAAAAACTGTTGTCAAAAATGGCAACCGAGATTGACACCTAATGACACTCGTTGACACCCGATGACATGGTGCCAACATTAGAAATTCATGGGAATCAGGCGGTTAGAGCGTCGATTACTGTCATGCTATGTTATGAATCAGAGCCCACGGGGGTCACGAGAAGGAAAGCCAAATGACTTGTAATGAGTCATTTGGCTTTTTTTGTTATGTCAACCATTGACTTTCTCCCTGCGGGGCTAAAGAGAACCTTAAATCGGCGTAGCCAATGATGTAAAGCCTCCGTCTTTTTCTTCTGATTCTCAGGTTTTATAGGATAAAGTGGGTAGTTCATTGAAATGTTGGCGCGAAGGATCTATCAATCACAAAAGTTGAGTTAAATTTGTTGTCAGTCTTCCACTTAATATAGATGCAATATGAAGAAGTTCAACTCATTTTTTGTTTTATCATTGTTGATGTTGTCCTCTTTGGCCTCCAATGCACAGGAATATCTCCGTGGTGATGTGAATTTTGATGGTCAAGTTGATATATCGGATGTGACCTGCTTAATAGATTACCTGTTGAAGGGCTCTTGGCCTGATGCTGATGGTTACGCGTATGTGGATTTGGGCTTGCCCAGTGGCACACTGTGGGCAACATGTAATTTGGGCGCTAGTAGCCCGGAGGAATATGGTGACTACTTCGCCTGGAGTGAAACGGTTCCCAAGGATGAGTATACCTATGAGAACTACAAGTGGTGGTACTATGACGAGGATGGATATCGGTATATTTCAAAGTACAACACAAGCAGCGACTTTGGCCCTGTTGACAACAAGACGGAGATGGAGCCTGAGGACGATGCAGCCCGCGTGAACATGGGCACATCGTGGTGCTTGCCGTCGGTGGAGCAGGTCGCCGAACTCGTCAATACTTGTTCCTGGCAGTGGACCGAAAGAAACGGGGTGATTGGCCATTTGGTTACAGGGCCCAACGGAAACACCATGTTCTTGCCTGCCGCAGGATACTACGACGGCAGTTCACTTGAGTATGTGGGTACTTACGGCATCTATTGGTCGCGCTCGCTTTACTCATATCTCCCAGACCGTGCTTACTGCCTCTACTTTGATTCGCAGTACTGGGACTCGGAAGACTTCAGCCGCTACTATGGCCATGTTATCCGCGCGGTGCGGGTATCACAAACACGGTGATACATAGGTTCATCGGCAGTAGCCAGCGCCGCCGTTGGTTCTCCCGCAAGTATTTCGCCTCAGTCATGCGACTGAAGTTCCTCAAAAAGAACATTGGCGCCGAATTCTATGGCGTTCTGGTACCGGTGCTGTCAGCAGATTTCAGACAAAACCATGAGTGAAGGTCATTCTTCTTCTTTTGGTTCCAGTTTATTCAGCGTAAGATGAAGATTGATGGCGGCACGGGCCCCACGGCACCTGCCGTGGCTACTATCCCTGCCAGTTTCATGGATATCGTGAACTATGTCGATGCCAATTACCGCACCATCAAGAAACGCGAGGGCCGTGCGGTCTGCGGCCTGTCGATGGGCGGAGGACACACCTTTGCTATCAGTCTGACCTACCCGACAACATTCGACTACTATGGCCTGTTCTCAGCCGGTCTGCACCTGGGCAAAGACTTCAAAGGGAACCAGCCCTTCGCCGAGCAGATCAAGAACGACCCCGACTTCGCACAGCAGTCGGCACGGCTGTTCGCTAGCAAACCCAAACTCTACTGGATGGGCATGGGCAAGACCGACTTCCTCTATCAGAGTACCGTCGACCTGCGCGACTACTGGGATTCCAAGGGCTACAAATATGAGTATGTGGAAACCGACGGAGGCCACATCTGGCGCAACTGGCGCATTTACTTGACCATGTTTGCCCAGAAGATCTTCAAGTAACCCCCATCAAGGACTGAACTGCACCCCAAAAGTTTTGTGTCTAACTTTTGGGGTGCAGTTCATTTGGGGGTCACTTCAAAATGGTGTGGGGGATTACCTGTGGGGCGTCCCAAGTGATGGTGCCCGAATCTTTCAAGGTGCTAGCTTCTTGTTTTCAACAGTATTTTGAAGAATATTGTTTTAAATCTCATAATATTTGCATATATCGTTAGTTGTAATTACTTTTGCAGTTGATTATCAAGCCCACTTGAAAGAATTGCTAAGGATTTTTATAGTGTTTATTAGCATATAGTTTACTGGATTAATGAGATTACATTTATGAAGAAATTTTTATCTTTATTCTCCCTTGCCTTGCTGACTATGTCGGCATGGGCTGCCAACACCTATGTGAAGGTGGCCAGCATCGACCAACTGGAAGAAGGCAAGAAGTACATCCTCGTTAATGAGGAGAACAGCGTTGCCATGGGAGCGCTCTACACTGCCGGTAGCACCAACTACGGCACTTCTGTCGAAATCTCTATCGGTGATGTTATCGATATCGAAGGAACTGATGTGGTTGAACTGATTGCGGCTGCTCCTGGTCAGGATGCAACCGGCAATCCCACATGGAACTTCCGCATGGGCGAGGAGGGCAATTATATTGCTTGGACTTCAGGCAATTCGCTGACTGGTATCAACTTGCCCGCTTCCAACAATTCTGCGTGGATACCTACTTTGACCGATGATGGCGTTATACTGAAAAACAGGGTGGACAATACCCGCATTCTTCAGTACAATGCTGGCAGCCCCCGTTTTGCTTGCTACACCAGCAACCAGAAGCCCGCTGTCCTGTATGTTCAGGATGCTAATGTTACGCCTCCCGTGACTGTTGCTGCACCCACGCTGCCTGAATCTCAGGAGTTTGAAAACAGCCTCAGCGTAACCATCACCAACAATGAGGAAGGTGCCGACCTCATGTACGCCCTCAATGATGGCGAATTTACCGAATACACTGGAGCCCTCACTATCACCGAGACCACCACGGTTCACGCCAAGGCTGTCAAGGGCGAAGTCGAGAGTGCAGTAGTTAGTGCTACCTACACCAAGGTTGAGCCTGTTGTCTTAACCAAGCCTTATGTGAAGGTAAACAGCGTTGACGAGCTGGAAGTAGGCAAGAAGTACATCCTCGTCAATGAGGAAAGAAAACTTGCCATGGGTGAGATTACTGGTGGCTCGACCCACTATGGTAGCCATATCGAGATCCCCATTGTTGAAGATGTTGCATACATCGGTGGCACTGATGTGGTAGAGTTGACTTTGGGCGAGGGTAGTATGGATGCCCTCGGCAATGACACTTGGACCTTTGAGATCAATGGCTCAGGAAGTTATATTCTCTGGAATACAGGTAATTCGCTGGACGCTGTCACCGGTGACGGCGCCACTGGTGCTACCGGTGCACAATGGATTGCTAATGCAACCGACGACGGTATTGTGCTGAGCAACAAGTCCGATAACGCTCGCATTCTTCAGTACAATGCTAGTAGCCCCCGTTTTGCTTGCTATACCAGCAGCCAGCAGCCCGCTGTACTCTATGTAGAGTATGTTCCCCAGGAGGACGGCATCACCACCCTGAGTCAAGCAAATGCTCTGGCCGATGACGAGGCCTTTACCTTTGACGGTGACGCTGTTGTTACCATCTGCTGGAAGGGTAGCGTGTACCTGCGCGACGAGACTGGCTATGGCCAGATTGTCGACAGCCTCGCCGTCTTTGAGAACGGTCAGGTGCTGAGCCAGGGCTGGAATTCCACCAAGACCAGCAATAACGGTTGGGTTAAGTTCATCGATGCTTCAGACCTCAGCGCAAGCGGTGAGACCAATGCCGAACTGGCTGCTCCCCAAAAACTCACCAGTTTCCCCGAAGAGAGCATGCTCAACGCCTATGTTTGGGTTGAGAATGTGAGCAAGGGTTTCATGCCGATACGCACAATTCCGTTGCCCGACGGCACGACCATTTCGTTGACCGGAACAGGAAATCAGCCCGCCACTGGCAGTTACAACATCTATGGTCTCATTTGGAAGTCTGGCGACAATTTGGTGTTCGAACCCGTTAAATGGGAGAAATATGTTGCGCCTCCCACCTACCTGCGTGGTGATGTGAACAATGACGGCTTCATCGACATCAACGATGTTGCCTTGTTGATTGATGTTGTTCTGGGTAAAGATGTCGAGTATAACGCGCTTGCCGCCGACTGCAATGTTGAGGGCGGTGACCAGACCACCGACATCAACGATGTGAGTGCCCTGATTGGACGCGTTCTTACTGGTGAGTGGTAATCACCAGTCTGGATAACTGATTACAGCAGGGAGGCGTACCGATGTGGGTGCGCCTCCTTTTGGTTATGCACAAGTCAACAAGGATTTTTGGTTTTATGTAAGGTTTGTACTATCTTTGCCTGCGCAGCCCTGGGCTTGCACTATCGTTGTAGAATAATAAGTGATGAAGATGGAAAACGAACTGAATATAGGCTTGGCTTTTTCGGGGGGCGGTTACCGTGCTGCCACTTTTGACCTGGGGACATTATCATTCCTGAATTCTGTCCATCTTGACGATGGCCGCACATTGCTGGACTGTGTGACGGTGTTGACCTCGGTCTCGGGTGGCACTATTCCCGCGTTGAAATACATGCTTGCTCGAGCCAAGGGGCAGCCTGTTGATGAGATGGTCGAGGAGTTGTTCGACTTCTTGTGTAACGAGGACTTGGTTGCCCGCGCCCTGGATGGCCTGAGTGCCGAGAAGGCTAACCGTAATGCCTCGAGCATCAAGATAATGGCCGGCATCTATGACCGGTGCCTGTTCGATGGGGCGGTGATGGGCGACATCATCGATAACTTTGACCGCATCCCTGTCAAGGACTATACCGCCCTGGCTACCGATTTTGACAACTCGCTGCCTTTTCGCTTCCGCATCAGCGCCGGCCACCTGACCGACGGCCAGCGTGTGCACTATGGCGTGTTCGGCAACAACAAGCACCGCATCGGCCGCAGTGTGATCAGCCACATCACGCCGGGTGAGGCACTGGCTTGCTCGTCATGTTTCCCCAGCGGCTTTGAGCCGATGATGTATCCTGATGACTTCAAGGTGTCACAAGACCGCGATGTGGCTGCTGGCATCAATAGCCGTTTTGGCATTATGGATGGCGGCATCACCGACAATCAGGGTATCGAGCCGCTCCTGCTGGCCGAGGAGCACATGCGCAAGTACCGCAAGGACGCGGCGCGCACCGACAAGGCTCTGGATGTGGTCATCGTCAGTGATGTTTCCAGCCCCTATATGGATGGCTATGTCCCCAGCCGGCAGTTGATGCCGTCGGGCGTGGGCAAGTTGACATTGGGCAGGCTGCGCAATTACGGCCTGATTGCCCAGGCTGTGGTGACGGCTCTGTTTGTTCTGGCATTGGTTCTGGGCAGCAAGTTCTGGTTGGGCGTGATGTCGGTTTTCCTTGCCGTGGTCACAGGAGCCAATGTTGCCGGTTTCTTGCTGAAGAGCAAGATGTTCCGTGCCATAGCCAGTACCTTTGTGGGTAACAATGCCACCTTTATCAGCCACTTGAAGTTTGCAACCCTTGAGAGCATGTTGATGAACCGTGCCAAGTCGGTGGTGATGATGAGCAGCGAGGTGTTCCTGAAGCGCCTGCGCCAGATGAGCTACAGCACGCTTTTTAATGAGGACGCATGGAAAAACCGCCTTGTGAGCAGCACCATCTATGAATTGCGCTCGGCCGAGCGTTGGCAGTCGAGGAGCGAGAACGGTACCCTGGCATCCTATCTGGCCCCGAGTGAGGCCATCCAGCAAAACAGCGCCCGTGCTGCCGCAATGGGTACCACGCTGTGGTACACGCCCGAGGAGAAGGCTGCCGGTCTGCCTCGGGCGGTGATGGCTTGTGGCCAGTACACCATCTGCTACAACCTGCTTGACTACATCGAGAAGATTGAGCAAGACCCGAGCAACCTCACAGCCTCACATCGTCTCATCATCGCCTGCAAGCCACAACTGCAGGAGGCTTGGCGCCGCTTCAAGGACGACCCCTTGTGCATGGTGCCGTCTCCACGGGCTTGATGATGAATTGAGTAATCGGCAGGCTCATCAGCCGTTTTACAGATGTATATATATTGTTCGGCATGACTGAATTCGGTGAATAATTAATTAAATTTCATAAAAAGTATGCTATCAAGCAAAAAAATCAATAAATATGTTGTAGAGTTAGCAAAAAAGTAATTACCTTTGCATGACTAACCAACTTTTTAAGTATATATGTAAAATGGAAACGACAACATTAACAAAAAAACCAAGAAAAAAGAAAGTACTCGTGAAAAGAAAACGTGACCGTCTACAGTTGATCACTGATTTGATCAAGACAAATTGCATCGGCAGCCAGAGTGAGCTGGCCGACATGTTGCGTGAGCACAACATCAATGTGACCCAAGCCACATTGTCGCGTGACCTGAAGGCCTTGAAGATTTCCAAGGTGGCTACCGACCGCAATACCTACATGTATATCATTCCTGACAGCAACCAGTTGCAGGACAGGCTGCTGAGTATGCGTCAGACGGATGCCCATGCTGCCAAGCAAGTGGGCCTGGTATCGGTTAACTTCTCGGGCAACCTTGCTGTGATTAAGACGCGCAATGGTTATGCTCCCGGTCTGGCTTATGACATCGACATGAGCCGTCCGCCCGAGATCTTGGGTACCATTGCCGGTGCTGATACAGTGGTAGCAATTCTCGCCGAGGGTGTTACTCACGAGAAGGCTAGGGAAGTGTTTGAGCAGTTCATGCCCAAGAATTCCCCCCATAGCCTGGGTTGATCCATTAACTGATTGCTGATGATTGATGTCGGCATCATAGGGTGCGATAACTTGCGGGGATACGAACTAGTGAGGGTACTCATCAATCACCCTGATGTGGTGTTGAGATGGGTAGCCTCGCGTGTGCACGCTGGTGAGCGCCTTGACCATCTCGTGCGGGGCATTGTGGGTGAGAGTGACCTCGTGGTCAGCCCCGTTGGCCCGCTGGATGAGGTGGATGTGGCGTTTGTAACCCATGAGCGACGCCTCGTGGAAGACAGCCTGCGCAGCATTGGGGTGTCGGGCACGACCCGTGTCGTGGACATGAGCGGTAGCCACAATCTGGACCATGGGCTCGGGAATCGGTGGGTTTACGGCTTGAGTGAGATGCAGCGCCGTGTGCTCGTGCACGATGCTGAGCTCGTGACAGTGCCGGGCAGTGCTGCGGCAGCCTCGTTGCTCGCGCTGATGCCGATGGCACGCAACCTGTTGCTCAACAGCCCTGTGTCGCTGCATGTGGAGCTAGGAGAATGTGCTTGTGTGGCACAGGATAACGAGTCGGTTGCCACGCCCGACGGCTTGACCCGAGAACAATGGCTCAACGAACAAAGGCAGGAGGTGCAGCTTGCGCTTGTCCAGTGCCAGCCTAACTTCAAGCAACCTGTCGAGATGACCGTTTCGCAACAGGGAGAACGCCGCACGATTGAGGCGACCGCTCGTATCAAGTGTGGCATTGACGGCGATATGGTCAGGCAGCTCTATGAGCAATATTATGGGGACCATAACTTTGTGTTCCTTGTGGACCGTCCCATTGTGGCCGCTGATGTGGAGAATACCAACAAGTGCCTTATCATGCTCGATAAGGACGGGGCCGCCGGAACGCTCACCGTGCATGCCATGATGGATGTCTTGCTCAAGGGCAGCGCCGGCATGGCGGTTCATGTGATGAACCTGATGTACGGCTTGCATGAGCGGGTGGGGCTCACCCTCAAGGGTACCGGTTGTTAAGAACTAAGTATACATTAATAATATATATAATCACTAAATACCATTCATAAATTATGTCAGTCAATAAAGTCATTTTGCTAGGCCGTGTCGGCCGAGATCCAGATGTGCGTTATGTGGCACAGAATCAGCCCGTTGCATCGTTTACGCTTGCTACTACCGATCGTGCTTATACCAATGCTAACGGTGTGGAGGTGCCCGAGCGCACCGAGTGGCACAACATCGTGATGTGGGGCAAGAATGCCGAGATTGCCGAGCGCTACATCCGCAAAGGCACACAGATTTACCTTGAAGGACGCTTGCGCACCCGTGCGTGGGAGGACCGCAATCAGGTGAAGCGTTTCACCACCGAAATTTATGTGGACACCTTTGAGCTGCTGGCGCGTGCCCGCGACAATGCAGGGACCCAGCAGCCCGGCAGCCAGCCACAACAATAAAGACTGATAATCGTCCCCTGATGCCACACGGCATGAATCCGGTGGCTCGGGCTCTCGCAGCCAAAGCATCATAAAGATAAACAACAGGACCCCGGCACATGGTCGTGCCGGGGTCCTGTGTTCTTTTTTTTTGTTAAGTCGTAGTCTGCTGGTTCAGAGGTACTTGTCGCCGTATAATGTCTTCACTTCGTTGACATACTGCTTGATGGTCTGTTCCTCGTCGAGCGGCACGATGAGCAGCGCGTCGTCAACATCGGCAACGATGTATCCCTCGAGTCCCGATGTCACGACCAGTTTGTCGCCCTTGACGGCAACGATGTTGTTGTGGCTGTTGAACATCAGGGCCTTGCAGTTTTGGGTGACATTACCCTCGCTGTTCTTGGGGGAGTGGTCGTACAGCGAGCGCCATGTTCCCAAGTCATTCCACCCGAAGTCGACCGTTTCCACAAATACATTGGGGGCTTTCTCCATCACGGCAAAGTCAATGCTGATGCTGGGGCAGGCCTCGAAGTGGGTGTTGATGTACTCTGTCTCGCTGGGCGTGCCAAAGTATTGCTTGCCCACTTCAAAGATGGTGTTTACCTCGGGCGCATGGTCATTGAGCGCCTTGATGATGCTGCTGGCCTTCCAGAAGAACATGCCCGAGTTCCAGAAGAACTCACCCGACTTGAGGAACACGCGAGCCAAGTCCTCGTTGGGCTTCTCGGTAAATGTCTTGACTGACGAGAAATTACCCTCAACATGCTCACCCACTTGGATGTAGCCGTAGCCCGTCTCGGGACGGCTCGGCTTGATGCCCAGGGTGACCAGCGAGTCATGCTTCTCAATGAAATCATAGGCTCTGGTGACGCTGTCCCTGAACTGATCCACATTCAGGATGAGGTGGTCGCTGGGAGCAACCATCATCATGGCATCGGGGTTGATGGCCATGATGTGGTGGGCGGCCCATGCGATGCACGGTGCCGTGTTGCGCCTGGCAGGCTCGAGCAGAATCTGGCTGTCCTGGATTTCGGGCAGTTGCTCCTTGATGAGCGGTCCGTAGCTCTCGTTGGTAATCAATATGATGTTCTCGACAGGAACGATGCCCTGCATGCGGTCAAATGCCATCTGCAGCAGGCTGCGCCCTGTGCCGAAGAAGTCAAGAAACTGTTTAGGCTTGGCGGCTTTGCTGAAGGGCCAGAATCTGCTGCCCACACCGCCGCACATGATTACGCAATATCGGTTGAAATCCATGTTGGTAGTCTTGTTATTAGGTAGTTGTGTACCTTGGGATGGTGTATTATGTTATTTGTCGCAAAGATAACTCAAAAAAACTGATTCATCACTCATGTGGGTGATTATTCTCATGGTAAATGTTGTCACCAATGCCTGAACCGGCATCGCCATCGGTGCCGATAGCCTGGAGGGTGCCGTGTCGGCCCGGCCCCTCAAGGGGTTATTACTCGTAGTAGATGGGCAGGGTGCGGCTGATGCTCTGTTCCAGTGAGATAAGCGTCTCGGTGGCAGCGACACCCTCGATGTGCTGAATGCGGTCGTTGACCAGTGACATGAGGTGCTCATTATCACGGGCATAGACCTTAATCATCATGGTATAGTGGCCAGTCGTGAAATGGCACTCCACGACCTCTTTGATTTTCAGCAATTCCGGAACAACGGTGCGGTACATGGAGCCGCGCTCGAGGGTCAGGCCGATGAAGGTGCAGGTGGAGTATCCCAGGAGCTTGGGGTTCACATTGTATCCTGAGCCGGTGATGACGCCATCGTCGATGAGACGCTGAATGCGTTGATGCACTGCAGCGCGCGACACGCCACACACTTGAGCGACATCCTTGCTGGGGATGCGTGCGTTGTTCATTACAATTTCGAGAATCTTCTTGTCCAGTGTATCAATTTTTTCCATGAGATCAAATTTTTTATTAATCGCAAATGTAACATTTTTTTTTAATGTGGCTATAGGTTTCGGTAAATATTTTTTCGTTTTTTTTGAAAGCATAATTTAATACATTGACTATCAGTGTAATGTCTATATAAATTCTGGTGCTTGGAATTGCTGTTGTGCATAAAAAAGCCCCTATCGGGCGGCTGTCACCGACGGGCCGATAGGGGCTTTTTATGGTTGCTGCGGGCTGAGCGAGGCGCGTTACATGGTCTCGTGGCACAGGCTGCCCGGCAGGGAACGCATGTTATAGGTCGATGCCATCGACTCGCCATAGGCACCTGCCGAGCGTATGGCGATGAGGTCGCCGCGTTGAGTTACAGGCAACTGGCAGTCGTGGGCAAACACATCACTCGACTCGCAGACGGGGCCGACGACATCATAGACAACGGTCTGCCCATGGCGTGAAGTGAGATTCTGGATTCTGTGCCGTGCTTCATACAAGGCTGGGCGTATCAGGTCGTTCATGCCGGCGTCGACAATGACAAATTTCTTGTTGCGGCTCTCCTTGACATACAACACGCGGCAGATGAGCGAGCCGCATCCGCCGACGATGGCTCTGCCCAACTCGAAGTGCAGCTGCTGGCCGGGCCGTAGGCGTAACATGCGCTTGAAGGTGCCGAAGTATCTCTCCAGGTCGGGTAGGGGATGCTCGTCGGGGTGCTCATAGTCGATGCCCAAGCCTCCCCCCACATTGATTAACTCGAAGTGAATGCCCTTGCCGTCAAAATCGTCGAGCAGGGTGTTGACCCGGTCGCACAGCATCTCAAAGGGTCGCATCTGCGTGATTTGTGAACCGATGTGGAAGTGCAGCCCGTGCAGGTTGATGTTTTCGAGTTCCATTGCGTGCTTGACGACTTGATCCAGAACCTCGATGTCGATGCCGAACTTGTTGTCGGTTGTGCCGGTGGTGATGTACTTGTGGGTGTGGGCGTCGATGTCGGGGTTGACCCTGATGGCGACATTGGCCTGTTTCTCCATTTCTCCTGCTATCTCATTGATTGCCAGTAGTTCCGGAACAGATTCCACATTAAAGCAGCCGATGTCGTGTGACAGGCCCAAACTGATTTCCCAATCGGCTTTGCCGACACCCGAGAAGTTCATCATCGATGCCGGAATTCCAGCCTTGAGAGCGGCTTCGATTTCACCACCGCTTACCAGGTCAACCCCTAGTCCGTGCTCTTTTATTTCTCGGATAATCTGTGGGTTGCCATTGGCCTTGACAGCATAGTGTACAGTACAGAAATCGTCGGCCGTGAGTCGATTGATTTCATCCAAAGTCTTGCGCAGCACATCCATGTCGTAGTAGTAGAACGGCGTGCGCGCCTGTTGCAGCGTTTCCATCGGGAAACCAGATTCTTTAAGTCCGTAGCCCATAATCGGTTGCAATTGATGATTGTCTCTAGCAGTGCCAACGCGAATCACTCGTGCTAGCACTTTAAACGGTTGATTAACAGCATCATCAATAATCCTTAGCCTTAAATCAACAATGATGATGCGGTAGTTGCGGCAAAATTATCAAAAATTTTATTTACAATCTATAAAATCTGTAATTTTTTTTAAGGAATTTGTTTGATGGTGCGGTGTGAAAAAAACAGGATGAGTCTTGGCCGAAAAGCGGCACTGGTCCGCATTGAAAACAGCAAGTAGAAAATGATGGGGAAAAAGCCTGAAAAGGCCAAGATTTTGCACTTGTAAATTTCTGACAACAGCTAATATAGATTACTGATTTACAGTGTATTTAGAGTTATTAACATCAAGTGTTGATAAAAATTATTTCAAATTTGTAAATTTTTTTATTTGAGATTGTAAATTTTAGCGAAAAAAGTTGTACCTTTGGAGTCCCAAAAAAATTGGGGATGAGACACACTCGATAGCAATGGACCAAATAGTTTACCACATACCTGCACTACTCGCCGAGAGCATTGACGGACTTGCCATCAAGCCCGAAGGCACCTATGTTGATGTCACCTACGGTGGTGGCGGCCATAGCCGTGCCATTCTCGAGCGACTGGGGCCCGACGGCCGCCTCCTGGGCATGGATCAGGACCTGGACGCTTGGGAAAACCGTCTGGCGGACGAGAGATTTACATTTGTACACGGCAACTTTGCCTACATCAAGAATTTTCTCCGCTATTACGGCATTGGTCATGTGGACGGCATCCTTGCCGACCTGGGCGTCTCTTTCCACCACTTTGATGCCGTGGAGCGCGGTTTCACATTCCGTGCCGACGCGCCCCTCGACATGCGCATGAACAGGAACGCCCCGTTCACGGCGAGTGAACTGGTCAACACCTACAGTGAGGAACGCCTTGCCGATGTCCTCTACCTGTATGGCGAGCTGCGGCAGTCGCGCCGCCTGGCTTCGGTGCTGGTCAAGGCCCGCCCGCTCGCGACTACCGGAGCGCTTGTCGATGCTGTGCGTCCCCTGCTCAAACCGTCGCAGGAGAAAAAAGAACTGTCGATGGTCTTTCAGGCGTTGCGCATCGAGGTCAATGGAGAGCTCGACGCCCTGCGCAAACTGCTCACCCAGTCCCTTGAGGTGCTCAGCCCCGGTGGCCGCCTGGCCATCATCACCTACCACTCCCTCGAGGACCGCTTGGTCAAGAATTTCATGCGCGCGGGCAACATCGAGGGCAAGGTTGAGAAGGACTTCTATGGCCGGGTGAGCGCCCCGTTGCGAGTGGTAAACAGCAAGGTCATCGCTCCCGGCGATGACGAGGTGGCCCGCAATCCCCGCTCACGCAGTGCCAAGCTGCGTGTCGCCGAGCGTGTGCCTGTCGACGGTAATGTGATGAAGATAAAATAACAATCACCCTTTAAGCATTAATCATTGAAACGATGAACGAGAGTAAAAACAGTGCCGCAAAGTCAGGAAAGAAGGCAGCAAAAGGTTTCATCCGCGGCCGGTTGTTTTCGCTTGTATTCTTCAAGCGATACTGGTTCTATATCGTGTTTGTTGTGGCGATGGCTCTGGCCTATATCGCCAATAAGTTCATGTTCCAGAGCAGCATGCAGGAAGTCATTGCCCTCAAGGCTGAGTTGGATGACTCCCAGACCGACCTGGTGCACTCGAGTGCCGATTACAACTCGATGATACGCGAGAGCGAGATGACCAGGCTCATGCAGGAGAGACACCTGGGGCTGAGCGTGCCCCTCGAGCCCCCTTATGAATTGAGTTCCGAATAACCCCCATGACAGTAGAGACGAAATGGCAACGAAGCAAAACAACAAACGACACATTCTGGCCCGCTACGCCATCGTGGTGGGAATCATGCTGCTTTTCTCGGTAACGATAGTGTGGGACCTGTTCAAGACCACCGTGGTGTATGCCGACGAATGGAACCGCAAGGCCAACAAGGTGCTTACCGATACCACCCCCATTCCCCCCGAGCGCGGCAAACTGCTTGCCGACAACGGCACTGTGCTCTCGGCCAACCTGCGCTATTATGTTCCGCGCATCGACTGGTTCACCGACGGCATCAAGGAGGAGACCCTGATGAAGGAGATTGGCGCGCTGTGCGACAGCTTGGCGGCGTTTGACACGACGATGACGGCAACGCAGTGGCGGCAGAAGATTCTGCAGGACCGCAAGGCCATCCTCGATGCTCCGAAAACCGTCCAGGCCAACGGCAAAAAGGGCCGTAAGAACCGTGCCTATAAATTGTTCTCGAAGATGCTTACCCACAATGAGTTTGAGCGGGTGCGCAACTTCCCGTTCTTGAATCTCCCGCGCAACAAGAACGGTTTCTATAGCGAGAAACATGACCGTCGCATCAAGCCTTACGGCAACATGGCGGCGCGCAGTATCGGCAATGTGGGCGAGGATACATTGAGCTCCGAGATCCACGGCCGTTCAGGCCTGGAGATGGCGCTCGACTCGCTGCTCTATGGCCAGCCCGGCATTTCCAAGAACATCCAGCTCACCAACGGCATCGTCAGGGCCGAGAGCGTTCCTGCCGTCAAGGGCTATGACATCACCACCACCATCAACATTCAGTTGCAGGACATTGTGGAGAACGAGCTCTACGACATGTGCGTCAAGACGGGAGCCGAGTGGGGCACATGTGTGCTCATGGAGGTAGCCACCGGCGAAATCAAGGCCATCAGCAACCTGGACCTCAACAAGCAGACGGGCGAGTATGTCGAGGGCGTGAACCATGCCGTGCTGGGCTATGAGCCCGGTTCGGTGATAAAGACCATATCGATGATGGTCGCCCTGGAGGACGGCATCGTGGACAATATCGATGCTCCCATATCCACCGGTACGCTATGGTCCTATGCCGGCTGTACCGTCAAGGACGAGCACGGCGGTGCTACCCGCACTCCCCGCCAGATTATCGAGACCTCGTCCAACATCGGCATGGCCAAACTGATTGTCCAGAAGTATGGCGCTAACCCGCAGGGGTTCCATGACCGTCTGCGAGAGATGGGTTTTTTTGAGCCGTTCCACTCGGGTATCGCCGGCGAGAACATCCCCTGGTACCAAAATGTCGAGATCAAGAACGGTGGCCGCGTGACGCTCACCCGCCAGGCCTATGGTTACGGAGCGCGCATTCCGCCGCTGTGTACCCTGGCCATGTACAATGCCATTGCCAACGACGGCAAGTATGTGCGTCCCCACTTGGTAAAGAAACTGTCGCGTGAGGGTGAGCCCGATTCCATCATCCCCGTGACCTACATCCGTGAGCAGGTGTGCTCGCCCGAGAATGCCCGCAAGCTGCGGATTATGCTCCACGATGTGGTGTGGGGCTCCCACGGCACAGCCAGGAAGTGGGTCCAGGACGACAAGGTCGAGATCGCCGGCAAGACGGGCACCGCCTTTGATGTGGTTAAAGGCCAGTATGGTGGCCAGAAACGATTGGCATTTTGCGGTTTCTTCCCTTACGACAAACCCAAATACTCGTGCATCGTCCTGTTGAGGAACGCCAATATGGGTGCCGGTGCCAGCAGTGGCGTCGTGTTGAAGAACATTGCCCGCAAGATGTATGCCATCGGCCTGCTGGGCAACGCCCCCGATTACCGCGCTGCCGCCAAGGATGAGAGCTTCAAGAACTATCCCACGCTGTATGCGTCGATGAACGATCAGGCCTATGCCAATATCGACCATTTCCTGGGTGGGAGCAAGCCCCATCGTTATGCCCGTCCGACGGCAGTGTCCAAGGGCGTGCCCAATGTCGTGGGCCTGAATATCCGTGAAGCGATCAAGACCCTGGAGGATGCCGGCCTGTCGGTCGTGTTCACGGGCTCGGGAATGGTCACCGGACAAAGCCTCTCGGCCGGCTCGACCTATTCGAGAGGACAAAGCATTAACCTAACATTGAGAAACTACTGAAATCATGAAGAAATTATCACAACTACTCTCGTCTATCAAACCACTGCAGGTGGTGGGTGGCACTGATGTTGACATCACCGACCTGGTAAACGATTCGCGCAGGGCCGCTAAGGGTGCTCTCTTTGTCGCCGTCAAGGGCGTCGCCGTGGATTCACACCGCTTTATCGACGATGTGATTGCTGCTGGCGCCTGTGCCATCGTGTGCGAGGATATGCCTGCCGCGCTCAATCCTGCAGTGACCTATATACAGGTTGAAAACAGCGTTATCGCATTGGCTCATCTTGCCGACGAATGGTTTGACCATCCCTCCAAGGCCTTGCGTCTGGTGGGTGTCACCGGCACCAACGGCAAGACGACGACAGCGACGCTGCTCTATGAGATGGCGCGCTTGATGGGCTACAAGGCCGGCCTGCTGTCGACGGTGAAGAACATCATCGACACCCGCGAGGAGGTGGCCCAGCAGACCACGCCCGACCACTTGACGCTCAACCGTCTGCTCCACGAGATGGTTGAGGCTGGTTGTGAATATGCCTTCATGGAAGTGAGTTCCCATGCTTGCGTGCAACGGCGCATCGAGGGCATCACCTTTGCCGGCGGCATCTTTACCAACCTCACGCGTGACCACATGGATTTCCACAAGACTGTGGACAACTATATCGCAGCCAAGAAGATGTTCTTTGACGCATTGCCCGCCGGTGCCTTTGCCCTGGTCAATGCCGACGACAAGGTGGGTGAGGTGATGCTGCAGAATACCCGTGCCGGCAAGTACCGCTACTCGCTGCGCTCAATCACCGACTTTAAAGGCCGCATCGTTGAGTCGCGCCTGGACGGCACCACACTGGAGCTCAACGGCAACCTCGTCGAGGTGCTGTTCACGGGCCGCTTCAATGCCTATAACCTGCTGTCGGTCTATGGCGCATCGCTGTTGTTGGGTTTCGACCCGCAACAGGTGTTGGTGAACATGAGCCTGCTGGAGCCCGTGGCCGGGCGTTTCCAGACGCTGCGTTCCCCCCGTGGTTACACGGCTATCGTGGACTATGCCCACACGCCCGACGCCCTGGTCAATGTGCTGGACACCATCCGTGAGGTGGTGGGCACCAGCGGCCACATCATCACCGTGTGCGGCTGCGGCGGCAACCGTGATGCCGGCAAGCGCCCGATTATGGCCCGCGAGTCGGCTGTGCGCAGTGACCGCGTGATTCTCACCAGCGACAATCCGCGCAACGAGGACCCCGATGCCATCCTGCGTGACATGGAGGTGGGCCTGCCTGAGGAATCTCGCCCCACGACCCTCACGATTACCGACCGCCGCCAGGCCATCCGCACCGCCTGCCAGCTGGCACAGGCTGGCGATGTGGTGCTCATTGCCGGCAAGGGACACGAGGACTACCAGGAAATCAAGGGTGTGAAGCACCACTTCGACGACCGCGAACAGGTGCTCGAGGTGTTTGCCGCCGAGCAGCCCTCCAACTAAGATTATTAATCACAACAAAGCAAGGATATGTTATACCATCTTTTCCATTACCTGCAAGAGACCCATTTCCCCGGAGCACGCCTGTTTGAGTACATCACCTTCAGGTCGGGCTTCGCGTTCATCCTGTCGTTGTTCATCGGCATAGTCATCGGCCGGCGCATCATCTTCAAGCTCAAGGACAAGCAGATGTGTGACAAGGAGCGTGAAGAGAAGTTGGGCGGCAATTCCGCCAAGCAGGGTACTCCCACCATGGGCGGTATCATCATTATCATCTCGATTCTGGTGCCCTGCCTGTTGCTGGGTAAGCTCAACAATGTGTACATGCTGCTGATGATTGTATCCACGCTGTGGTGCGGTGCCCTGGGCTTTGCCGACGACTACATCAAGGTCTTCCACCACAACAAGGAGGGCTTGAAAGGCAAGTTCAAGATTGTCGGCCAGGTGGGTCTGGGCATCATCGTCGGCCTGACGATGTACCTGAGCCCCGCCATCGTGATGAACGAGAATGTACATGTCAGCAACCGCAACGAGACTCCCGAGCTGGTCGAGGTCCACAAGTCCCAGGCGGTCAAGGCCACCAAGACCACGCTGCCCTTTGTCAAGAACCACAACTTCGACTACGCCTACTTCACCGGCTGGATGGGCAAGTACAAGCAGCTGGGCGGATGGATCCTGTTCATCCTGGTGACCATCTTTGTCATCACTGCCGTGAGCAACGGTGCCAACCTGACCGACGGCGTTGACGGCTTGGCGACGGGAACATCGGCGATTATTGGAGTCGCCCTAGCCATCATGTGCTATCTGGGTGGTAATGTCATCTATTCATCCTACCTGAATATCATGTACATCCCGGATAGCAGTGAACTGGTAGTCTATGCCGCCGCATTCATCGGAGCCACAATCGGCTTCCTGTGGTATAATTCCTATCCGGCGCAGGTGTTCATGGGCGACACGGGCAGCCTGTGCCTGGGCGGCATCATCGCGGTGTTTGCCGTGCTCATCCGCAAGGAGTGGCTCATCCCCCTGCTGTGCGGCATCTTCCTGATCGAGGAGCTGTCGGTCATCCTGCAGGTGTGGTATGTCAAGCGCCACAAGGGCAAGAACATGCGTCTGTTCAAGATGACTCCCTTGCATCACCACTTCACTGCCGACCCCGCTAAACTCACCTGGGACTACAAAATCAAGACCCCTGACCACCGCATCCCCGAGGCCAAGATCGTGATGCGCTTCTTCCTGGTGAGCATCCTGCTGGCGGCATTGACATTTGTCACGCTCAAGATACGATAACAACTATAGAAAACCCAACAAGATATTATAATATGGCAAAAAGACTAGTAGTTTTAGGCGGAGGCGAGAGCGGCGCGGGTGCCGCTGTGCTGGCCAAGGTCAAGGGCATGGATGTGTGGCTGAGCGATGCCGGCAGCATCGGTCAGGCCTATAAGGACCTGCTCAACCAGTATGACATCGCCTGGGAGGAAGGCGGCCACACCCCCGAGAAAATCCTCAATGCCGACGAGATAGTGAAGAGCCCGGGCATCCCCGACACGGCTCCCATGGTGGCGCGTGCCATCGAGAAAAAGATTCCTATCGTGAGCGAGATTGAGTTTGCGGGGCGCTATACCGATGCCAAGATGGTGTGTATCACCGGTAGCAACGGCAAGACCACGACCACCAAACTCACCTACCATATCTTCAAGAAGGCGGGACTGAATGTGGGCCTTGCCGGCAATGTGGGGCGCAGCTTGGCTTTGCAGGTGGCGACCGAGCATCATGATGTCTACATCATCGAGTTGAGCAGTTTCCAGCTCGACAACATGTATGAGTTCAAGGCCAATGTGGCTGTGCTGCTCAACATCACGCCCGACCACCTCGACCGTTATGACTACAAGATGGACAACTATGCCGCCGCCAAGTTCCGCATCACACGCAACCAGACTGGTGACGACTCCTTCATCTTCTGGAAAAACGACCCGGTCATCGCGCTGCAGTTGCGTCAACATCACTTGGAGTCGCGGCAGTTGAGTTTCACCGGCGACGATGACGATCATTGCGCAGCGTGGGTGCATGACGATGTGCTCAACTTCGATGTGGACGGCGACCGCTGGGACATCCCCCGCGACCAGTTGTCACTCAAGGGCCTGCACAATGTCTATAACACTATGGCGGCCGGCTTGTCGGCCCAGGTGTTTGATATCCGTAAGGATGTCATCCGTGAGGCATTGGCCGACTTTGAAGCCGTGCCCCACCGTCTGGAGTATGTCGACACTGTCGACGGCGTGCGTTACATCAACGACAGCAAGGCCACCAATGTGGATGCCTGCTGGTATGCCCTTGAGAGTGTCAAGGAACCGTGTGTGCTCATCTTGGGCGGCATCGACAAGGGCAACGACTATAGTCAGATTGCTCCGCTGGTCAAGGAGAAAGTGACGGCCATCGTGTGTCTGGGCAAGGACAATGCCAAGCTGCATGAGTTCTTTGACGGCATGGTGCCTGTGGTCACCGACGCTACCAGCATGGTCGAGTGCATGGACAAGTGTCGCGGCCTGGCCAGCGCCGGCAGCACCGTGCTGCTGTCGCCCTGCTGCGCCAGTTTTGACCTCTTCAACGGTATGGCCGACCGCGGCAACCAGTTCAAGGAGTGCGTCCGCAAGATGAAAGAAACCCATTAATCTGTTCAATAACCGCTATTATTTCCCCCTCCCTATGTCCCCTGCCGAAAAGACAAATAGGTACAACGAAATCTCGCAGAAGTATGGCGACCCCTGGATTTGGGGCATCTACATCACTCTGCTCATCATCTCGATAGTCGAGAGTTATAGCGCATCGAGCCGTGAAATCGCTGCTCAGGGCATCTACATGCCCATCATCAAGCAGTGTGTATTCTTGGGCGCGGGTGCGTTGTGCGTGTTGCTGTTGCAGCGCGTCGACTACAACAAGCAGAAGTTCTTGTATGCCATGATACCGGGCTTGGCTGTCATCACGGTAATCAGCCTGATTTATGTGATGTTCTTTGGCGAGGTCATCAATGGTGCCCGCCGAGCCATGACGATTATTCCCGGTCTGGTCACCTTGCAACCTGCCGAGTTGGCCAAGTTGTCGATAGTCACAATCTTGTCCTACATCTTCGCCAAGTCGCAGAAAAACAGGGACATCAGCAACGGCGGCTTGGTAAGTGCCGCGGTAGTCGTGGCGCTGTATGGCGCCTTGATGATTCGCAGCGGCTTGACCAACACCCTGCTGCTGGTTGCCATCAGCGGCTCGATGCTGCTCATCGGTGGCGCTCAGTTCAAGCGCATCGGCTACCTGATGATTTTCTTCATCATCATGATGGGCATCTTTTTCATCATCAAGAGCAACAATGACAAGAAACAGGAGCTCTTTACCGAGGTGCAGGCCAATACACAGACTGGAGGCCTGCAGGTAGAACTCAACCCTGATGCGAGTGAGAGTAAAGATGAAGTGGGCCGCTCGCACACATGGAAAAACCGCCTCTTGGAGTGGTGGCACAGCGATTCACTGGTCTATCGCGATATTACCGCCAAGAACCAGCAGGAAATGTTCTCCCGCATGGCTCAGGCTCATGGTGGCATCGTGGGCAAGGGCGTGGGCAAGTCACGCGAGTGCAGCCGCCTGCCGCTGGCCTTCAGTGACTACATCTTCTCGATTATCGTCGAGGAACTGGGCTTGGTGGGGGGCATCTTTGTGCTGTTCCTTTACCTGTCGCTGCTGGGACGAGCGGCTATGATTGTGCGGCGCAGCAAGCGTGTGCTGCCCTCGTTGCTGGTCATTGGCATGGCGTCGTTTATTACATTCCAGGCCTTGTTCCACATGGCCATCAATGTGGGCGTCTTCCCCGTGTCGGGCCAGCCGTTGCCCCTCATCTCTAAGGGAGGTACATCGATTATCGTCATCAGTATCGCCTTTGGCGTGATGTTGAGCGTGAGCCGCACCATCGCCAACTACGGAAATAAGAAAAATAAGGTCGACGAGACTCCGATTATCGATGGTCTCGACGCCGCAAACCCAACTGAAATACCTGCAAAAAATGTCTGGAAATAACAAAAAACTCAACATCCTGGTGAGCGGTGGCGGTACAGGTGGCCACATCTTCCCCGCACTCTCGATAGCCAATGAGGTGCACCGCCGTTATCCCGAGGCCAACATCCTGTTTGTTGGAGCCGAGGGTCGTATGGAAATGGAAAAAGTGCCTGCCGCGGGTTACAAGATCATCGGTCTGCCCGTGAGCGGCTTTGACCGTAAGCGCCTGTGGCGCAATGTTGCCGTGGGCATCAAGTTGCTCAAGAGCATGAGCAAGGCCCGCGCCATCCTCAAGGAATTCAATCCCGATATTGCCATCGGTGTGGGCGGTTATGCCAGTGGCCCTATGCTCAAGGCTGCACAGAAGCGGGGCATCCCCACATTGCTGCAGGAGCAGAACTCCTATGCCGGCGTGACCAACAAGCTGCTGGCTGCCAAGGCCGAGCGCATCTGTGTCGCCTATGAGGGCATGGAGCGTTTCTTCCCCCAAGAGAAGATTGTGCTCACCGGTAATCCCGTGAGACGCAACCTGCTCGAGTGCGGCGCGACTCCTGAACAGGCACGCCAGGCAATGGGTGTCTCTCCCAACAAGAAGACTGTCCTCATCATCGGTGGCAGTCTGGGAGCCCGCACCGTCAACAATGCCATCATTGCCGGTCTGAAGCAGATAGGTGAGGCCTATGGCGTGCAAGTCATCTGGCAGACGGGCAAGTTGTATGACCAGCAGTGCCGTGAGGCGTTAGAAGCGTCGGGCGTGAAGAATGTAGTTCAGATGCCGTTCATCAGTAACATGGACATGGCTTACCGTGCTGCCGACCTGGTCGTTTCGCGTGCTGGTGCCAGTTCCATCTCGGAATTGCAGTTGCTTGGCAAGGCGGCCATCCTGGTGCCCTCGCCCAATGTGGCCGAGGACCATCAAACCAAGAACGCCCTTGCCCTCGTCAACCGCGATGCCGCCGTGATGGTTACCGATGCCGACGCTGTCGAGACCCTGGTACCGACCATGCTCGACACTGTGGGCAACAGCGACCTGCTGGCCTCGCTGAGCGCCAATGTTGAGAAAATGGCCCTGCGCGACGCTGCCGAGCACATCGTTGATGAAGTGGAGAAGATTATCAGCAACAACAAGGCATAACGGCCTCAATAGCAACAAATTGTTCAGGAAGAATGAAAGACTTTGATTCATTATATTTTGTTGGAGCAGGCGGTATCGGTATGGCCGCTCTGGAACGCTATTTCCTCGCTCAGGGCAAGCGGGTTGCAGGCTATGACCGCACCCCGAGTGACTTGACGACAGCCCTGCAGCGTGAGGGCGTGCACATCGACTTTGACGAGAATCCCGACCTCATCCCCGATGATTGCCGTGACCCGCAACGCACGCTGGTGGTTTATACCCCTGCCGTGCCCGACACGCATCAGGGACTCACCTGGTTCCGCAACAACGGCTTTGAGGTGATTAAGCGTGCCGCATTGTTGGGCGTGGTGACCCGTCACTCGCGTGCCCTGTGCTTTGCCGGCACCCACGGCAAGACGACTACATCGAGCATGGCGGCCCACATCCTGCACAGTTCAGGTATCGGCTGCAATGCTTTTCTGGGAGGCGTGTTGCGCAACTATGACAGCAATTTCCTGTTGTCGCCCACGAGTCCCTATTCGGTCATCGAGGCTGATGAGTTTGACCGTTCGTTCCACCACTTGACACCGTTTATCGCCGTTGTGACCTCGACCGACCCCGACCACTTGGATATCTACGGCACCGCCGAGAATTACCTGGAGAGTTTTGCCCACTTTACCTCGCTCATCCAGCCCGGGGGCGCACTCATCGTGCACACGGGGCTGGCGTTGAAGCCGCGCACCGAGGCCGATGTGACAACCTATACCTACAGCCGCGACGAGGGCGATTTCCATGCTGCCAACATCCGCAAGGGCGAGGGAACGATTACCTTTGACCTGGTGACGCCATGGGAGACAATCGCCGATGTCAATCTGGGTGTTCCTGTGGATATCAATATCGAAAACGCCATTGCTGCCATGGCGGCTTGCCGTCTGGTGGAAACACCGGCCGACGCGATGCGGCAGGCTGTGGCGACTTTCATGGGTCCCAAGCGGCGCTTTGAGTTCTGGCTCAAGGAACCAGGCCCCAAGGGTAGGGTGATGATTGACGACTATGCCCATCATCCCGGTGAACTGCGGGCGAGCATCTCCTCGGTGCGCAGCCTGTATCCTGGCCGCCGCTTGACGGTCATCTTCCAGCCTCACCTGTACACCCGCACGCGCGACTTCGCCGACGGCTTTGCCCAGGCCCTCTCGCTGGCCGACGAGGTCATTCTGCTGCCCATCTATCCGGCCCGTGAGGAACCCATTCCCGGAGTGTCCAGTGAAATGATACTTGAAAATATAATAAGTGCTAAAAAATGCATTTACTCAAAAGAAAATTTGATTAAGTCAATACAATTGAGTAATTTTGACCTTTTGTTGACAGCGGGTGCCGGCGATATCGCCAATCTGCTGCCACAGATTTGCGATGAATTCAAGAAACAGAAGCGTTGAAAAGGCTGATACAAAATAGCATACTGCTTGTTCTTGCGATTGCTCTCACCACAGGCATCCTGTGGGCACGGGGCAAGTCGCATGATGAACTGTGCACGGGTGTGCAGGTCGAGGTCATCAACGCCGACAGCACAACCTTTGTCACCCCCAAGGGCATACTCAATGACTTGGAGAGCCAGGGTGTCAAGATTGTGGGCAAGCGCATGGGTGACATCGATGCTACCGACATCGAGACCCTCCTGCGCCAGTCTCCTTACCTGGAGAGTGCCGATATCGTAAAATGCCAGGACGGGCGTGTCCTCATCAGGGTGAGCCAGCTCGTGCCGGTGCTCAGGGTGTTTGACGGCGGTGAGTCCTACTATGTCAACCGCGCCGGCAAGCGCATGATGGCGTCGACCAACTATCACTGTGATGTGCCTGTCGTTCAAGGCCACTTCACCAAGAAGTATCCGGTCACACGCATCATGCCGCTGGTGGACTTTGTCGAGAGTGACTCGTTGCTGCGCTCGCTGGTGACGATGTACTGTGTGCGTGACACCAACAACATCATCGTTGTTCCTAACATCAGTGGACATGTTGTGAACATCGGCAACGCCCAGGGTTTTGAGGGTAAATTTGCCAAGCTCAAACTGTTCTACAAAAAGGTCATGCCGCAGCGTGGATGGAATGCGTTTGACACCATCTCGGTAAAATGGGACCACCAGGTCGTTGCCACCCGTCGCGTCAAGGCCGTGCAGCAGACCGTCGAGGAAGACCCCGAGGACGACGAGCAGTTCCCGGGTCTGGAGACGGTGACCGTGGGCACGCCGGCCGATGCCAAGCATGCCGATGAGCCTGCCCGCGACGAGAGCAAGCCCGAGGAGCCGAAGGCTACGCCCCCGGCCGACGAGAAAAAGAAGAAACAACAATAACAATAATCATAACTAAAAAACAGCAAAATATATCAATCATTGTTTATGGAAAAGAACCAGTACATTGTAGCACTTGAAATCGGCAGTTCCAAGATTGTTGGAGCCATTGCCGAAAAGACTTCTGCCGGATACTTGAGTGTACGGCATCTGCAGGAAGAAAAGCATGTCAACAGCGTGAGATATGGCATAGTTCAGAATGTTGAGAACATCAAGACGAGCATCAATCACATCCTCAAGAATCTGGAGGGCATGATTGACGGCCGCATCACGCAGGTGTATATGGGCGTCAGCGGTCGTTCGCTGCACAGCATCGTCAGCGAGGTGAACCGCAGCGTCGGGTCTACCGAGGCCATTACCAAGGAACTCATCGACCGCATCATCAAAGACGCGACGAGTACCCCGATTCGCAACCACGACACTGTGGATATCGTGCCCCGCGCTTTCTATGTTGACAAAGTGGAAACACCCAACCCTGTAGGACAGTTTGGTTCTTCCATAAAGATCAAGGTCAACCTCATTGTCGCCAAGCCCTCGCTCAAGCTCAACCTTAACCGATTGATGAACTTCGGCATTCCTGCCAAGGATTATATCGTTACCCCGCTGGCCGTGGGTGAGCAGATCCTGAGCGACAGCGACCGTGAACTGGGTTGCATGCTCGTGGATATGGGCGCCGAGACTACCACGGTGTCTATCTACAAGAACAAGGCTCTCATCTACCTCAACACCCTGCCCCTGGGTGGCCGCAACCTCACACGCGATGTGATGAACGGCATGAGTGTGCTCGAGGAGACCGCCGAGAATGTCAAGAAGAACATTAACAATCCGCTCGACCCCAACAATGTGAGCAATGTGGTTATCGAGGGTGTCAATGCCCCTGAGGCCGCCAAGTATATCAGTGCCCGCACGGGTGAGATTATCGCTAACATCAACCAGCAGATTGCCGACGCCGGTATGGCATCGGATGCTATCCAGAGCATCGTCCTCATCGGTGGCAGTGCCCATCTCGGAGGCTTGCAGCTCAAGATGGAGGAAACCATCAAGATCAAGGTGCGCATGGGACAGAACCCGCCCACGCTCAACATCCTCAACCCCGACATCAACCGCATGGAGTATATCGAGGTGTTCTCGCTGCTGGCTAAGGCCGCCGAGTTGATTGAGGAGGGCGAGACCTGTGTCGAGCTCAACAAGTATGAGGATGGTCCCATCCTCAACAATCCGCACCCTTCAAGGCCCGAACCCGAGGATGAGCCCGAGGATGAGCCGCGTGAAAAGAGGTCTTCAAAGCGCCGTAGCAAACCCAGCCGCTGGGATATCTTGAAGGCAAAACTTTCTGGCTTGATGTCTGAGGATGACGAAATGGCCGATGACTAGTAGACTGCGCTAAGATTTCATTTACCCGAATTAAAAAAAACAATCACAATATGGACGAGAACAATATCAATTTCAACGGAAATAACCAGGGTCAGCGCGAGACTGGTCATGACATCTATTCAACGCTCGACAAGGATTCAGGATTCCAGGATAATAAGACGATGCCCACCATCATCAAGGTGATGGGTGTGGGTGGTGGCGGCAACAATGCCATCAACCACATGTACCTGCAGAACATCGAGGGTGTCTCCTTCGTTGTCCTCAATACCGACCGCCAGCAACTCAACGAGTCGCCCGTGCCTAACCGCGTGCTGCTCGGCCCGAACACGACCCACGGCCTCGGTGCAGGTAATGTGCCTGATGTAGCACGCCGTGCTGCCGAGGAGAGTGAGAGCGAAATCGCTTCCCTCTTTGACGACACTACCAAGATGGTGTTCATTACCGCCGGTATGGGTGGTGGCACCGGTACTGGTGCTGCGCCTGTCGTGGCGCGCATTGCCCACGAGAAGGGTGTGCTCACCATCGGTATCGTGACCATCCCCTTCCTGTTCGAGGGTCCCAAGAAGATTCTCAAGGCGCTTTCGGGTGCGGACGAGATGGGCAAGTATGTCGATGCCCTGCTCATCATCAACAACCAGCGTTTGACCGAGATTTACAAGGATCTCGACTTCACCAATGCTTTCGGCAAAGCCGATGACACGCTCACGATTGCGGCCCGCAGCATCAGTGACCTGATTACTGTGAAGGGAAAGATTAACCTTGACTTCAACGATGTGAACACCACCCTGCGCAACGGCGGTGCTGCTATCATCAGTTCGGGTTACGGAACGGGTGAGCGCCGCGTGACCAAGGCCATCGAGGACGCCCTGGAGTCGCCGCTGCTCAAGAACCGTGATGTCTATGGCTCACAGAAGATTCTGATGAATTTCTACTACAACCCCAACAGTGAGTCACCCCTGTTGATGGAAGAGATGAACGAGATTCAGGAGTTCATGGCTAACTTTGATAAGGATGTTGATGTGATCTGGGGTATGGCATTCGACAATACCCTCGAGGACCAGATCAAGGTAACGGTATTGGCTTCAGGATTTAATGTGTCGCTCGATAAGGAATCCCCTGTTCCCGCATCTCGTCAATCTTCACCTCGCGGCGAGCCTGTTTCCGAGACCAAGCGTCTTGCCGATGAATATGGTGTCAAGGCGATTAACGACATGACACTAAAACAGAATAGCGCCCGCTACATCGTGCTCTCGCCTGATGAGATGGACGATGACGAGGTTATCGACATGATTGAGAAGACGCCTACCTACAAGCGTAAACCTGACTTCCGCGCCCAGATCAAGGAGCGCCAGCAGGCCGTCAGCCAGGAGCGTCCTGTCGAGGTGCCCAAGTCGCCCAAGCGCGGTGGTGGTGATTCGCCGACCATCGACTTCGATATGGACTGATTGCAAGATATATAATTATATAATGTAAGAGTGAGGAAATCACCGCTATGAGTATTTTTGATCAAGTCAATAATGGTATTAAGGAGGCCATGAAGGCCCATGACAAGGGCCGTCTCGAGGCCCTCAGGGGCATCAAGGCTGAATTCCTGTTGATTAAGACTGCTCCAGGCAACAACGGCGAGGTCAGTGACGAGAACGCCTTGAAGGTGCTCGTGCGCATGGCCAAGCAGCGCAAGGAGAGCGCTGAAATCTACACCGGCCAGGGCCGTCAGGATTTGGCCGATGTGGAACTGTTGCAGGCTGCCGTCATCGAGGAATTCCTGCCCAAGCAGATGAACGACGAGGAACTCACCGCCCATGTCAAGCATATCATCGAACAGGCGGGTGCCACGAGCATGAAGGACATGGGCAAGGTGATGGGCATCGCCACCAAGCAACTTGCTGGTCGAGCCGAGGGCCGTGCCATCAGTGCCAAAGTGAAAGAACTCCTCGCTGCCAATTAAAAACCAACCAAAAACTAGAAACTAAGGACTAGAAACTAGGGACTAGGGACTAAGAACTAAGGACTAGAAACTAAAATAATAATGCTGACATTACAACTCATCAACCAGGACCCTGAGGATGTGATTCGCCGCTTGGCCATCAAGCAGTTTGACGGCCGCGAGCCCATCATGCGCATTGTGGAACTGGACAAGCAGCGCCGTGCACTGCAGAAACAACGCGACGACAACGCCGCAGTACTCAATAAAATGGCTGCACAGATCGGTGCCCTCATGAAGCAGGGCAACCGTGACGAGGCCGAGAATGTCAAGGCCCAGGTGGCCGGCCTCAAGACCGCCAACAAGGAAATTGACGACAACCTTACCGCTGCCCAGGACGAGATTACCGAAATCCTGCTGAGCATCCCCAATGTGCCCTACAGCGGCGTGCCCGAGGGCAAGACCGCCGAGGACAATGTCGTCGAGAAGACCGGCGGCAAGATGCCCGAACTTCCCGAGGACGCACTGCCTCACTGGGACTTGGCCAAGAAGTATAACCTCATCGACTTTGACCTGGGTGTCAAGATTACGGGTGCCGGATTCCCCGTCTATGTGGGCAAGGGCGCACGCCTGCAGCGTGCCCTCATCCAGTTCTTCCTCGACGAGGCCGGCAAGGCTGGCTATCTCGAGATTGAGCCCCCGCTGGTGGTTAACGAGGCATCGGGTCTGGGTACCGGTCAGTTGCCCGACAAGGAGGGACAGATGTACCACTGCCAGGTGGACAACTTCTACCTGATTCCCACTGCCGAGGTGCCCGTGACTAACATGTACCGTGATGTCATTATCCCGCAGGACGAACTGCCCAAGAAGAACTGCGCCTACTCGGCTTGTTTCCGTCGCGAGGCTGGTTCCTATGGCAAGGATGTGCGCGGTCTGAACCGCCTGCACCAGTTCGACAAGGTCGAAATCGTGCGCATCGAGCGTCCCGAGGACTCCTATGCCGCCCTCGAGGAGATGAAGGACCATGTGCAGGGTCTGCTCGAGAAACTTGAACTGCCCTGGCACATCCTGCGCCTGTGCGGCGGTGACATGAGTTTCACCAGCGCCATCACCTTCGACTTCGAGGTGTGGTCGGCTGCCCAGCAGCGCTGGCTCGAGGTGAGCAGCGTCTCCAACTTCGAGACCTATCAGGCCAACCGCCTGAAGTGCCGCTACCGTGGCGACGACAAGAAGACCCACCTGTGCCACACGCTCAACGGCTCGGCACTGGCTCTGCCGCGCATCGTGGCCGCCCTGCTCGAGAACAACCAGACGCCTGAGGGCATCCGCATTCCCGCCGCCCTGCAGCGCTACACCGGTTTTGATATCATCGACTGATAGAATAAGACACTCACGCTAAGACGCTAAGGCGCTAAGATTTTTTATTGATAAACTTTGCGGCTTAGCGTCTTGGCGTGAACTCATAATGACAGATGTATGAATAGGAAGGCCTGGCTCGACTACATGAAGTTCATCGCGATGTTCCTCGTGGTGGTCTATCACACGCCCCCTCGCTACGACAATGCCCACGAGGCGGCATTGTTCAACATGGGAGCACCGGTGTTCTTCTTTGCTGCGGGCTACCTGTTCAACATCGCCAGGCAAAAGAACTTCTTCTCCTTCCTGGCACATCGTGCGCGCCAGATTCTGGTGCCTTATACCACCTTTTTCATCATTTTCTATGCCCTGTGGCTGGTGGTGGGGCGTCGCATGGCGGGGCCTGAGGAGCAGGCCATCGGCATCTATGAGCCGCTGCGGCAGTTCATCCAGGGCACGCCCGATGTCGTGCTCGGACCTTTCTGGTTCCTGGCGGCCCTGTTCACGATGCAGGTCATCTATTACCCCATCAGGAAACTCCTCTCGGGCGCTTGGCCGCTTGTTGCGGCCCTGCTGCTCAGCCTGTCGCTGTTCGTGTTGCCCGATGTGCCGTACTTGCGCTGGTGGAACCTCGATAAGGCCTTCCTGTATATGCCCATTTATGCCTTGGGCAACTGTTGCCATCTGCTGATTGAGAAGTTCGACTTCGCCACAGCGGGTCGTTCCCTGTTGTGGCTGCTGTGTGCCGCCCTGGGCCTCGGGTTCCTCATTGTGGCGCCGTTGCTCATCAACAAGGAGGTGGCCTATATCCTTGCCCCTGAGGCCGTGATACTGGTATTGCCGTTGTACACGGCAGTGTGCAAGGCATTGGAGCGATGGCACGGCACGAGCCGCATCGCCCAAGGTGTCGCAATCACCGGCATCACTTATCTGGCTTTGCAGAACTACCTGATCGGCATCATCAAGATGGTCATCGGCAAGGTGGCAGGGCAAACCATCCTTGACGACAACATCCTGCTCAAGGTCGTCATCGCCGTCGCTGTGATGGTCATCCTTTATCCCATGGCCATGTTTGTCGAGCGTTACCTGCCATGGCTGCTGGGCAAGAAGTCCCGGACCTGATGTGGTAGCCCGTTTCTACACCATTACCTTATCTTAATGTCTTGACGGCTTATTCGAGTTGGCGCATGGTCGGCTCGATGGCGCTGCGCGGGCTGCCCATGTTGGAGCGCATGTGGCAGTCGTCGGCCTCACCGAACATCGTGCCCTCGTTCATCACCAGATACTTCACCATACATGCCTGTACCCAAGATACAATGTATCAACTCGTGAAGTTTGCACATCTCTATCTCCTCTTCAGGCAAGTCTCTTTCCTTGTTGTCTTTGGTTGCCACAGATATCACTCTGTTGACATGGTCAGTTAGACCAAACTGAAAACCGTTCTCACCCTCAACCCCGATCTTGTCACCATACTAGATGGTCCAGTTAGATCCGAATAAGTTAAACTTTTCTTCCTTCATGCTACAAAGATAATGATTTTTCATGAATTAACCAAATTATCGTTTCAATACCTCAGCAATCTTCACCTTGTCCTTCTCTGTCAAGGTTCTGCCGTATTTCCAAAAAAGCTGAGTAGATAACAACTTTTGATGTTTTGTTAATTTGCTAAGTTGCTTGTCAATCCATAAAGAAATTACAGGTGCAATCATCTCAATATCTTCTTGTTGATATCGTTTTGCTTCTTCTGAATCCTCGGGTATGCTACCCAAAAGTCTATTGTTGTATATAGAAGTTACATACAGTGTGTCACTCTTGGCAAAGATGTAATTATTGAAAAATTCTTCAGGATTCTCCTTTATTTGATTATTATATTTAGTTCTTTCTTCTTCCGAAGTCTTCCAATAGCTATCTCCGAGACCAAATCCCCAGAAATCGTTTAATATATACAGCTTGCTATCGCCTACAATTATGACGCACAATTTATTAGAATAAAGCTGATCGTAACTGATGTCAGTATGTTTCATTATTTATCGACAATATTATGATGAAGTCTATATAAAGCATCAACTTCTGTTGCTGGTTCATATAAGACATTATTATATGGAATTGTATATGTTGGTAACGTTGTATGATATTTTCTTGCAAATATATCCGTAGTTCCAACTGTTCGACCATTGGGGAATGTAAACTCTGTATCTGCGAATGGTATTTGAGCCAATGTCCCATCATTCTTCATCTACTATAAACGCTTTATCCAAGCATTATATTGTGCTAATTCTTCACTACCTTGAATAAAAGAATTTAATCCAGTTTCCTATTCCAAGAGGCTGAAATCAATAGAGGTGGGATTTCCGCGTGTAGCCTTAAGCCTTTGCATTTCGGCAGCGTAGTCAAGTGCCTATTGACTTCTATTTAGCGGTGGTAAATCTGACAGTTCGAGTTTGCTTAACTGAGATCGTCTTGCTGCTTCTTCCTGAATATTTTGATATAATCGCCTTAATCTTGGGCTACTTAATGTTGATAATCCTTGTTTCTATGCGTTCTGTAATGATGAAATATTACCGCTCACTAATGTTGTTTTTGTCGGATCTGTTGTAACATGTGATCCATAATTAAACATATCGCTTGGTTCTATCGATTGAAATGTATATCGATTTACTAGCTCTGGATCAATTATATAACCATCCATTAAGTCCCAAGTGCCATTTTATGTGGCACTACAAAACGATCCATTGTAAAGTTAACATTTTCTATCTGATTTCCGTCTTTGTAGAATCTGGGAGACGATAGGACAATCTAGCCATCAGATTGCTGCATTATCGGTTGACCTATTTTTCTTAACAATTCTGGCTTACTTGCCTTGGGTGTACCGATGTTGAACCTGCGCTGTATTGTACCAGTGAATCTATCCATAGGGGTGCTCCCGTAATATCCAAATCTTCCTCCAAAGGTAGTGTATTTATCCCAAAGGGTCCCGTTGTCATAAATCTATTTAGTTTTATTTAACGCATTTCCCAATCCTTCTTGTGCAGCACCAATTCCAGTTCTTAACCACTTTGACCCAGTCCAGTATCCAGGATTAGTCATGTCTGTAAGGAAGTTGTATGTACCTTGTCCATAAGACCATGATTCAGGGTTGTAGCCGAATGTGTTTTCAAGGGTGTTTCTCACATTGTCTGCCCAATTCCTGCCGGTGAGCATCTCACTGCCTTTGTTCAGCAACTCTCCCATAGCCATTCCACCCGCAGTTTCTCTAATTAGAGTGCCTTATTGGCGGTGGACTTGTGTCTGCTGCCCAAAAAACAGGCGATGTGGCCTGCTAACTGAAAAGTTTTTGCTACCTTTGCAGTTTAATAAGGTGAAAATCATCAAAACTGACATAACATGAATGTACTTGAATTAAGCGAACAAGAGATTATCCGCCGCAATAGTTTGGAACAACTCAAGGCCTTGGGCATCAATCCCTATCCCGCAGCCGAGTATGTGGTGAATGCCTACAGTGACGACATCGTTGCCAACTTCAGCGACGATGCCGAGCCGCGCCAGGTGAGCATCGCGGGCCGCATGATGAACCGCCGCATCATGGGCAAGGCCTCTTTCTTTGAACTGCAGGACTCCAAGGGCCGTGTGCAGGTGTATGTGAGCCGCGACGACCTGTGTCCCGGCGAGGATAAGGAACTGTATAACACGGTGTTCAAGAAGTTGCTCGACATGGGCGACTTTGTCGGTGTCGAGGGCTATGTCTTCCGCACCCAGACGGGCGAAATCAGCGTCCATGCTCAGTCGTTGAAACTGCTGAGCAAGTCGCTCAAGCCGCTGCCCGTGGTCAAGGTGAAGGATGGTGTGACCTACGATGCCTTTGAGGATCCCGAGTTGCGCTACCGCCAGCGCTATGTCGACCTGGTGGTCAACGCGGGTGTGAAGGAGACTTTCCTCAAGCGTGCCCAGGTCGTCAAGACCATGCGCCAGGTGCTGGATGATGCCGGCTACACCGAGGTCGAGACCCCGACGCTGCAGGCCATAGCCGGCGGCGCCACGGCCCGTCCGTTTGTCACCCACTTCAACGCGTTGAACATCCCCATGTACATGCGCATTGCCACCGAGTTGTACCTCAAGCGTCTGATTGTGGGCGGCTTTGAGGGCGTGTACGAGATTGGCAAGAACTTCCGCAACGAGGGTATGGACCGCAACCACAACCCCGAGTTCACCTGCATGGAGTTGTATGTGCAGTACAAGGACTATAACTGGATGATGTCGTTCACCGAGAAACTGCTCGAGACCATCTGCATCGCCGTGAATGGCAAGCCCGAGACCGAAATCGACGGCCAGGTCATCAGTTTCAAGGCGCCTTATCGCCGTCTGCCCATCCTCGAGGCTATCAAGGAGAAGACAGGTTATGACCTGGAGGGCAAGAGCGAGGACGAAATCCGCGAGGTGTGCAAGCAGTTGAAACTTGAGATTGACGACACCATGGGCAAGGGCAAACTCATCGACGAGATCTTCGGCGAGTTCTGCGAGGGTACATTCATCCAGCCCACCTTCATCATCGATTATCCCGTCGAGATGTCGCCGCTGACCAAGATGCACCGCAGCAAGCCCGGCCTGACCGAGCGCTTCGAGTTGATGGTCAACGGCAAGGAGTTGGCAAACGCCTACAGCGAGTTGAACGACCCCATCGACCAGGAGGAGCGCTTCAAGGAGCAGATGCGCCTGGCCGACAAGGGCGATGACGAGGCGATGATTATCGACCAGGACTTCCTGCGCGCCCTGCAGTACGGCATGCCTCCCACGAGCGGTATCGGCATCGGTATCGACCGCCTGGTGATGCTCATGACCGGCAACAGTTACATCCAGGATGTGCTGCTGTTCCCGCAGATGCGTCCCGAGAAGGTGCCTGCCCGCGACAAGGTCGAGGCATTCACCGCGCTGGGCATCCCCGAGGAGTGGGTCGCTCCCATCCAGAAGGCCGGCCTGCTGACCGTTGCCGCCCTGGGTGCGCTGGAGAAACCCGGCAAACTCTTCCAGGACCTGCTCGACATCAACAAGAAGTACAAACTGGGTTACAAGGTCCCCGTCGTCGACGAGGTCAAGAAGTGGGTCGAGGCTGCAGCTGCAGCCGCCCAATGACGGCACCCGTAGTCACCACCCCGTGAAATCTCATACTCAGGCGCCGGGCCAAGGATTCATTCCTGGATGCCCCGGCGCCTGAGTCTATCATTGCCCAAGGCCCTCAGGAATTTGCAATTTTTAAGAAAGTTTTTTTCATCTTATTCCGGCAAAATGGGCCGTTTTGTCGTTATTATTTTATAATTTTGGCATTTGATTCAGTGGGTTTTATGTGAAAGTTTTTCATATCTCGCTGTGAATCAGCATGTTAGTAATGATAATAATAGATTAAACGAACAAGATATGTTTAAAAAAAGCTTTATGTTTGTGATGCTGTTGGTGTTGGCTGTTGCCAGTGCCAGCGCAGGCACATGGAAAATGCATAATAGTTATGTGACCAGTAAGATTCAGAATGTGTTTGACACTGGTGACGAGATTTACTATCTGAACAGTTCAAAGTTGTTCAAATTTAACAAGAGCACGCTCAAGACAATCGCATTGGGTAAGCAGAATGTGATGTCTGACGACATGATTTCCCAGATTTACTATGATTGGGAGAACAAGTTGCTTTTTGTCGCCTATGCCAATTCCAACATCGATGTCATCGACGAGAATGGTAAAGTGTCTAATATCAGCAACATCAAGGACATCATCGTGCGTGTGCACAGTTACTCGCTCACCAATGGCGAACTCACCGACTATACTGGAAAAGAAATCCATGACATCAACTTTGCCAACGGCAGGGCTTATGTCGCCACCGGTTATGGCTATGTGTGCATCGATGAGTCGACGCTCAGGGTTGTCAAGAACTACGACCTGGGCAGGAAAATCAATTCGGCGGCCGTTATCGGTGATGAGCTGCTGCTGCTCTCCAAGAGCTATTGCTATCATGGTGAGATAGATGATGATGACCCCATCAGCAACTATTCTAGAGAGACCAGTCCCACGAGTGCATTCTCGTTTAACGACTGCCGGATGTATCCCATCAATGACAACTCGGTTTTCATGATGGGTTCATCGGCGCTTTATAACTATGAGTTTGTTGGCGGCATCCCCCAGTTGACAAAACTTGCCGACGGCGTGTGCACCAATATCCAGAAGACGCCTTCGGGCTTTATCGCCAACTTTGCCGGCCAGACCTTCTACTACACCTTTGACGAGACGGGTAAGGTAGGGACCAAGGTGAGTTTGGCAATCGCTTTTGCGACCAGTGACCCGTATGGCGACGGTACCGTTTGGATTAATGATGCCAGCGGCTTGCACATCAAGGGCAGTTCCACCGCCTATAAGATTAACTCACTGACCACCGAAGCTCCGTTCTGGTTGCGTTATAACGGCGAGTTGAACAAGCTCTATGCCGGTGTGTCGGGCCCCATCTCCCTGATTAATGTGGTATCGACCTCCACTCCCAATGTGATTAACACCTATGACGGCATGGAGTGGCACAATGCTACGGCCTATACCGCCTCGGGTGCCGGTTATGACTTCGTTTTCAATCCGCTGAACCCCGCGATGTACCTGCGCAGCAGTTGGAACAAGGGTATCTTCAAGGTGGTGAACGACCAGCTCGTGACCACTTACACCTCGAGCAATGCGATGATCAGCAAGTACAAGAGCCATCCGGCCTTTGACAATTACGGTAACCTGTGGGTAGTAAGTTCATTCCAGAATGCCGCTGCTCCCGTCGTGGTGATGTCCAAGGAAAATGTGGCCAAGACGACAGCTGTCAAGACTGACTGGTTCCAACCGTCGGGCCTGCTGGCTTTGAACACCGACAAGATGCAGCGTTCGCGTTTCATCATTTCCAAGAAGAACAATGTGAAGATTTACACCGACTGCGAGTATCGCGGTAAGATTACCGGTCGCATCTACTGCTGGGACAACGACAACGAGGATCCCATGGTGGACAACTACCACCTGAGTTCGATTGACCACTTCATTGACCAGAACAACAGCCAGGTTGACTGGACCTACCTGTGCCATATGGAGGAGGACCGCGACGGTCTCATCTGGGCTGGCCACATGATGGGTGTGTTCATTTTTGACCCCGAAATCGTGTTTGACGAGTATCCCAGGGCAACACGCCCCTATGTGACGAAGTTCAGCGAGGGCCAGGGTTACCTGTGCGAGGGTTATACGGTCAACGACATCGGTGTAGACCGTGACAACAACAAGTGGATTGCCACCAACAATGGCGTGTACTTTGTGTCGCCCGACGGCAGTGAGGTTTATGACCACTTCACGACCGAGAACAGCGATGTCCCCAGCAATCTGGTTTATACCGTCGAGTGTGACACGGTCAATGACCGCGTGTACATCTACACCGACAACGGTATGGCTGAGTACATTGTTAATGGTGACATGATGAGCATCGACTTTGACAATGTGTATGCCTTCCCCAATCCCATTGAGCCTGACTTTACCGGCATGATCAAGATTGCCAACCTGATGGACAACTCATTCGTGACCATCACCGACCGCGAGGGCAATGTTGTGGCTCAGTTCGGCCCGGTTGTGGGTAGCGCCTTGTGGGATGGCAGCGGTGCCGACGGTGAGCGCGTGCCCACGGGCATTTACAATGTCTATGCCGCTCAAGGTTCTCAACCGTCGACGACAGGCACCCCCCAGACGACCATCATGATTATCAAGTGATGACAGGGTGTCCTTGACACAAGGAGATTTCTCTCAGGAGGGCATGCCGTCTTCAGCATGCCCTCCTGTCACGAAATGATGTAAAGTAATCGCGTAATAAGGTAAAATGCTGTTCAACTCGTTCACATTCATGATATTCCTGCCAGTGGTGTTTCTGCTCTACTGGTTTGTGTTCAGACGGTTGAAGTGGCAGAATCTCCTTATTCTGGTCGCTAGTTACACTTTCTATGGATGGTGGGACTGGCGTTTTTTGATACTTATCGTCATCACCTCGCTGAGCAGTTTTGTGAGCGGATTGCTCATCAAGCGTTATGAGGGCCGCCGCCCGTTGCAGCGCACCGTGAGTGCTGTCAATATCGTGCTCAACCTGGGTATCCTGGCCACCTTCAAGTATTTCAACTTCTTTGTTGACAGCTTGAGTGGGCTGATGCAGGTGTTCGGCTGGACGCTCGACTGGCCCGTCATGCACATCATCTTGCCTGTGGGTATCAGTTTCTACACATTCCAGGCATTGAGTTACTCGATTGATGTATATACCCGCAAGATTGAGCCCACCAGGGATGTCATCGCGTTTTTCTCGTTCATCAGCTTCTTTCCCCAGCTGGTGGCTGGCCCTATCGAGCGCGCCACAAGCCTGCTGCCCCAGATGCTGCGGGAGCGCACCTTTGACTACGCCACGGCAGTGGACGGCATGCGTCAGATGCTGTGGGGCTTTTTCAAGAAACTCATCATCGCCGACACTTGTGCCGAGGTGGTGAATGGCCTGTGGGACGGCTTGGACACTGCATCGGGGTTGAGCCTGTTTATCGCTTCGGTATTGTTCTCGTTCCAGATCTATGCCGATTTCTCGGGTTACAGCGATATCGCAATCGGCTGCGCCAAGCTGTTCGGCATCAGGTTGACGACCAACTTCCGCGTGCCTTATCTCTCGCGCAATGTGCGGGAGTTCTGGCGCCGCTGGCACATCACCCTGATGAACTGGTTCACACAGTATGTCTATTTCCCGTTAGGCGGCAGCCGTTGCTCGCGGGGCAGAACCATTCTCAACACCATCATCGTGTTTGCCCTGAGCGGACTGTGGCACGGGGCCGACTGGACCTTTGTGTTGTGGGGACTTTACCACGCGTTGTTGTTCATCCCGCTCATCCTGCTGGGGTCACGGGCCTACAAGGACACCGTGGCTGCCGGACGGCTATTGCCCACATGGCGTGAACTCATTGCCATGGTGGTCACTTTCCTGCTGGTCAACTTTGGCTGGATCTTGTTCCGCGCGCCTGACTTCGCTCAGTTCAGTGAGTTTGTTGGCCGCCTGTTCTCACCGTCGCTGTTCAAACTGAATGGCTTGACCATGAAGATGGCGACCACCCTGTTATGGTGTGTGGGTCTGGTGCTCGTCGAGTGGATGCAACGCGACCGTGAGCATGTGTTGCAGATCGACGGCTATCGGCTGTTTGCGGCAAAGCCCGTGCGCTTGGCACTTTATGCCGCCGTCACTTTCCTGATTTTCTATTTTGCCGGTCAGGTGCAAACATTCATTTATTTCCAGTTCTGATGCCGTCATGAGAAAGTTCCTCATCCAAATATCCTATACCGTACTGCCCGTTTGGCTGTTGTTCGTGGGGCTGGCGTTCTATCTGTGGGTGACCAACGACAATTCGGGCGACCTGATGAGGCTGGGACTGATTGACTGCGGACCGGAGTATGCCGACTCTATCGGCACCCATCTGCTCCCCGATGTGTACTATACCGGGCTCGAGGACGACAGCCTGTTGAGGCGCGATACCTGTGATGTGCTTGTCATCGGGGACTCGTTCTCTCATGGCGGCGGCATGGGCAAGAAGGGTGATTATGTCAACTATCTGGCTCATCAGAGCGGGCGCAAGGTGGTGGTGTTCACCCCTCAAGACCCCACGCTCACCAGCCCGATGCAGATAGCCTATGATGTGCTCAGCCTGGGATGTGTCGATTCCACCCATGTCAAGAACCTGGTTGTTGAGGAGGTAGAGCGTTACCTGGTGGACCGCCATTGCACCTTTGTGACCGACCACACCTCGATTCCCCGTCCCGAGCGCTCGACCCAAGAGGCATCGACGGCAGAACCAAGCCAGGACTCGGGCCCCTTGATGCGCGTCAGGGACTTCCTTTTTTATCATTTGTTCGGTGCCAACCCCATCTATACCTTGACATTGACAAGGCCCGTCTTTGGCGGTGTGGAACCCGACAAGTTGTATTTCTACAACGAGGATGTGCAGTTGGGATTTGATGTGACGGCTGAACAACAGCGCAAGGTGATCGACTGCTATGACAAGGTCATCGCCCTGGCCGAGGAGAAAGGGGTGAACCTGGTGTTGCTTGTGGCCTGTGACAAGTATGACATCTATCAGGATTATGTGGCCAGTAACCCATATCCTGCCAAAACGCTCAACGAGGATATCGAGCAATGGATGGCTCCCAGGCTTGACCGTTTTGTGCTGTCCAAGCGCGTCTTGCATCCGCTTATTGAACAGGGTGTGAAGGATGTGTACCTGTATAACGACACACACTGGTCGCCCTCATCGTCGGGTGTTATAGCCAGCGAGATTGCCAAGAAACTCAAGTAAACCATGGATGTCACCTCGGTAGAATTTTTCACGCTCGCTTTTGTGGTGGCTATGGCTATCGTGGCGATGATGATAGGTCGTCGCGAGCACGGGGTCCCCAGCACTCACATCGTGCAGTTGGTTACCCTGCCCAGTGATGATGAGTCCGAGGAGGATACGCTGCTGCTGGAGCGACTGGATAATGGTCGCGTGCGCATCCGTCGCACCGGACTGACATTGGTTCCTGACGAGACCGTCAATCTCGTGTTCACTATCAGGGACGAGCAGTGCACCATCGTGGAGAAAAAGGGGATCAAGAAACGCGGTGCCGTGGGCTCGCCTGTTGCCGGCGAGGTGATAGTGAAGTGCCTGCGCCCTGTCAAGTACAGCATGCGCTACGAGAGCCAGGTGATGAGCACTTGGGCGGCATTCACCTATGATGCCGCATCGCCAGAGCCCAAGCAGGTGACTCTCACCTATTGAGCCTGTAACCCGTTTTTTATGCAACTCTTGCTGATAAAGGTTATTTTATATATTTTTGCCGTAGATTAGAGACCTTGTCTTTTCTCCTCCTTGAAGTTTATTTTTTTACTTATAAGACTTATGAATACTAAAAATTTCTTTTCCTGGTTAATGGTTTGCTGCCTGCTGCTGGCTTTGGGCGGTTGTGTTGGCGAAAACAACTCAAATGCTAATGGTGGCTCCAATGAAGCTAAAGAGGAAGATTCCACTCGTGTAACTGATCCGTTTAGCCCCAAATCTCTTGCTGGCCCCATGTCACATGAGGATTCCCTGTTCATTGCCGAAATACCCGACGAGCCATGGACTGACTACCGCAAGGTGGGTACAGTCGACGGTAAGGATGTCGTGCTACAGGCAAGAGATTATCATGAGGACCTTTGTCAAATCAATGGCGTTAGCATTGATTATCCACAGTGGAGGTTGGTGACGCTCCAGGACGGGAGAATCGTGGACCAGTGCTACTTCCGTGGGCACAATATTGACGCAAATGTCAAAATCATGAATAACCGGGTAGTGATTTTTCACGAGGAACAGCCCCATGAGTATGATGTTACCGATATGCCCCGGTATATCGATGCCTATGCCAACAGGCTTGGTGAGGATTTTGTCACCGACAGTATCTGTATTTCTGGTACAAGGTTTCTCATCAAGCATCGTCCCGCACAGGAACAAAAACTGTTAGCACAAACCATCGCATGGTTATACCAGTTTATGCCTCATGCTGAAAAAATCGAGGACGCCAAGAGCATAAACACAGTCAAAGACTTTTGTGAGGCGGTGATTCCCTCTTTCGCTAAAGTTGATGACCAGGGCGTAACCATTGTTGTTGTCCCGATTTGGCGGTCAGCCGATGGGCGGTTTGAGACTTACAACATGTGTTATGAGTTTTGTTATGTTGCAGCTGGTCGCCATTATTTGATGGTCAACCGCTACTTGACGCTCGACAACCAAGAAGGGATAATGCTTGGCTACAAAGATGTCCTGAACGAAGACGGCAAGCAACGCTATGCTGGCAAAATCAATGATAGCGAAGTGGCAGTCCCCGAGGTTGCCCTGATGCCTAATGGACTGTATGTGATGGGTGACATGCTCGAGCCGGGTTCAGCCCTCAAGTTGGTCAATGACACCTATAAGACAGTAATTAAACCGAATACTGTAAAACAGTAGGAAGCGATTAGGAAGTTGGCCCAGCGGTAGTTTTAAGGGAAATGAAGCGAATGATTGTCTTATCATAATTTTCTTTTCATCTCCCGTGCATGGGCACAGTCAATACAAGCGATGTTGTGGCCACACACAATTTAGTGTGGTGTGTTTGCGTTATAAGTAATAATGACATTAATCAATAGGTATCAGATGACAAAGAGATTATTATACTTGTTGATGGCTGTTGCCATGACATTGAGCGCAGTGGCCCAGAATGCCGTGGGCGACTGGCGCATCCACACATCATTTGTCGGCAGTGAGGTGAAAGCGGTTGCCGAGAGTCACCGTTGGGTGTATTATCTGTCGGCATCCAGCCTGTTCCGCCTCGACAAGGAGACTGCCGAAAATGAGGCATTGAGCAAGGTGAATGAACTGAGCGACCAGACGGTTTCCGATATTTATTATAACAGCGACAAGGACTATCTGGTGGTCGTTTACGCCAATGCCAACATCGATGTGATATGCTCTGGCGGCGAGGTGGTGAATGTGTCTGAAATCAAGGATGCAGTGTTGACGACCAGCAAGAACATCAGCGATGTGACTTTTGCCCCAGGCAAAATATATCTTGCCACCGACTTTGGTTATGTCGTGCTTGATGATTCCAAGTTTGTCGTGAAAGAGTCACACATCTACGGCACCCCCGTGACCTCGGTGGCTCAGGTGGGTGAGATGCTGATTGTCTCAACTCCTGACGCGACCTACTATGGCAATGCCGACACCTATTATGAGCAGCTGTCGTCGTTGACGGTTTGCTCATTGCAAAAAAAAGCGTTGTTACGCCCCATCAACGACAGGTCCTTCTTCTGCCTGACAGGATGGACCTACCTGTCGACAATGGAGGTGAATGAACAAGGCATACCGTCGTTCCATAACCACACCCTGATGGAAAACACGACCAAGCAATTGCAGAAGACCAAAGGCGGTTTCCTGCTCTGTGTCCCCTCTAAGGGAAAGGTTTACTACTATACTGTCGAGGAGGGTCTGAATCCCGAGGGTGCTGATGTGGGCGGCGAACTGTGTAGCAGCAACCCCGATGGCGACACCTGGTGGCTCGCCGGCAACAACGGCTTGCACAAGTGGCAGGAAGAAAATTATTACAAGCCTAACGCCCTGTCGTTATCGGCTCCGTTCTGGATGACCTACAACAAGTCCAAGGACCTGTTGTATGTCTCGACAACAGCTGCCAACGCACTGCTCGGCACCGAGTATCCGACAATGGTCAATACCTATGACGGCATCGAGTGGAATGATGTGACTCCCGAGGGCGCTCCCGTGCATGGCTCTTACTGGATTGAATTCCTGCCTGATGCTCCCGATACCTATTTCCTGGGCACATGGAGGGATGGCTTGCTCAAGGTGGTGGATGACGAGATTGTCTTGACCTATGATGCCACTAACAGCCCTCTGCGCAAGAAATATGCGATGCATCCCATCACTACGGTCGACCGTCATGGTAATGTGTGGGCGTTGCAGTCGCTTGAGAATCCCGAACATCCCGCAATGGTGCTGCCCGCTGCCAAGGCTAAACTGAACACATCGACCGAGGCCGACTGGTTGACGCCGTCGATTGACGGTATCAATACGGGACACACCGTGCGCCCCGTGTTGATATCAACCCATTATGGCAACAATGACATCAAGATATTCAGCGACGGTGATTTTGAGATGCCTGTCGTGATGTGGAACAATAACGGCGAGTTGTCGTCGTCTCGGCCTCAGCAGGTGCAGTACGCTCAACTGACCGACCAGGACGGCCTGCCGTTCACCTGGACCAATATCATGTGCTTTGCCGAGGACTTGACGGGGCTCGTGTGGATGGGAACGACCGAGGGTGTCATCTCGTTCAACCCCGCCCAGGCTTTCTCGGCTGACTTCAGGATTAACCACATCAAGGTGCCCCGCAACGACGGCACCGATATGGCCGATTACCTGCTGAGCGGTATCCAGGTCAATGACATCGCGGTAGATGGTGCCAACCGCAAGTGGATTGCTACGCAGACCTCGGGCTTGTTCCTCGTGAGTGCCGACGGCAGCAAGATCATCAGGAAGTTCAACACTACCAACAGCCCGCTGGCGTCCAATACCGTATACCGCGTGTGCTGCAATCCCAACAGCAATTCGGTGTATGTTACCACGCCCGCTGGCTTGTATGAGTACTTCAGCGATTCCAGCCCTGCTGAACCCACCTATAACGATATCTATGCCTACCCCAATCCTGTGCGTCCTGATTATGGCGGTGATGTCACCATCACGGGACTGATGGACAACTCGCTGGTCAAGATTGCCGACGCAAGCGGCAATGTCATCCGTCAGCTCAAGTCTACGGGTGGCATGGTCACCTGGGACTGCTGTAATGAGTATGGCGAGAGCGTCAAGACGGGTGTCTATATGGTACTGTGTTCACGCGCCAACGGCGGCAGTGAGGCGGTGGTCACCAAGATTGCCGTGATTAAGTAATCGGGCAATAGATAACGGTATAAAAAATCAAGGACGGCTTTGTCGTCCTTGATTTTTTTGATAGCGGCGTGATGCTGATGCCTGTCATTGCTGGCTTTGAGTTTTAACGATATGCGGCAAACTACGGCAAATTAGTCGATTTTTGTGCCTGAATATTTTGTTTTTTGCATTTTTTTTGCTTCTTTTGCAACGGTTTATATTAGGCGACTTAATTGAGAAGGGATGTATCCCGAAGTTTAACATTTAAAATCTAAACATTATGTCCAGAAAATTTCTTTTATTACTGACCGCACTTGTGGCCATGCTGCTACAGGCTTGCGGTACCACCGACGGCTTGACCAAGGCCGAGCGGGAGGCGGCTGTGACGCGCCAGGTTCAGGAGGGTTTAGACACGCGGCACTACACGATAGCCGTGGACTGGATGAAGCCTCTGGGCGGTATGTCGCGTCATGTGAATTCCAACTATGAGTTGAATGTGAGTGGTGATCAGATTGACTGTTACCTGCCCTATGTGGGCGAGGCCTACCGTTTGCCCTATGGTGGCGGCAAAGGACTGAACTTCAAGGGAACCATTGAGGATTATTCCATTGTCTATCTTACCAGCAACCGTTCCCACATCGAGTTTACGGTAAACAATGGAGAGGATATCTTTTATTTCCGTATCGATGTGTTCAACAACGGTCAGTCAATTATCGACATCATAGCCCGTGACCGCGATGCCATCTCGTTTGCCGGTGAAATGATTTTCAAGAATTAAACTAATTACGGAAAAAAATGTCTAATTAATAAAGACTCCATTCTTTCCGATTGTTTAACTCTCAAAAACATAGAACAATGAAAAAGGTATTATTTCTAGTCGTTATGGCATTTGCGTTAATGGCATGCAACACGAGCAAGAATGCTATAGACCCGCAGCAGGCTGCAGCAGTCAAGTCTCTGCTTGAACAGCAGCAGTACTTTGTTATGGTAGGCTCAATGCGCCCCTTGTCGGCTCCCACGATGAGTGTCAGCCAGGGCCAGAAGATGATTGTCCGCAACGGCACAGTCACATGCTATCTGCCTTATGCTGGCTCTGGCCAGAATGTGGGTTATGGCGCCAGTGGGTTCAAAGCGTTGAACTTCTCAGCCCCGATGCTGGATTACAAGGTTGAGTACCCCAAGCCCGACCGTGCCCGCATCACCTTCAAGGTAGATAACGGTGACGACAACTACAGGTTCCATGTAGAGGTGTTCATGAACGGTAAGACAACGATTGATGTTGAGCCGCGTGGACGAGATGCCGTTTCCTACAGTGGCATGCTTCACGGACTTGAAATGCTGTAACGGCGCTAAAGAATAATCATATAATAGAGCGAGAGGCTGGCCGCAGTGGCCCGCCTCTCGTTTCATGTTGTGGCATTAAGTGGTAACGACCTCGACGCGGCTCACCATGTTGTTGTCCTTGTCGCGGGAAACCTGAATCTGGGTGGAAATCCGTTCCTTGAGCGATTCCACATGACTGATGATGCCCACGCGGCGGCCGCCGATGTCATACAGGCGGTTCAGGGTTTCAATTACATTGCTCAGGTAGTTGCTGCTCAGTGACCCGAAGCCCTCGTCGATGAAGATGGTGTCGACGCTGAACACGCGCCCCGACATGTTGGACAGGGCTAAGGCCAAGGCCAGCGATACCATGAAATTCTCGCCACCCGACAAGGTGGTCACCGAGGTCAGGTAGCCCTGAACGAGGTCGCGCACCAGGATTGTCAGGCTGCCGGGGCTGGCCTCCAGTGCGTAATGGTTGTTGAACTGGCGCAAGTAGCCGTTGGCGCTGTGCAGCAGGTTGCCCAGGATGTAACTTTGGGCGATTCGACGGAATTTTTTGCCATCGCTGCTGCCCAGTGTGGTGTTTAGCTGCTCCCACTGCTTGCACTCCTTCTCGGCCTGTTCAAGTCTGGCCTTCTTGTCTCGGAATTGCGTGGCATTCCTCTCGTCGTCGCTGAGCCGGGTCTTTTTCTCGGCGATTTGCGACATCAGGCCGTCGAGGGCTTCCTGTTTTTCTGAGATGGTCGCTTCGAGCCGCTCCGGGTTCTCCTCGTTGTAATCGGGCTTTTTGCCATTCAGCTCTTGCTGTTGCTGGGTCAATGTGCCGATGGCGCTTTTGATGCCGATGATATTGTCGTTCAGGGCCTGTTGCGCCCGCCTGATGCCGTCAATCTCGGTCTGTGCGTGGCTGGCGAGTTCACGCAGCCTCACAAGGGTCATTGCCGGGTTGAGAGAGAGGAATGCGTCCAGTGCCTGTTTGCTTGTGGCGGCATTTTCTTCAGCATTGCTCAACTGGGTCTTCCATTGCAGGTATGTGCCGGCGAGTTCACGCCAGCGGTCATCCAGGTTGTCGGGGGCTTGTGGCAGGGTGCTGCCGTCGTCGGTGAAGCCCTGGATGCTCTCTTTGTGCTTTTCCATGGTTGGGATGGCTGCACAGCGCACCTCAAGCGACTGACCCAGTTCTTGCCGGGTGGTTACCAGGTGACGGTAATTGGCTGCTGCTGCCTGCAGTTTTGCGATGAATTCATCGTCGTCATGCTCTTTCCAGTCTTTGATGACCAGCAGGCCGTCTAATTGTTGGGTCATTGCAGCAGCCTTTTTCTTGCTGATATCGACAAGCTGGCGCTGGTGCTTGATTCTGTCCGTGATGGTGTTGAGACTCAGCTCGGCCATGTGGTGCTCATGCTTGGCCTCGTCGAGTCGCTTCTGCTCGGCTTTCATCTTGTCATCCAGTTCGCTTGCGGCCTTCAATTGCCCGTTGAGCAGTTCCACTTGGCTTTCTATCTCTGTGATAAGGTTGTCAGCCATGGTTTCATTTCCCGTTTCATCGACATTTTTCCCACATTGGGCGAGCAGTTGGCGGGTGGCATTCCATTGCTTGGCACGCTCATCTTGCCGCTTGGCGAGGTCTTGGCCTGCTTGCTTGATGAGGTTCTCATTGTTGGCAATCAGTTTCTCGGCACCCTTGATTTGGGCGAGGGTCTGGTTCAGGTCGTCTTCGGCCAGTTTGAGTTGTTTTCTCAACTCCTCGAGTTCGCTTTCGGCTTTGGGAGCGAGAAGGGCGGTGATGGTGTTGCCGCACACGGGGCAGGTGTCGCCCTGGTGCAGGGTCTTGTGGGCATGCTCCAGCAGTTGGTTCCAGTCGGTCATCCTGTCGACCTGTTCCTGGCAGGCCTCTTTGCGTGCGCGTTTCTCACCGACGGTGGCTTTGACGGCCTCCAATTTGCCGATTTCATCGGCTTGCAGGTCCTTCAATTCTGTGAGCCTGTCCTGGGCTTGAGCAACCAGGTCTTGCTTGGCCTTGCAGGTGTCAAGGGCTCGCGATGCACTGTTCCAACCATTGATTTTGGCGCTGATTCCGGGCACATTGAACTGGTCCAGTTCATGCTTCAGTTTCTCGACGATGGCTCCGATTTCATCGGCTGTGGCCTTGGCGGCTTCAACAGCCTTTTGTGCCTCGGGTTGCCGTTTCTCGTCTTTCTCCAGTCCCTCGGAATACTCCTTGATGTTGCCGTTCATCTCCCGCCACTGGCCAAACAACGAAACGATTTCACCGATAGCGTCATACATGGCCTTGTTCGCTGCCTCGCGGTCGATGGCTTGTCCCATTTCATCGACTTTTTTCTGGGTGGCGTCGATGTCGGCACTCATGGCGCGAAGGGCAGCGCACAGCAGGTTGTACTCTTGTTGTATGGAGGATTTCTGTTCCTCGAGTTCCTTGATGCGGTCCAGTGCGCGTTGGTTCTCTTTGAGGTGATGGCGCGCGTCGATGGTGGCGTCCCAGCCCTTGACCAGCGATTGCTGCGCTTTGTGCTCCTCGGTGCTGGTGCGTGCCACTTCCTGTTCGAGCAGTTCGCTCTTCAGGGCAATGTCTTTCTCTATCCGGGCCTTGCTGCTGAGCCACTGTACCATGGCATTGGCGCGCTGCAGCACTGCGTTCATGGTCTTGAGCTGGGTGTCAAGTTGCCCTATTTCTTCGACGATTTTGGCCTTTTGCTCCTCATCGAGCAGGATGATGTTTTCCATCTGCCCGCTCAGGATTTTGCACCGGTCACTCTTCTCCTGGTAGACCTGATAGATTTTTGCGCCCAGTTGGGTGTAGATTTCGGTGCCCGTCATCTTTTCCAGCAGGTCGGCTTTTTCGTCGTCATTGCTGTTGAGGAACTCGGCAAACTTGCCCTGGGCGAGCACTACGGTGCGGAAAAACTGCTTGATGTCGAGCCCGACAATTTCCTTGATTTCATCATTGATTTCTTCATACTTGCTTAAGAATTTCGCAGGAGTGACTCCGTCGGCGGTGCGAAGGGATCTGGCGATATCTTTGATGTTGCCGTCAATTTTGCCGTTGGCACGGTGCACTTCCCATGTGGCGATGTAGGGGGTGCCCTGGTTGTTCTCAAATGTCAGTTCAATACTGGCTTTCACGCTGCCGCGCCGCATCAATTGGCGAGGATTGTTGGTCCTTTGTGTTTCTCTCTTCTTTCCGATGACACGGTCAGTTTCATAAGCCACATTGCGGGCGGCGTTCATGCGTGGCGTGTTGCCGTACAGTGCCAGGCACAGGCAGTCGATGATGGTGGACTTGCCCGAGCCGGTCGGGCCGGTGATCAGGAACAGACGGTCGTTGGCGAGCGGAGCCTTGTCAAAGTCGATGACGGCATGCTCGATGGATGCGATATTCTCGATGGTAAGTCGGTGGAGTTTCATTGTCTGTTTTCCTCTTCTACTAATTGTTGAACATAATTGAACATGGCTTTTTCTTCATCGGTCATTGCTCGACCGATTCTCTCGAGGTAGTATTGGTTGGCTACCTCGATGGGCTGTGCGCGGTTGAACTCTTCCACCGTCATCTGCCGGGACGGGCCCGAGGTGGTGTCCTGGGCGGTCATCTTGATTTCGCAGAAGCGACCCTGCTGCTCACTCACGGCTTTGGCGGCGCGCTCCTGTGCCCCGTTGGGCAGGTAGCGCTCAACGGCGACATTGAGCCTGATGTAGGCGTTCTTGATGTCGGTGCGCTGTTCCACCATGGCCAGTGCGGTCTCCAGGTCCACGGGAACCTTGGCGGGAATGGTGTGCAAGGGCTTGATGTTCTTGATCACGGTCGTGGTGACTTGGGGCTTCGCGCCGTGGGCCTCGATGGTGACGATGCTCACCGAGTGCTCACACTGTTCGTCAAAACTCACGGGCACCGGGGTGCCGCAGTAGCGGGCGCGCTCGCTCACCTGTTGCGGACGGTGGATGTGGCCCAGGGCGGCATAGTCGTAGCCCTTGCCCAGCGCGCCAATCTCGACGCACTCCATCGTCATGTCGCGGTCGTGGCCGGTGAAATCGCTGTTGTTGACGGCCAAGTGCGCCATCAGTGCTACGGGCAAGGCGTCGGGATTCTCGGTGTCCACCCGCTCGAGCAGGGCCTCAAAGTAGGCTTGCTGGCGCTGGTCGCTCTCAATGTCCTCGTCGTTCACCTTGGGAAAACTGTTCCTGTGGGCATAGGGCACTGCGGCGACGATACCTTTATCCTTCACTGGGATGATGTGGCGCTCCAGGTCGGCAAGACCCTGGCTGTCGCGGGCGATGCCGCCCAGCACCCTCACGCCGGCCAGCCGCCACAGCAGGCTGTCGCTCTCAAGCCGGGAAGCGCTGTCGTGGTTGCCGGCAATGACCACAATGGTCATGTCGGGGCACGCCTTGTGGATATCGAGCATTCCCTCGACATACATGCTCACCGCTGCGCTCGACGGCGCTGCCGTGTGGTAGATGTCGCCGCTCACGAGCAGGGCGTCGGGTTGTTCTGTGGCCACGATAGCAGCCAGTTGCCGCAGGAAGTCGCGTTGCTCCTCGCTGCGGTCATAGTTGTAAAAATTCTGGCCCAGGTGCCAGTCGCTGGTGTGGATAATTTTAAACATGAACAATCACTGAATTAAATGGTTCGACAAAATTCATACATTTTTTCCCTGTCAGGTTTTTTCGTTAGGCAAATCTAGGAAAAAGTTTTGAGATATGCAAATCTGGCGCGTTAATAGATGTTAGCCGATGAAACCGGGTCGGTCACATCGGCTTTGTAGGGCGGCAATTGTCGGACATCCGTCAGTGGGCGCTGCGGGTGGCGATTTTCTTGCCCTTCTTGTCCCAGGTGTATATCCAGCCGCTCTTACGGCTCGTGAAGGTGTCGCCAGCTGCCGAGAGCACCTCGCCCACGCTGCTCTCCGAGAAGGTGTGCAGTTTCTTCCCCTTGGCGTCACAGGTGTAGTACCAGCCGCTCTTCTTCAGGATGTAGAACGACTCGCTGTAGGCCACCACTTCGCCCTGGCTGGTGCTGAAGGTGTACACCTTCTTGCCGTTCTCGTCATAGACATAGTACCACGAACTCTTGGCCTCGATATAACTGATTTTTTGGGCCTGAATGGCCGTGAAGGCCATCAGCATGGTCAGGATGATAAGGATTCTTTTCATGTCGGTATCTGTTGTTTATTTAATCAGTTTCGTGATTTGCTGTTCACTGGCACGGGGCAGCAGCCGCCTGAGGTGGTCCAGCATGTGTTCCAGCGACTCCTCGGGCGTGCGGTCGCAGTGGCACGCCTCCTTGCCCAGCAGTTGCTCAGGCGTGGATAGCAGTGCCCAGCCCCAGCCGTACCGTTTCCCGTGCTTGTCCTGGGGATAGACGAAGTCCTCGGTGACGATGCGGCACGCCATCTGCAGCCGCGTGACATAGCCGTCGAAGCGGCTCCGCATCTTTGGCTCGGTGAAGCCGCAGGCCCGGCGCAGGTCGCGCGTGATCATGCTGCCGTGCTCGCGCAGCGTCATCAGGATGGTTTCTTCAATGGAACCAGGCGATGGAGCAGGGTGGGAATGGCGGCGCCAGTTGTACAGGTCGGGCCACCACGAGCGGCTCACAAAGCCGGCCTTCTTGTTGAAGAACTTGCCGTAGACGCAGTCGCTCTCGGTGACGATGGGGCCTTTCCAGTCCCACAGGGGCCAGTCCCAACCGCCGTCGTCGAGCAGCACATAGCGGCAGTCAGGGTCCACCGCCTCGTCGGCCGAATAACCCGCGATGCCGCTGTCCAGCAGGGGCAGGAAGCCCACCTGCTGGATGTAGTCCATCAACTCGGTCGCGTTATGAATCATTGGTCGCCGCATTCTCTCAATATCTCTAATCTCTAACCTTTAACCTCTAACCTTTAACCTTTTATTCAATGCACATCGATGCCGTCAAAGATGAAGTCGGCGATGACGCAGTCTTGATACTTCGCGCCGGGATACACTTCCTTGATTTCAAACTTCAGTGTCCACTTCGGGGCATTCTCTACATCGGGACCGTAGCCCACGGTGTCCACATCAAAATACTGCAACGAGCGGCTGTCTTCCAGTTCCAGCAGCCTGTAAGGCTTGTCGTTGTAGTACATCAGCAGGGTTTTTACCCGCGAGTTGTCGCGCCATGCCTTCTCGCTCTTGACATGGCCGTTCAGGATGGCGACCGATGTGATGCGCGGATTGTTGCCGGCAAATGTGAATGTCAGGTACTGGCCGATGCCGTTGCCGTCGGTGGCCCACACGCTCTCGTGGTCAAAGTCGTGAGCGTTCATCGCACCATAGGTGAAACCACCCTGCGAAGCAAGACACCCCGAAGCCGTCAGCGTGTCCACAACACCCCCGCAGTACCAACTGCAGCCGTCATCATATAGTGCGCCATAGACGCCAAGACTGTAGACTGAGTCATATTCAATCTCGCCTTTGTCCGCCAACTCGACAATATGCTTATATTCCGTCATGGAGATATTGGCCATGGTGTCAATCGCTACAGGTCGGAGACGCTGGACATCGGCCGTCAATTCCCCAGTCCCATGCTGGCTTGCCATCTGGAACGAAACCAGTGTCCCGGCAAGCAGTATCAAAGTAAAAATCTTCTTCATCATAGGTCAGTAAATTTAGTCTCTATTCAACAATACTTATCCACCCGCAAAGTTATCCATAAAACCCCACAATCCCAAAAAATGATTGTTATTTCAGGATTTGGTCCAGCAGGGGGTAGATGTCCTGCTCGTGCTCGTAGGGGTGGATGTGGAAGTAGGGGTTGCCCGTGAGCATCGCCGACAGTTGCGTCTTGCTATTGTCGTAGAAGATGTGGCACGGGATGCCGTGGGCCTCGGCATAGGCCAGTTCGTAGCCCACCCCCAGCGAGGGGCATGTGCATTCGCCGATGAGCAAGTCGCTCTCGCGCAGCCATGCCGTGTCCTGGTCATAGATGCGAGCGTCGCGCTCACGGCCCTGCTCGGTCAGACTCAGGTTGCTCTTGCCCACATGCTCGGTGAGCACGATGTCGGTGCGCTGGATGTAAGTGATGATGCGGTGATACAGTTCAGCGTCCACGCGCCCGCCGCGGATCGACCCCGCAAAATAAATCTTCTTTGCCATGATGTCATTTATGTTTTGTCTTACAAAAGTAAATGAATCATCTCAGACTATCAATCTTTTTTGCCCTTTTTCAGCCTAAAGATTGGTTTTCCTTTCTTTGAGTGGTAGTATTTGAAACTATTCAAGTAGCAAGCAATAAAGACTATTGTTATTGACTCTAAAGAATTATTGTTATCTTTGCAGAAAACTAATTATGAAGCAGGTAATTATTATATTTCTTTTCTCTTCTTTTTTTGTGGCATGTACATTTACACAGGAGCAGAAAGTTGATAAACTGGTTAAAGAAGAGATGAATAAAACTTTGGTGAACATTGACAGTTATGATCCTGTTGAGATGCAAATAGATAGCGCGTTCACACCTTATGATGATCCGGATTTCTTAAATGCTTTAAAAGAGATGGGAGAAGAATCTAAATCTCTTTTTATGATGAGTCAGGATGTTGAAAGGGCAAAGTCAATGATGGACCTTTATGAGGAAATGAATATGCCATATTTCAGAAATCAATACCTGAAAAACAAGGAGGAATATGATGCCTTTTTAAAAACGATGAAGGATTTTCAGAGTAAGTGGGAAAAAAGAATGCTCTCATATAAGCCTTTATTTGATAAAGCCCCGTCATTTGTGGGTTACAAGGTGCGCCATAAATATCGTTATGAAAATGATGGACACCAAACCGTTTTTGGTAATATGTTATTCATCATAGGTAAAGACATGAAGCATGTTCTTTTTTCTTGCGATTTAGAGAGCATGGAGTATGATGTCATTAAAAAATCAATTAAAGAAATAAAAGAGCAAAGAAGAGAGGATTGATAATTCAGTTATATCTACTATGAGGCAGTTATCGTAGAATCTTCGACAGGATGATTTCTTTAAACCGCCAAATTTATGGTAAATTTTTCGGTTGAAACCGCCAAATTTGGCTAAATTTTTCGGTTAGAACCGCTGAATTTAGTTAATTTTTTCGGTTTTCTATCGTTCTGGGCCTATCTGGGGGGGGGATAATCCGGTTATTAATATTTCGGGCCGAGGCGTTTAGCCCCAGCCCGATGTGTGATGAATCCATATCTGTTATTATCTTTTAAAAGAGGGCGGGGGTTATAGGCGGATGAGGGCGACACCGCCGAGCATGAGCAGGATGCCGACGATTTGGGGCCAGGCGATGGACTTGCGCGGGGCACCGAGCCAGCCGAAGTGTTCCATGAGTGTGCTCAGGGCGAGTTGGCCCACAAGCAACGACATCGAGAACACGCCGACGCCGACATGACCGACGAGCCAGGCATTGCCGAGCACGATGACGGCGCCGCACAGGCCGCCAATCCACATCCACCACGGATAGTCGCGGCTGAAGGCCCTGCCCACCAGTTGGGTCTTGCCCATGCAGGTGCAGAACAGCAGCAGCGCCATCGTGGCGACGAAGAATGCTACCGTGGTAGCCTGAATGGGGTTGCCGACGATGGCCGACAACTGGGCATAGGCACCAGTGATGCTGGCCGACAGGATACCCGACACAACGGCCATCAGTTGCCAGAATGCCAGCCGTGAGCCCCTGCTGCTGCCTGCCACCGGTCGCTGGCCGCTAAGCAGTTTGGGCAAGATGACCACCAGCGTGAAGCCGGCGATGAGCAGCAGCGAGCCGATGATGCGGTTGGTGCCCAAGGGGATGACCTTGGCGCCGAACCAGCCGAAGTGGTCAATCAGCAGGCTGAAAATCAGTTGGCTGAACATCGGGATGATGAGGGCCTGTAACTGCCCGATTTCCTTGAACAGATGGATGGCGATGGTGATAGTCACCACGGCGACGATGCCCACAAACCAGCTCCAAGAGGGCGCTTCGGCGAGCATCTCGTGGGTGGGCAGGATGGGAATTCCCGCCAGCAACGACACCAGCAGCAGTGCCAGCGTGGAAACCGAGAAAGAAACGAGTGTGGAGACATAGGCGGGGCCGACGACTCCGCGCAGGCGCGAGTTGGCCGCCGTCTGCAAGGGCATCAACAGGCCCATTGCCAGTGCTATGATTACAAAATACATATCGTCATTCTTATCAATTAGGCCACAAAATTATCCAAAATTCGCCACCTGGGCGAACGGTGTGGCTATTTCTCGTACATTTCGAGGGGTTGGTCGTCGGGATCGTTGAAGAAGACGAAGCGTTTGCCCGTCGTCGCATCGGTCCTGATATTCTCGTGGGCAACGCCCATGCGGTCCAGTTCAGCGACCTGCGCCTCGATGTCGTCGACCTCAAAGGCCAGATGGCGCAGCCCGGCAGCCTCGGGGAAGGACAGGCGCTGCGGCGGTGAGGGATAGGAGAACAGTTCGATGACATAATCACCGTTGAGCGACAGTTTGGTCAGGTAGGACTGTTGCTCCTCGCGCCAATGCTCGGCCATGACCTGGCAGCCGACGACGCGGGTATAGAAATCGAGGCTCCGCTGATAGTCGGAGCAGATGATGGCAATATGGTGTACTTTGTTGAGTTGTAACATAATTCAAATAAGTTTTAAGCAGCCTAGTAGTCATTGGATTTCCTCGAGGGAACCCGTGACCGAGTCGATGATGAAGCCGCGCACGGTGATGTTGCTGGGCATCAGCGGGTGGGTCTTGATGGTTTCGACGGTCTTGCGCACCGACTCGGGCGTATCCTTGAACCCCTCCAGCCACTGGTCCAGGTCGATGCCGCACATGCGGATGGTGTGGAGCGTCTCGTCGGTCACGCCGCGCTTGACCATCTCGTCATGGAAGTGGCCGTAACTCATGTGGCAGGCGCCGCAGTGGGAATGAGCCACCACCATGATTTCCTCAACGCCCAACTCATAGACGGCAACGATGAGGCTGCGCATCGCCGAGTCAAAGGGGGAGATGACCAGGCCGCCGGCATTCTTGATGATTTTGGCGTCACCGTTCTTCAGACCCAGCGCCGCGGGCAGCAGTTCGGTCAAGCGGGTATCCATGCAGGACAGCACCGCCAACTTCTTGTCGGGGTACTTGTCGGCTACATATTGTTCGTAACCCTTGCGGGCAACAAATTCTTTGTTGTACTGAATAATCTCGTCAATCATGATTTCTTCTTTTTCTTGGGTTTAGGGAAAGGCAACACCTTGCAGGTTTCACGCACGAGCATAGCAAGGTAGTCGCTGTCGTCAACATCGGCAATCAGGTAGTAATCCTTGGCGCCGTCGTAGGGTGGCCGCAGTTCGACCGTGCGCAGCAGCGTCCGCACGGCGTCGGTGGGCTTGAGGTAGAAGCAGTCGTCGCAGATGAGCCCGAAGATTTTGCCGTCGCAGTAGATGCCGTAGTCCCCGAACATCTTCTTGACCGCAATCTCTCCCGCTCCGGAACACTGGTCGGCGACATACTGGACAAAGTCAGGGTTGCTTGCCATGACGGTGACCGGGGGTTAGTTGCGCACGGCCTTGGGCGTCCAGTTCTGGAAGAAGCGCAGCACTTTCTCCTTGTTGTAGCCGTTGCCCTCCTCCAGGTAACTCGAGTCCTGGATGTGCAGCACATTGCCTTGCTCGTCGAGCACGACAAAGACGGGGAAGTTGAAGCGCTCGGGGTTGTTGAGCCGCTTCATCATCGCTGCCGACCACTCGGTCGCCTTGCGTGGGTGATAGTTCACATGGATGTAGACGAAGTTCTCCTCGACAACGGCGTTGATGGTGCTGTCGGTGGTGATGAACTCGGCAAAGCGCAGGCACCACGGGCACCAGTTGCCGCCCACCTGGCAGATGACGAACTTGCCCTCGGCCTGTGCTTGGGCGACCGCCTGGTCAATCTGTTCGAGCGGGTTGATTTCCTCGTTGTACACCTTCTTGGGGGCCGTCTGTTCCTGGGCGTTGGCCACGGTGGCAAGCAGTGCGACGGCGAGCACTGCAATGGTGAGTATTCGTTTCATAATCTTGACATGAATTTGTTACGGTCTACGATAAAGCGCAGGTGGGTGCCTTCGCCCAGCAGCGTGTCGCCGCAGCGGGCCTCTACCTTGAACTCGATTTTCTTGCCCTCGGCGCGGGTCACCGTGGCGGTTGCCGTGACGGTGTCGCCCAGTTTGGAGGGCTTGAGATGTGACGAGGCGATGTGCCCGCCCACGGTGGTACACCCCTCGGGCAGGTGGCTGGCTACGGCGAGCATGGCGGCATTCTCCATGAGCGCCAGCAGTGCCGGCGTGGCCAGCACGGGCATGTCGCCCGAGCCCATCTCTATGGCCGTGACGGCCGGGGTGACCGTCAGTTGGCTGGTATGTGTCAGTCCTGTTTCAACCATAGTGATTACTGATATTTGTCAAAGTTGTACAGTTTCCTTATCTCGGTCTTCTTCTCGTCGCTCAGCCGGGAAAAATAACTCTTCCAGCCCGGGCAGAAGTTGATGTGCCAGCGCCAGAACTTTCCTAACACGGAGTCGGGCTTCTTGTGGTAATGTGCCCTGAACTTGCAGTTTTCGCAGATATGTGCCATATATTAAAAGTTTAGTGTTTAGAGTTTAGTGTTTAGGGATGATAGCCGAGTTGGCGGTCCATCCAGGCTATTCGTTCGTTCAGCCAGGTCTTGAGGAACGCGATCTCGTCTTTATAGTTGTTGCCCACATAGTAGTTGTTCCACACCCATACGCCCCACCGCGGCCATGCCTGGCTGTTGCGCTGCTCGGCGCCGTGCGAGGTGAGGACCGTGGCGAGCGAGTCGACGGTAGCCATCAGGCGTTCATCACTCAGGTTGGTGTGCCGGTATTCTGCCCACCGCTGCTTGAGGGCTGCCGTGTAGGCCGGGTCGCTGTTCAGGCGTTGCCACCAGAAGGGGATGAGGTAGTCCTCGCCTTCCTGCCTCATGACATCATTGCTGCGGTACATCCAAGTGTCGGTGCGCCAGCCTTCCCGCGCCCGGTAGTTGCCGAAGGCCATATTGGCATCCCACACCACCATCTTGAAACGCGGGTCCACGCTGTCGCGGCGCTTGAAGAATTTGCCGCTCAGGCGGTAGGCATCCACATTGTGGCTCACCTCCATCACCAGTTGGTAGTCGATGAACGACATCATGTCCAGATAGCGGCGGTAGCCGTTCACGGGGTCGCGGTAGTCGGGCGAAGCCAGCGCCGCCTCCATCCGGTCGATTTGGTGCTCGATGTACTGGCGCTGCTCGGGCCTCAGGTCCTCGGGGTCAGGTTCCTTGTACTGGAAGTGTATGACGCAGTCCTCAAAGGGGTTGCCGTTGCTGTCCACGGGGTGGAATTTCGAAACATAGGTTTCCTCGTCCACATTGTCCACCTCCATCAGGTAGCCGCCCGTGAGCGCGTCGCCCTGGCTGCCCGGTTTGCCCAGGTCGAGGCGGTTCTTGCCCTTAGAGACGACCTCGGTGAGCACATACACCCCATAGTAGGTCCCGTCGACGATGAGTTCGCAGTGGCGTCCCAGCGGCGTGTATTCCATCCAGGGCCGCGCGATTTCCAGGGCCAGCAAGTCGCGTATCATGCTCTTGTCGGCATAGGGGGCCAGTAGCGCCCAGTTGTTGTCTTTCGGCATCCCCAGGATGGAGACTTTCTGCTTCTTGCCGCCACGCTTCAGCGGTTCCTGCAGGGTGCGGAAGGAGTAGGGCTTTTTCGGGCTGTCGTTGTAGGTCGAGTTGCCGCGGTGGCGCAGGGCGATAAGCCCCTCATAGTCGACACGCTGTCCCGGGTGGGCCGCCGTGTCGGCATAGTTCAGGCGACCCTCGCCGTTGTGGATGATTTTCATGCGGGCTTCGATGCGCTCCGACCGCATGATGGAATCGCCGCCCACCTCAATCCACACGATGGGCAGGTTGGTCGAGTCGAGCCGCACCTCCGTGTTGTCCGGCGGGAAGTTATGAGCCGGCTCCGGGCCACACGCCGCCAGTGCCGTCAGCGCCACCGCCAGCACTGCCAGCCACCACTTCGTCATCCCAAAGCCAATTCTCACTTCCATAACACAAAGGTATATAAAAAAACCATCACTTGCAATACCCTATTGGGTAACAAGTTTTCTTTGACTATCTGAGATTGTGTTGATTTCTCCTGTTTTCTTATATGTCAAGTCTTGTTTGTTCATTGTTTTATTATTTTGGCATTGCCGTTGAAGGCGCAGATTTCGGCAGCCAGATGGTTCATGTTGTGGAAGCGGCTGTAGTCGGTGCCGGCGGGCACGCCGTTGACCGCTGCCATCGTGTCGAGTCCCCATGGCGCGAGGATGAGCAGGCTGCCATTAGCGCAGGCCTCAAAGCGCGTCCGCTCGGGTTTCCAATAGGCGGTAATCGGTTCCTTCTGGATGTGGATAAGGGGATAACCGTTCTTGAGGCATTCGTTTTTCATCATCAGTTCGCCATGTGAGATGCCGGGGGTGACCATCACCGTTGCTCCTTGCATGATGGCATCTACCCATTGCTGGTGCTGCAGGGCATAGTCGGCCGTGTGCTCGTAGGGCTCCCTGGTGACGGGATGCAGGCGGTGGCACTGCACCTGTACCTTGCCCGGCCACCGCAGCAGGAACAGATTGCCGAAGGTGCCATAGTCGCGTCCTCCAATCTGGACATGCAGGGTGCGTTGCATCAACCGGGGCAAGGCGTGGCGCAAAATGGCGCGACGCGGGTTATCGTGGACATAGGCAATCATCGCCTCGCGGTGTCGCTGATCGAGGCACACCGTGTCGTCGTAATTCTCGTCGAAAAGCGGCCGCTGCTCCCTGCCCACCAGGGTATAGTACTCCTGGCGCTGCCGCTTGGACAAGGCACGGACGAGAGTGCCCTCGTTGTCATGGAGGCGGGCCTTCTCGCGCAGCCATGCCGGCACTTGCGGGCTCGAGCAATCGACCGAGATCGGCCGATTGAAGGAATGCCCATGGCCCTGTTGCTGCTGCCACTGGCTGGTGCAGACCGCCTTGAAGGCTTGGATGATGTCGCCCAGGCTCCATTGCATGGGTTCCAGCACTTCGAGCACACCATGGAAATGGTCGGGCATGCACACGCAGGCGTGCACTGCCACGAGGTTGCCGCGCGCCGCCTGTTTCTCGGGAGTGGCTTCCCACTCCTGCTGCACCATTTCGCCCAGCGGTGACAGCGCGACCTTGGGGTACTTGACATCATCGCCCAGGCGGCCAAGCAACGGCAACCTGTCGCTCACCACCAGCGTGATGAGATAGGTCCCCCTGCCGTAGTAGTCGTGCCCTGGATTGCGTGGACGATAGGATGCCGGAATCATTGGCTTGGTGTTATTTCATTTAACTACAAAGGTACAACATTTGTCCCAAAACATAGCAAAAAACCGATAAAAACACCGGGCACCCCGTCGGGACGGAAGGATGTGGTCAAAGCACCAATAATGTGCAGAAAAGTTGCAAAATACAATTTTTTGTGGTAATTTTGCCGCGATAAAACACATTTTCTCAACCTAAAAACAATTTATCGAATGGATGCTGAAAAGAATGCCGAGGTCATCGCAAGAATCAAGTACCTGATGAAGGAGATGGGTGTCAGGCAAGTGCAGTTTGCCGAGCGCATTGGTGTCGACACCTCCAATCTGTCGAAATATCTCAATGCCCACATGCCCTTGAGCGAGTCGTTGCTCAACCGCATCGTCGTGAACCTGGGTGTGTCCAAGGAATGGCTGCTCGACGGCACCGACCTGCCCTTCGGCAAGACCCCCGTCCGCGTCGACACCGGCGAGGGCGGCAACCTGTCAGCTCTGGCGCCGACGGGCACGCCCGTCTATGATGTGGATGCGACGGCAGGGACGGCATCGGGCCGCAACGGGCTGTTTGCCAGCGAGAACATCGTGGGCTGGGTGAATCTGCCCAACATGAGTCCCAACTGCCGCATCGTGCGCGTGAGCGGTGACTCGATGGCGCCTGTCATCAGCGATGGTGACTTTGTCGCCGTGCGCGAGGTGAGCAACCCCAACCAGATTTACTGGGGACAGATCTATATCGTGCAACTCGACGACTTCAGGCTGGTGAAGTATGTGCGCCGCCACACCGACCCCAACATGGTGGTGCTGCGCAGCGAGAACCCCAACTATGACGACATGGATGTGCGCCGCACCGACATCCACGAGATGATGCTCGTGCAGCATGTGCTGCACATCAACTCCCGACTGTAACATACACAATTCAGGGACCCTGAGGTCCTTAAAAGCCAATAAAAATTGAAAAATGACAATCAATTACCATACTTTGCCCAATGGCCTGCGCCTGGTACACATCACCACCGCGTCGCAGGTGGCATGGTGCGGCCTTGCCATCAACGCCGGCAGCCGTGACGAGAAGGACGGGCACTACGGCCTGGCCCACTTTGTGGAGCACACCATCTTCAAGGGCACCAAGCACCGCCGCGCCTGGCACATCCTGAACCGTATGGAGCGCGTGGGTGGCGAACTCAACGCCTACACCACCAAGGAGGGCACCATGCTCTACTCGGTGTTTCCCGCGCAGCATCTGCCGCGTGCCGTCGACCTGTTGGCCGACCTGGTGCAGTGGTCGGTTTTTCCGCAGGAGGAACTGGACCGCGAGCGTGACGTGGTGCTCGAGGAGGCCGCCAGTTACCGCGACACACCCAGCGACGCCGTCTATGACGATTTCGAAGACCTCCTGCTTGCCGACAGCGAGTTGGGACACAACATCCTGGGCAAGAAGGAGGACCTGGAACGCCTCACCAGCGAGGACTGCATGAACTACCTCAAGACGCTGTATGTGCCTGGTAACATGGCCTTCTTCTCGGTAGGTCCCGAGCGTCCCGAGCGGGTGTTCCGCTTGGCCGAGAAATGCTTCGGTGCCATGAGCCACGGTATGGCCTCGCGCCACCGCACGGTGCCCCGCGATATCGAGCCGTTCAACCGGGTGATGGCGATAGGCACCCATCAGGCCCACACCGTGGTTGGAGCCCGCGTGCCCGCCATGGGCCATCCGCTGCGTCATGCCCTGATGCTGCTGAACAACATCCTGGCGGGCCCCGGCATGAACTCGCTGCTCAATGTGGAACTGCGGGAACGCCGCGGCTATGTCTATACCGTCGAGTCGACGCTCACCACGCTCAGCGACTGCGGCTGGATGGAGATTTACCTGGGGTGCGACCCGGACGATGTGCGTTCCAGCCTGCGCGTCATCAAGCGCATCACGAGCCAGCTGGCTGCCGACCTGCTGCCCGAACGGCGGCTGGAAGCCTACAAGAAGCAATACTGTGGACAACTGGTCGTGGCCTCGGACAGCACCGAGTTCCTGGCGATGAACGCCGGGCGCGGACTGCTCTACCGCGGCAAGGTCGCTACCATCGACGAGACCATCGCCAGCATCCAGGCCGTCACCCCCGAGCAGATTGCCCAAGCCGCCGCCTATCTGGCCGCCGACAGGCTCTCGTCGCTCACTTTCCAGTGATTTTCTCCTGATAATTTGCAGGATTGCCAAAGAATAACTACTTTCGTCATCCATTAGTTTGTAGAATACCTTGTGACAAGAATGTAACCCGACAATGAAAAAGATATCCATACTCATCCCGTGCTATAACGAGGAGAAGACGCTGCCGCTGCTCTATCCCGAACTGGTGAAACTCATGGAGGGGTTGCCCAACTATGAGTGGGAAATCATGTTTGTCAACGACGGCAGCGGCGACAACACATTGCAACTGTTGCAGCAGTTGAGGCAGCAGGACAAGCGCATCAACTATGTGGACCTGTCGCGCAACTTCGGCAAGGAGGTCGCCATGCTCGCGGGCTTTGACTATGTCACCGGCGACTGCATGGTCATCGTCGATGCTGACCTGCAGGACCCCCCGGCACTCATTCCCGAGATGATCAAGTACTGGGAAGAGGGTTACGAGGATGTGTATGCCAAGCGTCGCTCGCGAGGCAAGGAGAGTTGGCTGCGCAAGTGGCTGTCCATCAGGTTCTACAAACTGCTGCAACGCACCTCACGCTTTGATGTGATGCAGAATGTGGGCGACTTCCGTCTGCTGGACCGCCGTTGCATCAACGCCTTGAGGCGTATGCGCGAGAGCGAGCGTTACACCAAGGGCATGTTCTGCTGGATAGGCTTCAACAAGAAGGAGGTGGAGTTTGACCGTGGCGACCGCGTCGCCGGTCACTCGTCGTGGGGCTACAAGCAGTTGTTCTCGTTGGCCATCGACGGCATCACCTCATTCACCAGTGCACCGTTGCGCATCTCCACTTTTGTGGGCTTCATCGTGTCGATGCTCGCCTTCATCTACATGATATATGTCTTCATCAAGGCACTCATCTGGGGCGACCCCGTCCAGGGTTATCCCTCGATGGTGATACTGATGCTGTTCTTGGGCGGCATCCAACTGCTGTCGTTGGGCATCATCGGTGAATACATCGGACGCATCTACAACGAGACCAAGAACCGCCCCGACTACATCGTGCGCGGTTTCAATGGCGTCGAGGATATGGGCGATCAGCACCAGGATTGATGACTGTGGCGGTGAAAAGCATCATTTTTGGCAAAATATTTGCAGGGTTGGGCCGAAAGGTGTAATTTCGTGTCCACCAAAAGGACAAACCGATAACAACAAATCAAAATAAACGATAAAAAAACAAGAAGATTATGAACGATGTGAAATTTTATCTCGACGCAGCCGAGAAGAAGATGCAGGAAGCCGTGGATTTCCTCGATGACACCCTGGCACACATCCGTGCCGGTAAAGCCAATGTGAAGATTCTCGACGGCATCCGCGTGAACTACTATGGCAGCCCCGTTCCCATTGACAATGTGGCCAATGTGAGCACCCCCGACCAGCGCACCATCGCCATCATGCCCTGGGAGCGCAACATGATCGGCACCATCGAAAAAGCCATCATCGACAGCAATGTGGGCATCATGCCCGTGAACAACGGTGAGGTCATCCGCCTCAACATCCCGCCCTTGACCGAGGAGCGCCGCAAACTGCTCGTCAAGGACTCCAAGGCCGAGAGCGAGAAGGCCCGCGTGAGCATCCGCAACGCCCGCCGCGAGGCTATCGAGGGCCTGAAGAAGGCCGTCAAGGAAGGCATGAGCGAGGACATCAGCAAGGATGGCGAGGACAAGGTGCAGAAGATTCATGACAAGTTCATGAAGAAGATTGACGAAATCTTCGCTGCCAAGGAGAAAGAAATCCTGACGGTATAGTCCCCTGGATTCTATTCCTGGCTGATAGGGAATAGAAGAACAATGGATTTGGCCAAGATGAACAAATCGCCTGACCACAGGCGCTGGCATGATGCCGCCTATTGGGTGGTGTTGCTGGCTGCCTGTGTGGTGATGTATGTGATGAACACCTTGACGCCCTTCAAGGAGGACGACATGGCCTACTCGGTCATCCCCAGCGGTTCGCTGCGGGAGTTCTGCTCATCGCTGGTCGACCACTTCATGACCACCAACGGCCGTTTTGCCGATGTGGTGGCTAATCTGTTTTGCGCCGTGCTGGGTAAGCCAGTCTTCAATGTGTGCAACGCGTTGATGTTCGGCCTGATGGCTCACTTGGTGACACTGCTCAGTGCGGGGCGCCGCTCACTGATGGCCCTGACCCTGTTCCTCGCTGTGGTGGGCGTGTGCTTTCCCGTTCCCGGCGAGACGATGTTGTGGGTGGCAGGCAGTTGCAACTACCTGTGGGCCGTCACGGCATCGCTGGCGCTGATTTACTATCTGTTGAACCACAAGGACGGTCCTCTGGGCTGGGGCCGGGCCGTCTTGTTGCTGCTGGGCGCTTTTGTCGCGGGCAACTTCAACGAGGCGACATCCTTCGGTGTGCTGGCGGGCTTGTTCCTGTACTATGTTTTCAACCGCTGTAAGGTGGACCGCCGCGTGGTTATCGCGATGGTGGGCTATCTGCTGGGTGTGGCTGTGATTATAGCCTCGCCGGGTGCATGGTCGCGCATGGCCGAAGAGAGCAGTGAGGCCAACTCGGGCTTGATGGGTCTGTTGTCGAGCCACTGGTATATCTTCAACGAGAAGATGTGGCGTTTCTACACCCCGCTGACCGCATGCGCTGCGGGCTTGGCGGTTCTGCTGTGCAAGGGCTTCGGCATGGTGCGCCGTTCGATGTGGACCTATTTGTTTGTGTGCATGGCGCTGTTCATGTTTGCGATGGGTTTCCGAGTAATCAACGAGCGTGCGTTTGCTGCGCTGACTACAGTCGGATTCATCATCACGGCGAGGACGGTCTGCTGGCTGCTGTCGCGCTGGCCCTGGCCCCGCTTGGTGATTGCTGCCGGTGCGTTGGCCATGAGTGCCTATGCCACCGTCCATGCTTACGGTCCGGTAAAAGCCTATAAGGCGTTTGAGGACGGTGTCGTCAGCGACATCGTCAAGGCTCCGCGCGAGGCGGTGCTGCTCGAGCGCCGTTTCGACGGTTACAGCCGTTTCGTCTTCCCCTTGCGCTTCGTCTCGTCCGAGACATTCATGCGCGAGAATGTGTACTGTGATTACTATGATAAAGACAATGTGCAGTTCGTGAGTGACTCGGTCTATGCGCGTTATCATCAGGGGCGCCTGCTCGATGGTGCCGTCGAGGTGCCCGTCAAGACCGACCGTCCCGACATTGTCAAGACCATGCTGACGATTCCCGGCCAGGAGTATTCTGTGGTAACACTCAATGTGGACACGATGCCCTTCACATCACAGCAGGCCAGTTATGTCGTGTCCGCCCTGTCCCAGGAGGAGATGGAGTTGCGCCGCAACTACGGCCTGTTCACCGACCGCACGCCTCACGGTTTCTACCCGATGCGCTACCAGAACCGTCTCTTGCTCATTTTCCCGTCGATCAGCGACAGTGTAGAGTGCATCGAATTCCCGATTGACAATCTCGAGCCGCCTACCCAGGTGACTCTTCATCTTAAACAATGATCTGGTCGGCAGATTGTCGGCCCGCACAATTGCCTCAACGGGCAGAATTCTCGTTGTCGTGCATCAGCGTCAACTCGTACTGTTTCCAGTGGTTGCGGCTGATGACCTCGAGAATCATCCCTCCCACCCACAGCAGCATGGCCAGCAGAGCGATGAAGCCGCTCACGATAAGGGTCGGGAAACGGGGCACCAGTCCCGTCTGGAAATACTCTATCAAAACCGGGATGAACAGTACCAGCGCGATGACCAGCAGCACCAGCGCGATGATGCTGAAAAAACGCAGCGGGCGATGCTCGCCAAATAGCGCCAGGGCGGTCTTGATGGCCTGGTAGCCGTCGCCGAAAGTGCTCAGTTTAGAGTGGCTGCCCGCAGGCCGCTCCTGGTAATCGACGGGCAGCGAGTCTACCTTGAAACTGTGCTCCAACGCATGAACCGTCATTTCGGTCTCCACTTCAAATCCTTGGGAACGCAGCGGGAAATTCCTCACGAAGCGGCGGCTCAGGGCACGATAGCCAGTGAGGATGTCCTGCACATTGCTGTGGCACATCCAGTTGATGAGGCCGCGCATCAACCGGTTGCCGAAGTTGTGGAAACGGCGCTGGTTTACGGTGAAGTAGGTTGACGAAAGGCGGTCGCCGATGACCATGTCGGCCCCGTCGTTCAGTACTTTGTCGCACAGGGCGCGGGCCATGCCGGCAGGATAGGTAGCGTCACCGTCAACCATCAGGTAGCAGTCGGCATCCACGGCCCTGAACAGGGTGCGCAGCATGTTGCCCTTGCCCTGGCGTGGCTCACTCACCACGGTGGCCCCTGCCTGGCGTGCGGCTTGGGCGGTGCCGTCGTGGGAATTGTTGTCGCCCACTACGATGATGGCTTCGGGCAGGGTCTCGGCAAACTCGCGCACCACTTGACCGATGGTGGCTGCCTCGTTGTAACACGGTATGACTACTGCGATTCGGTTCATTAGTTTAGCGTTAAGGGTTTAGCGTTTAGAGGGGAGTTGTGGAGGTGGCGCCAAAAGAGGGCTACGCCGATGGCCAGCACGACAAAGGTGCGCCAGGTGAAGTGCAGGTGGTGCCAGGTGTGTTCCAGCAGGACGAGAGTCCAAACGAAACTCGACATCGCCACAAGCAGCATCCAACTGCAACGCTGCAATGCCTCGCGGGAGCGTTTCAGCAAGAGCGTGACGGCAGTGACCAGGACTGCCGTTGCCGCAAGTGCCGCGAGGGTCATCTTGAGGCACCAGCGCATATACTCCTGCTCGCCGTGTCCCACGGTGCGTTGAGTCACGGCACCCATCGCGTCCTGGAAGGCGGCGTGACCCGTGACGAGCGCTGCCAGTGCCCATTTAGTCACCCACAGCAGCCCATAGCCGGCCAGCCATGCCAGCGCCAGGATGATCACGGTGCGCCAGGTGTGACGGGGTCGGCGGTAGAGCATGTACACCGTCAACGGCACTGCCATCGCCACCATGGGTGTGGTGAGCAGGTCCATAAAGGCTGTGGTGGCACCAATGGCGAAAAACAGCAACACGGTGTTCTCCCATCGTCTGGTGGCACGGCTCCACCACAGGATAAGCAGTGAGGCGATGAGGGCGATATAGAAGGTGGGTACATAGTTCAGGCAGAGGGGCACGCTGGGAATCATCACGGCGGCGATGGGCAGTGTGATGATAAGGGCGTCGGCAGGGTGGACCTGTCGCCATAACGCGATGAGCAGCAACATCAGCAAGAAGGCCAGTAACACCGCGTTGATGATGCGGATGCCGTGGACATCGGTCACGCACAGCAAGGGCCGCACAACGACCTGGTTGCCATGCCAGTAGCGGCTGTAGATGACCGTCTGCAACCGGCTGTCGTCTTTTCCCTCTAGCATCTGCTTGGCTCCGTCGATTGGTGAGGAGTCTTTCATGACGAACTTGTCACTCATGGCCGACTGTAGCGGGTGGTCACTGTCGGCCATATAGGCGATGCCCAGGATGACGCAGTCGCTGAAGGAGCCCAGTTTCCACGGCTCCCATGGTCCGGCATGAGCCGTGAACATCTTGCCGCCGGCAGTCACCTCATCGACCGATGTGCTCACATTGTGCTCGATGGCGCTAGTGGGTATAGAGAAAGCTGCTGTCACTGCCGCTGTGAAGACGAGCGTCAGCAGCAGGTAAGTCATCAATATGCGCAACCACAGCCTCATTTTAGTCAGGAGTTAGAAATACTGCCAGCCCATTGCTATCGTAACTGGTATGTTTTACCGTTCCACACCCATTGCTGGCGAGGCTGGGCATCGTTCATGGAAACCTCACCGGACTTGCTGCTGCGGGTGATGGTGAAGCGTCCCAGGGTGACTGCGGCACTGTCGCCGCCTGCCGCCGCCTGTTGCTCAAACAGGTCTTCGATGTGCTGGGGAGAGTCGGGCAGGAATGCGGTGATTACGGCGGTGTCGTGCCCTCGTGTGAGGAACTTGGACAAGAGATCAGGACCGTTGAGCTGTTCGTTGATGATGAGTTGCTCAAAGGGGTTCTTGAGGTACTGCCTGTACAACGGTGACAATGGTGACTGGTTGTAGGGGCGGTCTATCTCAAGCGCCCGACTCATGTCGATGATGCCGTCTCGTGATGAGCGCGCCTCGCTGAACATCGTCTGTTCCAAATCCCACATCCGGTGACGATAGCCCAGCTGCACCGTGTAGATGGCCACCGTGCAGCATGCTGCAGCGAGAGCAAGCGCGATCTTGGGCCAGCGGCGGGTAATGGCGCGACTGTATAACTGCAGCAGCAGAATGGCCGACAGCAGCGAGATGCAGGTGAGTTGCCAGGACCCTGTATAGGCGACGAAGATGGCAAAAAGCAGGTTCACCACGATGGCCGTGAGGATGACGATGTTCTCGCGCAGAACATCAGCCACCACCTGCCTGCGTGTCAAGCCCAGGACGAGGACGGCCAGCAGTGTGAGGGCACAGACGGGCACCTTGACCAGGTCGATGAGAACGAACCAGCGGATGCCTTGCCCCAGGATGCCGGCGCGCACGAAGTTGGACGGAGCAAAGATGCAGATTGCTGTTCCGATGGCATAGCACACGACTAGGGCCCATGCCTGGCGGGACAGTCGTTTGCGGTGGAGGAGTGCGTGAACGATGAGGCCCGCTGCGATGCCGATGGAGAAACTCTCCTGCAGCGATCCCACAATCAATGCCAGCACTGCTGCGGCTGTGACTGCAGCCCATGCACTGCTGCTGGCGCCTTGACGCTGGTAGCGCTCATACAGGAGCAGGACCAGCAGGTTGCCTGCACTGGCCCACAGATAGTTGACCGTTCCCGAGATGGATCCCAGATACATCTTGAGCGCATTGGGCATCAGCAACCAAATGACGCCAAAGGCAATGACGAGATTGGCCACCTCGCGCCGTTTCTTGCCAAATGACAGCAGCACGAAGCACACCATCATCAGTGCCCACATCAGCGTGTTGGCCACCGCGATAAAAGTGTCGCCCTTGGTGGCGCTGAACCACTGCACGATGGCGTGTACCAGGAAACGGCCGTTATAGTTCTGATAGGCGTTGACCTGGGATTGCAGGGCATCGCCCAGCGAGGTCACGGGTCGATCATGGACGATGATGCGGGTCCCGTCGGGCAAGTCCACCAGTTCCATGATGGTACTGAATCCGTAGTCGTCGATATCGCGCGTGAACCATTGGTCCTGCACGAAGTACAAGACCGATGCAATGATGACAAATGCGGCCAAAAGCCATTTCCTGGAATTCATGGGCAACTTCATTTATTTTGCAAAGATAGTGCAACCCGAATACAATGCCAAGAAAAAGGCTTTTTTCTTGAGCATTGTTGAGGCACCGCCTATCTTCGCCAACGAGTAAGGAAAACAAGAAATACAAGAAAAACAACAATGATCATGGCATCCGCGCCCATTGGGGTTTTAAAGACAACTTTTACAACTCTTTATATGAGTTTGTCCTTGTTGTCTTTCTTGTCTTTTAAAATAACTTAGCTTCTTGGCGGCTTAGCGTGAGAGTCCGTGTGCGGATGCTTGGGATGGTGGGAGTGTGCCACTTTTTGGCAAAATTGTTGCCCTAAGTGTTGATTCTTTTCTTTAAAGTGTCTAATTTTGCGCTATAAAAATCAAAAATCGTAATTCAACTCAATTATAAAGATATGATGAAGCGCGTAAAAGGATTTTCGCTATTGTTGCTGACTTGGCTCCTGCTCTCGTCGATGACAATGAAGGCCTGTGACAGCAAAATCAGTTCGCAATCTACTGATAAGGCCGAAACTGAACAACAGGCAGCCACCGCTGTGCCCAGCGGCGAGGTAGTGTTGGGTGCGGCCCGCACGAGTGAATATGTGCCGTTGTTGAAGGGCAAGCGCGTGGCGCTGCTGAGCAACCAGACGGGCATGGTGGGCGACAAGCACACGCTGGACCTGATGCTGGAGAATGGCGTGGATGTGGTCACCATCTTCTCGCCCGAGCACGGTTTCCGTGGCACTGCCGATGCCGGTGAACATGTGTCGAGCAGTGTTGACGAGAAGACCGGCATTCCCATCGCGTCGCTCTATGACGGCAAGACGCCTATGCCCAGCCGTGAGGTGATGGACGGCATCGATGTCATCGTCACCGACATCCAGGATGTGGGTCTGCGTTTCTATACCTACTATGTGACGATGATCAACCTCATGGACGCTGCGGTGACCTATGACAAGCAATTCATGGTGCTGGACCGTCCCAATCCTAACGGCATGTATGTCGATGGGCCCATCCTGGACATGACGCTCAAGTCGGGCGTGGGTCGTCTGCCCATCCCCACGGTGCATGGCATGACGCTGGGAGAACTGGCGCAGATGGCTAACGGTGAGGGCTGGCTGAAGGACGGCCGCAAGTGTGAACTCACGGTGATTCCCTGTGAGAACTACACCCACCAGACACGCTACCAGTTGCCCATCGCTCCGAGTCCCAACCTGCCCAATATGCTTGCCATCTACCTGTATCCGTCGATGTGCTACTTCGAGGGCACCACGGTGAGCCTGGGACGCGGCACCGACTGGCCCTTCCAGGTCTATGGCCACCCCGACATGACGGGATATGACTTCGAATTCACCCCCAAGAGCCGCTTCGGCGCCAAGACGCCGCCGCAGATGGACCAACTGTGCCACGGTGTGGACCTGCACAACCTGGATGCCGAGGAGGTCATCGCCAAGGGCATCAACCTGGAATACCTCATCGACGCTTACCGCAACCTCACCGAGGGCGGCCACCAGTTCTACCTGAAGAGCAACTTCTTTGACCTGCTGATGGGCACCACAAGGGTGCGCCAACTCATTGCCGAGGGCAAGAGCGCCGACGAGATCAAGGCCACCTGGAAGGACGATGTCGCCCTGTTCAAGGCCCAGCGCAAGCCCTATCTCCTCTATCCCGAATAACCCGATACAGGATACTCTAGTTTTTCTAGATGATTAACTCCTAACTCCTAACCCCTAACTCCTAACTAAAGAATAATGACTCCCTGGATTGTACTTGCCACGATTGTTGGCTACTTCATTCTGTTGTTTATCATTTCGTGGGCTGCCTCGCGCAAGAGCGACACCGCAACCGCCCTGAGCGGCGGCCGCCAGGCCCCGTGGTTCATTGTCGCCATCGCCATGCTCGGCGCCCCGATTTCGGGCGTGACCTTCATCTCGGTTCCCGGCTATGTGGTGGGCTCCAGTTACAGTTACATGCAGATGGTCCTCGGTTTTGCCGTGGGCTATTTCGTCATCGCCTATGTGCTGCTGCCCTTGTTCTACAAGCGTAATCTGGTATCGATTTATGGCTATCTGGAGCAGCGCTTCGGCGCCAGCACCCACAAGAGTGGTGCATGGTTCTTCTTCATCAGCAAGATGCTGGGTGCCGCGGTGCGCTTCCTGGTCGTTTGCGTGACCTTGCAGATGTTGGTCTTTGAGCCGTTGCACATCCCCTTTGTCATCAATGTGATTGTCACCATCGCCCTCATCTTCCTGTACACCCTGCAGGGCGGCGTTAAGACCGTCATCTGGACCGACACGCTCAAGAGTTTCTGCCTCGTCTTCTCGGTGGTGCTGTGCATCGTCTTTATCGCCCGGGCTTTGAATTTGGGCTTCGGGGATATGGTCTCAAAAATCGTTGACCATGACTCGTCACGCATCTTCTTCTTTGACAATCCCAAGGAGGGTACCTATTTCTGGAAACAGTTCATTGCCGGTATCTTCATGGTCATCGCAACCACGGGCCTTGACCAGGACCTGATGCAGCGCACACTGGCAAGCAAGAATGTCGCTGAGTCCAAGAAAGGCCTCATCGTGAGCGGCATCACCCAGATTTTTGTCGTGGGCCTCTTCCTCGTGTTGGGTACCCTGCTGGTGATGTACACCAATCATGCCGGCATCGAGATGCCCGAGAAGAACGACGCCCTGTTCGGTCTGGTGGCCAAGGACAGTTCCATGCCCATCATCATGCTCATCCTGTTCGTGTTGGGTTTGATTGCGGCAGGTTACTCGGCTGCAGGATCGGCGCTGACGGCATTGACCACCTCGTTCACTGTCGACATCCTTGAGAGCGACAAGAAGCAGGACGAACCCCAGTTGGCGCGCACGCGTCGCATGGTTCACATCGGCATGGCCGTTGTTATGGGCCTCATCATCCTCATTTTCAATGCCCTGAATAACGACAGTGCCATCGCGTTGGTCTATAAACTTGCCAGTTACACCTACGGTCCCATCCTGGGCCTGTTCGCCTTCGGCATGATGTGCAAGAAGCCCGTGCGCGACGCCCTGGTGCCCATTGTCTGCATCGCCGCGCCCGTCCTCAGTTGGTGTATCCAGTGGTGGCTGGACAAGCAGTTCGAGTACACCCTCGGCTTTGAGTTGCTGCTGCTGAATGCCGTCTTGACCATGATTGGCCTAGCCCTGCTCATCAAGGGCAAAAAAAATAACTCCTAACTCCTAACCCCTAACCCCTAACTCCTAACTGAACACCCATGGCACGCAACCTGATTAACCGCTATGTGTGGCTGGTGGACACCATCAACCGCTATGGCCGCATCACCCTCAAGGAATTGGGCAATGCCTGGCTGCGCAGCGACATCAGTGAGGACAAACCCTTGGCTAGACGCACCTTTTTCCATTACCGTGACGGGGTGGAGGAGATGTTCGATATCAACATCCAGTGCGACAAGGCGACATTTGAGTACTACATCGACGACTCGGGGAGCGAGAGCAATGCGCGTCTGCGTTCGTGGCTCGTGGACTCGGTGTCGATGAGCGGCATGCTGAGCAATGCCCATGACATCAGCGGGCGCATTATGCTTGAGAATGTGCCCTCGGCTCGTGAGCACCTGCCTGTCATTATCGATGCGATGAAGCAGAATCACCGCATCGGTTTCTCCTACAAGAGTTATACCCGTTCTCGTCCCACCGACGGCATCGTGCTCGAACCCTACTTCGTCAAGATTTTCAAGCAGCTGTGGTATGTCATCGGCCTTAATGTCAAGCAGGGGCAGGTCAAGACCTATGCCCTGGACCGCATGAGCCGTCTGAACCTCTTGCAGGAGAGTTTTACCATGCCTGAGGATATCAACCCGTCGGAGTTCTTCAAGGACTGCTTCGGCATCATCACCAACCGCAACAGTGCCAAACGCATCGTCCTGCGTGCCGAGCCCACCCAGGCCAAGTACTTGAGAGCCTTGCCGTTGCACGGTTCGCAGCAGGAGGAGGTACACGACGACTACTCGTTGTTCTCCTACAGGATGCGCATCACCTATGACCTCAAGGAGGAGATTATGTCCCACGGTGCCAGCATCGAGGTCGTGGAACCCATAGAACTGAAAACCCTCATCCGCACCGAACTGGAAGCGGCATTAAAGAACTATCAATAAACGCGAAACCCGATGAAACGACAACTGCTGATATTACTGGCCCTGCTGCCGCTGCTGTTGGCTGCACAAGTCGGCGACCTGCCCCGCACTGCCCCTGCTGCCGATGGCATCAGCACCCAGGCGGTCATCAACATGATGGACTCGCTGATGGCGCTGCCCGATTGTGAAATACACCATGTGATGGTCTTGCGGCACGGCCATGTGGTGGCCGAGGTGCATCCCGCACCGTTTCGTGCCGAAGATGCCCACACGCTCTACTCGGCGAGTAAGACCTTCACCTCGCTGGCGGTAGGCATTGCCATCGACGAGAACCTGTTGCGCCTCGATGACCGTGTGGTGACCTTCTTCCCCGACAAGCGGCCCGGCGTCGTCAGCGACAATCTGGCAGCGATGACTGTTCGTGACCTGCTGATGATGGCTGCCGGCATCAAGCCCGACTGGACCATGCGTGACCTGGAAGACACCGACTGGATCAAGGTGTGGCTGGCCAAGCCGTGTGACGAAGCACCAGGTTCACATTTCCAGTATGACTCGATGTGCACCTTTATGCTCAGCGCCATTGTGCAGCGCGTGACGGGACGCACCCTGCTCGACTACCTGAACCAGAAACTGTTCGGCCCCATGCACATCACCCAGGTCGATTGGGAGATGAGCCCCGACGGCATCAACACGGGTGGCTGGGGACTGCGTGTCCAGGCCGAGACGATGGCCAAACTGGGCCTGCTGCTCATGAACAAGGGAAGGTGGTACGGTCAGCAACTCGTGAGTGCCGACTACATTGAGGAGGCCTGCTCACCGCTCATCTACTACAAGGACAGGAAAGAGACCGATGCGCCCACCGACGGCAATCAGGGCTACGGCTACCAGATTTGGCAATGCAAGTGGCCCGGGGCCATCCGTGCCGACGGTGCCTTCGGCCAGTACTCGGTGGTCGTGCCCCAAGAGGAACTTGTGGTGGTCATCCTGGGCATGATTCCCAACGGCCATCCCGAACTGGCCTGCATCTGGAACCAGTTGATGCCGGGCATCAAGAGTGACAAGCCCTTGCAGCCCGAAAAGAAACTCCAGGCGCGCCTCAATCAATTGTGCGCCACCGCATCGCTGCCGCTCCCCAAGGGAAGACCACAGACCCAAAAGGGAACGCAAATTATCGGCATGGTCATGCAGTTGGATGCCAATCAGCATGGCTATAAAAATCTGATGCTTTCTCATGACGGGTCGCTGATGATTACCTATGCTGACGGCGCTAAAGACCTCTTGAGCAGTGGCTACGGCCAGTGGCGTTACACCGAGATGAGGGGCTTCCCGCCTTATTCCATCAACGCGGTGAACCGCATGTGCGACCTCAAGCATGACTTTGTGGCCGCGTCGGCCTACGCCTGGACCTCGCCCACCACGCTCGAGGTGCGGGTCCACTATGTCAACTGGATTAGCGGCACGACCTTCACCTTTGACTTCGACAAGAACGAGGTGACCATCTGCGATAATTTTCCGAGTTCCAAACCCGAGACCGTGCATTTCGTTGGTGTTAGAGGATCTTAGATGATGAGATACCGTTTATTGACTGTCGGCTTGCTGTTGAGTGTCTGCCTGATGACCATGGCTCAGGTGGGCGAGTTGCCGCGTAGCACTCCCGAGGCTGAGGGAGTGAGCAGCGGCTTGGTCAATTCGTTTGTCAATCACCTGACTGGTTTGCCCGAGGTGGATGTGCATCATTTCATGATGCTGCGTCATGGCAAGGTCATCGCTGACTGGCATGCCGCTCCCTATCAGGCCGACCAGCTCCACACGCTCTACAGCGCCAGCAAGACGGTAACGGCGATGGCCGTGGGACTGGCTGTGGACGATGGGCTGCTCACGGTCGACGACAAGGTGTCCAAGCATCTGCGCGACAAGATGCCCGCCACGCTGACACCCGCCCTCGACAGCCTCACCGTGCGCAATCTGTTGATGATGGCGGCGGGCCGCGAGCCCGACCTGACCATCCCCGAGGGCGATGCCGACTGGCTCACAGCATGGTTTGCCGGCGACTTCAGCGGAGTGGGGCAGCGTTTCATCTATGACTCGATGTGTACCCATGCCCTGGCGATGATTGTCACAAGGGTGACCGGCAGGCCGATATTGGAGTATGTGCGGGAGCGTATCTTTGAGCCGCTCCACATCACCCAGGCCGACTGGGAACTCGCCCCCGACAGTGTCGAGACGGCGGGATGGGGACTGCGCCTGCAGACCGAGAGCGAAGCCAAACTCGGTCAGCTCATGTTGCAGCAGGGCCAGTGGGATGGCTGTCAACTGATTAGTGACCAGTGGATTCACGACATGACGCAGCGCCTCATCACCACGCGCGAGGAGTCTACTGAGGAGTTGTCATGGTGGGACCACATCGTGCGTTTCTTCCGCTCCATGTGGCATACCATCCGCTCGTGGTTCACGGGCTACAATATCGATGACTATTACCTGGGCTACGGCTACCAGACCAAGGCCATCCAGCACCCGCGGGCCGAGTGCTACTTTGCGGCGGGTTACGGCGGCCAACTCATCTATGTTGTCCCATCGCTGGATCTGGTGGTCGTCATCAATGGCCGTGCATCCAACTATGGTGATGAACTTAATGCGCTCTATTACAAGTTGGTGGAGCCGATGATTGAAGAAGAATGGAATAGCGAGGCATCACTTGTCGCCGCAACGATACAGCCACCGCAGGGCGAGGCCACACACCCGATGGAGCCTCAACTGTTGGGCCGCACGATTACCCTGGATGAGAATCTGTTGGGCATTACCACGATTGAGGTGGTCCCCGATGGCAATGATCGCGTCTTCACGATGACCGACAAGCGCGGACCGCTGCGGGCTGTCGCTGCCTGTGGCCAGTGGCGCATCACCACGGGCGATGACCGGCCCATCTACATCATGGAGTGCCGTGACCAGCTCGTGGGCACAAGGCGCCCATTCACCAGCGCCGCGGCCTATGCCTGGCAGGGCGACACCCTCGCCCTGCGCCTCGACTGGCTCGACGGCGGTGACAACCGCCGCCTGAGGGTGGCTTTTAGTGGCGATGATGTCACCGTGTTTGCCAACGACAACTTCGACCCTCTGTTGACCGACACCATCCATGGCAAGTTAGGAGTGAGGATTTAGGAGTTAGGAGTGACTATCTAGATGCTCTAGAACCTCTAGAAAATCTAGAAACTTGGGACTGAAAATAAAAATGCGAGAGATAACCGACATAGCAGATGTGAAGCGGCGCTACCTGGGCCACTTGACGCTTGAAAAGGGCATGAGCCACAACACAGCTCAGGCCTATAGCGACGATGTGGACAAACTCACAAGTTATCTGGCCGATGCAGGTGTGGCTGTAGACCATGCCACGACCGATGACTTGGAGCGTTTTGTCTGCACGCTGCAGGATGTGGGCATCCAGCCTCGTTCCCAGGCACGCATCATCAGCGGCGTGAGAGGCTTTTACAAGTTCCTGCGCATCGAGGGGTATATGGACAGTGACCCTACCGAACTGCTGCCCACGCCCAAAATCGGGCGGCATCTGCCCGAGGTGCTTACCATTGCCGAGATTGACGCGATGATAGCCTGCATCGACATGTCCAAGGCCGAGGGGCAACGCAACCGTGCCATCATCGAGACGCTCTACGGCTGCGGGCTGCGTGTGAGTGAACTGGTGACGCTCAAACTCTCACAACTTTACATCGAGGAGCGCTACATCATTGTCCAGGGCAAGGGCAACAAGCAGCGCCTGGTGCCCATCTCGGCTGTCGCTATCGAGCAGATTACGCTTTATCTGGAGCAGACGCGCAGCCATCAGGTTGCCCAGCGGGGCAGTGAGGACATCCTGTTCCTGAACCGTCGCGGTGCCATGCTCACGCGCCAGATGATTTTCCACATCATTAAGCAGCTGTGCGAGCTCGCCGGCATCCGCAAGGTCATCAGCCCGCACACTTTGCGCCATAGTTTCGCCACCCACCTGCTCGAGGGCGGTGCCAACCTGCGGGCCATCCAGCAGATGCTGGGTCATGAGAGCATCACCACCACCGAGGTCTATGTCCACATCGACCGCTCGCGCCTGCACGACGAGATTCTGGCCCACCATCCCCGCAACACAATGAATCATACTGCAACACAATCAATATCTAAAGACTGAAAATGATGAAACGATTATTTTTGCTTGCTTTGACCCTGATGGCCTTGTCGGGAACCGCACACGCATGGGTCTGGTGGAATTACCCGCCTGACAACCAGGAAGTACAAATCACTTCGACCAATCTGCCTATTGTGTGGCTTGAGGTGGATGGACAGGACATCGACCGCTATGAGCGTATCACCGCGCGCATGAAAATCATCCATAACGGTGATGGTCAGCTCAACTATGCCGACACGGTGGCCCACCCTGGTCAGAACATCGACTACGAGGGCTATGTGGCCTTGCGTTACCGTGGCAGTTCGTCCTATAGCATGAGTCCCAAGAAGCCCTATTCCTTCCGCCCGCTGGACAAACCGCTCGAGGAGGGTGGCGAGAAAAAAAAGGTCAATATCCTGGGCATGGGCAAGGACAACGACTGGGCCCTGCTGGCCCCTTATGCCGACAAGAGCTTGATGCGCGACCTGTTGGCATTTGAGGTGTCCCGCCCGTGGATGGAATACACTCCCCAAGGTCGTTTCTGCGAACTTTACCTCGACGGCATCTATTATGGTGTGTTTGTCCTCACCGAGGTCGTTTCCAAGGGCAAGCACCGCCTGGACCTGCCCGACCCTGGCATCGAAGGGGATGAACTTACTGGAGGTTACATCATGGAGGTGAATCGCACCGAGGGCGAGATAACCCACACCTCGAGGATTCGCCCTGTCTCTCCAACGGGTGTATCATATCCCAACCAGTTTGTCCATTTCCAGTATAAGTGGCCCGATTATGAGGATATGACGCAGGAACAGATTCTGTATATCAGAGCTCGCATTGACTTGATGGAAAGTACATTGTGGAACTACAGGCCGACAGGCTCCTCCAACTATCAAGAGTACCTCGATGTGGAGAACTTCATCGACTACCAGATTGCACAGGAGTTTGGCCACAATGTGGATGCCTACCGCCTGAGCGGCAAGTTCTTCAAGCGTCGCGACAGCGAGGACCCGCGTTTCAAGATGGTATTGTGGGACATGAACCTGGCTTACGGCAACGCCGACTACTATGACGGTTGGCGCACCGATACCTGGATATACCAGAACAACGATGTCTTGAATGCTGCAGGTGACCCGCAGCTGATCCCTTTCTGGTGGTACAAACTCAACACCGACCCTACTTATGTCGCCGCCCTCAAGGCGCGCTGGGCACAGTACCGCCGCAGCAACCTGCGTCAGGACCGCATCATGGCTACCGTCGATTCGCTGGCTTCGGTCCTCTCTTCCCATAGTGCCGTGCGCCGCAACTACCAGGCATGGCCCCGATGGGGACAGTATGTGTGGCCCAACTATCATGTCTCCCAGAGCTTTGCCGAAGAGGTGGCGTGGCTCAAGCAGTGGATTCTTCAGCGCATCGCATGGATGGATGAGCAATTGGGATTTGACCCCAACGCCCTCGTGCTGGGTGATGTGAACGGTGACGGTGAGGTGGACATCAGCGATGTGACAGCACTGATTGACTATGTGCTGACTGGCTCGGCCGCGGGTATCGACCTTGAAGCCGCCGACTGCAACCTTGATACTGCGGTAGACATCAGCGATGTCACAGCCCTTATCGGTTACATCCTCAACGGCTCTTGGCCCTGATAAACCGGGAAAGAGTGAAATAAAGTAATGCTGAATGCCAGTTTGCGCAATTTTTTATATTTTTGCGGTCTCAAATAAATTGATGACCAGCAGATAAAGATGAAACGGCTCCTTTGGCTCATATTGTTGACTGTGGTACTGGTGCAGGGCTTTGCGTTCGGTATGCAGGCCGCAGTTAACTATCCGCCCGATAACACGACCGTGGTCATTGACTCGACCAATCTGCCCATCGTGTGGATCGAGGTGGGAGGGGACTCCATCATGCGCAAGACCCGCATCGGTGCCCGCATGAAGGTCATTCACAATGGCGATGGCAGGCTCAACTATGGCGATACTGTGGCCCATCCCGGGCAGCGCATCGACTACGAGGGATATATTGCCCTGCGCTACCGCGGTAATTCCTCCTTTAACCTCAGCCCCAAGAAGCCCTACTCGTTCCGCACGCTTGAACAGCCGTTCGAGGTGAGCGAGAACAAAAAGAAGGTGTCTATCCTGGGCATGGCCAAGGACAACAATTGGGCCTTGATAGCACCCTATGCCGACAAGAGCATGATACGCGACCTGCTGGCCTTTGAAATAGCGCGTCCCTGGATGGAGTATACACCCCAGGGGCGCCTGTGTGAGCTCTATCTGGATGGCACTTACTATGGCGTGTATGTGCTCTGCGAGGTCGTTTCTAAGGGAAAGCACCGCCTGAATCTTGATGACCCTGGCGAAGAGGGCGATGCACTCACCGGCGGTTATCTCATGGAGGTGGACATCAATGACGACATCACCTATGTCTCCAAGTTCCATCCCGTCAGCACCAATGGCTACCCCTATAACGACCGTTACATCCAGTTCCAGTACAAGGAGCCTGATTACGATGAGATGACACCTGCCCAGGTCGCTTACATCAAGCAGGCCATCGACGAGATGGAATCGGCTTTTGCCGCTTCCACCTTCCGTGACCCCATCATCGGTTATCGCAAGTATATCGATGTCACCTCGTTTATCGATTACCAGTTGGTTAATGAGTTGGGACACAATGTGGATGCCTATCGCCTGAGTGCCAAGTTCTACAAGCGCCGCGACAGCGAGGACCCCCGTTTCAAGATGGCTATCTGGGACATGAACCTGGCATTCGGTAACGCGCGCCACAACTATGGATACTCTACCAGCAACTGGGTTTACAACAATAATCCGGTATTGTACCAGAACGGGGACTACATGATACCTTTCTGGTGGTACAAGCTGAGCATTGATGCGGCCTATATCATTGAACGCAACGCGCGGTGGGTACAGTACCGCGAGGGCAATGTGCGCTCCGACCGCCTGATGGCAACCATTGACTCGCTGGCCAATGAACTCACCTGCTGCGGTGCCGAAGCGCGCAACTCTCAGGCCTGGCCCAGGTGGGGCGTGTGGGTATGGCCCAACCAGTATGTGGCGACCGATTTTGCCGATGAGATTGCCTACATCAAGAATTGGCTCACCGAGCGTGTGGAATGGATGGACAAGAAGATGGGCTATACGCCGCCTGATCCTCCTCAACCCAAGCCTATCAAGGGGGATGTCAACGGTGACCGTCAAGTAACGATTGCCGATGTCAACTTGCTTGTGGATATTCTCCTTGGGCAAAAGGTCGACAAGGAGACTATGGCCCGTGCCGATGTCAACGGGGACAATGAGGTTACCGTCGCCGATTTCTCGGCCATCATCGATATTATCATTGGCGCATCGGCCTGAATTCTGTAGTGGAACTTCCCATTCCTCGATACAATGCAACACCCCAAGTTTATCATAACCAGTGGCGGCTTCCTGCGTTTGGGCATGGTGACCCTGCACCGCGACCTGCTCATGCCCCATGAGGATTGCTTGGGTGGCGGTTTCTATGAGTTTGACTATGCGGGCGGCATCTTGATACTGTCGGGCAAGTCGTTTGACTACGGCACCCCACGGTGGGGCAAAGTATCGGTCCTTAAAGTCCCCGAACCCTACCGCGGCATGCCCATCGTCTACCGCGACTCCTGGGGCAGCCAACTCGATGTGACCCACCAATTCACGATTGAATATTATTAAGCATTGCTCCACAATGCACCTGAAAGCAGAGACGCAAGTTTGTTTGTGTCTCTGCAATTCGTTATGTGACTTGGGTTTTTGCTGCCTTCCGCTCTATCGTTGCCAAAAGAATAGTTATTATGGCAAAAAATCAAAAAAATGGATTTTTGTTTTGCCCTCCGCTCAGTTTGCACTATCTTTGTCCTAATAGCGAACGAGAAAAAGGCCTATGAAGGACTATGACGGATTTTTGAGAGAGATACGGTCGGCGTTGCCTGCCGATCGGGTTTACACCGATGAGTTGCGGACTCTGGCATGGGGTACCGATGCCAGTTTTTACCGATTGACGCCACGGGTGGTCATCCGCGCCAAGGATGAGGCGGAAGTGTCGATGATTGTCACGACGGCGAGCAGATTAGGGTTACCGTTCACCTTTCGCGCTGCAGGAACATCATTGTCGGGCCAGAGCGTGAGCGACAGCATCCTCATCGTCGCGGGCAAGAACTGGGAGGATTACACCGTGGCCCCCGACGGCGACAGCGTCACCCTGCAGCCCGGCATCGTGGGCGCCAGGGTGAACCAAATCCTGAAACCCCTGGGACGCGTCTTCCCGCCCGACCCCGCGAGCATCGGCTCGGCCATGGTGGGCGGCATCGTTGCCAACAATGCCTCGGGCATGAACTGCGGCACCCACGCCAACAGCGACCGCATGCTGCTCTCGGCGCGCCTGGTGCTGCCCGACGGCACCGTGCTCGACACGGGCGACGAGCAGAGCCGCGAGTCCTTCAACAAGAGCCATCCCGATTTCGTCAAGCGCATCGAGACCCTGCGTGACCGCATCCGTGAAAATAAGCCGCTGGCCGACCGCATCCGCAAGAAATACAGCATCAAGAATGTCACGGGCCTGAACCTGCGGCCGTTTATCGCCTACGACGACCCGTTTGATATCATCGCCCACTGCGTGGTGGGCAGCGAGGGCACGCTGGCGTTCATCAGCCAGGTGACTATGCGCACGCTGCACGACTACCCCTGCAAGGCGTCGGCGATGCTCTACTTCTTCACGATGCGCGAGAGTTGTGAGGCGGTGGTGGCCCTCAAGCAACTCAAGTCCAGCGACGAGGACATCGCCATGAGCGAGGAGAACCTCATGGTCAAGAGTGCCGAGATGCTCGACTACCTGTCGTTGGCGTCGGTTGATGACCCCGTCTATCTGCAATACAAGCGCGATGTAGATGCCGGCCGCATCACCGGCGTGGAACCCGGCGACTACCATAACCTCACAGCCATCCTCACCGAGACCAAGGCCATGACCCCTGGCGACCTGCAGCACCGCATCGAGACCATCACCCAGTGCCTGTCGCAGTTCAAGACTTATATACCCGTAGCGTTTACTGATGACCCCGCCGTCTATGGCAAGTATTGGGCCATCCGCTCGGGCATTTTCCCCAGCGTGGGCGGCGCGCGTCCCGTGGGCACCTCGTGCCTGATCGAGGATGTCGCCTTTGCCGTTGAGGATTTGCCTGAGGCAACTGTCAAACTGCAAAAACTCATTGCTGACCATGGCTATCGGGATGCCTGCATCTACGGCCACGCCTTCGAGGGCAACTACCACTTCATCATCAACCAGCTCTTCAGCGACGAGAGCGAGGTGCAGCGTTATGCCGCCATGATGCGCGATGTGGCGCGCCTAGTGGTCGAGGAGTATGACGGCTCGTTGAAAGCCGAGCACGGCACGGGCCGCAACATGGCACCCTTTGTCAAGTATGAGTGGGGCGAGGAGGCCTTTGCCGCCATGCGCGAGCTGAAGGAGATTTTTGACCCTCACTACCTGCTCAACCCCGGTGTCATTTTCAACGACGACCCCGAGTGCTTCATCAAGCACTTCAAGCCTCTGCCCGAACTCAAGATGCGCGGACTGGATATTCCTGCGGCGGCTACTCAAGACGACCGCCACGACAGCGCGCGTGAAACGGTGCAGGGCGTCCTCAAGGCCAACAAGTGTATCGAGTGTGGCTTCTGTGAGGTGAATTGCGTGACCTGCGGACTGACCCTCTCGTCGCGCCAGCGCATCGTCATCCAGCGCGAAATCTCCCACTTGCGCGAGACGGGAAGCGACCCCAAGCGACTGGCAACCCTCGTCAAGCAATACCGCTATCAGGGCGACCAGACCTGCGCCGGTGATGGCCTGTGTGCTACCTCTTGCCCGATGAAAATCAATGTCGCCGACCTGACCCATCTCGTGCGACAGGAGGCCCTGCCGCAGGGCAGCTTGGGTTACAAGGCGGGCGACTTTGCTGCTCGTCACTTTGCAGGCGTCAAGCGCGGCTTGCGTTTCACCCTTGATGTGGCCCGTCTGGGACACATCGCCCTGGGTACCACTGCCATGCAGGGTGTCGCCGGCGTTATGCACAAGGCTGGACTGCCCCTGTGGACACCTGCCATGCCAGGCATAACCCGCCAGCCGCAGGCCGGCAGGGTGTTCTCGCGCTCAGCGTCACAGGCGGGGCGCAAATCTGCTGACCTCAAGGTGGTCTATTTCCCCTCGTGCATCAACCAGACGATGGGCTTGTCCAAGGGCTCGCCCGTGAAGTATACTTTGGTTGATGAGATGGTGATGCTGTGCGCCAAGGCAGGTTATCAGGTCATCTTCCCCGAGGGATTGGAAAAGATGTGCTGTGGCACGATCTGGGAGTCCAAGGGCATGCTCGACATCGCCGACCGCAAGACCGCCGAACTCGACGAGGCCCTGTGGCAGGCCAGCGAACAGGGCAAGTACCCCGTCGTGTGTGACCAGAGCCCATGTCTGCACCGCATGCGCAAGTGCATCAAGCGCATGAAACTGTATGAGCCTGTGGAATTCATTTGGGAATTCTTGCGTGACCGGCTGCGGTTCACGCCCATCGACCGCCGCATCGCTCTGCACTTCACCTGCTCGACGCGTGAAATGGGACTGGTGGACACCATGACCAGCCTCGCGCGCCTGTGCAGCAACAATGTCTTTCTGCCCGAGGGCGTGGGATGCTGCGGCTTTGCAGGTGACCGCGGCTGGACTCATCCCGAGGTCAACCGCTGGGCCTTGCGCAAACTGCGTCGCCAACTCAAGGAACACCACATCGAGATGGGCTACAGCAACAGCCGCACCTGTGAGGTGGGACTGGAAAACAACGGCGGCATCCCCTACCAGAGCATCGTCTACCTGGTCAACGAGGTTACCCGTCCGCTCGACACGAAACGAAAATAACGACCGATAATGTTTAAACCCTAATATATCTCACGACAAATGAAGAAATATACACATGCTTGGTTAGCCATGATGGCGATGAAAAGACTTGATTTGGGTCCTATCCCCGATGTCGAGGATTCTCAAGAGGTGGCAAAGTATGCCCGTACCCTTGTGCGATGGTTTAAGAATTATCGTGACTTTGTTGTTCAGGGCGCTTGGTACCCCGACGAGGTGTTCAGTGACATGGGCAAAAGCCATGGACTGAAATACACCCCCTTTGAGGCGGGCGAGAAGCCCAAGTTCATGTCTCTTCCCGAAACGATGGAAGTGTACCGGCTGATGAAAGCCGAGTCCCCGATTGTCAAGAAAAAGGAACCCTTCATTTTCTCCAAGGGAAACCTTCAGGACCGCTGCGACGCTATGGCACACACCATCGTCGATAATTTCAAGATACAGTATCGTGAGGAGAAGGGTAATCCCATCAGTCCCTCATCGACCCACATGGCCATGCGTTTCTACATCATGAGCCATTACCTTGCCGACGGTCACATGCCGCTGCACTGCGATGCGCGCTCCCTGAGCACCATCCATGCGGCTATCGAGAAGAGTTGGGAGGACCAGGTCAAGAAATCCTATCGCATCGACATGCGCAACAACCGGTTCTACTATGACCCTGACGGGTTCCCCCTGGCGACCGACAAGATGACCGCCCTCATCGGTGGTGTCGAGCAGAAGATTATTTCGCGCCCCTTCATCTACAATTGGGGCAGCAGTAAGTACAGCACCCGTGACTACATCACGGCTGTGGCTCAATATTCCTACATGTTGGCAAGGCAGATGGTGCCCACCACTGTGGGTAATGCCAGTTGGGGAAAATATAAGGAGACCGAGGCTTTTCAGCGTTTTGACGAGTATAGTTCCATGCTTCTTGCTGATGCCGTTGACTCCATCGCCAGGGCATGGCTTCATGTGTGGATCCGTTACCGCGAATGGGGACCGGATAAACCTAAAAACACCCCCGACAACTACTCGTGACAACGCTGACGGGAGAGGGTCCCCTGTCAATAAAACTGAAGGGCTGCGCTTGAGCGCGGCCCTTCGTTCATGTCTTTTAGCTCAGGAGTCTTCTTTTCTGGTCATCAAATTCCTCCTGGGTGAGCGCTCCTGCATCCAGCAGGGCTTTCAGCTCTTTCAGCTTCTCGGTCACCGAGGCGGTGTCATTGTTGCCTTGCGGCAGCGCCTGCTGTGGCTGCTGTTGATAGGCCTGCTGTTGATAGGCCTGCTGCTGGTAGGGCTGCTGCTGGTAGGGCTGCTGATAAGGCTGCTGATAGGGCTGCTGGTAAGGCTGCTGGTAGGGTTGCTGATAAGGCTGCTGGTAAGGCTGGTTGTACAACGGCTGTTGATAACCGGAGTTGATATAGGAATAGTTATATTTCCTGTTAAATTCCTGTTCGTTCATCATGGCGATGATGACGATGTCAACAAGAGCCAAGATGCCGATAATAATCCATGGGATGAAGAATAAGAAAAACCCCAAGATGAATGAGATAAGATATATTACACCCTTGCCGTTGTTGCCGAGATAGAATTGGTGGATTCCAAAGCCGCCCAAGAAAAAGGCCAGGATAATGGCTACGGTCTTACTTTTCATATTCTAATAATCAGCAGCACACGGGTTGATAGATGTTATAAGTCGTTTGCGTTTTATCGCCTCTTGCGATGCATTACTATTGAGTCATCTGTTCTCTTGTGCTGCAAAAAGGAAAACAGACGAACCATAGGATAACACCGCAAAGATAAAAAGAATTTTTAAAAATCATACATAATCGTACGAAAAAATCCTGTGAGGGTGAGCATGATGTCCATATCGGGCCACGCTCACTTGAGCATCTCTTGCACAGCACGCTCGAGTTGGCGGTCATGGCCCGTGATGTAGTCTTCGGGGGTGTTATAGACCTCGACATCGGGCAGCAGCGGGGTGTTCTCGCAGTAATTGCCGCGCATGTCCACGCAACCCACTTGCGGTATGCCGAAGATCATCGAGCGGTCGATGAGTGTTTCCCACCACACCGCGGTCATCGTGCCCGGGACGGGGGTGCCGATGAGTTTGCCGATGCCTAATTCCTTATAGACAAACGGGAAGCCGTGACCGTTGCTGTAGTCGTCCTCACACATGAGTACACATGACGGCTTGGTCCACTTGTTGAACGGGTCGGCTCCGACATACTGGCCATGGGGCACGAAACTCTGGTACTGCCTGCCGCCGAGCAGGGTGCACAGGTCATCGTGCAGCCAGCCGCCGCCGTTGTGGCGCTCGTCGACGATGACGGCCTTGCGGTTGCGGTTCTTGTCGCTGAGCAGCTCGCGATAGACGGTGCGGAAACTCTCGCTGTTCATCTCCTTGACATGCACATAGGCCAACTGTCCGCCCGACAGGCTGTCGACCAGGGCGCGGTTGCGGTCCACCCAGCGCTTGTAGAGTAGCTCCTGCTGTGCACCCTTGCTGATGGCCTTGATGTTGACATCAAAGCGCTTGCCGGTAGTGGGGTTGAAAACACTGACGCGGATGGGCTTGCCCGCCTTGCCGTCGAGCATCCAGTTGTAGTCTTCGCCCGCTTTGATGGCATTGCCGTCGATTTTCTCGATGATGCACCCGGCGGTGACACCCGTCTTCTTTACATCAAACGGGCCACGCTTGATGACCTCCTCGACCCGCAGGCCGTCACCCTGGTAGGTGTCGTCCAGGAAGAGACCCAGCGCTGCCGTCTTGAGGCTTGCGCCCTCGGGGTTGTAGCGTGCTCCCGTGTGTGAGCCGTTCAACTCACCGAGCATCTCGCTCAGCATGTCGCGGAAGTCGTAGTTGTTGTTGATGTGGGGCAGAAAGCGCTTGTAATTCTCGCGGTAGCCTTCCCAGTCCACGCCGTGCAGGTTATCGACATAGAATTTATCCTTGACCTGCTGCCAGATGTGGTTGAAGATGTACTCGCGCTCATCTTGCGGACGGTAGTTGAAGTTGGCTTCGAAGTTGACGGCCTCGGGCTTGCCCTTGGCCAGGTCAATCTTCTTGATGCCGCCCCTCGTGCACAGGAACAGGTTCTTGCCGCCCTTGTCGGCCATCATCTCTCCCTCGCCGATGTCCTTGAGCACGATCTCGGTCTTATTCTCGCGCAGGTCGTGCTTCCACAGGTCCATGCCGCCCTCAAATGCGGCCTGGTAGTAGAGCGTGTCGCCGCCGTTGGACAGGACGGCATCACCCAGCCGCGACGAGTTCACGGTCAGGCGCACCACGCGGTCACGGCAGTTCTCCAGGTCAAACTGCAGGGCGGGAACGGCGGGTTTGTCGGCCTCGGTGCCTTTTTTCTTTTTGTCATTTTTCTTCTTAGCTTTCTTGTCCTTGTCGGCCTGCTGGCTGTCGGCTTCTTTCTTTTTCTCTTTCTCGGCTTCTTCCAGCAGGACTTTCTCTTCCTTGGTCATCTTGAAGCGTTCGTAGGCGTCGAGGTCCAGGAACATGATGTACACATCATCCTCGCTGCCCCAGCTGCCGTGGCTGCGGAAACCGGCACGGTCGCTGGTAAAGGTGATGGCCTTGCCGCCCAGCACCCACTTGGCGTTGCCCTCGTTGTAGCCGCTCTCGGTCAGGTTGTGGACCTCTTGATTGCCGCTGGCACTGACCAGCGCGACATCCTGGCTGTTCCAACCGCCGGTGCCGATGTAGGAGGAGAGCAGCCAGCGGCTGTCGGGACTCCACTCAAACCACACATCGCCATCGCTGTAGGAATAGATGTACTTGCCGTCCATCAGGGTGCGCACGGCCTTGGACTTGACATCGACGGCACTCAGGGTGCAGCGGTCTTTCAGGAAGGCGACACTCTTGCCGTCGGGGCTGTATTGAGGCTGCAGCGAGGTGTGGCCGGTATTGGTGAGTTGCTCTTCCACCAGGTCGGTGGCATAGGTAAACAGTTTCTCGTCCTTGTTCTTGATGGTCGTCTGATAAATCTGCCACATGCCGCCTCGCTCGCTGTCATAGACGATGCTGCGGCCGTCGGGCGAGAAGTCGATGGTGCGCTCCTGTTCGGGGGTGTTGGTGACCTGCTTGGTGGTCTTGTAGTCCACCGCAGTCACATAGACATCGCCATGCATCACAAACGCCACTTCCTTGCCGCTGGGCGACACGCTGATGGCCGTCGCGCCGCTGGACTTGATCTGGCGGATGAGTTCCTTGTCGTTGCGGTCGGCAGCGATGGTGATATTGACGCGCTGCGGTTCTTGCCCCTCGCGCAGGGTATAGATTTCGCCGTTGTAGCCGTAACACAGCAAGCCGTTAGAGGCCACCGTGAGGAAACGCACGGGATTGTCCTTGTGGTGGGTGAGTTGCACGGCCTGGCCGCCGATGGTGCTCTTGTACACATTGAAGGTGCCGTCCTGCTCGCTCAGGTAGTAATAACTGTTGCCGTCGGGAGCCCAGCGGGGCGTGCGGTCCTCGCCGTTGAAGGTGGTGAGCTTGGTGAACTGTCCGTTGCGGTCGAGCCAGATGTCACGCGTGATGGACGAGGTGTGGTGCTTGCGGAAGGGGTCCTCATAACCCTTGATGTCGTGATAGAGGATGTCGCCACGCGCATTGATGCTCAGGTCCTGCATCGGCAGGGTAGAGAAAAGGCGTGCCCTGCCGCCGTCGGTGCTCACCTGATACACCTGTGGGAATGAATAGCTGGCGAACAATATCGACTGTGCCGTGGGCATGTTGGTCGCCTCAAACAGGACGGTCCCGTTATCGAGGTAGCACAACGGTGTCTCGTTGCCGCTGTCGGTGGTCAGGCGTTTGGGGGTACCGCCATGCCTGTTCACGACATACACATCCAGGCTGCCCTCGCGTGCCGAGGCAAATGCGATGCCTTGACCGTCGGGGCTCCACACGGGATAAGCGTCATAGGCCGCATTGGAAGTCAGTTGATGGGCTGTGCCGCCTTGTGACGGCACCGTGAAGATGTCGCCCATATAGGAGAAAGCGATGGTCTGTCCGTCGGGAGAGATGGCGCAGAAGCGCATCCACAGCGGGTTAACTTGTGCGATAGCACCGAGGGTCATCATCAAGGCGACCACGAGAGTCAGTCTTTTCTTGTTGTTCATGCCATTTGGGTTTTAGAGTAGATTATTTTTTGCAAAGATACACAAATTTTTTGGTAACAATACAACAGTCGCCCTTAACCCTGTGGGGCTAATGCCAATTTCACTTAAAAAGGGAAACGACAAGAAAGACAATAAAGACTATTGCCATCACGATTGTAAAGGAATTATTTGGCTGAATTGATACACAACTCAAATCTTTTGTATATCTTTGCCAGTGGAAATGGCACCCGCTGTGTGTGCCGTTACCAAGACATGTGGAAAAAATTAGCGTTGGCTATTATTCAAACGTTCAGAAACTTGCAGGTAGAAGAACATGTTATCAGAATAATGGTAGCGCTCACCTTGTGTGGGCGTTTTCCTGTTCTGATAGCATAGGTTTCCTGCAAGTACCTTGAACGTTGGACGGGGATTCGTCCACCTTTTGTGTCTCGAGGTACTTGCAGGATCACTTTGTTTATTGGCCCAGCGCAATTAATAACTTCAAAACTATTAATTGCATCATGCCGAATGAAACTTTAGCACGTGCCAGAGAGGCCAAAAATGATGAGTTCTATACTCAATATCATGACATAGAAAAAGAAGTAAATGCCTATCATGAGTTCAACCAAGATGTATTTCGTGACAAGACCATTCTATTGCCTTGCGACGATCCCGAGTGGAGTAATTTTACTATTTTTTTTGTTCTAAACTTTAAGTGTTTCGGTTTGCGTAAATTGATATCAACTTGTTATGCAATTGAAGGTCAGAATGACAATCATGGCAAGATACTCGTTTTAGAAAGGAACAATCTACCCGACCGAATTGATTTCAAAAATCTGAAATGGGAGTACCTTAAAGGTGACGGAGACTTCCGAAGCGAAGAGGTTTCTGCCTTACGTGACGAGGCCGATATAATTATCACAAATCCACCTTTTTCCCTTTTTCGAGAGTTCTTGGCTTGGATCATGGAGGCTGATAAGCAGTTCTTGACATTGGGCAACATGAATGCTGTTTCTTATAAAGAAGTATTTCCATTGATTAAAGAAAACAAAATATGGTTGGGAGTTGTAAGTGGATCTAAAGAGTACTTGACTCCAAATGGAGAAATCCAAAAAATGGGTAATACATGCTGGTTTACAAATATTGAACATGGTCGCCGCCACCAACCATTGCCATTGATGTCCATGGCTGATAACTTGAAATTTAGCAAACATAAGGAGATACGGGGCCGAAGTTCATATATTCATTATGAGAATTATGATGCTATTGATGTTCCATATACAGATGCCATTCCCGGAGATTATGATGGTATCATGGGGGTTCCTTTATCATTTCTTGACAAGTATTGCCCTGAACAATTTGAGATAATTGGACATCCCCATGGAGATTATGGTTTGGAATTAGGACTTAAACCATTCCCTCGTGAATTAAAAAGAATGAATAGAGGACTAAGAGATGGCGATCTCTATTATATGGTTGATGGAAAACCCGAGTTACCTTATCGTAGAATATTAATCCGTAAAAAACAATAAGAGATATGAAGACGACATTAAGGACTGATATTACCGTTCGAGATATATGCGAGGGCTTTGTATATAACGAGTTGGAGGGCAAGGGCTTGTTTGGACTAAACGGCAAGTTAATCATTCAACCTGAATATCAGCGCAACTACATCTATGCCGACGGCAAAAAGGACGTGGCCGTCATTGATTCAGTGCTAAAAGGATTCCCGTTGGGTGTTATTTATTTCAACCAAGTAGGTGACCAATACGAAGTACTTGACGGGCAGCAACGCATCACGACTTTGGGCCGCTTTGTGACCCACAAACTTGCCATCAAAGACAAGAACGGCATGCAGCAGTACATCGATGGCCTTGATGAGGTTGAAAGGCAGCGTGTACTTGATACTCACTTGCTCATTTATATCTGCGAGGGTGATGAGCCTGAAATCAAAGAGTGGTTCAAAACAATCAATATTGTTGGAATCCCCCTGAAGCAACAGGAGATAAGAAATGCGGTCTACTCTGGTCCTTTTGTAAATGCGTTGAAAGAGATCTTCAGTAATAGCCAAAATCCCTTTATCCAAAAGTGGAGCGCTTATGTCAAGGGGTCTGTCAATCGTCAGGAGATTCTTGAGCGCGCCCTTGATTGGGTCAGCCATGGAAACATTGAGGGTTATATGAGCAAGCATCGTCAAGACACTGACATTACGCCTGTCAAGACTTACTTTAACACTGTTATCGACTGGGTGAACGTCGTGTTCAGCGATGTGCTCGACGAGATGTGCGGGTTGGAGTGGGGAAGACTTTATGAACTGTACCACAACAAGCCCTATAATGTAAAGGCCGTGTCCAAGCGTGTGCATGAACTCTATGCCGACCCCTATGTGTCCAACCACAAAGGGGTGTTTGAATACATACTTGGCGGCGAGAAGGATGCGACCCTGTTGAACATCCGCGTGTTTGACCGTGCGACCATCAACCGCGTCTATGCCAAGCAGACCCAGGCGGCCAAGGAGAAGGGCGTGAGCAATTGCCCCGACTGCGCTCTCAAGGACGATAACAACAAGACACGCATCTGGAAACTCAACGAAATGGATGCCGACCATGTCACAGCATGGTGCAAGGGCGGTGCTACCAATGAGGCAAACTGTCAGATGCTGTGCCGCCACCACAACCGCTCCAAGGGCAACAAGTGATAAAACATATTGATTACCAACGATAAAGATACAGGGGTCATCGCGCTCCTGTATCTTGTTATCTGATTCTTTTGAAAAAGTTGAAGGGATGCACAACCCGTTCAATATTTTGCGTCTCTCGTTTGAAGGCAATGAAAAATGGTTGTACCTTTGTGAAGACAATCAACAATTCTGACCTTACACGATGATGACAATGAAGAAAGCCTTGGCGCTGATGTTATGGATACTCTGTGTGCAGTTCTGTCACGCTGGGCGTTTTGTTGATGACTCGGTCAAGGTTGATGGCCACATGCGGCAGTTCGTGATGTACTTGCCCGACGGCATCCAGCCCGATGCGCCGCTGGTGTTTGTACTGCATGGCTACGGGGCTGGCATCTGGCGCGAAAACATCATGATTGGGCCTGCCGACCGCCATGGCTTTGCCGTGTGCATCCCCCAGGGACTGAAAGACCCCCAGGGACAACCCAGTTGGAATGTCGGTTATCCCTTCCAGCAGGGCTGGCTGGTGGATGATGTGAAAGCCCTGTGCCGCATCGCCCGTCATGTGCAGCAACGCTACCGATTGAGCCGCGCCAACACCTTCTTGACGGGCATGTCCAACGGTGGCGAGATGTGTTACCTGATGGCCTACAGCAAGCAGAACACCTTCAAGGCGGTCGCTCCCATCGCGGGGCTGACCATGGCGTGGATGTATGAGCGATTGGAGGCACCGCGACCCATTCCCCTGATGGAAATCCACGGCACCGAGGACCGCGTGTCGGAGTGGACGGGCGACATGGACAATGCGGGAGGCTGGGGCGCTTACCTGCCCGTGCCGGTCGCCGTCGGCTACTGGGTGGCAAAGAACCGCTGCTCCCGTGAAGAGACTGAGCGAGTCGAGAGCCTGCAGGGCGAGCAGGGACATCCCGTCATTAAGCATCGATACAGCGGTAGTGCCACAGGTTGTGATGTGTGGCTCTATGAGGTTGTGGGTGGACCGCACTCATGGTTCACTGCCGATATCGACACCGGCGAGGAGGTATGGCGGTTCTTCTCCCGCTACCTGAAATAAAACTTCAGCAAAGATATAGATATTGGCTTTGTGGCTGCAGGGATGCATTTGCCGCCAACGGCATTGCAATCAACTTGATTATCTTGACATCCAGTATTTGCGCTCGTCGTCGCTCATCTGTTCGATGGCATAGCGCAGCGCGGTGCGCGGCATCTCGTGGGCGTGTCGCTCGAGGAACTGGCACAGCAGATCCATGCTGCAGCGCTTGCCCACCTCGCGCAGCATCCAGCCCACGGCTTTGTGCATCAGGTCGTGCGGGTGGTGCAGATGCCACTCGGCATAGCGCAGGCACCACGACGGGTCGCCCGCCTGGGTCGTCTTCCAGGTGCTCACCATGCTCATGCGCTGCCGCCACAGGCAGTCGCTTGCCGCCAAGTCGTCCATCACTTCGCGTTTATCGCCCAGGTGCGTGGGCAACAGCAGCCAGTGCCCCAGAATCTTGGGCGCCGACAGGTCAACCAGGTCCCAGTTGTTGGCGCGCTCGGCGTGCTGCAGGTACATCTTCACGATGTCATCACGCCCACGGATGGCATCCTCGTTGTCCGCCAGCCGTTTTTTCGCCAACTTCTCGAACCGCGCCACCATCAGCAGCAAGCCGCACAGGCGCACCTCGTGCCAACGCGACATCAGCAACTGGGGTACCTCGTCGAGCGGCGTGTCACCTGCGGTGAGTTTCACCACCTCGCGCGTCTGCGGCACCTTCAGCCCCAGGAACTCGTCGCCCTCGCCATACTCTCCCGGTCCCGTCTTGAAGAACCGCATCAGCACCTGCCGCTGCTCCTCGTTGCGCAGCGATTCCATATACCCTATGATTTCCTTAGCCGTCATCATCCCACAAAGATACAGTATATTCTTTTTTTTATACCTGCCGTTGGCCGAAAAATTGAAAAGTGTTGTATCTTTGTGACAGTTTTCAAAAGCATAGCGCACTATCATGGGTAAAACATCTGAAAACTCTAATCTAACCTCTGTCCGCAAGACGATTGTGGGTATTCAATTCCTGTTTGTGGCATTTGGTGCCACGGTTCTCGTTCCCCTGCTTGTGGGACTAGACCCGGCAACGGCGTTGTTCACTGCAGGTATCGGCACTTTTATTTTTCACATGGTCACCAAAGGTAAGGTGCCCATTTTTTTAGGCTCTAGTTTCGCCTTTATCGCGCCCATCATCTCGGCATCCAAGCAGTGGGGCATGCCGGGCACGCTGGCGGGTATGGCCGGCGTGGCACTGGTATACTTCACGATGTCGGCGCTCATCAAGTGGCAGGGCCGACGGCTGCTCGACCGCCTGTTCCCGCCGGTGGTCATCGGGCCGGTCATCATCTGCATCGGCCTGTCGCTGGCACCCACGGCTGTCGACATGGCCAAGGACAACTGGCTCCTGGCCTTCATCTCGCTGATGACCGCCATCCTGGTACTGGTACTCGGGCGCGGGCTGCTGAAGTTGGTGCCCGTGGTGTGCGGTATCGTGGTGGGCTATGTGGTGTCGGCCTGCATGGGGCTGGTGGATTTCACGGCAGTGGGCAGCGCCCCGTGGTTTGCCCTGCCGTCGAGCATCACCCACTTCCAGTTGCCGGAGTTCTCGTGGGAACCGTTCCTGTTCATGATACCCGTGGCCATCGCCCCCGTGATTGAGCACATCGGCGATGTGTTTGTCGTGGGAGCCGTGGCCGACAAGGATTTCGTCAAGGATCCGGGGCTGCACCGCACCATGCTGGGCGACGGCCTGGCGTGCCTGGTAGCGTCCCTGTTCGGCGGCCCTCCCGTGACGACCTATAGCGAGGTGACCGGAGCCATGCAGATCACGCGCATCACCAGCCCTGCCGTCATCCGCATCGCTGCGGGCACGGCCATCGTGATTTCGGTCCTCGGCAAGTTGAGTGCCATCCTGCAGAGCATTCCCAGCGCGGTGCTGGGCGGCATCATGCTGCTGCTGTTCGGCTCCATCGCGTCGGTGGGCATCCAGAATCTGGTCAACCACAAGGTGAACCTGGACCAGACGCGCAACATCATCATCGTGAGCGTGGTGCTCACGATGGGCATCGGCGGTGCCATCCTGCCGATGGGCTCCTTCTCGCTGAGCGGCATCGGCCTGTCGGCACTGGCCGGTGTCATCCTCAACCTCGTGATTCCCCAAACCAAACCAGAAGCATAAAAAGAACAAACTATGAAACGATTTCTCTCCCTATTCATGGTGCTTGCCCTGGCCGTCGATGCATGGGCATGGAAGCCGCTGTTTGTGGGCCATCGCGGCTGCAACATCGGTGTGGAAAACACCGCCGAGGCCTACCGTAACGGCGTTGACATCTATGGCTATGACGGGTTGGAATGTGATGTGCGCGTGACCAAGGACGGCTTCTATGTCATCAGCCACGACGAGACCACCAACCGCCTGGGCGGCAACCTCACCGTTGCCGATGCCACGCTGGCCGAACTGCAGTCCGAGCAGTACACCCAGACGCACGGCGGGGTGACCTACACGGGCCACATCTGCACCGTCGCCGAGTACCTGGCCATCTGTGTCGAGAAGGGCGTCTTTCCCGTCATCGAACTCAAGTGGACCACGGGCATCAACAACAACGACATGAGCAACTTTGACGGCCTCGCACACCTGGTCATCGACCAGGGGCTGACCGACAAGGTCATCTTCCTCACCTCGATGAAAAAGTCGCAGGAATACATCGCCACCCATTACCCCCAATTCACGCGCCAATGGCTGTGCAATGCCAACTGGGAGGGCAACGAGGAGTGGTGCCGCGAGTACGGCCTCAACCCCAGCATCTCAATCGGCAACTTTGATGCCGGCACGGTGAAGACCTTCCACAAGATGGGCCTGAATGTGGCCATGTGGACCGTCGACACCCAAGCCAACTACCTGAAATACGGCAATATGGGCGTCTATATGATGACCTGTAACTCTCTCAAGCCCAGTGAGATGCCCGAACTTGACGAAGTCAACTGGGGCGAGGACGGACTGGAAGAGTCGTCGCGTGATGTCGTCTGTGTCAATGCCACCGACTGGTATACTGTTGGCGGTATGAGGGTGGGCCCCAACGGCTCTTACGATGGCATCTGCATCAGTGTCAAGCACCTGAGCGACGGCACCGTTAGGGCCGATAAAGTGATGAAACCGGCCGACAGCAATCAAAGGTTCTGATTATCGGGTTACAATTCCCGGGCGCCGAGTTTCTCGAGCGCTTTTTTAGGCAGGCGCGACCATTTCTCGGTGGTTGGCGCTTTGTCGTCAAAGGCGTTGGAGGTCGTCACCTGGCGTTTCCAAGTCAGGTAGTTCTCGCTGACGACCTTGATCTCTCCGGTGTTGCGCATCATCTCCTCCGTGTCCATGCCGATGAGGTGGAAGTCGCCCTTCTGGAAGCGGTAGATGTAGGTGTCGGTCGAGGTGCCGTAACTGCCCGCGCTGCACCACACGCCGACGGCGATGCGCAGTGTGCCGCGCTCGGTGACCGTTAATGCGATATCATGGCTGCAATACTCGTTATCATCAGCCGGTATCACATTGTCATACTGGCGCCACAGGCTGAACAGACCCTGGGCGTTACCGAAGTAGATGGCGAGGATGGGCTGGTTGAAGTTGTATACATAGCCGTCGTCGCGCCGTTTCAGGTTCTCCTCGTAGTCGGGCGTCGCTATCACGACGAGGTCAGCGATGCCGTCCTTGTTCAAGTCTCCCTGTGACTCCTGATGCAGCCAGCCGCTGGGAACGATGTCTTCGACCGACGAGCCCTGCCGCTTCAACTCCACGGCTTGGGCGCCTTGACAGGTTACCACCATCAGCACGAATGCCGCAATGCTCTGCACAATTCTGAATCGTTTCATAGTCTCAACCTCCTAACTCCTAACTTCTAACTCCTAACTCCTAACTAAATTACTGCCGCTTGAAGTACATGCCGTCCCACGCGAGGCGTATCCCCGTCTTTTTCAAGGAGCCGTTGTAAATATCCACGGTGATGTCCTTGCCCTGTTGCGGCAGATGGTACACGACAACAGTCTCATCATATCTCGTCATCTCATCACCCTTCTCAAAACTGGACTTAAAGTCCTCCGCATCAATGTAAGCGCCGAGTAGTTCATCATCGGCCGTATATATCTTGCGAGTGGCGTTGTCGTAGATGTAAAACAAGGTGCCGCTGTATTGGCCGAGGTAATACTTACCGTCCATCATCGACACATTGTTCTCGGCTATGATTTTGTGCTTGCCGTCAGAGCAGTTCCAATAACACATCTCGTGATAGAAATAATCGTTCGCGTCGTCATAGTCATCACACAGGCTGGAATCAAATGTGTATCGTATATACCCGTTTTTCTCGTCTACTGTAAATTGAACACATGGCTCTTGGGGCTCACCCTGCAAATAATGGTTCCAGCATATGGAGAGGTGCCACAAGACCTCACTCGTCTCGTCTTGCGCGAGGAATGCCTCAAGAAAGTTAGTGATTTTGGGGGCTTTGCCCTTATAGGTAACCACGGGTTCCAACTCGTAGAGGAACATGTCCTTGGGATAACTCTTCTGGCCGTAGGCGCTGATGCTGCTGAGCGACAGCAACGCCGTGAAGATGATTGCAATTACCTTTTTCATAATCTTAGTTATTTGCTGATGGCCAACGGTAGTATCGCTACAAAGATACATCATTTTTCGATGAAATCACAAATATCATGCCGAAAAATTCACCTGACCGCCCATAAGCCACATAACGGCGCAGATTGTCCCAAATATTTGCAGCAATGGAAGGGAATCTCTACCTTTGGCACCTTGCCCAAGATAGGCTTCGCCTCGGGATAAAAAACAAAAAACTGCGTTTTTCGCTTTGTTCTCCCCTCGGCTTGCACTACCTTTGCACACATGACCAATCCGATTGCCATCAGACTGCTTAACCAGCAACTCATCAGCCCGCAGTTCAACGATCCCGCTGCGGTGGTCAGCCACATGGGGGCCGTCCAGGCGCAGGAGTACCGCATGATGCGGTGGGCCGTGGCGATGCGCACGCGCAAGCCGTCGGCACGGGCATTCAAACGCGCGTTCGACAGCGGGCAGGTCATCCGCCTGCACCTGATGCGCGGCACCTGGCAACTGGTGAGCGCCGAGGACTACTGGCCGATGATTGACCTGTGCGCCCCCAAGGCCATGGCGGTGACACGCGGCTGGATGCACAGCAACCACATTTCCATCCCTGTCGAGGAGGTGGCTCGAATCCGCGACATCCTCGCCCAGACCGCCGCCGACCAGGGCAGCGTCACCAGGGACGAGTTTGTCGAGGCATTGGCCAGGAAGGACATCAGCATGGACAGCCACCGCTTGTCCTACCACATCCGCATGGCCGAGATGTCGGGCACCCTGTGCAGCGGCGAGTTGCTGCCCATGAAGGCGACCTACGCGTTGACGGCAGCCAAAGTGCCTCGGGTGGCGCCGATTGACCGCGACGAGGCCCTGATGCGGCTCGCCCGCAAATACTTCGACAGCCGCCAACCCGCCACGCTCGAGGACTTCGTGTGGTGGTCGGGGCTGAACATCGGCGACTGCAGGCGGGGCATCGAACTCTTGGGCAGCACGATTCATGAGGAGAGGTGGCGCGGGCGCACCTTCTACCTGACCGACGCCTGCCGCACGCGCGGTTTCCGCAAGGGCCGTTACCTGCTGATTCCGCCCTATGACGAGTACCTTATCGGCTACAAGAGCCGTGATGTCGTCCTGTCTCCCGATTACCGCCACCGCGCCCACAACAACAGCGGTATCTTCCAGCCCGTCGTCGCCCTCGACGGCATCATCTGCGGCAACTGGGCACCGTTCAAGAGCGGCAGCCAGGCCGATTTCTTCATCGGTGACCACGACGGCGGTATCCACGCCGAGTGGGCAAGGTACCAGCGGTTCCAAGACAAATAAGTGATAACAGAGAATGATATTTAAAATTAATTTGTTCAATTTCCCGTGCGCAGCGCGGTCAATGGTAGCGGCAATGTGCCACAGGAGCAACTGTTAATTTTCTAAACGAGATATGAATATCCGACAAGAACAACCCAATGATTACCGTGAGGTGGAGAACCTCACACGTGAGGCCTTCTGGAACATCTATCGCCCGGGATGCGCCGAGCATTTTGTGCTCAACCGCTTCAGGGAGAATCCCGATTTCATCCCCGAACTGGATCTGGTGATGGAGCACGACGGCCGCATCATCGGCCATGTGATGTTCTCCAGGGCGGAACTCGTCCTCGACGACGGCACGCGGTGTCCCTCGTGGACCTTCGGGCCCATCAGCATACATCCCGACTACAAGCGGCAAGGCTATGGCCTGCAACTGCTGAACCATGCGCTGGCGAAGGCGCGCGGGTTGGGTGTCGGCTTCCTGTGCATGGAGGGTAACATCGCCTTCTACAGCCTGGCGGGCTTTGGCCTGGCCAGCAAACTCGGCATTCATTACCATGCCGAGCCGCGCGACGCCGAGGTGCCTTATTTCCTCGCCCAGGAACTGGTCCCGGGTTGGCTGAAGGCGGGTGGCATCGTCGAGGCGACCTATTGTCCGCCCAAGGGCTACTTCGTCGCCGACGCCGACCCCGAGGCGTTCGAGGCCTATGAAGCGACCTTCCCTGCCAAGGAAAAGGCCTTCCTGCCGGGACAGTTGCCCCAGTTCTGTCAGAGTTGCGGCATGCCGCTGGCCAGGGCCGAGGACTTCGGCACCAATGCCGACGGCAGCACCAACTACGACTACTGCCGACACTGCTACCAGGACGGCAAGTATAATATGTAATCAAAATAACAGCAAGATGAACAAAGACAACAAACAACAGATTGCACGCATCCGCACGATGGAGCAGCGGATGAACCGTGCCGCGGCAGCAGTGAAACGCCTCTCGGTGGCCCTTGACAAGTGGGAGGCCGCACAGGAGGACATCACCGCGCTCTGTGAATACTATGGCAGCGACTTGTGGCGACAAGACTTTGCCGACGATGAGGCGGGGCTCTTGCCTGCCGACCTGAAGCGGGGTGTCCTCAGCGAGGACGGCCTGTGGAACCTGCTCGTCGATGTCCGCGAACTTGACATTCTCCTGAAAGTCACAGCCAAAAAGAAAAAATGATGACACTGTTAGAAGCGATTCAAGCCCGCCACAGCGTGAGGTACTATAAGGAGCAACCGCTGACCGACGCCGATGCCCAAGCCCTGCAGGACAAGATTGACCAGGTCAACCGCGAGGGACGGCTGCACATCCAGTTGATACGCAACGAGCGGAAGGCCTTCCTGGGCCCGTTCGCGCGCTACGGCAAGTTCCGCAACGTGACGGACTACCTGGTCATGATTGGCGAGAAGGCCGACGACCTGGACGAGCGCATCGGCTACTACGGCGAGCAGTTGGTGCTGCTGGCCCAGACGCTCAGAATGAACACCTGCTGGGTGGGACTGAGTTATACCAAGATTCCGGGCACCTATGTCCTCAACGAGGGCGAGGTCATCCAGGCCTATATCTCTATCGGCTACGGCGAGACCCAAGGCGTGGCGCACAAAATCAAGCGCATCGACCAGGTGAGCAACGTCAATGACGACTCGCCCGACTGGTTCCGCCGTGGTGTTGAGGCCGCCCTGCTCGCCCCCACCGCCATCAACCAGCAGAAATTCTCTTTCGAGTTGCTGCCCGCCGAGGACGGCCAACTGCCCCGCGTCCTCGCCAAGCGCCACTTCTCACTGGTCGGCTACACCCAGATAGACCTGGGCATCGCTAAATACCACTTTGAACTCGGTGCTGGCACCGACAACTTCCAGTGGGCATGATGCTCGCTCCGCTCGCAGGTTAAAGTTTAAAGGTTATAGGTTAAAGAGGCTTCCGCGCACTTAGTATTAAAGACAACTCGAACAACTGGAACAACTTAATATCTAAAAGTTGTAAACGTTGTTTGAGTTGTCTCTTTGATATGGTTAGAGCAGAGTGTGGATGAAGGTGGACATTGCGTCGTTGTGGCGGCGGACGGTGCGGTAGAGGGTTAGTTGGTTGCGGGTGCGGTCGAGGTTGTGGGTGGGGTATTTGATTTTGTAGTAGGTGTCACCGTTCAGGTAGTCGGTGAGGAAGCGCACGCACTGCATGAAGGGGAACAGGGCGACGGCATAGGGCAGCAGTTCCACCTCGACGGGCGTGAGGAAGTCGCGGGCCGACTCGAGATAACCCGTGGTGAAGGCCTTGAAAATCTCTTCGTTGAAGCCCACATGCGACGGGTCGGGGTCGTCCTCGGCGGTGAAATTGGCGGCGGTGCGCAGGAAGTCGCCGTAGTCCGAGAAGATGAACGAGGGCATCACGGTGTCGAGGTCGATGACACAAAGCACCTGTCCATCACGGTCGAAGAGCATGTTGTTGACCTTGGTATCGCAGTGGCAGATCCGTTTAGGCAGGCGGCCCTCGCGGTAGAGGCGCTCGGCCTGGCACATCTCGTCGGCATCGCGTTCCAGTTCGTTGATGATGTCACGCACCTCGGCCAGGCGGCTGGCGGCATCGTTCTGTACGGCCTCGCGCAACTGTCGCATGCGCAGTTCCATGTTGTGGAAATCGGGTATCGTCTCGCCCAAATGCTCGGGCACATCGATCAGCATCTTCTCGAAGTTACCGAAGGCCTTGCCGCAGTCATAGGCATGCTCGGGCGTGACCGCCTCGTGGGTGACGGAGTCGGGGATGAAGACCATCACGCGCCAGTAGCGGTCGGCCTCGTCGCGGTAGTAGGTCTTGCCGCTGCGGGCCTTGACGAACTGCAGCACGCGGCGGCCGATGTCGGGCGTGCCAGCGGCCTCGAGTTTGCGGTGGATGTGGGCGGTGACCACCTCGATGTTGTGCTGCAGCAGGTCCATGTCCTGGAAGATAGCGTTGTTGATGCGCTGCAAGACATAGTCGGGGGTGTCGTCCGGCTCGGTGACGACACGGTAGGTGTCGTTGATGAGGCCGTTGCCCAGAGGCTTGACCTCCCTGACAGTGCCCGATATCTCAAATTGCGCCAGGATGCCGGCGGTGTCGATATTGCTCATAGTTTTTTAGTTTCTTGTTTCTAGATGCTCTAGAAATTCTAACTTCTCACTCCTAACTCCTAACTCCTAACTCCTCACTTTCAATGCTTTTCCCAGTATTTGGCGCCACGGGCTTTCAGTTGCTGGGTGAATACCATGGCGGCGGCGCGTGTGGCGGCCTCGTCCTCTGGCGAGGCCATGGCATGGCGGTAGCCGCGGGTCTTGTTCCACTCGCCGCGGGTGAAGTCGGGCACCTGCACGGGCAGGTTGCCGTTGTCCATCGAGAGGCTGCCCAATTCTGCCAGGCAGCACCACTCGGCCAGGTCATACACGTCGATGTCGAGCGGCAGACCGTTTTGCAGGCAATACACCAGTCGCGAGTCCATGATGAAGTCCATGCCGCCGTGTCCGCCCACCTCCTTGGCCTCCTCGCCGTAACGTCTCACAAGCGGCGAGGTGAAGGTTTTCAGCAAAGCCTCAGTATCCTCCTTGCTCAGGTAGGAATGACCCGTGTAGTTCTTGCTGGGGGTCACGCCCGCCTTCTCCATTTCCTCCTTGGCCAACGCGAATCCCTCGACAGGGTATTTGTTGGCAAAGCCACGGGTGCCGGTGAGTTGGTACATTCGGTTATAGGGCTGCGGCGTCATCACATTGTGGTGGATTTCGATGACCTTGCCGTTCTCGGTCGAAATGAGTGTGGTGGTGTGGTCGCCGTTGCGGAAGTCGGGGCACTCCTGGCCCGTGCGCGCCTTGACCAGTTCCTTGCCATTAAAGGAGCGGGTGTCCATCGCCACTAACGTTCTCATGCGGTCGCCGCGGTGGATGTTCAGCACCTGGGCGATGGGTCCCAGGCCATGGGTTGGATAGACATCACCGCGGAACTTGCTGTTATAGTCCAGACGCCAGCCCAATTGGTCGTCATCGCCGCGCTTCCAGTACTCGTCCCAGTAGGGCGACAACTCGTGGCGGTAGGCGCCCTGCACATAAATGACCTCGCCCAGCAGACCCCGCTGGGCCATATAGAGCGAGTTGAGTTCAAAGAAGTCATAGCAGCAGTTCTCGAGCATCATCACATGCAGGCGCTTGCTCTCGCTCAGGTTGATGAGCGACCAGATTTCGGTCATATTCATTGCCGAGGGCACCTCGATGGCCACATGATGGCCGTGTTCCAACGCCTCGCGCGCTACCAGGTAATGGTGGAGCCAGTCGGTAGCGATATACACCAGGTCGATGTCGGTGCGGCGGCACAGGTCCTTATAGCCATCCTCGCCGTAATAGATGTCTGCAGGGGGCATAGAGGCTTTGCGCAGGATGTCCTGGCAACCCTCGGCACGGTCCCGCTCGTGGTCACACAGCGCCTTCACCTCGATGCCGGGGATGTGTGTCCAGCGCTCCACCGCATCGGGACCGCGCATGCCCAAGCCCACAAAAGCGACCCTCACGACCGGTATCTTTTCCACGGTGAGCCCCAGTGCCGACTGCTGCCCGGCGGGTCGCACTGGCACCTCGGTCACGATGGTCCCGTCCTGGATGGTGTACGGCCAGTTGAACTGCGCCTGGGAACTGATCGGCAGCAACGCATATACCGCCAACAGAAGCGTAATGATATAATATCTCTGTCTCATGATTCGGGATGTTTGGATGGTTTTTTATCGATTGCAAATATAGTACGCATTTATAATATGTCATTCTTATTGTAGCTACAAATTTAGCAATGATTCAGCAATAATCCACTAATTGCCCTCTACATTATGCAATCATGTTTCTTCTGACCAAGATGAAAGAGCCGATGAAATCCACAATGCATCTAGTCGGGCCATTATTTTAGCGATATTACAGATAAAAATCATGATCCTTCATTATGTAATAATAATGTTATAAATTTGCCATCAATTCATTCGATTTGCTTTAATAACTGGGGGCGCGGGCTGGATTTTTGTTGTCTGATGCAGGCAGTGCTAAGCCTAGGTACCAATAGATTTCTATTTCGTCGCCCCTTTTTTACAAAATGGGCAGTTTATTGCCATAATAAAAAGATATTATGCCGAGAGATAGAAGACAAGGTTGGGTCTGGGCAAAGATGTCGGGCCATGTCAATGAGAAAAATGTTTGTGAATTGTTTAACGATAAAAAGTATTGTAAGCAATTTGCTGAAGCACTTTCAATTCCTGCGATACAATCCGCTTCAGTGGGAGGACTTCGCGAGAAATCTGTGAGTACGGTGTTAGGAAAAAGGTCGCGTGGTAAAACTGATTTAAGGCTCTCGTGCGAGAACGGTCAACATTTCAATTTCTCAATAAAAAAGAGTTTGGCGGGTCAAGTGTTTCTTATCACAATAGACCATTTCATCTTGGGTTTTGAAAAGCAGTTCAATGTTACCATACCCAATGATGTCAAAACTGCAATTGAATTGTTTTGGGGGAGCCATGAATCAGTTGTTGATATTATTCTGTCTGTTGGCACATCACCAGAGTATGAGTTGAGTAAACACCGGTTAACAGCATGCACATTAAAAGAATATGATGCAAAGCTTTATGATTCTTTATTGAATTGGTTCAAGGACAATGTTGGTTTGCTGGCAGATTTTTGTTTCTCTAAAGGGCTAGTAAGTGACGATAGTCTATGGGCTGATTATGTTTGGTACATTAATAAGGTCGGCGAGAATGAGGTTGACCGAATTATACCAATTAAAGAAATCATATCAGCTTGTGAAGAAAACAAGGACTTGGTATGCTATGGGACAATGAATAAAGGGACCACGATACAACTTCCTTTTGGTTTTGTCCAATGGCATAGCCCAGGAAGAGTGATTCCCGGATGCATTCAATTTCACCATCAATATCAAGCCTTGACAAAAATTCTGAAAAATGACAAACATCTTTGAGAAATAGGCTATACGGGAAACCCGCCTATGAAGTTAATCTGACAGATGCGTTTTATCCGTTCAATGCCGATGAAATAAAAAAGGCGCTGGAACGAAGCATTTAAGTTTTTTGATCGACAAGAAACCGGGGAGTGACGATAATGGGTTTTGTCACTCCCCGGTTTTTATATTTTGCGCATGGTTAAATGCCAAAGAACTCCTTGATTGAAGAAACGATAGCAATAGATAATAATGGTGGCACGGCATTTCCAATTTGAAGATTTCGGTCTGACCTGGGTCCATAAAACTGATATGAGTCCGGGAAACTTTGCAGTCTGGCTCCCTCACGCGTTGTCAATGGTCTCGCTGATTTTGGATGAATACAACGCGATGATGACGGGCAACCCAAGTTTCTTGTTATGGTAGTACTCGGTTTATCCCACCATAAACGACAATAGGTGTTTCCAAATCCGCTTTGTGGTCTCATTTCCTCAGGTAAATCTGCAGGGCTTCCTCCATCAGGTAAGGCTTTCATTAGTGCGATGAGTTTTGGATTATTCCTCCCGCAAGAGTGGTCCATGATATGTTCAGGTGCACTCTCTCTCATCAACCGTTGATAATCATTTTGAGGCTCACAGGCATAAACCAAACCTTCTTCTCCTGACTCAATAACCGTCAAGTCGCCGATAGCCTCCCCTAAAGTTACATAAGGTTTTAGTACGGGCCCGAATAAAGAGTATTCTTGCTGGACGCCGTGAGTAGGTTCGGGATAGTGAAACTCTTTTCCCATCCTGTTTCCCACAATGATAACGCGCTCTCTAATTTGCGGTGTACCATAATCGGCGGCATTTAAAAGTTTCCATTGTACCGAATAACCCAATGATTCAAAAAGGCTAATAATCTCTTTAACGAGTTCCCCATTCTTCATCGACAATAACCCTTTCACATTCTCAAATACGAATAACTTGGGGTTTAACTCTTTAAGGATGCGGTAATATTCTTGGAACAACTTGCCGCGTGGGTCGTCCAGAAGACGCTTGCCGACAGTGGAGTAAGCCTGGCAAGGAGGCCCGCCCACTACAATGTCTATATCGCTGGCGTTAATTCCCAAATCATTGATGAGGTCATTGATAGAGAATTCTTTGATGTCTTTGTTATACATCTTTACTGTCGGGTGGTTAAGCGAATACGCTTTTGCCATGTTAGGAAGAATCTCGTTAGCAGCAAGAATCTCAAAATGATCATCATGTGCAAATCCGTAGCTCAACCCGCCGACACCCGCAAATAGATCAACAATCTTTATTTTATTATGTCCCTTCATTATGCTGATTGATAAAGTAGGTGACAAAGTTACAAGAAAAAATAGAATTAGCTTGCCGTAGGGTGAATAATATTGACACGCATAATGTATTAGAGGAATACTATTGATGCAGCAGTGGATAAAGTGTGCACTCGGCTAATCGATTAGTCAGTCATTGAAACACAAGCCGTGTGGGCCAGAATCTCTCAGCGTTGTTTATAAGACCTTACTTGCCGATGCAGAAGTGGGCGAAGATTTCGCCGAGGATGTTGTCGGTGGTGATTTCGCCGGTAATCTCGCCGAACCAGTGGAGGCATTCGCGGATGTCCTGGTCGAGCAGGTCTCCGCTTAGGCCGCTGTTCAGGCCGTCGATGGCACGGGCGATGGCATCGCGTGCGCGGGTTAGGGCCTGGTAGTGGCGGGCATTGGTGACGATAACGGCGTCGCTGTCCACCTCAGGCAGGTCTGCAGTCTCGACGATGAGGCTGCGCAGGGTCTCGATGTCGGCCTCGCTTTTGGCGCTGATGGCCACAACCGGTGTCCCCTCGGGCAGGAGGTCGTTGAGTTCACTCCTCGCTGCAATATCGTCGTCGAGGTCGGTCTTGTTGAGCACGGCGATGAGGGCCTTGCCGTTGCAGTGCGTCAGGATGTCGCTGGCCATGCTGGTGTCGGCGCTGGTGACATCGACAACCCACAGCACGACATTGGCTTTGTCAATAGCCTGCCAGGTGCGCTCGATGCCCATCCGCTCGACGGCGTCGCTCGATTGGCGGATGCCAGCGGTGTCGATGAAGCGGTACAGGGTGCCGCCCATCATCACGGTGTCCTCGATGGTGTCGCGCGTGGTGCCGTGGATGTCGCTCACCAGGGCACGGTCGTCACGCAGCAGGGCGTTCAGCAATGTGGATTTTCCGGCATTGGTCTGGCCCACGATGGCCACGGGCACGCCGTTGCGGATGGCGTTGCCGTCACGGTAGCTGTCGGCAAGGCGGCCGATGAGGGCGTGGATGTCGCGTGCCAATGCAGTCACCTCGCTACGGTCGGCGAAGGTCACATCCTCCTCGCTGAAGTCCAGTTCCAGCTCGATGAGTGCCACAAAGTGAAGCAGTTTGTCACGCAGGCCCCTCAGCTCGTCGCTGTAGCGGCCGCGCATCTGGCTCATCGCCACGCGGTGGGCGGCGCGGGATTGCGCCTCGATGACATCAGCGACGGCCTCGGCCTGCGACAGATCCATGCGTCCGTTGGCAAAGGCGCGGCGTGTGAATTCGCCTGCCGTGGCATGGCGGCAGCCTGCATCAATCAGCGTCTGGATGACCTGCTGCTGAATCCATGTCGAGCCGTGGCAAGCCAGTTCCACCACATCCTCGCCAGTGAACGAGTTGGGCGTGCGGTAGACGGTCAGGACCGCCTGGTCAAGGATTTCGCCGTTAGTGTCGGTCAGTTGTCCCAGATGGACGGTGTGTGATGGCATATCGGCGAGCGGCTTGCCTTGCCAACGCTCTTGCACGATGTCGAGCGCCTGCGGGCCGCTCACACGGATGACGGCGATGCCTCCGCGCCCCGGTGGCGTGGAGACTGCACAAATGGTGTCGCCGGAATAGGCGGTTAATTCAATATTGTTCATCGGCGTGGATAGTATGCGGGCCAGTCCTTGATGTTCTCTTTACTCTCGATGACATTCTCCACCTTGTCGTCGAGCGAGGGGAGAAAGTCATATCCTGTCAATGCCTCCACCTTGTCGATGGTGGTGGCGTAGTTGGTCCAACTGTTAGGCATGCCCTTGTTTTCCATCACAAAGGCGATGGCCCTATTCTGCTTGGGCGAATAGATGACCTTGAAGAAACTCTCGGGGACGGCAATGTCACCATGCTTGCCGATGCGGTCCATGTTGTCGGTGAAGATGGGACCCGTGAAGATGATGAGGCGTCCTGCCGTGCGTGACCACTTGTGCACCGCCTCCTCGATGTGGCGCCACTCGCCGTCGTTCATCTCATCGAGCTGCGGACAGATGTTGGTCATCAGGAAGCACTGCTCCATCGCCGTCTTGTCCCAGCGCATGTCCATCGCCGGGGCCATGTGGCCGCGTGTGTAGCCGCTCTCCTTGTAATCCCACCAGTCGGGGCAGCCCTTGACATCGTGGTCGCGCTCAAACTTGTAGTCGGCACGGTTCTCGGCGTCACGCGAGTCGGCCATCGATGTCATGGTGTTGGTCAGCTCATAGGCGACGCAGTTAGGCACACGGTAATCCTTGTTGAAATACACCGTGATGGCTTTGTAGCGCACCGTTTGGTTGGCCAGGTCCTTGGGCAACTTCACATCCAGCAGCGACGGGTCGCCGGTAGACTGGTACTCCTTGCCCTCCTGACTGTCCTGCCGGGTGGTTTCCTGGCCGGGCAGGTCCTCGTTATAGGCGCTCTTGTAGAAGCCGTTCTTCTGGTAACCATGATATCCCGCCAGTGCCAATAGCAACAGCGCCAACAGGTAATACAACTTTCTCTTCTGTTTCTTTGTCATCTCAATGCTTGTTTCTCGCCCACAAAGATACTTGATTTTAATAAAAAGTAACCATAATGCCCTAAAAAGACGCAGAAAAATACTGGTTCTCCAAATTTTTTCGTATTTTTGAGAACTCGAAAGCAAATTAATCATTTCTTAAACCAAAATGACAATGAAAAAAGCATTACTATCTCTCTTTTTGCTGTTAGCGGCTTTGTTGCCGCAAACCGCAAGTGCCGACTATTTACAGGGTGATGTGAATTACGACGGCAAAGTGGACATCAACGACATTACATTGCTGATTGACATCGTGCTGGGCAACATCAACCCCAATCCGCCCGCGACCCAGACGTTCACGGTCAATGGCGTGACCTTCACGATGGTGACTGTCGAGGGCGGCACATTCACGATGGGTGCGACTGCCGAGCAGGGCAGCGACGCTGGTAGTGAAGAATATCCCACTCATCAAGTAACCTTATCCAGTTACAGCATCGGCCAGACCGAGGTGACGCAAGAACTATGGCAGGCTGTGATGGGCAGCAATCCGAGTTGCTCCCAGGGCGACCTGCAACATCCCGTGGAACAAGTCTCCTGGGAAGATTGTCAGACATTTGTCAATAAATTGAACGAGTTGACTGGCATGGCTTTCCGCCTGCCCACCGAGGCCGAGTGGGAATATGCAGCCCGTGGCGGCAACAAGAGCCTGGGCTATAAATATGCCGGCAGCAACGACATCAACGAGGTCGCATGGTATTGGGATGGTACTAGCACTACCATACAGCCTGTCGCCACCAAGGCACCCAATGAATTGGGCATCTATGATATGAGTGGCAATGTGTATGAATGGTGCCAGGATTCGTGGGGCAGTTACACGAGTGGCGCTCAGACAAATCCTACGGGTCCAACTTCGGGCTCTCTCCGCGTGGACCGTGGCGGCAGTTATGGCCATGACGGTGGGCGCTGCCGTGTGTCGCACAGGAACTACTACCACCAGACGCTCAAGGACGGCCACCTCGGGCTGCGCCTCGCCCTCTAGTTTTACCCTATTACTTAGCGGTTTTGAAGGGCTTCGCACCACTCGTGCGAAGCCCTTCAAAACAGTCTATGGTGATTTTACTAAGGATTTGTGGCTTCTTACTGCCAGTCGGTAATCTTGCATTGGCGCTTGGGGATGACGCTGGAGAAGGTGAGCCCCGTGCGCTGCTCGACCTCGGCGACGGTTACGGCATACTTGCTGATGCCGCCGGGGCAGGGCTGGTTGGGGTAGATGAAGGCGATGGCACGCCCCTGCTCAGGGGCATACAGCACCTTGAAGAAGGCGTCGGGCACGGCGATATTCTGCTTGTCCTTGCCGATTTTCTTGGGATTCTTGCCCATGATGGGCCCGGTGAAGACCAGGATGCGCTTGTCGCGCTTGGCCCAGCGGTGCACCCGCTCCTCGAGCACGCGCCAGTAGTCATTGTTGAGTTTGGTGTCCTGCGGGCACATGTTGGTCATGTAGAAACACTCCTTCATCGCAGTCTTGTCCCAGCGCATATCCATGGCAGGGGCCATGTGACCGCGGCTGTAGCCGCTGCCCTTGTATTCCCAGTTCTCAGGGCACGACTTGACGCTCGGGTCCTTGCTGTAGTTGTAGTTCTTGCGCACTTCGTGGCCGGGGGCGTCAGACATATCGACCATCGTTGCCGTCAACTCATAGGCCACACAGTTGGGAATCCTCAGCGAAGGGTTGAAGTTTACCCTGATGGACTGGTAGTTAAGCACCTGGTTGGAGACCCCTTTGGGGATGCCTACACCTAGCAGTGTGTTGGTGCTCTGCGACTGTGCAGCAGTGGCATTCGTCTTGCCTATAACGGGGACACTTGTCAGTGTCGAGGTGGTGGCACCCGAGTGCTGCTTGCCCGATTTCTTTGTCGGAGCCTTGCTCTTTTTCTCTTTCTTGGCTTTGCTTTTTGCCTGTTTCTTGGTTTTTTTCTTGCTCTTGGCCTGGGCACTCCACTGTGTGGTGATGCCACTGTCGCCCGTGACCTGTGGCGGCAGGGCTCCACCCGTCACCATTGCCACAACCAGAATCCATATCTTCAATAACTGCTTCATATCTATAACACTATAAGTCCTAGAAATCATTCATCTCAATTCAGCCATGCGTCGATGTTGGCTGTGCTTTCCAGCCATTGCTGCTCCTCGCCGGTGAGGGTGGGGAAGAAGTCCAGTCCGGTGCGCCGCTCCACCTCGTCGACGCTGACGGCATATTTACTCAATGGTCCACCGCTGTACCCGTTAGGGTAAATGAAGGCGATGACGCGCATGGGACGGGTGCAAGGAGCCATGATGACCTTATAGTAGGCATGAGGCACGGTCACCCGGCCATTAGTCATAGTGGTGTCCCCCTGACTGACAACGGGGCCCGCGAACACTAGCAGGGCGCTGTCCCGCATGGTCCATTCCCGCACCTTCTCCTCCAGTTTTGCCCAGCCATTCTCGTTCAGTGACTTGTGCATTGGGCAGATGTTGGTCATTGTGAACGACTGGCGCATGGCCGTCTCGTCCCACTTGAGGTCGGCTGCAGGCACCAGATGGCCGCGATGCAGACCGCTGCCGGCATAGTCCTGTGGCGCGGGGCATCCCTCGACGCCTGCGTCCTGCAGGAATTCGCCCGAGCGTTGGACGCTCCCGTCCAGCTCATCGCGGATCAGCTCATAGGCAGAACAGTTGGCAATCCCCCTCTCGCTGTTGAAGTGTACATCAAATGCCCTATACCGCACCATTGTGTCATTCACGCCGGGCGGCACGATTACCGTCATCAGGCTGTCGCGGGTTTCGGCATTCAACGGAACCAATTGCTGTGTAGTGGAACTGTTCACAATGATTCTGTACAGCAAAAAGCATACCAACGCCACCGTCAACCCCCACCCGAGGAATCTGACGGCATCGCCCCATCGCTGCCACAACCGTTCAATTCTTTTCTTCATGTCACAAAGATAGTGCAAGCCGAATACAATGGCAAGAAAAAGCCATTTTTCTTGCATTGTTAAGGCGCCGCCTATCTTGCCCGCAGGGAACGGTAGTGCAAGCCGAATACAATGGCAAGAAAAAGCCATTTTTCTTGCATTGTTGAGGCGCCGCCTATCTTGCCCGCAGGGAACAGTAATGAATTTCTTTTGCTCACTTGCCGTGGTTTGAAAGAAAAGTATTAACTTTGTGGGTTAGAAAAGAATAATCCATTAACAACCGTATAATATTGCTATGACAAAATTAGTTGACAGATTTTTGAAGTATGTGAAGTTCGACACCCAGAGTGACGAGCTCACCAACTTGACGCCCTCCACCCCGGGCCAGATGGTGTTTGCCAAGGAACTGGAGCGTGAGTTGCACGACATGGGCCTGAGTGACATTTCGCTCGATGAGAATGGCTACCTGTTTGCCACGCTGCCCGCCAATACCGACAAGGCTGTGCCCACCATCGGCTTTATCGCCCACATGGACACAGCGCCCGACATGAGCGGCCATGATGTCAAGCCCCGCATCGTAAAGTATGAGGGCGAGCCCATCGTCTTGAGCGAGGAGCAGAACATTGTGCTGGATCCCGCACAGTTCCCCGAGATGAACGACTACAAGGGACAGGAATTCATCGTTACCAGCGGCGACACGCTGCTCGGTGCCGACGACAAGGCTGGCATCGCCGAGATCCTGAGCGCTGTCGAGTGGCTGCAGGAGCATCCCGAGGTCAAGCACGGCAACATCCGCGTGGGCTTCAATCCCGACGAGGAAATCGGCCTGGGTGCCCACCACTTCGATGTGGAGAAATTCGGCTGTGACTGGGCCTACACCATGGACGGTGGTGCCGTGGGTGAGCTGGAGTTTGAGAACTTCAACGCCGCCAGCGCCAAGATCACCTTCAAGGGCCTGAATGTGCACCCGGGTGCCGCCAAGCACAAAATGATTAACTCGATGCGTGTCGCCATGCAGTTCGCCATGATGCTGCCGCGATGGGAAACCCCCGAGCACACCGAGGGCTACGAGGGCTTCTACCACCTCATCCGCATGGAAGGCGGTGTTGAACAGACCATGCTCAACTATATCATCCGCGACCACGACCGCGCCCGCTTCGAGAGCCGCAAGCGCGAGATTGAGCACCTGTGCAACAAGATCAACGCCGAGTTCCCCGATTGCGCCACCTGCGAGATCAAGGACCAGTACTACAACATGCGCGAGAAGATTGAGCCCGTGATGAATGTCATCGACATTGCCAAGCAGGCTATGGAGAACGCCGGAGTAACTCCCAAGGTGCAGCCCATTCGTGGCGGTACCGACGGCGCACAGCTCTCGTTCAAGAATCTGCCTTGTCCCAACATCTTTGCCGGCGGCATGAACATGCACGGCCGCTTCGAGTATGTGCCCATTCCCTCGATGGAGAAGGCCATGATGACTATCGTCGAGATCTGCAAACTCGTGGCAGAGTGACCCTTCACAGCGGTGGCAGGAGCGTTTCTTTAACGACTTCAAAAAAACGGCTTTTATCAAAATTCGGCCAAATTATTTGGCTGGTATGGAAATTTGCCGTACCTTTGCACCGCTTTTTCGGAGATTCGCTAGCTCAGCAGGTAGAGCACATCCCTTTTAAGGATGGGGTCGTGGGTTCGAGCCCCACGCGAATCACAATGACGGGTAATCGCCCGTCATTTTTTTATCCATAAATCCCGTATTTTTCAAGCAGTTACGAATTGGTTGACACTTTTTGACAATCACGAATTATTACCAAAAGTTACAAAATATCACACAAAAATCACACATTTTTTTTGGCTGGTATGGGAAAATGATATATCTTTGCATCAAACCAATAAAATGAGACATTATGGCAACTATTAAATTTGAACTATCAAAAAAAGGGGGCAAGGATAATGACCGCCCCGAGTTCCAAGTATTGTTTAGTGAGGGCAGCCCGACAACTCGCTACATCCGTTTGAGGTGCCGCACCGGGTTATTTGGGTTCCGCGAGTATTGGAATAGCGACAAGCAGACCCACCCAGTTACTAAGTCCACAAAGATTAACCCGCTTTTCCGTCCCGAAGTCATTGAGGTAAACGAGAAACTGGCCACACTAAAGGCCAGGATTGAAACCATTGCAGCCGATACACCTACAAGCGAAATGAGCCGCCCGTGGCTGGCCTCAATCGTTGAAGATGTATTGCACCCTACCAAGCAAGAAAACGAGCAACAAAGCGGCCCCAAAACATTAATGCAGGCTATTGCGGATTTCATCGCAGCGGCACCCACCACGATCAGGCACAAAGGCAAACCGATTTGCGCCGCCCGCTTGAATCACTACAAGCAAGTATTAAAGAATCTGCAAGGCATGGGCGCGGATGGTGTGACCATTGAGCGCGCCGATAAATCCTTTTACGATTCCTTTGTCCGCTATATGTTTGCCAATGGCTACAAGCAAAACACAATCGCCACCCGCGTTAAGTGTATCAAGTCGGTAATTAATAGCCTACCGATGGCCGAGCGCGTGGGGTGTGAATTCGTGGAGCCGAAGAAGTGCGCCGCCGTGATGGAAGATATAGATAACATCGCGCTCAATGAAAAGGAACTGCAAGCGCTGGCCGACCTTGACCTGGCCGATAATCCCCACCTTGACCGAGTGCGCGACCAATTCCTATTGCTGGCCTGGACGGGTTGCAGATATAGCGACCTGGGCAAGTTATCCCGCAAATATATCGTCAATGAAGATGGCGATAGTTATTTTAGCCTGGAGCAACAAAAGACGGGCGCAAAGGTGGTAATCCCTATCTTGCCGCCGATTGTTCCTATATTGGAGAAATACGACTACCAGCCGCCCAAGCCTATAAGCAACCAGCGATTTAATGACTATATCAAGGAAGTGGCACAACTGGCACACCTGGACGATGAAGTAGTAACTATCCACACCCAACAAGACAAAGGCGAATTTGTACCGGGACGCGTGGAAACGCGCCGCCCGAAGTGGCAAGCGGTAACCGCTCACACCGCCCGCCGCTCGTTTGCTACCAATATGTATAAGCGAGGATTCCCGACCCTGGCGATAATGGCCATAACGGGCCACAAGACCGAGAAATCATTTTTAACCTATATCAAGGTAACCGAGGCCGAAAACGCAACAATGGTATTACATCAATTCAAATCACAATGGAAATGAAAGACACCAAAATAATAGGGTATAAAAGAATTAATCCCAGTACGATTGACGGCTACAATGCCGATAATCGCTACATCATCATCACAACTCATGGAGGGTGCATGGATAGTGCAGAAAGTCCAATAAGGATTCCCGATGGTTCGTATATACTTGGCCACTTGATTAAAAGGAATGAGTTCCTGAACGATTGGGAGCAATACCGAGACCGAGTGGTGGTGGTTTCACCTTTGCCTGGGATTCCATGGTTCCCTTGTCCGCTGGTTAAGCAATTTCTTGGCATAGATTACGGACTTTTCATAAAGTTGAGAATGTATGTGCCATTCAAGGAATTTTCAATAGCGGTAGATTGCATCAAGGATGAAATATTAATCGTGGATAAAGTGATATGAATGATTTTAATAGACGAATAGCAGAAGGGAAGGCAAGCCCAGTTGATGTGGTAGCCGGATTGAGAAACTTTTCTAAAGATTCTATAAGAAAAGTTTTGGATGGCATGGTTGCAGATGCTATCGTGATTCTCATGGATGGTGGCAACACTCCAGCAAATCGAGTAAAAAGTGAACGCCTCAGTTATATGGTAGATTTCGTTGCAACTGAATTGCTGCCCGGCTATGACAAGTTGCGCAAACCAACTCAAACCGCGTCAGGTAACAATCAACTCCCTACCGAAATGGAAGAAAAGTTTGCATCGCAGGAACTCCAGGAAGTCAAGCAGGAATTTGTGAAGGTTGGCTTAATAGTGGATGGGCGAATGGATGTTGGCACAGCAGATTTTGAGTGCCTTGTGAAAACGTTTAAGGATGTGTTTGGAATCAAGACAAAGAAGGGTGATTTAGCGCGGAAAGCATGTGCATCTTTTGTGGGATTTACTGGTAATTTAGAGAGTGCCCGCAGCAGTACTCACAATGAGCAGCAAAGTCCAAAAGCGAATCTAATTAAGGCCATTTGCAAAGAGATTCATACAAAGTATGTTAAATAACATCTACGCGTAGATATACGCGTACAAGCCTAAATTATCACTCGCTAATACCTTTGCCGTTGACAACGAAGTCAGCGGCATTTTTTCGCCATGACGGGAAGTGTCACACTAACATTTTATGACAAATATACAAGGTACACAACGGATGCAGGTAGTCATGGACTATGACGATCTCAACCGAGCAATGGATGAAGTTGTAGAAAAGGTTGCCGCAAGGCTCCAGGCGCTCACACCGCCTCCAACTGGTGACGATGACAAGGAACTGCTTACACCTAAGGAAGTGCGGGCACTCTTCGGTGTTACCGACAAGACCTTGCATGTTTGGAGCAAGACGGGATTCTTGCCCAGGATAAGGATTGGCGGTGTAGTTCGCTACCGCCGTGCAGATGTGGAACGTGCCACCCAGGTCAAGGGCAGATAACAAGTCCACCCAGCACAACTACAATTATGGCTGAAAGAAACTATTTCACATTCTATCGCTCGTTCTACGAGCAGATCCAGTCATGTGAAGACAAGGATGTTCGACTGGAGATGTATGAAGCCTTTCTTGACTACGCCTTCAACAAGAAGGAGCCTGATTTCAAGAAAGGCAGGTATAGTGAACTGACAAGATTCTTTTGGATGGGAGCCAAGCCTGTTCTTGATAAGAACTGGAAACGCTTCGACAATGGAAACAAACCAAAAGCAAACGGCAAGCAAAACACAAGCAAATCCAAAGCAACTCCCTCTATAGATAAAGACAAATTAGTTTACACTAATTTGGAGAATATAGAGGGAGAGATAGAAGAAGGAGTCTTTTGCCCGCCCGCTCTTGAGGATGTTCTATGCTATTATCTATCTACTCATGGCACCGAGATTGATGACGGCATCGCAAAGAAGTTTATCAGTTACTATACAGCACGCGACTGGATGATGGGCAAGACACCGATGGCCGACTGGCGAGCAGCGTTTGAATCTTGGTGCATCAAAGAACAGGAGTTTAACCACAAACATACAAGAAGCAATGCAGACGATAAACCGACAACTGAGCAATGCGATGCAGAACTTGGGCAACTGCGAGAACAATACGCAGCAGCCGAGGCCCGGCTCGCTGGAGAAATCTGAGGTACTGCTGAACAGGTATGGCAGTCTTCAGTCCTTCAAGGACACCTTCTGCCCAGCTGCGATGGCAGCTGTCGCAAAAGACCCAGGGAGGGCCTATAACGGCACTGCGCCGACGCTTGAGGTAGTAAGGCTCGCCTTTGGCGGTGACGCTGATATAGCATGGCTCTACACGTTCCTGGACTATTTCGTTCAGTACTGCGGCAAAAACAATTTGACCAACTTGCAGATGACGGATGTAGCGCGGAGGATTGCGGTGAAATCTCACTTGAAGGTAACTGAAATCATGGTCTTCTTTTGGCGGTTGGGAAATGCCGACTACGGGAGAATCTACGGCACCATTGACCCACTTTATATCATGGATGGCTTTAATAAGTTCCTCAAGCAACGCGAGAAGGAGTTTGGGGAGTACGTCGTTAGCACAACGGATGAAGTAGCGGCCTCAAGCGACTGGCCTATCATCACGCCGGAGGAGTTCTACAATATCGCGATGAGCGGCAACTGCATCGACCCAAATGCGGCTGAAATCGCTCTTGAGATGTTAGGGCCTTATGGCCATAATTGATTAAAACTCTTTGCCATTTCTCGGTAAATGAGTATATTTGCAAACATATAACACACAAAACACAATGAACGACAACGACACAACGAAATGGGGTGCAAGCAGCATCCAACGTGAACGACTTGCAGGTGCCGAGGCCGAGTTGGCCGATGCCCGCAGGGAACTTGAAAGCCTTAAAATGGCACGGACTATGGAGTTGAAACAATACCTTGAAGGCACACCCTCACATGAGAGGGCTGCCCTTCGTTGGGATGAACTGATCAGTAAACAGGAGGCAAAAGTTCGACAGGCCGAGAGTGCTGCGGGCATTGAGCGCAACGCAGACAATACCCTGAACGAGATTTGCCGCCATATGGGTTTGTAAAACAAATAAAACAACAACGGCATGAAACACAGGTTAAACGATTGGGAAGAACGTAACAAGGCCGAACTTGATGCCATCAGGGAAAAGTACGGCACAGAGGCCAAGCACAGGCGGGCGCAGATCTGCACCGCTGAATTGCGTGTCGAGGTAAGAAAAGCACACTTAAAGATGCTTGAAGATCAACGAGAGCAATATCGTGGCATCATTACCTATGAGGCACGGCAAGAGTGGAACAGGCTATCATCCGCAATGGCCAACCAACGGCAGAAGATTGAGGCCGCAAAACGTGAGTTAGGAAACCTTTTAATGGAACAATAAACAAACGACTATGGCAACGAAATTTGAGCAATATCTTAACGGGGATGCCGAGCGCAAGCAACGCAAAGAAAACATCGACAAACTGCAAAAGATGATTGCAGCCGATGAGGATGTGTTGGCCGTCATTCCCAATGACCGCAGCAACCTCGACACCCAGCGTGAGTGCAGATTGATGAGAGACCACATTACCCGCCTGAAAGAGATGCTAAACGATGAGATTGCGGCACACAACCGCACCCTCGAAGGCAATCTTGACGGCATCAATCTTTGATGTTATGGCCAACAACGAGAACTTGAAACGAGGTGCAGCAACGCAGTTTCGAAGCGGCGAGGAAGCGGTGAGGAACGGCCAAAAAGGCGGTGTTGCATCGGGGCGTAGGCGCAGAGACAGGCGCACGTTCCGTGAGACAATGTTGGAGTTGCTTGCATTGCCCGACATTGACCGCAACGGCAACCCTGTTGTGTCACCATTGACGGGCAAGCCCCTGAGCGTCCGTGAGAGCATCGTCATGCAGGCCTTATTGTCAGCAAGAAAAGGCAACATGAGAGCATTGCAGACAATATTGGATGCAGTTGGCGAGCGCATGTTCAAGGTTGAGGCCGACGTCAACCTCGACACCATGAGCGATGCGCAGTTGGATGAGATTGTAAGGCAAATATCATCTAACATCAGGTAATCATGGGTGTTACTATTCAGTTGAACCGGGAACAAAAACTCGTGTTGCTGAAAGCATTGAAAGACGGGCGTATTGACTACGACGAAATAGAACGTGTCAAACTGCGCCCTGCGGACAAGTACGACCACATGAGTGAAGAGGAATACGATGCGGAGTTAAAGGCAAGCATACTTCGCACCTGCCTCGTTGAAACTGAATACCCCGACCTCGTTGAAAAGTGCTGCAAGGCGAGGTTTGAGTGCGGATGCGGTTGTTACCTGTCTAACTACTTTTGCAGGGTTGAACCAAACCGAGGCGTTGAGGATGCTATCAAAGCTGCGTTTGCTCGACTTTACGAAAGGCCTAACGGGGGGGTGTTGTAGTTTCTTTCATTGCTATCGTAGGGGGCAAAACAGGGTGCCGGTGTGATGCCCCCTTTTTTGATGTAATTCCATTGCTCAACATATAAGAAAGTTTCTACCATTAGGGGGGCAGGTGTCTGCGGACAAACCGCCCCTCGTTTCAATTCAGAAAAATTGACTATCTTTGCGGCAATGATATTGCTATAAGCAAATCATTTTATTGGTTTGGCTGGAGTCCCTGGGAAGGGGTTCCAGCCGTTTTTCACACACAAATCACATATTTTTTGACGCATTGCAATGTAATTGCTTGATAATCAGTAATAGGTTGTAATCCCACGCGAATCACTGGGGAAAATGACGCGGTTCCGCACTATGTGGAGCCGCGTTTCTTCTTGTCCCCTGGCTGCAGGGTCGCCAGTGCCGGCATTTGGCATCGGCCATAACGAGCGATGGACCCCGGCAATGCATGCCGGAGCCCATCGAGTGATGTCGTCCCGATGGCGGGATTAGTTGTTCAGGATGATGTCGATCAGGTTGTTGATGTCGGCAATGTTGACCTCGCCGTCCTCGTTGACATCGGCGCGGATCATGGTTGCATCATCGGCCTCACCGCCCAGGATGATGCTGATCAGGGCGTTGATATCGGCAATGTTGACCTCACCGTCACCGTTCACATCTCCCTTGATGAAGGGAGGAACGGGGTCTACCCAGTCATGGAATACATGCTCGTCGATGTAGGGCATGTGCAAGCGTATCCAGTTTTCAACATAGTCCATCTCGGCGCTCAGGTCAAGCTTCTTGTTGCCAAGGTCGGAATCTTGGCTCCAGCGGGCCTCCTCGCGGGCTGCGGCACCACTGTTCTCGAGCTCGTCGATGGCACTGCGGTAGCGGTTCACCATGTTGTCGGTGTCAAGGATGGTCGTGCGCAGCTCACGGTAGCGCTCAACCAGGCTCTCGTAGTATTCCTTGACCTCGAGCATATCGCATGCGGGCACCAGACCCACCCAACTTGCATCCTGCTCAGGATTGACCATGCTGGGGATATTTACCCAGGGCGAGAAGTTCTGGCCCAGGCAGATGTCCAGGTCCCAAGGGGCCATCGTCAGGCGAGGATGGTCCTGGCCGTCATAGCATGCCCAATAGATGTTCTTGCTCTCGTTGTCCATCGCCTGCAGTGCTACAATAAAGATATAGTAGTCCTGCATGACGGGCAGGTCAAAATAGTAGCCCATGCTGTCGACGCGCAGGTCATAGTCTACATCGGCGCGAGTGACAAAATCGACGGCGTTGCTCAGCACATCCCATTTTACTGAATTAATCTCGTCGGCATCGGGATACTTGGTCTCGAAACCATCCCAGTAGGCCTTTTTCTTATCAAGAGGCTCGGGGTAGCTCATGGCGACGGTGCGCGTCCTCCTGTAGGACATCCACAGCTGACCATGAAACTCACCGTTCTCCTCGTCATAGCGTTTTACCTTGAACTGCTTGCGGTCCAGCGGCTCGCACATGTTGTAGATGCCCACATACTTGCCGTTGAGCAGCACCTCGACCATCTTGCCGCGGGAGCCGTTACGGGCATTGGGCAGCGTGTCGGCATACCAGGGGCGGCGTGCCATGTCGAGCCACAGGTCGGTGCTCACGCGGTTGCGCACGCGCAGGAAGTCCATCTGGCCGGCGTCCAGGAGCCAGCTGTTGTCGTTGCGCAGGCCGAAGAAGCGGTGGCTGACCTTGGTGCTGTCCTCGTTGATGAACTTGATGTGGTAATTGCGTTTGTGCTTGTTGTCAGCATTGGTAGCGCCACCACGCCATTTCACCTTGGCCAGCAGGGGCTCGGCATAGGCCGAGTCGGGCTCGCTCACGGTCACCGTACCCACCGAGTAGGTGTTATTGAAGGTTCCGTTCAGTTCCACGATAGGCAGCCATGTAAAGGTGATGTTGCCTGTGATTAATTCACCGTCTAGATAGGCCGTCAGGGTGTAGTTCTTGCCTCCCTCGATATCGGCAAACACAGTAGTGTCGCCATTCTCGACGGCGATGCCGTCGATGGCCAAATCGGTCAATTCGTCGCCGAAGGTTACCTTGGCAGAATAGTCGGTACCGAAGATTGATTGCGGAACACTGCACAGCCAGATGTTGTTAAGGCTGTCCAGAACAGCACGATGGCCACCGATGTTGAGCGTCTGTGCCCAAGAGGCTAAGCTCATCAGGGTGAGGGCCATGGCTAAAAGTAAATGTTTTCTCATAAATCTTTTTATTCCAATGATAATTGATGTTAGTCGTTTATTTTAAGCTGCAAAGATAGTAAAAAAGTTGTTATGCAATTCGACGAGGATTATTATTTTCAATAATAATTGGGCAAATATGCCGTTACGGGTGGCTAAATTGCTGATTTTTCGCTAAAATTCTATCATTCAATTGCAATCGCTCTTTTAACAATATTTCAGTAATTTTTTTTGCGTGGTTTTTGCTTTTTTTGTCTTCCAAAACCTAAAAAAGAAGTAACTTTGCTTTCTCTAATCAAACAACTGGAAAATACCCTGCCACAAATGAAGATTTTTACTAACGATGGGCTGCGGCGTATCGGTGACCGCACCCTTGAAAAAGATAATATTACGATGCTCGATCTCATCGAGCGTGCGGCATCGGCTGTCTCCTATGAGCTGATATCGAGATGGAGAGTCTCCAAGCGCTTCGTCATCTTTGCCGGTCCTGGTGACAATGGCGCCGATGCGCTTGCTGTCGCTCGCATGATGTATGAGCAGGGATACCGCCCCGAGGTCTATCTTTTCAACATCAAGTCGGCACAGCTCTCCGACGCGTGCCGCGTCAATCGTGACCGCCTGATCGAGACAGTCGACGATGATTTTGACTTTAACGAGGTGATTACCAATTTCACGCCGCCCGCCCTCGACGAGAACGATGTGGTGGTTGACGGCTTGTTCGGTAACGGCCTGCGCACACCGCTCAAGGGCGGCTATACCGCTCTCGTGCAGTACATCAACTCCAGCGGTGCCTATGTCGTCTCTATTGATGTGCCCTCGGGCATGTTCGGCGAGTGGAACATGGGCAATGACCGCCGCAACATCATCCATGCCAACCTCACGCTTACCTATCAGAGCAAGCGTCTCGCCTTCTATTTCTCCGAGAATGCCGAGTTTGTGGGGGATTGCAAGGTGCTGGACCTGGACCTGGATGCCGAGAGCCTGGCACGCACACCCACCGACTTCTACCTCATTGAGCGTGAGGATGTCCGCGATGTGATGAGACCGCGCAACCCCTTCATCAACAAGTATGACAACGGCATCGTCCTGCTCATCGCCGGCAGTTACGGCATGATGGGCGCGGCCGTGCTGGCGGCCAAGGGGGCATTGCGTGCCGGTGCAGGACTCGTGACCGTCCATGCTCCCCGTTGCGGCTATCAGGTGCTGCAGACTGCCGTCCCCGAGGCACTCTTTGAGCCCGACCGCAACGAGCTCGTGACGACCAGCATCGACCTGCGCCGCACCTATAGCGTCGTCGCGCTGGGTCCCGGCATGAGCGTCAACGAGGAGACGCTCGAGGCTGTGCACCAGTTCATTATGAACTTCAGGCGCCCCTGCCTCATCGACGCCGATGCTCTCAACTGCATCGCACGCCGTCCCATGTTGCTCAAGAGTATCCCGCCACGCTCTATCATCACACCGCATGCCATCGAGTTTGACCGCCTCTTCGGCGAGCACCACACCGACGAGGAACGCCTCAAGAAGGCCCTCGATGTCTCCAAGCGCTACAACATCACCATCGTGCTCAAGGGACACTACACCATGACCGTGCGCCCCGACAGCAAGGTCTATGTCAACAGCAGCGGCAATGCGGGCATGGCGACCCCTGGCAGTGGTGATGTCCTCACGGGTGTCATCTCGGCACTCATCGGGCAGAACTATCAGCCCGACTGGGCCGTTGTCCTCGGCGTCTATCTGCATGGTTTGGCCGGTGACCTCGCTGCGCAGGAGCATGGCACTTACGGCATGGTGGCCAGCGACATCGTCAACAACCTGGGCAAAGCATTCATCGAGGCCATGAAATAACCCTCGATAGGCCACCCACAGAGTAGGATATGCCCCCATCTACCCGAGTTTCTTTGGTAGATGGGGGCCTTTTTTTGCCCTCATCGGCAAGAAAAAGCATTGATGCACCATTTGCAAAACAAACAATACGAGCTGGTAATCAATCGATTATCAGCCCGTATTAGTACCTGAAGTGGGACTTGAACCCACACGGCCGCAATGGCCAAGGGATTTTAAGTCCCTCGTGTCTACCGATTCCACCATTCAGGCGTGCGGTGCGGTTGCGGGTGCAAAGATACTACTTTTTGGAAATATCGCACCTATTTCTTTATTATTTTTTGTCCGTCTTGTCGTTGTCAGAGAGTTGGATGAGGGGGAGGTCATCGGTGCCCTGCTGGTGCTCATGCAGTCGCTTGAAGCGTTCAATGAGTGGCCCAAAGCGGCTGTCGGCCGTGGGGATGAATTCGGCGTTGCCCACTCCGCCCAGGCGGTTGAGCGCCTCGTTGACGGTCATGTCGTCGGGGTCAAATGCGGGTTGGTAGCTTTCCTCGCCGTTCTTCTCGTTGGCAGCGATGGTGCTGAGCAATCCGGCGCGGTTCAGGCGGTTAAGCAAGTCGTCGGCAAGCGTGGCTGGCAGCTCGTAGTCGCGCAGGAGTTCGGTGCGCGTCAATGCGGGCTCGCGATTCTTGAAGCGGTTGGCGGCAACGCTCAGGATGGCAATCGCCAGCGTGTAAGAGTAGCCTGTGGAGATATCCTTGGCCTTCTCGCGATGGGCATAGTTCTCGAAGTTCTGCCAGGCATAGGTGAGTACCACGCCTGCCAGGGTAATCAGCCACGAGAGCTGCAGCCACACGAGCAGCAAGGGCAGGAAGGCAAAGCTGCCGTAGATGGCGTTGTACTTCGACACATACATCTGGCCCGTGACGAATACCCACTGCACTCCCTGGAATATTGTGCCGCACAGGATGCCTGCAAACAGGGCTCCGCTCAACTTCACTTTGGTGTTGGGAACCATGTAGTAGGCGGCGGTGAAGATAATCCAGGAAATCACCGTGGGCATGAAGGCCAGCAGGCGGTGCATCAGCGGTGACACCAGCTCGCCATCAAAGACATGCTGCACCGTGTCGCTCATGAAGATGGTGATACCCGCCGAGCACACCATCAGCACTGGCAGCAGCATGAACAGGGCGGTGTAGTCGGTGAACTTGCGGCGCAGCGAGCGCTTGCTGGTGATGCCCCACACATGGTTGAAAGTGTCTTCCACATTGCCCATGAGCGAGAGCAGCGTCCACAGCAACACGACAAGACCAATCCCGACAAAGGCACCTTGGGATGCCTGGGCCAGGTAGTTGTCTACATAGGTGAATGCTGTCGCCAGAGCCTCCTGCTGGGCAGGGAAGTAACGGAACAGCTCACTCTGCAGCAGGTTCTGGAAACCGAAGCCGCGACCGATGGCAAAGAGCATCGCCAGCGCCGGCACAATGGCCAGCACGGTGTTGTAGGTCAATGCGCCGGCACGCATCTGCAGGTCCCGGTCCAGAAAGGACTGGACGCTCAGGTTTATGATTTTCACCATCCTGACCGTCCACAGCGAGCGTGTGTCGTCCCACACGCCGCTGATGCAGTAACGGATGTTCTGCATGATGCGTTGCCACAGGCTTGCTTTTTCCTCGCTCATGACTGGTTCTTAGGCCGTGACAAAAAAAGGGGGTAGTTCATTTTTTTGTCACACACCACAGTGCAGTGGTTAGCGGTTGTCGAGTTGCTCCTTGATCAGCTCAAAGATGCCGTCGATAGTGCCCAGGCCGTTGATCGAACGGTACTTGCCCTGCTCCTCATAGTAGGCCTTGAGCGGAGAGGTCTGGTTGTGGTAAACCTCCAGGCGCTTGCGTGCCGTTTCCTCGTTGTCGTCGGCTCGTCCGCTCATCTTGCCGCGCAGCAGGATGCGCTTGATGAGTTCCTCCTCGGGGACCTCGAGGCCAACGACGGCGTCGACCTGCATGCCGCGGTCGGCGAGCAGGCGCTCCAGCGCCTCGGCCTGCGGTATAGTGCGGGGGAAGCCGTCAAAGATGACGCCCTCGCGGGCATTCTCCTTGTTCTCGTCAAGCACTTGTGCCAGGATGTCGATGATGAGTTCATCGGGCACGAGTTGGCCCTGGTCGATGTAGCCCTTGGCCGTCTTGCCCAGGTCGGTGCCGCGGCGGATGTTGTCGCGCAGCACATCGCCCGTGGAGATGTGGAACAACTTATAGTGCTCTATAATCTTATCGCTCTGGGTGCCTTTGCCCGAACCGGGAGCACCAAAAATGACAATGTTCAACATAGTTATCTTGTGAATTATTAAGTTAAGTATTCTCTATTCTCTAGTCAAAAGGCCCTTTAACCTCTAACCTTTAACCTCTAACCCTTAACCTCTTTCAGCACATAGATGTCAGCCAGGTTGCGTGCCAGGCCGTCAAGGTCAAGGCCATAGCCCAGAATGAACTTGTTGGGGATTTCAAAGCCGACATATTCAGGTGCCTTGCCCACCGACAACGCTTCGGGTTTGAACAGCAGCGACACCATCTTAACCGACTTGGGGTTGTGCTTGGCCAGCTCCTTGCGTAGCTGGGCGGCAGTGACGCCGCTGTCGATGATATCCTCCACGATGAGCACATCGCGACCCTCGATGCCTTCCGACAGGCCCATGATTTCCCTCACCTCGCCCGTCGAGGACATGCCCTCGTAGGACTTGAAGCGGATAAATGTGATCTCGGCGTCATGCAGATTGCAGGCGCGGAACAAGTCGGCCGCAAAGATAAAGGAGCCGTTAAGCACACACAGGAACAAGGGCTTTTCATTGGCATAGTCACGATTGATTTCCTCGGCGAGGCGGTGCACCTGCTTGGCAATCTCTTCTCGTCTGATATAGGGCTCAAACGACAGACCCTGGTAAGTTACTTCTTCCATGAGCATATAGTATTAAGCTGCAAAGTTACGACAAAGTTTTCAGTTATCGGTTTTAAGTTTTCAGTTTTTGTCGGTTTTATTTTGGGAAATGATATTGCAGTTGGTCTGACTCCTTGTTCATTAATGCAGATTTTAACGGATTTAACTAATGGTTAAAACAATTCCTGAAATCAGTCTGGTCAACATTAGCCGGCAGGGTTATCTGCTGAATTATTCCCTATGGCACTAGATGACCATGATAATGCTATAATAAGCAATCGAGGGCGTGCCGCTTCAACGGCGCGCCCTCGATTCTATGGGGGGGAAATCAGTTTCTACTGATATTATTGCTTTTGGGCGGGTTCAGCAGGTGCGGGGGCCTCTTGGGGTGCGGGTGCAGGTGCGGGAGCACCGCCCATCAGCGAGTCACGCTTGGCATTGATGACCGAGTCGACTACGGCTTTGCCGGACTCGCTGTAGTAATACTTGAGCGAATCGAGTAAGCTGGCACCGTTCTCGTCCTTCTTGTATTCTCCGTAGAACTGGAAGAATGTGTTCTCTATAGAGTCCACTTTCAGAGCCAGAGTGTTCAGGGCAGTCGTGTCACTGACTTGAGCATTCTTGATGAGTTCCACAATGCTCTTTGACAAGTCGGCTGCATCTTTCTTTGCATCAATTTTGGCCTCTTCGCTAGAACATGACATCATGACTACCGACACCAGCGCAATGACGAATAATATATATTTCTTCATATCTCTGTATTTTAATGATTGATGATTACTTGGCTACTTTCTCAAGACGCTTCATGATGGCAAAGATAAATCCTGCTGCAACGAGGCAGATGACCATCAGGATGCCCCACAGAGTCGGGGTGGAAATCTTGTCCCACAGGGCAGTGGGAATCGATACCAGGTAGTTACCGATGGCGGTTGCACCAAACCAGCAGCCCATCATCAAACCCTTGTACTTGGGAGGAGCCACCTTGCTGACGAACGAGATGCCCATCGGCGAGAGCAACAACTCGGCAAAGGTCAGTACCAGATAGGTAGAAATCAGCCAGTTGGGCGATACAAGCAAGTCGCTGGCACCCTCTTTGGGAGGCAGGCCGAAGCCCAACGAGGCGATAATCATCACTATGTAGGCGATGCCGGCAACAATCATTCCGTAACCGATCTTGCGAGGTGCGCTGGGTTCTTTATCCTTCTTGGCAAGCCAGCCGAATAGAGCTACCGAGAACGGGGTCAAGGCCACGACATAGAAGGGGTTGAACTGCTGATAAATCTGCGGCTGAATGCCCTTGACAGGATTAGGAGTGTAGAACAGGAACAGGGCAACTCCCACAATGGTTGCGAGCAGTACCAATCCTGAGATGGTTTTGGTCTTCTTGCTTTCGCTCTGGAAGAACGAGAAGGCGGCATACACACCGATGGCCATAGTGGCAAGTGCCCATACATTGAAGCCGATGCGCGTGAAGCCCCAAGCCTCTTGCGAGGTGTAGATCTCTGCAAACTTGGTTAGGGTTGCACCGTTCTGGTGGAATACCATCCAGAAGAAGATGACCACGGCAAACACGAGCAGCAGAGCGATGATACGGGACTTGGTCTCCTCCTTGCTCAGCTCGGGAACATTGGCATTGTTCTCGCTGCTCTTGTCCTTGATGTTATTGCCTACATGCTTGTAGGTAGCTGCACCAATCTTATAGATGAGGTAGGACAGAACCATCGAGGCGCAAGCTACTGCAAAAGCATAAGCATAACCCTTGGTAATGGCGTTTACATAGGTCTGGCAATAAGTCTTCAGGGACTCAAAGTCGGTCAGACCCGTTTGGCTCATCAGAGCGACAAAGCTCTTGGCCTCCATGTGCTGCGGGTCGGCAAGGAACTTGTTGCACAGTCCGGGCAGACCAGACTGATACTCCATGCCCACGCTGTGAAGCGACATGTTGCACAGGGCCTCAGATACCGAGGGAGCAAACATGGCGCCAATGTTGATGGCCATGTAGAACAGAGAGAAAGCGACATCACGCTTGTGGGCATACTTCGGGTCGTTGTACAGGTCACCTACCATCACCTGGAGGTTGCCCTTAAACAGTCCGGTACCGCAAGCAATCAGGAACAATGCCGAATACAGCATTGCCAGCGAACCACTGGTAAGACCGGAGATGGCCATAACCAGATAGCCCAGGAACATGACGATGATTCCCAGGGTTACTGTTTTCTTGAAGTTCCATTTGTCGGCGACAATACCGCCCAGCATGGGCATGAAATACACCAGTGCCAGGAATGATGAGTAAATGAAACCGGCTGTTGATGTGCTGAAGCCGAATTGCGCTTGCAAGAACAAGAGCAAGATGGCAATCATCGTGTAATAGCCGAAGCGCTCGCCCGTGTTGGCCAGTGCCAAGACATACAAGCCTTTTGGTTGATCTTTAAACATAACTTTTAATCGTTTAGGTTAATATATTAATAATGTTTTGTTGTCGTTGGTTCAGCAGCCGGAATGCTCGCGGGCCTGATAGGCGATGGCATAGGCGCGGATTTGCTTGACCATGGCCAGCAGGCCGTTGCTGCGTGTGGGCGACAGGTGCTCGCGCAGCCCGATGCGCTCGATGAAGTACAGGTCGGCGTCGAGCACCTCCTGGGGTGTGGCGCCGTCGAGCACGCGCACGAGCATCGAGATGATGCCCTTGACGATGATGGCGTCACTGTCGGCCTGCAGGCGCATGTGGCCGTCGATGCAGTCGGCCTGCAGCCATACGCGGCTCTGGCAGCCGTCAATCAGGTTGTCGGCGGTCTTGTATTGCTCGTCGAGGGCGGGCATGGCGTTGCCCATGTCGATGATGACACTGTAGCGGTCCATCCAGTCGTCCAGACCCTCAAATTCCTCAATGATTTCGTCTTGTCGTTCGTTGACTGTTGACATGTCCAAAAAAAGGTGATGTTATGGTTTAACCTACAAAATTAACGCTTTTTTTTAAATAAGGTATCACAAATAGCCTAAAAATGCATTTTGCATCCTCGATTAGGTGCAAAAACAAGTCCCGCCGGCATGAGCGGCGGGACTTGAAGATATTGGATTCAATAATGAAATCAATAGAAGTCTATCAGTCGTTTGGTCACCTTGGTGGCCTTGCGCAGGATGTTGTTGATGGTCGACGGGTTGGCGTAGATGCCTGCGCCACGGGTCTGGGCATAACGGTTGTTGAGCTCCTCAACCGAGGACTTGCGCTCTGCCTTCTCCTGCTTTACAACCTGGTAAACAAATACGGCGTTCTCACCCTTCCAGGGACCCTGGAGTGTGCCTTGCTTGGCAGCAGCCATGCGGCCAATCAGACCAGGCTCGTTGCCCAGCTTGGCGTCGCCATTGCCGGCAAACACGATGCGGACGGTGTCGACCTGTGCACCCATCAGGGCGGCATAGCCGTTCAGGTCATTGGCCTTGCCCTTGTACTGAGCCATCAGGGCATCGCCCTTCTTGCTGTTGCGCACGCGCTGGGTGAGCATCTCCTTGCCTTGTGCGAAGTTGTAGGGCAGATAACCCTCGCCGTTCTTGTCAACGCCATAGATGTCGTCGATGGCGACAGCAATCATCATGTCGTTGTTGTCGTTGTAGATGGGCGACACTGCACCCTTCTCGTTTTCAAACGCCCATTTGATGGCCTTGCGGCTATCCTTGATGCCCTGACCAAACTGGCCCATGGGCAACTGGGGTGAGTTGGCGCTAATCAGTGTTTCCATCACATTGTAGCCTTCCTTGGCAGCATTGGCCTCAAAGTCCTTGGCGGTCTTGTACTTGCTAAGGAAGTTCTGGAACTTCTCGTTGATGGCGTCGATGGTCTTGTTGCTTGCATAGGCGTCATAGGATACGGTAGCTACCGTGTAGAACAACTTGGCGGGCTTCCTCTCGTTGACCTTCATGAGCTGGGCGCCCTCTTCGCTGCTGTTCATCACAAAGTATTTGCCAATTTCGGCATTGGCAATCTTGTTCTTCATGGTGTCGGCAATGAGGTAGATGCGCTCCCATTTGCTCAGCTGGCCGTCAACCTTCTGCGGATAAGACTTCTTGAGGTCGTCAAGCGTCTTGCCGGCGTTCAGCTGGTCCATGACTTCCTTCTGCATCTTGGCGTCACCTTGTACGACTACAAAGCCCAGGTCTACCGAGTCAAGGCTCGTCTCCTTGTTGATGAGCTTGTACATAGCGTGGTGGTTGTTCATGACGCTGTCGCGGTGGGTAGTGCCGACGGGGGCATTGGTAAACAAGTCGCGAACCGAGGCGGGCATTTCCTTAGCCAGGGTCTTAGCGGTGTCAATCTGTACGGTACCCAACAGGCGAACCGAGTCGACACCCACACCCTTCTGCAGGGCGATGTAGGCGGCATCGGCAATCTTGTTGGCAGCGGCAATGTCCTCTGAGTTCGGGTTGATGGGCACGGCGATGAAGTGGATGGCGCGAATCTCCTCGTCGATCTTGAACATCGGTTTGAGCTTCTCCCACTCTGCCTTGAGTTCGGCATCCGATACCTTGAACTGCTCGTCGGGCAGCGAAGCGTAGTCTTTCTTGACGAAATTGATTACATTGGTGATTGCTTCATCCTCGTCCATCATTTTGCGGTCCAGATCGTTGGCCTGCATACAACCGGCCATGAGCGACTGCAACTTGGCAAACTTATATTGCTTGACAATGTCATCCTGGAGCTTTTCCCACTGAGCGCGCAGCGGTGCCACCTGACCGTCGGTGTAGCCAAACTTGCTGGGGTTCGTGATGATGTCATAGAACTCCGAGGGGGACTGGGCATTTACCTGCTGAACAAACTGCATCACACCGGGGGCGGGGGTGTCACCCAGCATGAGCTGGCTGATTTCCCAGTCGCTGACATCGATGCCCAGCTTGTCATACTCCTGTTCCAGGAGCTTCTCGCTGATCATCTCGTCGAGCACCTGCTGCTGACGCACGGCAGGGTCAACCTGTTGTTGCTGTTCATTCTGCTGGTCCGCGGCAGTAGCTTCTTCATAGCGCTGCTGGAACTGCATGATGTCAATTTTCTCATTGCCGACTTGGGCGGCTGTGGTTTTTCCACCGGAGCGTCCGATGGCTTCGACACCGGCCTCAACAATGAATGCGAGCAAGGCGGCACCGATCACGATGGCGAGAATCTTTTTTCTCGACCTGATTTTCTCTAATGTTGCCATTTACAATTACTTATATTAGTTTATTTCTCTCGATTTTAGGGCATTTCGCCAAATAAACACGCAAAGGTAGTTATTTTTTGTATACTGACAAAAAACTTGTCCTTTTTTCTCATTTTTTCTTCTTTTTCACCAATTTCCCGACTTTTTGGAGGGGTCCCTCCCCCCTGTAAATGTGTTTTAATGAGCGCTGGACTTGTCGCTTTTAAAGGTTATGCTTATATTTGCGGCAATCAATAACACAATTGTATCACCTTAAACACTAAAAAAAACTGCGATTATGAAAAGAACCATGCTGATGCTGGTTGTGGCGTTGTTCGCCATCCAGCCTGCGCAGCCGCTGCATGCTGCTGTGCCCATGCTTGAGGAGCCCTCTGTGGGCATGCCTCGTGAAGATGTGTTCGTCGAATTGTCCGATGAAGAACAGCTCGAGGAACTTGTTGTTTCGGCTCAGGATGAGATTGAACTTGAAGGCCAAGAAGACATCGTGAATTTCCGCATGGATAAGGCGGACCGGGCTGTCGTGGTAGAGGTCAAGGACCCGGTGTCGTTGGGACAGATGCGCCAAGATTTGGACGAGGACCCCGAGATGCTGCAATTGTTTAAAGAGGCCTACATCATCGGTTTTTTGGGGTTCGGCTCCCGGGAAACCCAGATGCTTGTGGAGCAGATGGTTCAGGCGGGCTACGACTTTCTTGTCATCATTAAAGGTGAGCCCGAGCAACTCCCGGTCAAGTTCCGTTACAGCCCCGATGAATTGACAATCGCCCTTCAGGAATGAGCCGAGCCTTGCCCTTTGCTGGGGCAGCCTCCAGGCGAGACCATACATGTCGGCTTCTTATTCCCTGGCATGAATGATTTTGCCAGACTGTTTTTTATGCCTTGATAATGGGCATAGGCTTTGGATTTTTCAATAATTATACCTACATTTGCACCCGTTAGTAGTGAAATTGTATAACCCATAACAAGAATTGTAATGATGAAAAGACTACTGATGACGATTGCGGCAATTGCCTGCCTGATGTTGACAAGCCATGCCGCGCCGGTCCCCGTGTGTGCTCCCGACGATTTTGACGAAGCCCTTGAGTTGATGGGAGCCAAGACTCCTGAGCAGAAACTCGACTTGACAATCACCATCCTCAACAATGCCTATGAGAACTTGGGTGATTATATAAAGGTCCTCAAGGATGATTATAATAATAAGGTTGTGATGCTGATCGACGGCAGTAAACTGGGCGTCGATGTTAGCGACATGACATTCAATGCGACCGATTTGATGAAAGGTGTATTCATGTCAACATTGTTCGATGACGACGAGGACGGAGCAATCAGCTCTTTGTTCAATGTCATCATCAACACGGGGCGTAGCCTTGAGGTGAAAATTTACAATGACAAAGACTTCGACAATGCTGCTCGCCTCATATTCACTCCCAACGAGATGCGCCGCGCCATCGAGAAGTACGGCGTTGGCTCGGCCTCACTTGATGAAGACTATGGATACGCCACGGACGAGGCCCAGGATCCCGAAACGGAACTCAAGGAACTCATTGACCTCATGGAAGAATACATGTCGTCCACTAGCGGCATGGATGCCCATGTGTGGATTGACCCGCACGCCAAGCGGGTGGTGATGTCCATGACTTCCGACGACTTCGCCGATGTGAAGGAGTATCGTGGGATGGTGTCTATGTTCAAGCCCCTGTTTTTGAAGACATTGGTGGAGGATTCTGCTAATAACGAATTCCTGAAATTGGTAACCCAGACTGGACGCGGACTGAAGGTCATGTTGTGCGCTCCTGGTGATGAGGACAACCCGATGGTGCTTGACTACACAGCCGACGAACTGATGGAGGCACTCAGCGACGAATAACGCAGCCCTGCAATGATTATTTAGCCAAATAAACCGATGAAAAGAACCATAATGACGATTATGGTGGCCCTGGTCGCCATTCTGCCAGTGCAGATGTTGCATGCAGCGACAGATGGCAACCCCGAATTGCGCTTGGTGCAAGTGATGGACTCGTTAAATGCTACAATGAACGAGGATAACATGTCCAATCCTATGGCACGGTTTATTTCCTCATCTGGCATGGTTACCCTTGAATTGTTGGGTTACGATTTCCCCACCGACCCCGAGGAAATCGCTCAATACCAATGCGAAGCGGCAACCGAAAAATGGGATTTCATCTACGGCATGATGTATGATAGCGACCAATTTGCCGAG
>Ga0310695_10000174_pt1 | contig 171043 bp, 154 predicted proteins | sample RumenRJG_04DNA_FD_203882 | JGI IMG/M metagenome (GOLD analysis project Ga0310695, IMG submission 203882) | Bovine rumen microbial communities from Lethbridge, Alberta, Canada - RJG_04 (v2) (version 2) | ecosystem: Host-associated > Mammals > Digestive system > Stomach > Rumen | place: Canada...
CAAATGATTTTCGAGGTAAATCTACTTTGTGCCTTAAGGCGAGTTCCTGTAACTCTAACAAATCTGAATCTTCGTTTTTCTCCATTTTAAAACGTTGTTTTTATTCAACGTTTTTCAGGGTAAGACATTTGGCACTCTCGGAGGGCAACACGGCGTTTCTCGCATAGCGAGAGGCCGTTTCTCGGGTGGAGAAAGGCCGTTTCTCTCTTGGCAACACAATGTAACGCTTTCTGGCAGGCTATATTAACGCAATAAGGCTGGCGCTATTGCCAGCCTTATTGTCGCTATATCAACTCACTATGGGAGGGGCTAATTACCACGCATTGTCCCAGATGGACGTACCACCACCGACTTGGGCACCATAACATAGTCGTCTATGCACTCGTCCCCCATGTCCTCGGGGAAACCGCACGGCACACCCGAAAGACTTACAGGCACCGGCGTATCGCACAACTCCACATCCAGGCCCATTGCCCGCATATCAGCAATCAATTCCCGTATCTCTTCCTTTGTCATTATCTTATTATTTGTTTTGCGGTTTCGTTTGTTTTATGTAAATTTACAACGTCCATTATGTAGAAATAGTTACGTATGGCTTCAATGTCCACAGCCGGATAAGTCCTACTACCTATAATTGCGAGTTTCATGAATATATTGTTTTTCTGTTTATTTTTTGTCAATTCGGATTTTTAGTTTATTTTTGCAAGCAGAATGACTTAATCATATAGAAATGGCAACAGTAGCAACTAATAAACTCTGGGCATATATTGAGAGCCTTTCGCTTTCGAGAAACGATCGTAACTGGTTGGCTGGCAAACTGCTTGAGCAAACTTATAATGCCGACCCCTACGAGATTAGTCCATCTGGCGACACCTTCTTTGCAGACAGCCGCAACGTAAAGGCTGTGGAGGACGACATCAGCAAGGCCCATGCTCCCAATGCCAAGTTTACACGATTGGAGAGCAAGGAGGACATCATGTCGATGATTAACGATCTGTAGTATATGACATACGTTGTACTTCTTTCTGAACAGTCGAAGAAAGAACTTGCTGTTATCAAGAAAAGTGGCGACAAGGCTACTATCAAGAAAATTGCCAACATGTTGGTGGAACTGCAAGAACATCCGCGGACAGGTACAGGCGTATCGCACAGCTCCACATCCAGGCCCATTGCCCGCATATCAGCAATCAATTCCCGTATCTCTTCCTTGGTCATATTCTTTTCTTACTTTTTCAACTCTTCATCAAAAACAAGAAGGCTGATGCAATAACACCAACCCTCTTGAAACTAATCTAAAATATATTCACTATATACTCTATTTCTGTAGAGCCCTACCAAGCATTGTCCCAGATGTTGCCGCGGTAGTTGTTATCACGGGCACCAAGTTCGAAGTCGCCTTCAGACGTTTCTCCATCATTGAAGCCAATCGTACCTTCATCGTCACCGTCCTTAATAGAACCAGCCAATACTTTTACTGCGTTTACTGCGTAAATATCTGTCTCTGGTGCAATATATGTCTTTTTCATTGTCATTTCCTCCTAATAATTACTTGATTGTCTGACCAGCAACATTGTACTTAACACCATTCCTGACGATAACGACTCTGCCGTTCTGGTAGTATTTGCCATCACTAAGTTTATTATTCTCATCTCTAAGCTCGCTCAAACCTGTTGGATCGTCAACTCCCCAGTTGATTGACATACGAGCGCCTCCACCGGAAAGATTCAAATAAGCCTTATGACCAGGAAGCTGATAATAATTACCAGTACCTGATAACTGTGTAAAGACATATTTGCCACTGACTTTACCAAAGAAATAGTTACCTATTCTGGACACATAAGAAGCTGCTACGTTGGCAACAAGCAGGTTGGTATATTTCAAAGGTGTACTGTTCCCTGCAATTTGAATTGTAGGATTTTCTATCTTGGTATAAATAATAAGACCGGTATTTTCAGGAACACTTCCTGTTACTCTTCTCATATTTATTACGCCTGCACCATTATCCTGGCTCGTTGCATAATAAGCGTAGTAATCAGCTTTATCTTCACCATTATCCTTTGGGATTTCTATAGGTACAGGAGCAGAGAATGATGTATAGCCGCCTTCACTAAGTGTTAGTGGAAGCTCATCAACTGGCTCGATTGCCCAACCTTCCCAGTCATCCTCTTTACCAAGATTTTTAATACCATCATTCCACATTGCAATAACCCATTTATTATCCGTATTATACAATCTGTACTCACCTATCAGTTTGCCCGTATTATTTATCTTTATGCCTTCTGACAACGTAAAGTTAGACTTAGTGCCTATTGCATTGTATGATATACCGGTTGAATACCTACCAGAAGAATAATTGAGTAGATGATAGCCGTTTTCATCATTTTCAAGGTAGAAGATAGTATTTGCACCAGGAGCTTGCGCTTTGGCTGTAGAAGCAGCATAAATGCCATCTGCATTACCACCTATATACCAGTTATATGTTGCATCGGATGAGGATCTTGCCGCAGCCTTGAAACGGTAGAATCCTTCTGCAGGCATATTCAAAGAAATGGAATTATAAAGAACGTTTAAGTTTGCAAATGAGCTTTGTTTATATATCTCTTCTTCTATTCCCGAATATTTAGTCTCGCTATTTACGACAAAATGATAATTGCCTAATCCTTCTGCAAATGTGCGATGAGAACATTCACAATTAATTTCATCCTTCATTATTACAAATTGTTGAGCATCACCGTCTGTAGGATCAGTAAGTTCTTTCGGATCTACTTCTAAAACATACCACCTTGAATTATCTGTATTTACATTCCACACTACAACATGGTCACTTCCCCAGCCACCGTTCCAGTTAGCATGCAAGAACTGTAGATTACCCGTTTGAGTGGTCTGCCCTATAGCCACACTTAAATTAGCCTGACGTGTGAATTGGAAAGTTCCATTATGGTCAAACGTTGCTGTGCAAGATCCGTTACTCCACGTAATTTCTGGATAGCCCTTACCATTTTTTGCATTTATAATATTATATACATCATCTGTTCCTGTTGGCAGCAAATAGAACATCTCTGAAAGATCACCAGACGTACTTGCCTGTTTAACATCTAATGTCTCTCCATTTTTATACATATATGGACAGACATTACCCACATTATAGAAACGATAGAGCTTGCCCGGTGTTGGCAATGGGCGTAGTTCCAGGTTTACATAAACATCACATGCATTGGTGATTGTTATATTCTTTGTTTCCTCATACGCAGAACCAAAAGCAGGAAAAGTAATATCTGTTTCCGACTCGCCAACAACAAACGTGGCACTCTTAAACGGTTTTGCCTCTGCAGCTGTAATTGTCAACAATATTGGAGACTCTTCATTCTGCACGGCAGTTTGTACCGATCTTGTTAGCTCTGTGTATTCACTTGCCCCATCTGCTTTATAACGATATATGACATTGACATTAACCGTTGCTGCCTCAGTATAAGTTACAGAAATTGTGTTATCACTTATACTAACCGCACCTGCCTTGTAATCTGTGATACTTTTTGCTAATGGCGTTATTTCTGAATCTTTAATACAACAGTACTTGCTGCCGTTGCCGAACTCATCTCCATTGATAATGATACAACCGTTTCCGCCACCACCAGTGATTTTTATCTCATATTCCTCTGCTTCATAGAAGCCAAGTATTGAGCCAGCATCTGTTACAGAACCACTCCCTGTCCAGTTTGTGAGAATATTGCTTAAATCATGAAGAGTGTTTGATGTGCTGCCTTTCAATTTGAAATAGACGTGAGGTTTACCTCCAGTTACTGAATATGTATCTTCAGTATCCATCTTCTCCATTTCGAAATATGTAGGATTTTCGCTCCATGTTATTGAATTTTGGGTGCTGCTACAAGTTAAATTATAATTAACTCCTCTTGCAACATTATATATTTGATAGCCAGATAATGGATTACCTACAAATTTCCACAAATAATTATCTGTACAACCTATAGCCTCAGTCTTCTCAATACCATTAGCTGTGCGGTTGGAATCATAGAACGCGTAACCAATTTTTGAAGTTGCATCATTTTTGCGCTGTTTCAAAAAATATGATTTTGATTCATCATACGTAGATGAAACAGAAATTGGATAATCATTAACTAACGTGCAAGGAATATCTATAACAGTATAGTCATCATCCGCAGAGAAAGAACCCGTCGGCGCATCAAATGTAACTCCATATGATGGAGCAGCTGAAACAGCTGTGGATTTGCTATCCCCTGGACAGGCTTTTACTGATACAGGCTTGCTACTCGAGTTATAAGTGAAATTGTAAGTTACATGAATCGTTGCATCAACTAAAGACCAAGCACAACCGACAGGATCTGTGGTTGTGTTCGACACTGAACTTAAAGCTGTACTAGTCTCATTTCTAAGATATTTGTTTCCACTAAGAATTTTGTAATAATTATTATTATAGTTACCTGCATTATCAATAACTACATTGTCGCCTGTTGTATTCAATGCCGTTCCTGCTAAATATTTGCCTGTCTGAATGTTCTTAAGTTTGTCGCCAATCTTTGTCCACACACAATCATTCCCCGTTGCATCATTCTCGTTGACAAGAGCAAGTGCAGTCTCTGATGAAGCCTTCAAGAAACGTCCAGTCTTAGCATTTCGGATGCGGAAGAAATCCCCATCCCCAGAGGAAGGATTGCGACGATTTAATGTTCCACTAAGTGTGTTAACGTTGCTAACCGATGTACAAGCATCAATCGAAACAGGATACCCCGATGACTTAGACTCATTATCCTCGGTGTATGTATATAATCCTTTTGCAACGACATCATTCTTAGCGAATTCTTTAGCATAGAAAAGGTCTTCTGCATCCTTATAATCATTATATGCGTTGGTAAGCGCTGTAAGATTTGCTTCTGTAGGATTATCCCTCATTGTTGTCAATGCTGATGACAAAGCTGAAGAAGCACTAGTCAATACCGTACCAGATGTCTCGAATTTACCATTAATCTGAAATTCAGACAAATGGAAATAACCGCGATTAGAACCGCCATTACCTGTTTTATCTGTCATTTCACAATAGAACCTAATATTTGTAAATCCCTTGGTTGCAAAAACAGGAGAAACAACATTCGTTTCGTTTGTCGCATTCAATGGAGTATAGAATTCTGCCAACTTAGTACCTTGACTTTTCTCACAACCGGCTTCCTTGTTTTCATCAAAACCATAAACTGACCATCTTGTAATGTGATCGCCATTAACATTACGACGTGAGAAGGTGATTGTTGCATAATCTACGTCAGGAATATTTACGCCAAGATAGTTCGTTCCGTTTGTTGTACTATATGGAGTTTTGTTAGATTGCCAGTTAGAATGCCAGAAATTATTATCCGCCGACAAACCATCAATCAAATAGGCTAAGCTTCCTTCTGAAGGACACGTCCAAAATCCATCAAATTGTACTGTATTAACAATTAAATCAGACTGATTGGTTATTAGATATGCTTTTGCTATGGTTTCAGCTCTATTCCTCAATTCACCTTCGTTTAAAGTAACCTCGCTAATATCATAAACAGTAGTATAATCATCAGCTAAATGCTCACTTGCATAACACCCTGTTTGTTGATTGTTTGAGTTTCCAAATCCGTAGAAATTCTTAGTTCCATAACACCATGTACCAATATTCCTTAAATTATCAGTCTCATCAGTCTCATCAAATGTGCCATACAACTGTGTGTAATCAGTAAGAGTGGCTGTCGTACAATTTGCCATTTTGAACTTGCCTCCGGTCGTAGTCAAACCACCTGTTTTTGGTGACAGGAATTTATTTGGACAACTTAAACTCATAAACTTAATAGGATAGCTTTTATTGCCAGTAGACAATGCAATCCAATAACTGCTGCCATCGGAGGAAATGTTTGAGGTAAAAGTCAAATTTCCACCAGATTCACCCAAATACAGGTCGTAACTTGTAGTACTAAATAGAGCCTTGATAGTATACACTTTCCCAGGTATAACATTTGCTGGTCCAGCCCACATTCCACTAATGCCTATAACCAGCATCGTGAGTAAAGTAAATAGTTTTTTCATAGTTTATGTGTTTTTGTTATTTCTTTCTTGCTACAAATTAGGCACAACGACATAGGGGGCAGTTTTTACTGTCCCTGATGGTGTGTTTAATAAGATGTTGGTAATTAGGCTGTTATAACCTCGGTTGGGGGGGGTACTTATGGATTGTGAAATTCCTTGAGCTGTTAACCGTGCATTACAAGCGGAAAGGCGTGTAATGCAATCATGATGGAAAACTCCGTCAAGGAATGTCATTTACACCTTGCTGACTATACAGCCTTTTTCACATATTTTGTGTCGCAAAGGTATAATTTTTTTTTATAACGCAATGTATAAAACCGTAGTTTTTTTATTCAGCGAAGCCTCCGAGGGCGAGGTATAGGTCGTTATGGGCGACGTTCCTTGAGCCGTTATGGATTATAGGATTTTTAGTGTATGAAGAGCAGTTCGCGGTACTTGGGCAACGGCCATAGCTCGTCGTCGACAATCAGTTCCAGCTTGTCTACGTGGTATCTGATTTCCTGAAGCAGGGGGGCTACGGTATCGTAGTATGCAATGGCTTTCTCGCGGGGGGTGTCCAGTGTGTTGGCTGCCTTGCGGGCCTGACGCATATCCTCGGTCTTCTGGGTTATGATGGTGCAATGGCGGCTGATGGTACGTATCAGCTGCAGGTTGTCGGCATTGAGTTCCTTTGCCTCCTGGGGCGGGAAGATGCCGTTCATCTTGTATACGTTGCTGATGAGGGTCTTCTGGTACCTGTATGCTGTGGGCAGTATGTGGTTGAGGCAGAGGTCGGCAAAGACGCGTGCCTCGATCTGGATCTTCTTGTAGTAGGTCTCCAGCTTGATCTCGGTGCGGGCATGCAGCTCTGCCTGATTCATCACGTTCATACGGGCAAACATCTCGATGGTATCGGGATGCAGGTAGCGGTCCAGGATGTAGGGCACGGATGTCTGTGTGTCGAGGCCGCGTCTTGCTGCTTCCTGTCTCCATTCCTCGCTGTATCCGTTGCCGTCGAAGTGTATTGGCTTGCAGGTCTTGATGTCCTGACGCAGTACGGTGAGGATGGCCTTGGTGGTCTCCATACCGGATGCTATGTTGGCGTCCACGCGCTCCTTGAAATCGGTCAGGGCCTGTGCAACGGCGGTATTGAGGACTATCAGTGCTGCGGCGCAGTTCTGCTGCGAGCCTACGGCGCGGAACTCGAATCGGTTGCCGGTGAATGCAAAGGGGCTGGTGCGGTTACGGTCGGTATTGTCGAGCATCAGCTGCGGTATCTGGGGGATGTCCAGGCTGAGGGCCTGCTTGGGGCTCAGGTGGATGTCCTGATGTCCCTCGCTTGCCTCCAACTGGGCAAGGACCTGATCCAACTGGCTTCCCAGGAAGGTGCTGACGATGAGCGGGGGTGCCTCGTTGGCTCCCAGGCGGTGTGCATTGGATGCGCTTATGATGCTGGCCTTGAGCAGGGCATTGTGCTTGTAAACGGCCATCAGCGTCTCGACGATGAAGGTTATGAAGCGCAGGTTGTCCAGTGGTGTCTTGCCGGGTTGATGCAGGGCAATGCCTGTATTGGTCATCAGGGACCAGTTGTTATGCTTTCCCGATCCGTTGATGCCGGCAAAGGGCTTCTCGTGCAGCAGGCAACGGAAGGCGTGCTTGCGGGCAACGCTCTTCATGAGTCCCATGAACAGCATATTGTGGTCAACGGCGATGTTGGCTTCCTCGAAGATGGGGGCAAACTCGAACTGGTTAGGTGCGACCTCGTTATGGCGGGTCTTGCAGGGTATGCCCAGTTCCAGGGCCTGTATCTCCAGGTCCTTCATGAAGGCTGCGACGCGTGACGGGATGGAACCGAGGTAATGGTCGTCCATCTGCTGGTTCTTGGCGCTGTCGTGTCCCATGAGGGTGCGTCCGGTCATGACGAGGTCGGGGCGTGCTGCATACAGTCCTTCGTCAACGAGGAAATATTCCTGCTCCCATCCCAGGTTGGTAATGACCTTCCTGACATCGGGGTAGAAATATCTGCAGACGTCGGTTGCTGCGCGGTCAACGGCCTGAAGGGATTTCTTCAACGGGGCCTTGTAGTCGAGTGCCTCGCCGGTGTACGAGATGAAGATTGTCGGGATATGCAGGGTGTCGCCTATGACGAAGACGGGGCTGGCAGGGTCCCATGCGCTGTAGCCGCGTGCCTCGAAGGTGGAGCGGATGCCGCCATTGGGGAAACTGGATGCGTCGGGTTCCTGCTGTACAAGCTGCTTGCCGGTAAACTCCTCGATCATACCGCCCTGACCGTCATGCTCCACAAAGCCGTCGTGCTTCTCGGCAGTACCTTCGGTAAGTGGCTGGAACCAGTGTGTACAGTGTGTGACGCCCAGCTCCATTGCCCATTTCTTCATTCCCTCGGCAACGGCATCTGCGGTATCCATGTCCAGCTTGGTGCCGTTGTCCATAACATCGCACATCTTGTTATAGACATCGGTAGGAAGGTATTGGGACATTTTCCTGCGGTTGAACACATATTTGGCAAAAAACTCGCTGGGACGATCCTCGCGATTAGGTACTTGAACGGCCTTTCTTCTGAAGGCCTCGCCAACTACCTGAAACCTGATTGTTGCAGACATAAACCTGAAATTACGCTGATTTTCAGGCAAAGATATATTCTATTGGGCAATTCTCCAAGAAAATCCGTACAATTTGTCACAAAAAAACCTATCTTTGTGCGCAGTAAATTTAAATATCATTATGCAACCATTGTTTATCTATAACACTCTGACACGTCAGAAAGAACTGTTCAAGCCTATAACTCCGGGTCGTGTAGGCATGTATGTATGCGGTCCGACCGTGTACGGCGACGCTCATCTGGGGCATGCCCGACCTGCAATAACCTTCGACCTGCTGTTCCGCTATCTGCAGCATATCGGCTACAAGGTACGCTATGTGCGCAACATTACGGACGTGGGCCATCTGGAACACGATGCCGACGATGGCGAGGACAAGATTGCAAAGAAGGCCCGCCTGGAGCAGCTGGAGCCTATGGAGGTGGCACAGTACTACTCCAACAGGTTCCATGATGCAATGAAGGAGCTGAACTGCCTGCCGCCAAGCATCGAGCCACAGGCTACGGGACATATCATCGAGCAGCAGGCGCTGGTGCGTCAGATCATGGATAACGGCTATGCCTACGAGAGCAACGGCAGTATCTATTTCGATGTGGAGAGATACAACCAGGACCACAGGTATGGTATTCTGAGCGGCCGTACGCTGGAGAACATCAAGGATGCCAGCCGCGAGTTGGCAGGCGTGGGCGAGAAACGCAACCAGGCTGACTTTGCCCTGTGGAAAAAGGCTATGCCGGAACATATAATGCACTGGCCAAGCCCGTGGAGCGAGGGTTTCCCTGGATGGCACTGCGAATGTACTGCAATGGGACGCAAGTATCTGGGCGAGGAGTTTGACATCCACGGCGGAGGTCTGGACCTGGTATTCCCTCACCACGAATGTGAGATTGCACAGTCGGTAGCTTCGCAGGGCAAGCAGATGGTGCACTACTGGATGCACAACAACATGATAACCATCGACGGCAAGAAGATGGGCAAGTCGTACAACAACTTCATTACTCTGCCGCAGTTCTTTGCCGGTGAGCACGAGCGTCTGGAACGTGGCTACAGCCCAATGACAATACGCTTCTTCATCCTTCAGGCCCACTACCGCAGCACAGTGGACTTCTCGAACGAGGCACTGCAGAGTGCAGAAAAGGGTCTGGCCCGCCTGATGGAGGGCTGGAAGGCTATAAAGCGACTGGCTGAGGGACAGAAGGTAAAGGGGCAGCCGCAGGTCGAGATGAAGACCGTAGACGAACTGCGCGAAAAGTGCTACGAGGCAATGAACGACGATCTGGCAAGCCCGATGGTTATAAGCCATCTGTTTGACGCATGCCGTATAATAAATACGGTTACGGACAAGAAGGCAAGCATAACTGCTGAGGTTGCTGCGGCGCTGGCAGAGATGTTCCATACATTTGCATTTGACATACTGGGTCTTACCGAGGAGATAGGCAACAGCAACAAGGCACGCGAGGATGCATACGGTGCTGTCGTTGATATGCTCCTGGAGCAGCGCAATCAGGCAAAGGCTGAAAAGAACTGGGCATTGAGCGACAAGATCCGCGACGACCTGGCAGCATTGGGATTCGAGGTCAAGGACACCAAGGACGGTTCGACTTGGACGCTGAACAAGTAAAAAAGTAATCATATACAACAAGAAGGCCCGAGCGGAAACGCCCGGGCCTTTGTATTTGAAAACAGGTGACTACTCATTCTCGTCCGAGAGTGAAATACCTGAATCAAGGCACTGATATACTGCTGCTGCAAACCACAGGCCAACGGGACACAAAATCAAAAGTCCGCAACCCGACAACAGAATCAACATAGTAAAGGACAGCGCTATATTCAGAATGTATAGTGCCTGAACAGGCGAAACCTCCTCCTCCAAAATCTTGCCAAAGAATGCGGCAAGTGCCAAAACAACGTTGCTTGACAACAGTTGCTCGCGGATTGAAACACTGGACATAACGTTAATTTTTACTGAGTTTAATACTTCGGTTTTCATAGTAACGATTTGTGTTAAAATTTAATTCCACCGCAAAGATACAGCAGTCGTGTGTCCCAAGTCCGACACAATAAATACATAAGACAAGACATTAACCTTATTTAACACATTGAGTTTTTTTATTCTGAATCCTCAAATCCCACCGCAATATTTTGTAAAATCAAATGATTTTTCCTACTTTTACCACGCAAAATTGTGTATCATATATAATATAAAATAGGAAGAATATGAAAATAATGAAATCCATGATAATAGCGGCTGTCACCGCGACTATGGCCATTGCACCGCAATCCGGCATGTGTCAGAAAGGCAATCCGCGCGGCATCTACAAACTGACATCGGTACAGAGCTCAAAAGCTACGGTAACTGACTGCAAGGACCAGTACAAGGTGTGCACGGACAGCATCACGCTCAACATTGTCGTGGACAATGCCACGCACTGGTTCAATTTCAGCCGGAACAAGGTGTACAACTACACAGGTGCCACCCCCGCATATCAAGCAGACAAATCCGACCTGATATACGACAGCAGCAAAAAGGGATTCACACTGAAATGGTGGGTCAGGGAAGAAGCCGGATACCACAAGCTGTTCCCATACTATGTACCAAACGAATGGTGTATTGAAAAATATCAGGCAGGAAAATTCTCCCAGGACGGAAAAATCATCTTTGACGCAATAACGAAATTGCAGAAACCGGACAAGAAGAACCGCATCATAGGAACATGGCGCACCCTGGGCACTGCATTATCCCTGAACAAGAGCGAGATTGATTCAGTCAGGAACGAATATCCCAAAAGCCCTTCGTTCAACAAGAGATTCTACGTTTTTACCCCAACTCACTGGCTACTGACCCTGGACACCGAACTTACCATCATCGGACAGTTCAACGCAATCAAATACCTTGCTGACGGTTCATTTACCGACAATGTATCAGTCGTTCCGACCAAACCCATCTGGCTCACAGACGAGCTTGTATGCCTGTCTGTCGAAGGACTGGAGAAATACATCCTGCTGGAGCGCGTCAACGACGGTATTCCGGTACTTAACAGGATTGGCTACTGGTTTGTTCCTCACTATTTTTACTGAATAAAGACCAGCACCCCGACCGCAGGGCGGGTCAGAAGTCAAACTCCATCTGGGGACTCTCGCCCAGCAGATTGAAAGTCATGCGGTGGTAAGGTGTAGTGCCGTACTGCCGGATGGCATCGCGGTGCTCCTTGGTAGGGTATCCCTTATTCCTGTTCCATCCATACGCCGGATACTGGCGGTGTATGTCCAGCATGAAGTCGTCACGGTAGGTTTTAGCCAGAATACTGGCTGCGGCAATGCTCATATATTTGCCGTCACCCTTGACAACGGTAGTATAGGGTACGCCCCCACCCCATGACAGGAAACGGTTGCCGTCCACTATGACATGCTGGGGTTGTATCTGAAGCTTATCCAGTGCCCGATGCATGGACATTATGCTCGAGCGCAGGATATTATACTTGTCTATCTCGTGGTTGTCCATCATACCTATAGCCCATGCGGATGCATTGCCCTCGATCAGTTCGCGCAGCGCATATCGCTGCTTCTCGCTCAGCTGCTTGGAGTCATTCAGTCCCATTGCCAGGTCAGGACATCTGTCGCAAATGTCAGGCGGCAGAATTACTGCAGCGGCAAAGACTGGACCTGCAAGGCATCCGCGTCCTGCTTCGTCGCATCCTGCTTCAACGGTTTCCGGTTTGAGATAGGGTGAGAGCATATCAGGTGGGAGGATTATGGATTTAAGGATTTAAGGATTTAAAGATTTAAGGATTTAAGGATTTAAAGATTTAAGGAATTAAGGGTTAGAGGAGGTCAAAATCATAGCCCTGGGATTTGAGCCAGGTGATGATGTCGGGGAGGATGATGCGGAGCTTGTCGATACTCTTTAGGCTGTCATGGAATGTTATGATGCTGCCGGGACGGGTATACCTGCGGACATTGTCAAACACCTGTGCAGGGCTGACATTGCTGTTGTAGTCCCTGGAGAGGACGTCCCACATGACTATGCGCCACGAGTCGGCAAGCATCCGGCGGTATTGTATGGGGCTCATCCATCCGTGAGGCGGACGGAACAGCCTGCCTGTCTGCAGTATTTCCTCAGCTTTTTGTGCGTTGGCAATGTATTGCCTGCTGAAGGACTGGAATCCACCCAGATGGTTGTAGCTGTGGTTCCCTACCCTATGGCCCCGCCTTCGGACCTCGTCCAGAAGATGCGGATGGCGGACGGCGTTCTCGCCTACCATGAAAAAGGTGGCCTTTATGCCGAATTCATCCAGGATGTCAAGTATGAACGGTGTTGCCTGTGGAATAGGACCATCGTCAAAGGTGAGATAGACAGACCTTTGACGATGGTTCATTCTCCATAATGCCTGCGGATAGATCCGCCGCAAGAGGGTCGCCGGACGCTCGATGAACATGCCTATTCGTACAGGAGGTTCTGGAAGATTCCCGTGTACATGTTCAGCTTGCGAGTATATTCTTCAGCCTTGGATGAGTCAGCACCACGCAGCGCCTCGGTTGCATTGTTCAACTGATACAGGCTGTACATGATGTCCTGCTGGGACATATTCCTCAACTTCGGGCTAAGCGATGCGTACCAGGCAAGGTATTCGCTGGCGTTGCGTGCAAGGTCCAGGATAATCGTCTCGGCCTTCTCCTTATATCCCAGTACAAGCCATGCATTGGCAAGCTCCATACTGCCGCTGATGTAGCTGTGCGGAACAGTAGTAGCAGGTATTGCCTTGGCTGCACGTTCCACAACCTTGAGCGCGAGATCGGCCTCACCCTCGGCCAGGAGCTGCTTGGCAAGAGTTGCAAACAGACGCCTGTGGGTGTAGCACATGCGCAGTATGGTCTCGTCGAGATAGATGTCAGGATTGCTGATACCGCCAAAATGGAACTTGGTCATCAGGTTGTCGTACATCCTGCGCGTATCTATTGTGCGGCCGCTGGCTGCTGTGTTGAACGGCGTAATGCGGTCAACAAGACCCTCGCGTACGAAATTATTGCCCAGGGAACCGTAGTTGTCCGAGCCTACCGTGCATGCGATATAGAGGGGGCGTGTCCAGTTGGTGCGGCACAGCATCTCGTATATCATCAGCTCGCTCTTGTATATAGCACGCTTGCCCTTGAGGCTGATGTGCATTACATCGGGTATAGAGTCGGCAGCAATCATCATTCCGCTCTTTCTGACAGCCTCTTTGTCGACCGTCATGACAATGGAGTCTGTGGGGATAATCTGGAAATCAGGATTGTCGTTCAGTATCCACTTGTCGATGATGTTCTTCAGCTCGTATGGATTGTCGCCAAGAAGCTCGCGAAGTACCTCGGGCTCGTTCTTGTAATACTCCATTACCTGCTCGATGGTACCCGGACGTACCTGTACTCCCTCGCGTGTGCCCGATACATACTGGATACGCTTCCATGAGATGGGCACTGAAGGCGAGTCGTATGCAGGACGCTTCATCTGGTCGATGTACCAGTCCGTCTGCAGGTACGAGAGGTTACATACACGCGCATCCGTACGGAAGCCCTCTGTCTCCTGGTTATACCACAGCGGGAAGGTGTCGTTGTCACCGTTTGTGAAGATGATGGGATAGCTGCCCTTGTCCAGGGACTGCAGATAGTTCTGTCCGAAATCACGGCAGGTATATCTTGCACTGCGGTCATGGTCGTCCCATGTCTGCGAGGCCATCTGAACAGGAACAAGCACGCAGGCACAGCTGATTACAGCACTTGCCAGGGCGCGGTTGCGCAGGATGCTGTTGCTGAGCATGTCGCTGATTGCGGCAACGCCCAATCCGCACCAGATGGCAAAGGCATAGAATGAGCCTGCATAGGCATAGTCACGTTCACGCGGCTGCATGGGTGTCTGGTTCAGGTATATGACGATTGCCAGACCCGTCATGAAGAACAGGAAGAATACCACCCAGAACTGCTTGACACCCTCGTCTACCATCACGCCGTTGTACTTCGAGCGCTTGTTCACCTGCCAGAAGAAACCTATAAGTCCCAGTATCAGCGGCAGAGCATAGAATACGTTGTGTCCCTTGTTGTTTTTCAGCTCGGTAGGCAGCAGGCTCTGGTCACCCAGACGCATATTGTCGATGAACGGAATACCGGTGAGCCAGTTTCCATGCTCCAGTTCGCCATTGCCCTGAATGTCGTTCTGACGGCCTGAGAAATTCCACATAAAGTATCGCCAGTACATGAAGTTAACCTGGTAGGACATGAAGAAATAGATGTTCTCGAAGAATGTGGGAACCTTGATCTGATGCCTCTCCCCCGCACGCTCTATTTCCACCGTATTTCCCTTGATGCCACCCATCCAGTCCTCATACGCCTTGGCATGACGGTCCGAGTACATACGCGGGAAAAGCATGTTGTACGTATATACGTATTTCTGCTTGTGGCCAATCAACTCGTACCTGTCCGGTTCGGTGGAATCGCGCTTTTCCACGCGCTGGTATTCCGGAGCACCCTCCTCGGCAACAGGTACGTAGTATTCGCCCTGGACCTTCATTGCAACAGGTGCCGAATACGGATTACCATACAGCAGGGGACGGTCGCCATACTGGTCACGGCTCAGATAGCTGCCCAGAGTGAAGATATCCTCGGGCGAGTTCTGGTCCATCGGTGTATTTGCAGACGAACGGATGACAATTACGGCATAGGAGCTGTAACCAATCATTATCATCAGCATACACAGAAGCGACGTATTCATCAGGCGTGTCGATATCATATACTGTCCGTTCTGACGGATAAACAGTATAGCCAGGATGACGGCAATGACCAATACCCCGATCAGTACACTGGACCATCCGTATCCGTAGAACGGAATACCCAGCATGCCTATGCTGGCAACGAATGCGATGTTGGCAAACGAACGCATCCTGACCTTCGCGACATCATCCCCGGTCGTATTATTAGCCCTGACTGTAGCATATATTGCAGTCAGCACGACAACTATCAGCAGGGCGATGTAAACATACATTCCCGAGTTGAAGGACATACCCAACTGGTTTACGAACAACAGCTCGAACCATCCGCCAACCTTTACAATGCCCGGTACTATGCCGTACAGCACAGCAGCAATAAGCACGAAACTGCCTATCAGGGCAATGATACTGCCCTTGAGCGTTGGATGCTGGTATTTCCTGTAGTACCATATAAGCACCAGTGCAGGCAGGCAGAGCAGGTTGAGCAGATGCACACCGATGCTCAGGCCCGTAAGGTAAGATATCAGTATAATCCAGCGGTCGCTGTGAGGCTCGTCGGCATGATCCTCCCATTTGAGCATAAGCCAGAATACAACTGCGGTAAACAGGCTCGAATAGGCATATACCTCACCCTCTACGGCAGAGTACCAGAAAGTGTCCGAGAAGGTGTATACCAATGCTCCGGTCAGGGCTGCTGCCTCGACCGTTATGCACTGAGCCAGGGTCTTGACCTGCCCGTCCTCGCCAACCAGTTTGCGTGTAAGGTGACTAATGCTCCAGAACAGGAACATGATACATGCTGCAGAGAACAGCGCACTCATCATATTAACCATCTTGGCAACAAGTGCCGGGTCGCTTACCAACTGGGTAAAGAGGTTGGCCGTAAGCATGAAGAACGGTGCGCCTGGCGGATGTCCTACCTCCAGCTTGTATGCTGTGGTGATGAACTCGGGACAATCCCAGAAACTGGCAGTAGGCTCGATGGTACTGCAATATACGAATGCAGCAATACCGAATGTCAGCCAGCCCATCAGGGTGTCAATCAGTCTGAACTGTTTCATTTGAGTTTGTTTTAATTATTGATTCCTTCTTTTTATTTTCAGTTTTATCGCGGTCAGTTCTGCAGATAGTATGTCACCAGTATCAGAACTGCATATCTTGTCGTCTTGCCTATTGATATGGCAATAAAAGACTTGTACGGATTTGCCCTCATGTAGCCCAGGGCGACACTCAGCGCACTGCCTATGATGGGCAGGAAACACAGCGTTCCCATCCACACACCCCGGTTTTCCATCCACGCCTGGGCCCTGAGGACCTTCTCGCGCCTTAAATGCAGGTACTTTTCAATCCACTCCAATCTGCCAAGCGTACCTACATAGTAGTTGAACATGCTGCCTGCTACATTTCCCACAGAGGCGGACAGAAACAGCGGCCACGGCTCCAGGCCCGCAAGCTGCAGGCTTACCATTACGGCCTCGCTGCTGAACGGGAATACACTTCCTGCCAGGAATGCGGCAATGGTCATCCCCCAGTACCCGTAACCTTCCAGAATATCCATTATAGCTTCCATAGTCCCATGTTGATTGATGTCAGTGCACCCAGGGCTAAGACCGAAAGCACAAAGAACAGATTACTGATAATGGAGCCCGTCAATGCGAAGAAATGCGCAATTATCGTACATGAGCATAGCATCAGCAGGGGCATAAGCAGGTTGTACAGGTCGGGCTGCCATAGCAGCAACAGCCATACCGCAGCAATCTGCATTACGTATATGTAAAGATACATCCGGGTACGGATCTTGTCGTTGAAATAAGTCCGCAGATAGTGCACCGTCGCAACGAACGAGACAAATGTGACAAATAGCCACGTCAATGTCTGCACGTTATGTTTTGACAGATACGGTGTGTAGTTTTCCATATTAACGGGCTGCGGATCGGCAATAGTCAGCAACACGTTTGCAATCGCCTCGAAATCGCCCGCCACCACGCACCAGCCTGCCAGGAACCATGCCGGAAGGCTGAGCCCTATGAGACCTGCCCAGAATGTACGCCATGAAAGGCAGCGCATGAACACAGCCATATACCAGAAATACAACGGTACCAGTATATACAGCTGCGGAATGAGCAGTATTGACGTCCCGAGCAGGAAGAACGTGTGAAACGAACAGTTAACGGGATGATGCTTCTGGTACGTCTTGAACAGCAGGTAATGACTGGACGCTATCAGAGGGACTGCCAGCCATGTCACGGACATGTCATGGGCAAACGTCATCATGGATATGCCCATCACCCATACTACCGGTATCATTTGCGAGCGTACACGCAACAGATTGTTGGCACTGTTGGTTTCCATCACCAGATAAGTGGTAATAGCCGCCAGTAGCAGGGATGCAAGCGTTCCGTTGCCCATGGCAAAAGACACAGGATTGCACCTGAAGGGCCATAGCACAATTGCGACGAGTGCGCATACAGGCAGGGTAAAGGCGCTTTCGCTGATTCGGTTTTGTAGACGGCTGTTCCTCACAATTTACCTGTTAGCAGAAATCGTACTATAAATCCTGTCCTATGTCACGGCGGAAATACTTTCCCTCGAATTCTATCTTGGCAGCCTGACTCATGCTCTTTTCCAGCGCCTCACTCAGACTCTGCCCATACGAACTGACGGCTATCACACGTCCTCCGTTGGTTACGACATTTCCGTCCTTGACTGTAGTGCCGGCATGAAAAACCATGCTTCCATCGACACTGTCAATACCCGAAATTACAAGTCCCTTGCGATAAGTGCCGGGATAGCCTCCGCTGACAAGCATTACGCAAACGGCACTGCGCGGGTCGAATTCAATTTTTCTGGCTGCAAGTGTGCCTGTCGCAACTCCCTCGAACAGATCCATTATATCGCTCTTGATACGCAGCATTACCGTCTCCGTCTCAGGGTCTCCCATACGCACGTTGTATTCGATAACCTTGGGATTGCCGTCCACGTTTATCAGACCGAAGAAAATAAAACCCTTGTACTCGATTCCCTCAGCCTTGAGTCCTTCTACAGTGGGACGCACAATGCGGTCCTCAACCTTCTGCATCCACTCTCTGTCGGCAAACGGAACAGGGCTTACGCTTCCCATTCCACCGGTATTCAGTCCGGTATCACCCTCACCTATACGTTTGTAGTCCTTTGCCTCGGGAAGAATTACATAGTCATTGCCGTCAGTCAGGGCAAACACCGAACACTCGATACCGCTCATGAACTCCTCTATTACGACACGGCTCGAAGCATTGCCGAACATTCCGCCCAGCATCTGCTCCAATTCTCTCTCAGCCTCATCAAGCGAATCCAGTATCAGCACGCCCTTCCCAGCACACAGCCCGTCAGCCTTCAGAACATAAGGTGCATTCAGAGTACGCAGGAATTCCTTTCCCTGCTGGAGAGTTTCACCGGTAAAGGTACGGTAAGCAGCTGTAGGAATGTTGTGGCGCTGCATGAAGCCCTTGGCGAAATCCTTGCTGCCCTCTAACGTGGCACCAGCCTTCGAAGGACCGATGACAGGTATGCCTGCAAGTCTGGCATCTGCCTTGAAATAATCGTATATACCCTTGACCAGTGGATCCTCGGGACCCACGACCACCATGTTGATGGATTCGTTCAGGCACAATGTCCTGATTGCATCAAAATCATCTGCACTGACAGCGACATTCTCGCCAACCGACGATGTACCGGCATTGCCTGGAGCAATAAACAACTTGTCGACCTTCGGGCTCTGCGCAATCTTCCATGCCAAAGCGTGTTCCCGGCCACCCGAGCCGAGCAGTAATACTCTGTATCCCATATTATTTCAGATAATCTTCGAAATAGCGTGTAATTCTCTCATGCAGGTGAACGGCATCACGTCCGTACATGTTGTGCTCACCTCCGGGATAGAGGAAGAAATCAGGCTGCGTGCCCGCATCCTCGCATGCACGGATGAAGGACAGCGTGTGCTGCGGTACACACGTAGGATCGTTGTATCCGATAATCAGCTGCAAGCGTCCCTTCAGGTCTCCGGCACGGTTTCTCAAGTTACATTTCTCATATCCCTCTGGGTTCTGCTGAGGAGTGTCCATATACCGCTCACCGTACATAACCTCGTAATAGCTCCAGTCTATTACCGGACCTCCGGCAACACCTACCTTGAATGTCTCAGGATAAGTGAGCATCATGTTTATTGTCATAAAGCCACCGAAACTCCATCCGTGTACGCCTATCCTGTCGGCATCCACGTATGGCAGGGACTTCAGGTATTCCACACCCTTGAACTGATCCTCGCGCTCCACGCATCCAAGCTGACGGAACGTAACCTGCTCGAAGGCACGCCCGCGCCATTCGCTGCCACGGCTGTCCAGGATGAATGTTATATAGCCCTTCTGTGCCATGTATGTCTCCCAGCCGCGGCTGTCCCAATGCCAGCTGGACTGAACAAGGTGTGCATGAGGACCGCCATATACGTATACGACCGTGGGATATTTCTTTGTTTCATCAAAGTCTGCAGGCAATACCATGCGGTAATAGAGGTCCGTCTTGCCGTCTGCCGCCTTGATGCTGCCGCTCCTGAACTGGGGAACAGCATATCCTGCCTCCTTCCACGTATCAGCAGCCGTCAACAGGTTCTGTCCCTTGCCCGTTGTCGTACTCAGCAGGTTTATGCTGCGAGGGACATCCGGAGCAGTATAGCACTGTATAACCTGCGTTCCGCTGCCGTTGAGCAATGCATTGTAGCATACGCCCTCGGCCTTTCCTATCAGTGTGCGCCTGCCACCGCTGGTCCTGACGCTGTACAGGCACGATGTACGCGGGTCTGCCTCGTTGCTCAGGTAAATCAGGCTCTTGGACACGGTATTGAAACCTACGAATTTCTGCACTACCCAGTTGCCGCGTGTCAGCTGCCTTACGTTTCCGCTCCTTACGTCCAGCAGATACAGGTGGTTGTACCCGTCACGCTGGCTCTGCATCACAGCCTTCGTATCGTCCCATGGCAGGAAAGCCAATGGATTCATAGGCTCGACATACTGCTTGTCACATTCCTGCAGTATGGTCCTGATGGACTTGCCTGTTGCAACATCGTAGGAAACAAGGCGCATGTCGTTCTGGTCCCTGTTCAGCTCAAAGATATAAATCGTCCTGCAGTCGGGTGACCAGGAGATGTTCGTGTGGTAATCCTCGGGATCGCCCTCCAGCTCAAGCCATACGTTCCCGCCAGTCTCTACATTGAACACGCCTACCTTTACAATGTGGCTCTTCTCGCCCGCCATCGGATAGTGGCATGCGTATGTAGTAGCTATACGCGAGCCGTTCTCGCCCTTGTAGTCCTTCTGGGGATGTATATCCACCTGGGGATAGCTTGGTACCATCGACTGGTCCATGCGGTAATATGCCAGGTACTTGCCGTCCGGAGACCAGAACGTACCCTTGTGGATACCGAATTCATAGCGGTGTACGCTCCATCCGTATACGATGTCCTCGCTGCCGTCCACACTGCCGTCCTGACTGACTGCAATCTGCCTGCCGTCGGCCGTCATGATATACAGATTACCCTGGATACAGAAAGCAGTATTGCGTGAAACCTTGTTGAAATCCTGATTGATTGCACCTGTGGGCAATGTTACGTCCAGCACCTTCTCCGCATTCTCAAAATTCATCTGGATATGGCGCAAGCCCTTGTAAAAGTCGACTATGGCCTTGTCCGCATAGGGGAATGTCAGGTTATGCCCGCTGAAGGCCACCTTCTCGCCCAGCTTCTGGTTTATGCCTTCGACCGTACACAGCGTGTTGCCCGTATTCATCTCGGTAACACCCTCGACGGATGTCCTGAATGGTATATCGCCCCACCATCCCGTGTATATGTTCTCCGGCCTCAGCTCCCAATAGCTGTCACCGCCTCCCAGTAACTCGTCCAAAGTAAATTGCTTGTTCTGTGCCATAGCTGACATTGACAAAATCATACAAAATACCAATAAAGCCTTAATCCTGTTACACATAGCGCTATCTTTCCTTTTTTACTCCTAAATCCTTCCTGCCCGGGCGGCTGGGTCTCCTGTTCTCGCGTGAAACGGGCTCCTCGCCCAAACGTGTCTTGAAATCACGATGCTGGCGGAAGCGGTGCTTCTGAGCCATCATGTTACGTTCACGTGCACTCTTTATATCCCCGCCGCCTGCACGCATATCGTTAAAACGTCCGTCAAACATACGGTACTTCCTCAGCTCACATTCCAGAGCCCCGTTAAACAGGGGTGTGCGCAATGACGGCTTCAGCCCGATAGCCTCGAAACACTCCTCGCGATAGCTCAGTATCCACGCGTCGTTGCCGACGAACTGATGCTTCAGGCGCTCGCCAATCATCTTGTACAGGCCCAGCAGGTCCGGAGCGGAAATACGCTCTCCGTAAGGCGGGTTCGTGATGATTATGCTCTTCTCCCTTGGCTGTACAAAATCCTTGAAATCCTTGAAATCGATAGTAATCTCCTTGGAGAGACCAGCCGCCCTAACATTTTTCGTCGCAATGGCAACAGCCTGGCGGTTGTTGTCGTAGCCATAGATATGATGGTCGAAAGGACGCTCGCGGCTGTCATCGTCATATATCGCGCTGAACAGATCCGGATCGAAATCAGGCCATTTCTCGAAAGCATACTCCTTGCGGAAAACACCCGGTGCTATGCCACGGGCAATAAGCGCAGCCTCGACAGGTATAGTGCCGCTGCCGCACATCGGGTCTATCAGGTCGCACTCACCACGCCATCCCGTCTGCAGGATAATGCCTGCTGCCAGGACCTCGTTCAGCGGAGCCTCGACCGACTCCTGGCGATACCCGCGACGGTGAAGGCTTTCGCCTGACGAATCAAAGGCCAGCGTGCAGTCATACTCCGCAATGTGGATATGCAGCTGTATGTCCGGGTTGACAATCCTGATATTGGGACGGTCCCCCGTCTTTTCACGGAACTGGTCTACAATAGCATCCTTCACCTTGTATGCAACAAACTTCGAGTGGCGGAATTCGTTTGAGAACACCACGCTGTCCACTGCAAATGTCGTATCGTTGGTAAGATATTCGGTCCAGTCAACCTGTTTTACTGCATCGTACACCTCCTCTGCCGTAGTAGCACGGAAATGCTTGATGGGCTTCAGTATCCTGATAGCCGTGCGCAACTGGAAATTGGCACGATACATCAGTTCCTTATTGCCAACGAAGGACACCATACGGCGTCCTATCTGTATATTATTGGCGCCAAGCTCTGTCAACTCAGCTGCCAACACCGGCTCAAGACCCTGAAAAGTCTTAGCAATAAGTTCAAATTCCATTTATTCTGAATCTCAATTATATTTGTTATTCTACAACATCCCACAGTCATCCGGGTTAATCAATGTCTGACGGATGCTCGTCTTGCGCTTGCGTGCCTGTACTATCTGCTCCCCGGGACGCGTACTCTCCGTTACCCACAGGTTACCTCCGATAACAGTTCCCTTGCCGATAGTTATCCTGCCCAGTACCGTGGCATTCGAGTAGATTATCACATTATCCTCCAGTATCGGATGTCTGGGAATACCCTTGATGGGATGCCCGTGGTCATCCAGAGGGAAGCTCTTGGCACCCAATGTCACGCCCTGGTACAACTTTACATAATTGCCAATTATACAGGTCGCACCTATTACGACACCGGTACCGTGGTCTATCGTGAAATGATGCCCGATGGTAGCAGCGGGATGGATGTCTATTCCCGTTTCCGAATGCGCCAGCTCGGTTATTATACGCGGTATCATCTTTATGCCCAGTTTCAGCATACGATGGGCAAACCTGTAGTTAATCAGGGCCTTTATAACAGGATAGCAGCAAACTATCTCGTCCAGCGACTCTGCTGCCGGATCACCGTTATACGCGGCCTCGATGTCCATATCCAGCATCCTCTTCAGTTCCGGAACAAAGTCTGTCAGCTCCCTCGCCTCAGCGGCAGGAACACATTCAAGCAATTGGGCATAAAACATCTCGCTGCTGACTCCTCCCCCGTAGAATTCGGGGAAAAGGACAGAACGCAGTGAGTCAATTATCTTCTCGGTCTTCTTTACCATGGTCTTGCGTATGCGTGCACGCGAATATTTTACAAACAAAGCCCACCGTTTTGTATTGGCAGGCTCTCGTTTGCGCTTCAGGATGGGCTTGAACCAACGACCCCATGATTAACAGTCATGTGCTCTAACCAACTGAGCTACTGAAGCAGTCTTTTTGAATTCGGACACAAAGTTATGACGTTTTTACAAAACAGCCAAACTTTTTCATAAGTTTTTTTACTAAGCCAGTGAAAAATATGCTTTTTCAGCAGTCTACTTACGCCATACCATCTTGTTCACCACGCCTACGTAAGACTGGATTATACGTACCACCTTGGTGCTTACGTTCTCGTCCACGTAGTCGGGAACAGGGATGCCATACTGGCCGTTCCTTATCAGCTCAACAGCCACGTCCACACTCTGCAGCAGGCCCTTGGTGTCGATGCCCGAGAGTACAAAGCAACCCTTGTCCAGGGCTTCCGGACGCTCGGTGCTGGTACGTATGCACACTGCGGGGAAGGGATGTCCTACCGAGGTGAAGAAGCTGGATTCCTCGGGCAGGGTTCCGCTATCGCTCACTACGGCGAAGGCGTTCATCTGCAGGCAGTTGTAGTCGTGGAATCCCAGGGGCTCGTGCTGTATTACGCGTGGATCCAGCTGGAAGCCGCTTGCCTCCAGTCTCTTCCTGGACCTCGGGTGGCAGCTGTACAGGATGGGCATGTCGTACTTTGCTGCCATCTCGTTTATGGCATTGAACAACGACGTGAAGTTCTTCTCGGTGTCGATGTTCTCCTCGCGGTGAGCAGAGAGCAGAATATAATTCTGCGGTTTAAGGTTTAAGGTGTTTAAGATGTTTGAGGCCTTGATTGCATCAAGGTTCTTGTGCAGTACCTCGGCCATGGGGCTGCCTGTGACGTAGGTGCGCTCCTTGGGTAGGCCTGTGTCTGCCAGATAACGGCGGGCATGCTCGCTGTATGCCAGGTTCACGTCGCTGATTATGTCCACGATGCGGCGGTTGGTTTCCTCGGGCAGGCATTCGTCCTTGCAGCGGTTGCCGGCTTCCATGTGGAAGATGGGGATATGCAGGCGTTTAGCTCCTATTACACTGAGGCAGCTGTTCGTGTCGCCCAGTACCAGAACGGCATCGGGGTTAACCTCTACCATCAGCTGGTAGCTCTTGGCAATGATGTTGCCCATCGTCTCTCCCAGGTCGTTACCCACAGCCTCCATGTAAACATCCGGATCTGCAAGCTTCAGGTCCTTGAAGAACACTCCGTTCAGGTTGTAGTCATAGTTCTGGCCCGTGTGCGCCAGCAATGTATCAAAATACTTGCGGCACTCGTTAATCACTGCAGCTAATCTGATAATCTCAGGGCGTGTACCCACGATAATCAGCAACTTTAACTTTCCATTATCTTTAAACTTTGCCATAATTCTTTTTATTTTTAATTCCTAAAACTAGTTATCTTTTATTCCGAAAACATCTAAAAACACGAAATCTACGAAAACTTATTCTTACTGATGACAATCATCGTGATGATTGCTTTGCTAAAAGCAAAGGTTTTATTTTGTTTGATGAATCTTGAAAGCAAACTTTCAGAAGTTCATCCAATAAAATCAAACTCATCATCAGTAAGGATTCTCCTATTTATTTTTGTCCTTTTTAGTCTTTTCGGGCTTTTTCGGAATCTATACTTTCTCGAAAAACGTGTCAGGCTTCTGAGGATTGAATATCTCGTTACAATACATTACCGTCACCAAATCCTCCGTGTCACTCAAGTTTATGATATTGTGCGTATAACCTGGCAGCATGTGGACAGCCTGGATGTGATCGCCAGAGACGAACCAACAGCCCCCCTCTATTCCCCCCTCAAGGGGGAGGTACTTCAAGGCATTACTAATGACGGTCAGAGTTTCGTTGGTGTTACCCAGTACTTCTTCGTTGGTGAAACGAAGTACACTGAAGCCCTTTGACTGTAGAAAGTTAGTCCTTTGTCTGTCAAGCTCCTTTTGTTCGGGGTCATTGTGATAACCACCATCCAGCTCAACAACCAACTGTTTATCCAAACATACAAAGTCCACAATATAGTCACCTATGATATGCTGTCTGCGGAACTTCGCATCAAGGTTTTTCCCTCTCAGCATCTCCCATAAAGCAGATTCTGCCTCCGTAGGATTCTTCCGCATACTTTCAGCCTTTTCTTTCAGTTCCTCATACAACGTAGGATCTGCCGTATTCCACGGCTCTTCTCCTCCCCTTGAGGGGGAGGGCGGGAGGTGGCTGATGCATCTCTGCTGAATCAGACCGTGACCCTTGACCACGATGAACTGCTCAAACTTGGTATTGTGCCAGTGCTGACCCTTGGTGACACCAGGCTTCGAGATATTGATCGAAACCTGTCCGGCATTCAGCGTATGCACCAGTTCCGTGAATGAACCACGCTCGTCCACGTTCATCTTAAGCGGGAAGGCCGCCTTTTCGTACGGCAGGTAGCTCAGGTAGGTGCTGTACAGCTTCTTGGCAAAGCTGCCGGCAGGAATCTCGGGAATCATCAGGGTCTTGGGCTGCTCGGTAAAACTCTTCAGCAGCTCCACTATCTCGCCCAGAGTCACTTTATGAGTGATCGGACAATAACAGTAGGCCCCCTCCTGACCTCCCCCTTTAGGGGAGGGAATGACTTCCAATCCATCAAACTCGCAGCGGTGTTCCTCGCCAAGTAGGCAGGCAATCATCTCGTCCACAAGGTCGTCGATGTATAGCAGCTCCAGCTCCACGCTGGGGTCGTTTACGGTATATGGAAGGTCGTTCGCAAAGGCATTGCAGAATGTAGCCACGGCGCTGTTGTAGTTGGGACGGCACCACTTGCCAAACAGGTTCGGGAAGCGATAGATTAGTACACGGGGAGCCCCTCCCTTCCCTCCCCTCAAGGGAGGGTTCTCGCTCTCCCCACTGAGGGGGGAGTTGGTGGGGGGCTGCTTCAAGTAGTCCCTTTCGTAGTCCAGGAACAGATCCTCACCCGCCTTCTTGCTGCGGCCGTATTCGCTGTTTCCGAAACGGCCTGTCAGGCTTGCCTGCTGGGAGCTTGAAAGCATCACGGGGCACCTGTTCCCGTACTTCTTCAGCGTATCAAGCAAAGTTGATGCAAACCCGAAGTTGCCCTGCATAAACTCCTCCTGGTTCTGCGGACGGTTCACACCCGCCAGGTTGAATACAAAGTCCGCTTCCTTACACCACTGATCCAACTCTTCTGGAGTAGAATCCAGATCATATTCAAAGACTGCCTCAATGTTCAGTTCAGGAAACCTCCTGTCCTTACCTTCTTGTATATTGCGCAGGTTCGCGCAGAGATTCCTCCCTACAAACCCTTTCGCACCAGTAATCAAAACTTTCATCTTTTCTTCTTTCTATTCCTAAAACATCTAAAAACACGAAATCTACGAAAACTCTTTCTTTCAAATGACAATCATTATGATGATTGCTTTGCCATGCAAAGGTTGATATTCTTTTGAATCACTTCTGAAAGCGCACTTTCAAGATGATTCCAAATAATAGCAACTCATCATTTGTAAAAAACACTGCTCCATATTTTAGTCCATTTTAGTTATTTCGGGCCTTTTCGGGATTACATTAAATTTGAGTTTAGGATTCTTACCGGTTCCATATAAAGCTCATTGAAATTGCACAAGATTCCCAACTCATAGTTGGTAATCGTAAGATAATTACGAACCTGAGCCTTGTGAACGTCTGTAAGTTCGCTCACAGCCTTCAGTTCGACAATTATCTTGTCATAGCACACGAAGTCTGCTATGTATTGTGCATCGAGCTTTTGGTCCCTGTAGAATACATCAAATCTCTTCTCCCTTTCAAAAGGAATGTTTCGGTGTTTCAATTCTATTGCCAAAGCCTCTTGGTACACCTTTTCTAGCAACCCAACTCCGAGACGCTTATGAACCTCAAATATAGCTCCAATTATCTTTGCAGACTCTTCTTTGTATATAATAGCCATTTTCGTCTCTTATGCTTTAATTCCAAAAGCGTCCATAAATAGCGAAAGCTTCGAAAACTGATTCTAACTGATGACAATCATTATGATGATTGCTTTGCCATGCAAAGGTTGATATGACAAAAGTGTGATGGGAGCTAGCTCACAATAGCACTTAGGTTATAGCAACATATCATCAGTAAGAAACTACCGCTTTTAATTTTCGTATTTTTAGAGTTTTTCGATGTTTACGGAATCCCAATTAAACAAGATTAGGAATTCCGTTCAACTCATTCTGGATGTACTGCAAAGAAGCAATCTTCTCTTTCGTTTCATCCAGATTCAGGATTCTCGTATTGTTCGAGTTGAACTCGTCTATCAATGCGCGCTTGGTGTCACCCTCCTTGAAGTACTTGTCGTAGTTGAGGTCACGATTATCGGCAGGCACTGCATAGAAGTTGCCCATGTCAACAGCTTTGGCTGCTTCCTCCTTGGTCAACAGTGTTTCGTACATCTTCTCGCCATGACGGATGCCTATCACACGGATCTCCGGATCGTTTGGTGCCTGGTGTTTGAAAAGCTCTACCACAGCTTCAGCTTGTGTCTGGATGGTGCAGGCCGGGGCCTTCTGTACCAGTATGTCGCCGTTCTTGCCGTTCTCGAAGGCAAATAGTACCAGGTCCACTGCTTCTTCCAGGGACATGATGAAGCGTGTCATGCTGGGCTCGGTGATGGTTATTGGGTTGCCTTTGCGGATCTGGTCTATCCACAGGGGGATGACGCTGCCGCGGGAGCACATTACGTTGCCGTAGCGGGTGCAGCATATCTTGGTGTCGCCGCTCATGCGGCTCTTGGCTACAGCTATCTTCTCCTCTATTGCCTTGGTGATGCCCATTGCGTTGATTGGGTATGCTGCCTTGTCGGTGGAGAGGCATATCACGCACTTGACGCCTGCGTCAATGGCGGCATCCAGTGTATTGTCTGTGCCTATCACGTTGGTCTTGACTGCTTCCATGGGGAAGAACTCGCAGCTGGGTACCTGTTTCAGGGCAGCGGCATGGAATACATAGTCGACGCCCTTCATGGCGTATTTCAGGGTGCTCTTGTTGCGAACGTCGCCAATATAGAACTTAATCTTGTTGGCTACCTCTGGCATACGTACCTGGAAATCGTGACGCATGTCGTCCTGTTTCTTCTCATCGCGGCTGAAAATGCGGATTTCACCGATATCAGTCCTCAGGAAACGGTTCAACACTGCGTTACCAAAACTACCCGTGCCACCAGTAATCAGCAGCGTCTTGTCTTTAAATACTGACATATTATTATCCTCTTTTTTATTATATTCACCGCACAAATATATATATAATCCTGCAAATGACAGACTTTTTTCTCACTTTATTTCCAAAACTTAACCTATTAACGCTCGCCAAGACGACCATGAAGCTCTTGACCTATGTTGCCCCTGCGGGACGGTCCCAGAGCTTCATCTTAAACTCCTGAAACTATTAAACTATTAAACTATTAAACTATTAAACTGTTAAACTCTTAACCTACTAAGCTACTAACCTAACAACCCAACAACCACTTCCAAACCGGCACTACAGGTACTCCCTGTTCCACGCCCTCCTCATCATATGTTATCAGCATGCAGTTCCAGTCCCTGTGCGCCTTGGCATATTTTACCAATGGCTGCATCTCACGATCCCTTGTCACCTGGTCAGCAATACTGTACGATACCTGTATAGCCATTTTTCTCTCTGGCACTATGAAGTCTATCTCCTTATCTACATTCAGATAAAGCACATTCGTCTTCCCGTACCGCCTGCACAGTTCCACCGCCACCATATTCTCCAACAGCGACGTTTCCGCATTCATCAAGAACAAGTTCAGCAATCCATTATCTATGAAATAATATTTCTTCTGCGTTTCCTTTTCTGTCAGCTTACCCACCTCGTTCTCCATAGGCAGTATCAGCCAACTGTCAGCGGCATAAGCCGCATAGTCTATAGTAGTAGGCACACTTATAGGCGACCCCGTTGCAACTATAACGTTCTTCAGCCTGTTAAACGACAACGGCTGCTTTACGCTCTCCGCCATCTTCTTGATCAGGATGTTCAGAACCCTGTCGTTCTTAATATTGTTTCGTGCACAGATATCACCCAGATAAATCTTCTGATACAGACTTGACAACATCGCCCGCTTATTCTTAAACGACAGTATTTCGGGCAAACCACCATAATAGAAATACTCGTTCAGATGCCGCTTCACTTCGCTCCTCTGTATAGTGTCATACTCCCAATGCTCCTTCAGTTCCACCTGCAGTGCAGCCAGATATTCACTGAACGAATATGGATACGCGTCATAGATAAAGAACCGCCCGCCCAGCGTAGTTGCCACCTCCTTGCTCAGCATCTTCGCATTGCTGCCCGTCACATAAACCCTGTATTTCGCATCAGCCAAGCGACGCACGAACTTGTCCCAGTGCGGTATGTTCTGCACCTCGTCCAGAAAAACCACCGGCTTCTTGCCATACATTTCCAGATGAGCCTCCAGAAGACTGTTGAAATCCTCCGTCTGAAATTCTGCCAGGCGTTCATCCTCAAAGTCCACAAACAATATTTCGTCCCATCCCATTCCTGCTGCCTGCAACTGACGCACACGCTGATACAGCAGATACGATTTACCTGCATGTCTCACGCCAACTATCACATAGTTGCCATTCTCCTCAAAATCTATTGGACGGTTCACAATAACCGCCTCATCCACCTCTCGCTGCTTACTGATCAGGCATTGTTTTATGACATCTTTACTGATACTCATATAAACTATGATTTACAACTATTAACCGTTTTTATTAAGTTCGCTTTACAAAAATACTATTTTTCTATTAAACGCAATTAACAAATCCCCAAAAAAATCATTAATATTATCACAGTTATTCTCAAATCCTCCAAACAAAATCACCAATTCATAACAAAAAGCCGGCCTCCCCAAGGGAAACCGACCCATTATGCCAGAACCATACTACTTAACCTATTAACGCTCGCCAAGACGACCATGAAGCTCTTGACCGATGTTGCCCCTGCGATTATTAGTATAAGCTAAAAACTACATATCCTCCAAGCTTAGGCAGCCAGTCTTAACCTCCTGCCCACGGAAAAGATGCCGTTTCATCATCTCTACCTTTTCCAGAAGTCTCTTCGAACTGTATTTCTTAGGGTTACGCTTCACCTCATAAGCCTCTACATCGCCCTTCAGCGTTACCGCCACTATATCAATCTCAAAGTCATCACCGTCACCCTTGGAGTTTACTCCGCCAGACTTCCACCAACCACCTATAGTCTTGTAGCGGCAACTTTCCATCATTTTCTGCCTGAACCAACGCTCCAGCGCAATTCCCGAGAATGTCGTATAATCATCCACCATTATCTGCTCCAATGCCTGGAAATTCCCGATCTCTATCAGCGACGCATACCGGTTGACATATCTGAACCAAAACCTGAAAAAATTATCCTGTATCTCGTAGCGCACGGTCTGGCTTCCCTCCTTCGCGCCCACAGGTCGCTTCTTCCTGATAATACCATACTTCTCCTCCAGCACTTTTAGCTGTCCTCCCAAACTCTTCACACCTAGCGAAGCTTCTATATCGCTTTGTGTCACATCGCCATGCGCTATCTGGTCCAATATGCTGAAATATGTACCATATTGTTTGCCAAACTCCTGAACCAGCACCGATTTTCCCTCCTCGATAAAGTAACTGTCACCGCCCGAGCAAACGTAGTGCAGCATCTTATTCACGCTCGTACAGCGGTTATTCATCAATTGTTCGATATATCTTGCCACACCGCCAGTAATAGTCCATAGCGCCAGCAAGTCCTCGTTCGTATAGTTAACCTTGTAGTCGCTCAATATCTCACGCATAGTCGTAGTAGTGAATGGCCGGAGTCTTATAGTGCAGTCATCACGGCCAAACAGCGGTTGCTCCTCGTCCTTGAAGATCCTTTCCATCATACGGAAAATGCTGCCCGACACAATCAGACACACATTCGTCTCTTTTTTATATCGATCCCACAGTTCCTGCACGTCGCTGAACACACCGGCATTCACGTTATCAAACTCCTGAAACTCGTCTATGAACAGCGTAAACCGCCTACGCTTGCCGATCTCCAAGAGCAACTGCAGCAAACCACGGAAACTATTTATGCCCTCCGGCACATATTCCTCCAGTTTAGTGCGAACCTCTTCGCAATACGTTCTTACAAGCGTAGCCTCAGCCTTTCGACCAACAAAAAAGTAGAGAGCAGGTGCAACCACCTTTGTTTCCTCCATAAGCCGATACACCAAACTCGTTTTGCCAACGCGCCGTCTGCCTGTCAGCACAACAAATCTACTGTAATCCTCATACGCCTGCCGCTGCATTTCCCGCAACTGCTGCATCTCCCGTTCCCTGTCATAGAACTTCTTCATCCGCCCATTATTTTACAGCCGTAAATTTTACCGCCATTGAATTTCAGCTGCAAATCTATACAAAATTCTCAATTCTACCAAACAAAATTCTCAAAAATCCCAAGATTTTCAATTTATTATTCACCCATTTGGCCATCATTTAATCCGCCATTTAATCCGCCTCTTATTCCGCCTCTTATTCCACCATTTAATTCGCCATTTAATTGACCAGCCACATCCCCATGCTGCCTGATCGTGGCATACACCATAAACTCATTCTGCCGGTATTCCGGTGCAGGCTGGCCAGCCTCTTCCATCTCACGGAACATTCTGTCCACACCCGTCAACGAGCCGTCATCTTCCACACCGATATAAACGCGCCCACCCTGGGCATTGGCAAATCCGCATATCCATTTCAGATATTCGTCCCTCCAACTCTCTTTATGCTCTATATTCTGTGATTCTTCAATCATATTCTTATCCATCAGTCCGTAAGTATTCCTTACTACCTGCCTAATTCTCCGTTTCCTTTCTTACAGATGCAAGTATTGACAAATACGATATTGCTTATGAGCAATGGTTAGGTATAGCATAAGTGCGTTGAGAACTTGTTTTCATAAACACTTAGGTTATAGCTAACAAAGCATCTGTATGAAATAATTCGTGTCAATCCGTGCTATTCGTGTTCGTAAAAAGAAATCGTGGTTTTTCCTTCTGAGGTTTGTAATAACGACAGTTATGTGGTAAGAGGTTTGGCATTGACGTAAGAACTTGTTCTTAAAGACAAAGCCATAACACTTAGCACAAAGACTCTGGAAGGGTCACAAACGTCAGAAGGGGTTTTCGATTTTTTTGTTTCTTTCGATGTTTACGGAATCTAAAAAATCTGTGTTAATTCGGGCAATCCGTGTTCGGCTTAAACACCTTAAACTATTAAACACTTAAACTCTTAACGCTCGCCAAGACGACCATGAAGCTCATTGAACATCATTAGCCGTTGACCTTCCAGCGCACCTGCGTTCATGAGCTTCTTTTGCTGTTTGACCCAGTTTCTAAGGCCGCGTTCAGAGTCAACGTATTTAGACGGATTCCGCTTATTTATCTCAATAAAGGTTTTCACCTCATTATATCTTGTCAACCAACGAGTCTCCTGATCCATCTTACTTCTTACTTCTTACTTATACCTCGCAGCAATAACCTTCCAGTCCACAATCTGCCAAAGGGCAGCGAGATGGGCTGCACGACGGTTCTGGTAATCTAGGTAATAGGCATGCTCCCAGACATCAAAGGTCAGTAACGGCTTCAACCCCTTCTGAACAGGATTAGCCGCATTCGTCTCTTGCGTAATCACCAGCTTACCGTCCCTATCTGCCGACAGCCACACCCAGCCAGAGCCAAACAGACCTACGCCTTTTGCTTCAAACTCAGCCTTGAAAGCCTCCACACTACCCCACTGCTTCTCAATCTGTGCTGCAAGCGCACCCTCAGGGCCTTGAACAGCCTCACCTGCAGGTTTAAACTGCATAAAATATAACTCGTGGTTCAGTATCTGTCCTGCATTGTTAAATACCGCCCCTTCACTATGAAGGACAAGCTCTTTAAGCATCTCGAGTTCTCCAAGACTCCCCTCGCCTATTGGAGAGGGGCTCGGGGGTGAGGCTAGTCCATTCAGATTATCCACATACGCCTGAAGATGTTTCCCATGATGGAAACCAATTGTCTCTTTACTAATCACCGGTTCCAATGCCTCCGGTGCATACGGCAATGCCATCAATTCATATTTCTTCATATCAATAGTTTTAGTTTATTCTTACTTCCGCCTTCAAACATCAGCCATCGTCAGTTCCCGTCCCCCGATTTCCTATTTCACCCCTATCACCATCATCCCGGTCAGCACGGCAATAAAGATACTCAGCAGCGTTCCTGCCAGCACATACTCTGTCTTAGCGGTATCCTTCTCACTGAAGCGGATTATTGATTTTGCTGCTATCAACAAGCCCAGCGCATCGTAACGCCCCAAGCACACAAATAACAGAATCAGCCACCGCTCAATAGTACCAATCAATGCGCCAGCATTAAAACCACTCTCTTTCTCTGCTGGCATATTCACGCTGTAGTGTTTCAGCATCAACTTGATAAAAATATTCGCTGGCTTCCAACAAATCAGCAATGCAACAGCGATGACCACATGGCGCAACTCTATACCAAACGGGAAACTCCAATCATGACATCCGGTCCATGCATATGCCACTCCAGCTATCACTAGCAAATGCATTACCTGATCCAAAGTAAACCATACAACATTGTCCTCACGGTACGATTTCCATATATCAATAACCAAGTGTGCCACGCCAATCATCAACGCACCCCACCAGAAGCAGACATCCCATGATACAAGCCATGACAATCCAAACACAATCAAAGCATGTATATAGTGATGAGGGCTTTTCCAATGTCTTTCCTTCTTGTCCTTGCATGACTTTCCAGTCTGCAACATAAAGTCCGCCACCAAATGAGCCAAAACCAGACTTAAAAATAGTTCCATCATAATATCTGCTCTATTTCTAATGCTTCAAAATCCTTAATTGCCGTATTCAGCAGTCCCCATTGCGCATTCGCAGCACGCGTATTGACCGAAGACTGAGAAATACCCACCCTCTCACTAATTTCAATTTCCTTAAAACCAAGCAACTTCAGAAAAACCACCTCTGCTTGTTTAGCAGAGTATGAATCAACAATCCCGCTCACCATTGCCACGTATGAATCCAAGAGATTATTCAATGGTTTAGGTGCTTGTCCTATCTCAAAAGCAGTCATTATGTTCTCCCTACGGCTGATCTCATCAAGGTTCCGACCCGACAAATAAATAGCCGGTCCGTTTATGATATCTTCTTTCTTATCAGCATACTTAATGTCTGCCACCCCTATCGAGAAACGGATACCGTATCTCTGCAGCATTTCAGAACATTCAAATTCCGACACTCTCATCTTGACATACAGTTTTATCAAAATGGCGATCCTAAGCGCATCATTATAATTGGGGACAACACACTCAATACTATCTCCCCTGACTATTCTGGCCCAAAAGCCGGGATAGTCTTCCTCAAAGTCGTGAAAGAGGTCCCGCAACCTGTTGCGTAGCACAATCAAGTCCTCTGTATTCATTGACGTAGAGCGTACTATGTCAGCTGATATTGTTGCTATCATACTTCTTTTCTTATAATAATCACAGCATTCACGCTGCAAAGATATTGAATATTTTTTAGATAATCATCAATTATTGAACATTTCTTCAATATTCTCCCATCATCGACTCTTCTCTGCTCCAAATTCCCAAGATTTTCAATCCAAAATTCCCAAGATTTTCAATCCAAAATTCCCAAGATTTTCAATTAATGATTCCATTTCCCCTTTTTGAACTGGAAAAATCTACGGCTTTTTTTCAATTAGCCGTAGTTTTTCCAAATTTATTTCATTTCATCCTCAAATTTTCCAAGATTTTATCGCCCCCGCTCCGTAAAGAGCCGCGCTTCTCGCGGCACATTACTCCGCTCCCCACGCTCAGTAGCTATCTATCTCACTTCACATAATACCCACCCGTCTTATCAGAATCTCTATGTTCTATTAAACATGCCTTTGCTAATAATGCAATATGTTTCTCTATTGTCCTTGGAGATTTCTTAAGTATCTCTGCTATCTTTTTAGTGTTTATACCAGGGTTGTAATGCACAATATCATACACGTTTCTTTGACTTGGCGTTAGAGAATTTACTTCCCCATTTACATACCCGTTTACACCCCCGTTTACACCCTCACTTACACTATCATTTAGACTATCATCGCCATTTAATTGACCAGCCGCATCCCCATGCTGCCTGATCGTGGCATACGCCATAAACTCATTCTGCCGGTATTCCGGTGCAGGCTGGCCAGCCTCTTCCATCTCACGGAACATTCTGTCCACACCCGTCAACGAGCCGTCATCTTCCACACCGATATACACGCGCCCACCCTGAGCATTGGCAAATCCACATATCCATTTCAGATACTCGTCCCTCCAACTCTCTTTATGCTCTATATTCTGTGATTCTTCAATCATATTCTTATCCATCAGCCCGTAAGTATTCCTTACTACCTGCCTAATTCTCCGTTTCCTTTCTTACAGATGCAAGTATTGACAAATACGATATTGCTTATGAGCAATGGTTAGGTATAGCATAAGTGCGTTGAGAACTTGTTTTCATAAACACTTAGGTTATAGCTAACAAAGCATCTGTATGAAATAATTCGTGTCAATCCGTGAGATTCGTGTTCGAAAAAAGAAATCGTGGTTTTTCCTTCTGAGGTTTGTAATAACGACAGTTATGTGATAAGAGGTTTGGACTTGACGTAAGAGCTTGTTCTTAAAGGCAAAGCCATAACACTTAGCACAAAGACTCTATCGGAGTCACAAACGTCAGAAGGGGTTTTCGATTTTTTTTGTTTCTTTCGATGCTTACGGAATCTAAAAAATCTGTGTTAATTCGGGCAATCCGTGTTCGGCTTAAACACCTTAAACACTTAAACGCCTTAAACCTCCATTATATCTTCGGGAGATAATGGCTCAGAGAACCATCCATGGTTCCTTCCATAAACAAAAAAGGCCATCGCGTTTGCGACGGCCTTGGCATATCTTAAACTCCTGAAACTATTAAACTCTTAAACTCTTAAACCTACTAAGCTAAAAGCCTAATCATCATTGCTGCCGGAACTCTTGGTGAAGCTCTTGCTGGCAACCGCGCTGCTTACACCGTCCTTGATGGCAATTGCCTTCACCGTAGTTGTCGAGTTCAGTGTGAACGGAGCCGAGTACAACGTGCTATCGGCTGTCGGAGTAGAGCCGTCGGTGGTGTAGTGAATCTCAGCACCGCTCTCGGCACTCATGCTCACCTCCGTGCTGATGTTGAACGAAGCCTGACCGCTAATAGTAGGAGCCCCTACAGTCGGAGTCACACTACCCGAGTCCGTCTGCGAAACGCCGCTTGAACCACTCGAACCATTCGAACCGCTGCCGTAGGCAGTGTCCCACTCCACCGGACTCGCCGCCTGACGGCTCACGCCACGCTTGCGGATGGCCTTAGGATCCAGGAACACCGACTCGCTGTTGATACCGCCATAGCTTTCAGCCGATGCGTCGAATGCTGCGTCGCCCTGCCACTGCGCCAGCACGCTGCTATCGACAAACAGGCTCTGCGTACCCACACGCATGTCGTCACTACCCTGGCTCTCACGACTGTGTACCCATGCCGCAGCACCATCCACAATCGAACGGTTCATCCCCAGCATGAAAACTGAATCCTGCCCCACTGAAACCGAACAGAACCCCAGGCTTCCCGTGATATTCCACAGAGGAGTCGAGTCAGTCACGTCCAGCACCACCTTCGTGCCCACAATCATCGCACGGGGCGTACCCGTCACACTGTCCACTGTCTGACGACCATAGAAGAACGTCAGCTGGTCGCCAGCCTCCCACTCCGCGTTGTTTGCCACAATTGCCTCGGCCAGTGCACCAACCTCCGTCTGCGCATCAATCTGCAAGCTGCCCAGGCTCAGGTCCGTCACCAGCACGTCGTTCGCATCCTTTACATACCCGATCGAAGGCAGCGTGCCGCGCGTTATCTGGTACGGAGCCAGCACACTGCCGCCGTTCGCCTTCACCCTCTTGGTGATGAACACCTTCACCACGTTGATGTTCGCCTGCACAAACGCGTTGTACACACTCATCGTGTTGCCCAGCCCCTCGTACGCCTTCTTCAGCGTCTTGTTAAACTGACGGTAGATAGCCCCCAGGTTCACCCACTGCGTGCGGATGTACATCTGGCCCTCCGTCCTCACCGGCGTCCCGCGCTTGGTCGGAGCCTCGCTCACGATGGTGCCATACTTCGTCTTGCGGAACAGATATTCGCCAATCTGTCCCCTCAAATTCGTGTTAATACCACTAATCTTTGCCATAATTTTGTCCTCCTTTTAATTAGCTTACGGCATAGATGCTTAATTGCTTACCGTAAGCGGGTTACACAATAATATTGATTGTTCTACGTTGTTAATGTAAACTTTCTAAATATGAAATACTCTTTTGAAACCTTGAATGCATGGCAAGAAGCAAGACAGCTTGTAGTTTCTGTTTATCAACTTCTTGACCGTTTTCCAAAACTCGAAAAATACGCTCTCTGCGATCAAATACGCAGAGCGATAGTTTCTGTTCCATCAAATCTTGCCGAAGGTAGCGGAAGATCTTCTTTGAAAGAGCAGATTCATTTTATAGAGATATCTTATGGTTCCCTAATGGAAACCTATTGTCAGCTTATTATTGCCAACGACCTTAAGTATATCGACGAACAAAGCCTTGAATCCCTTAAGCCCTCGATTAACACAGTAGCCAAGTTGCTCAATGGCTTACGAGCAGCATTTGTCAAGAAGCTCGACGACCAGTCACGTAAGCCGTAAGCTTATAAGCTATTAAGCCAACAATGATCCAGAATACCCACCGCAGGGCCGATACCACGGGAGAAGCCCTATTCGTTGGATTCTCGAGATTTGATTTCTGAACAAACACACTATCATGCTTCTCTATGTAAACGGTATCGCGTACGATCTCCGTCTTTGCCTCAACGTCCCTTCTCTTCTCCAAAGATCTTGCCCGGGTCCTATCCGTGACGGTACTCGTTCTGACGGTATCGCCCACATCATTCAACTGCACCGTCACAGTAGTAACCTCTATCAGAGTATCCCTCGCAAATTCCGAACTCTCCGTTCTAAGCCGTTCGCTCTCCTGAGAAAGAACTCTCTTCTCTGTAATATCAGAAACCTCACTAGCCTGCCGACTGCTTGCGCAGCTTGTCGCGAACAGGGCAATCATCCCTGTAAGGACAATCCTGAATACCTTCGATTGCATCTCTCAACTCCTTTACCTCCGTTCTTAGTTTGCCTACCTCGTCCTCCAAAGGTCCGGCTATCAGTTCGCGGAACTTGTTCACAAAATCCGTCCCCAAATCCAGTTCCTTCTGGCGCACATCCACACGCAGACTTTCCACCTCCTGCCTGTGCTTCCTGTGGTCAACAACCCACCCACATCCGCCCAAAAGGGTGAGTACACCCAAAATTACACTTGTCCAATCCATTTTGATTTCCTCCTATTTTTTAATGATTATCTGTTTTCGATTGTTGCCATGCCTTTTATAGCTTACATGCAGAAAAGTCGGGTAGATTATCAACTGGTCAAAGTTAGCACCCTCCACTATAATCCTTCCCAGCCGTTTCAGTTCCTCCTTGAACCCTGAATCCTGAAACCCGAAACCAGCGGGAGCAATATCCGCCGCCTCGCCCTTCATGTGCTGGCTGTTGGCAACGCCGCCCACCTCCGCATTGTGTTTCGGGCAGCGGTAGCCGCTGTTTACCATAATCGGTATCCCCAGCCTCTGACGGGCAGGCTCCAGCACCTCCGTCACCAAAGCCTTCAGATTTGCCTCCACGCCGTCCGGCAGTTTCTCCGCCGGCTGCTTCAACGGGGCACTCCCTGCACCGTGCCCCGTTTTCCCTGAAGCACAGTACCATTTCCTTACGATTGAAAAAACTGTTTATCATACCTTTCCTCCCTCATCAGATACCTTACGCCTGTAAGCAGTCAATCTTCTAAGCACACGCCTTTCAATCAGCAACACCTCTCGCACCTCAATGCCCATGGCCTCGGCAATGTCGTCGTAGGTTCCGCCTTTCTTAACCGCCAGCACGTATTTCACTTGCTCGGGCTTGTCCTTCACTACGCCCAGCATAAGCTCGAAGGCATTCTCGCGTTCCGCTTCCTCATCTGTCATGATCCGGCCATCCACGGTCATCGCGCACTTCGGAGGTTCACTCATGCGTTCCACATTCATATCCACACGCAACCACATATCGCTCTTGCGCCGCTGGGCGCCGTTCTTGACGGCATTACGGTATTTCTTCACCTGCTTCTGCAACAGGCTGCTGGCCATGCGCTTCAGTTGACTGACCAATGTCCTGCCGTCTTTCCACTCCCAGATGCCGTCATACAGTTTCTGCCAGGATTTCTGCAGGTAGTAGTCTACAGGTTCGCAGCCAAGCACCGCTGCCGAATGTGCTCCATATAGGATGCGACCACGCAGGGCTTCGCTGATGTACATGGCCAACGCTGTCAGGGCCGTTGTCTTTTCATTGTTCGAAGTCTCGTTGAGTTTCTTCTGGTTCTTTTCGAACCACTGTCCATTTTTTGATGTCATTTCTTGCAGATTATTGTGATATCGAATAGTGTTTTTAGCCCTAAATGGTTTCAATCCTAAATGCTAATACGGTTTCTGGGCCTTTCAACCCACATTCACCCCATTTGCATGCGTTTCCGCCATTTGCCACTATTTTTCTTCATACAATCTGCCCAACGAGCCCTGTTTTTAACCCTAACTAATTCATATACAGGCGTTTATATTTTATGCTATTTTACAAAAAAAATCGGTCACCCGGGCCATACAGCCCGGACAACCGATCATACGCTCATCCATACGGACACAAAAAAAAGCCCTCGCGTTTGCGAGAGCCTTAACTATCTTAAACTATTAAATTATTTATAGTAATAATATGCTATACATTTACCGATTTCGTTCTTCTTATATCGTTTTGCAACCTATATTTCAAAACCCATTAGTTTGCCCTCATAGTTTGCTCTGAGGAATTTTTTATACTCTTGCATTTCCTTATTACTAGGCTGTATTAGCAAAGCATAGTTAATCCTTCCGTACAAATGCTTGACATAGTTTTTCTTATTGCACCCTATGTTCTGAAGATGCTGTGACAAGCCAAACTTTTTAATGAAATATATTTCCTGACGTATTTTTCTCAACTGCTCCGAAGGTAGATGAATACGTTGGTTAACCACGCAACCAGTCACTATCTGGCGCTGGTTATGCTTCATTACCTTCGTCTTTTGGGGATTTAGTACTAGATGCTTTGCATCTAATAAATCCAACAATTTGCTATTCAATTCTTCAAATTCAAAATCGCCAGAGAACGTCATATCATCTGCATATCGTGTATAAAAGATATGACGTTCAAGACAAAATCTCATCATCTGTTCATCTTGTGTCATAACTCTAAACCATTTTCATAAGAGCATATTTTCAATTCTCTTGATATTTCGCCTCTCCGTATCTTTGCTATCCTTTTTTAGGTGCTCCAACAGTTCGTTCCATTTGCCCTGTTCAGTTCCGTCACCATGATTCAACAGCTTCGTCTCAATAAAAGTCAGATTGTTACGCTGCATCAAATCCCTCAGGTTCACGCCTGCTTCCCTGAAATTGTTTCTGATTTGTTCATCCGAGTCCTCATCGTATGTAAAGATAGTAATATACTTCCTATTCACTTCTCCAGACATTCCTGTCTGTTTCATAAAAAAGTCCTTGAAATATGAAAAGTCCATTCCATTGATAGAGTGGCCGAAGAATATTATCTCATCAGCTTTCTCCATACTTTCTATCAGTGAGTTATACTTATAAAACCTACTATTTGTCTTAAATAAGAACTGGTAGTCTTTATGTATAGGTTTATCAGTCTCAATACCAAGTATAATATTATCATTCTTACCGAGCGAGCCATGCATATAGGTAATTTTCATTGTTGCATACCGTCCCGCTTTGGCCAATACTTTGTTTACATCTGTATAGTTGAACGTATATAACTCATCAAAGAATCCGTTTTCCGTAACAGCTTTCATCAGCAGAACAGCCACACTACTGTTATTCAGTATAAAGTTATCCTGTTCCTTTGAAAGATATTGCTTTAACATGGTCTGGAAAAATTTATGGCCTTCTCTGTCATTTGTTTGAGGTGAGCCATATGTTCCTTCCGTTATTTCCAACGCATAATTCAGTAGTTCCGTTTCAGCGTCAAACCACGTCTCAATATTATTTTTTTCTTCCAAATACCTTAACAGATTACAAGTCAGGATATATTCTCTCCCATCGACACCCTTCCACGTATCGCTACCCATAAAGTCACGGTATCGTGATTTCAGGCCAAGATCCAAGTCAAACCCGTTCCCTAATATTAGAATCTTCTTTCCCATAAACCTAAAGAGATAATATTAAACATTCAACGTTCATCTAGCGTCATTACAAATAATCCCAAACACATTTTTAAATGAATTATCCTAATGTTTTTTCCTTCTTACAACCTTGGTTAGTTTTTCCAGCTTTGATTTGCCCGCTTTACCACCCTTTACTAGGCGTTTCAAATAATGCTGTTCGCGCTTTAGTTTTTCATTGTCCTTTTCAAGCTTATTTTTATCCAGTTTGAGCTTTTGAACCTCCTCCTTGATTTCTTCTAATTCCACCTTGACTTTTTGTTTCTCCTCAAATAACTCATGCCAATCTTTGGCAAACAGTATACCTTCTTTATAATATTTCTCTGCAAGTTTCTGGCGTTTCGCCATGTCCTCAGTTAGAATCTCATTGATTTGCAAATCGTACTTTGCTCGTAACTGGATGAAATCACTATGACCTATTTGTGCTCCAGCTTGAATTAGAGGATCTACTTGATCCCAAATAAGTTCTGCAGTGTATGTTAAGAAAGGGTTGTCAAACAGGTTGATTACGTCAATTTCTCCTAGTTGCCCTATATCTTCAAGTATTGAAATCAAAGAATTAGGATGGCAAACCACGTGTTTGTCATAAAGTTCCAACTCTGTTGCACAAGCTATTGTTCTTGTGGAACGAGTAAGCAAATAGGATTGATAGCCTAATAATCCTTTTGTCTCAGTTCCAACATTTTCATTTCTCACGGTCAGATAAAGCCTCGTATCGTTCAATGCACCTTCTTCAAGCTGCTCTATGGTTCTGCCCCAACCTTTCGGTGTATCCATTGCCCTTTCTTTAATCTTCTCCTTCAGCGCATTGGCCTTTTCTTCATCGAGTACATTTTCCTGCAAAAGATATGGTGTTTCTGCATTTTTTGTTCCAATTAGCTTTTTGATATTCTCTTTGATAACATAGTTTGTCTGGTCTGAATATATATTTCCAAGGTAGGTCGAAAACTCCATGCCTTTCCTTTTGGGCTCTTTTCGTATCGTTTTTACATAGTCTTCGATGAAAACATTACTCTTCGGTCCTTCTAGCAACTCATCTGTATATTCAATGTATTGTTTGCCTTGAGCCGAGAACTTATGTTTGGCAGTTTCAGCGTGCTGACCAACTTCTTTGATAACGAATTCTGGCACTAAGACATTGCATCCCACATCTACCAACAGCGACACCATCTTTCTATATGAATCACTATACCTCGCATTCCTGCACAGAAGATTTAAAAGGACATCTGTATCAAGTATGAATTTTTTATGTGCTATCTGCTGCTGTTTGAAGTTTCTCAACATGGGGTCAATATTGGTTGATCTCATGGCAACAACAGCCTTAGCCCATTGCTCCAACACAATATATTCTTCATCATTAGGCATATCTATTGTGTATGCCAAAACTCCCACAAGGGTTTTTCCTATATGAGCATCAATATTTTTAGTCAGTAATTTAACAATGGCATCGTTATCTTTTGGTGATTCTTTATCTTGCAAACCAAACATTGCAAGGGCGTTCATCTGGAAAAAAGCAGATAGTGCAACCTTCGTATTATTGATTATAGTAGCAACTTGACGTTCTGAAAGTGTGTGTTTATTACGCACTTTGGCGACTATCCCATTCAACAACGCATTTGTTCTATTTCTTAAATCTTCAAAGAATTTCTGTCCCTTTTTGCTTTCATCATTTTCAACATACGTTCCATTATCGGTTGGCTTGACATAGCCATCCCTTATCAAAATATTAATCTGATGCTGAATATTCTGTTCATCCTCATCTAAATGAAATTTTGCGTTGAATACGCTTGTTACGTTTTTAACATCGTACCCCCCATGTGGGGTGCCGTAGATAACGACAGCCAATATAGCCCTGCTAAACTGGTCAGCCCTCTTACCTTTGCCGCCATTGAGTATTAGCATAGCACTACGCAACAATGACTCTTCAAGTTCATTCTGCGCTATAAATAATGAATTACTATTTTTTTCCATATTTATCTTCGATAACGGGTTTTACAACTATGGTGTCATTTGTGATTAGAACTGGGCGAGTTGAATGCAATAAACTATCGAACTGAATTGGGGTGATAGTACTTACACCATGTTTGTTACTTACCCACACAGAACCCAGCAGAGAACCAATTGCAATTACCACAGCGATTACCATGCTAATGATGCTATACCTTAACCCTTTTCTTGTCAATTCTTCCTCTTGTGTTCTATAACCTCTTTCTACAAACTCCTTCAATGCCTTGGTCGGGAGAACGCTACTATTCAGATAGCGTCCAAGAGAATCCACAACGGTAGCTGATATCTGTCTCATTTCCAAAACCACCTTACCATCCTTTAGTAACCTTGTTGGTTCCTCAGGGCTGGTGGTCAACATCAAATCGTCAGACAAATGAAACTTGTGTGGTAATTGGTCATCATTAAACATTCTACACTGCTCATAATATACACCTATAAAGGGCTCTTCGCATTCCATGAGCACTATTAGTCTTGTCTTTTCAAGAAAAGAAAGAACAGCTATCAGGTCTGTTAAACTCAAAACCACCTCTTGCAAAGACTTTTGTGTATAAGTTTGTGGTAACAATATCTCACTTCCCCTATTATCCACATTCACAGAATATGCCATTTTATTCTTCTCGAATAAAACGGATGCGACTTTCACTCCCAGTGGCAGAACCTCCTGAGACAAGTCCGTTTTCAGGATTTCTTTGATTACGAGTTTTGACAACTTTTCCATTATCGTCTTTTATTCTCTCTTTATAGCTTTCAATTTCATCATCATATTGTGCCCATATGGTGTCAAAGACCAATATTTCTGAACATTACCTGCACTTTTCTTCCTTGTACTTTCTTGTATTAGCCCTAAAGCAATGAATTGAACCTTAACATCTTGAAAACATTCATCATATACCTTTGTGACTCTTCCAAATGAGGAATCAACATTACGTCGAACAAAATCATTAAATAAGGAATCTAGATTATGCTCCTCACATTTAATTACCAAATGTGGAGAGAGGAATGCAAACATCTGGTTCCAACTGAATTCTTCTGTCCCATCTTCATATTCCGTTTAGTAATTATCATCCTCTGCATATACTTTATAATCAAAATGCACTGTATACATATCATCACCTTGTGACAAGTCTTCTATGCCCGCAGGGGCACTCTCTTCCATTTTCTTTATCTTAGCACGGAGCTCTTCATTCTCATCTTTAAGTCGGATTATCTCCGAATTAGATTTCTCAGAAGTCATCACATCTCCTTTTATCCAACCTGTACGCGGATTGGTTTTTATCATAGAATTTAAGCTTAACACCACTTGAGCTGCAAGGCCTTCCGGATTAGTCCAAAACTTACACATCTTTTTCTTCGCCTCCTCAGTGAAAGCTTTCAACTTCCGTTTCCCTTCATCAGTTTCTTCCAACTTATCACCCGTAAGTCGGTTAATATCCTCATGGACAAAACGAAGAACTGATATACCTTTCTCGATAGCATACTCATATTCCTTTTGCGTATAGCTTTTACCACTTTCTTTTTCAATGGAACCATAACGACCTGCAATAATGATAATATAGTAATCGCACTCATTAATCAGATTCTTTATAATATTCCACTGGGTGTCATCTTCAGCATTAAAGTATTCCATTCCTATTGGAAAACAATTCATCTAAAGCAAAGCATCAATAACTTTCTTCCTCTCCTCTTGTAAATCAGTGTATGTAGAACTTACAAATACAGAATATTTCTTCTCCATGATTATATCTGATTATTATCTTCATTCACCTACCTCCTGCGGTTCCCCCGCTGGTCATAAGCCACAAACAGCCACACCCTCATCGGACGCAGCTGTTATCATATTCATATTATACCATAGGGCCATAGAGCAACCGCTCGATTACCCCCGATACTCTCAATATGTCTCATTTAACTCACGGAACATATCTTGAAATGGTATACACTTTACGCCAAATTGATTGCAAACGTCCGGCAATTTGAATTCAGAAGAGCCGTTGTGATTAGAAACCTCAAAGGAGACCACAGTATAATTATTCGGATCAGTCGCAGCGTATGAAACCAGGAAAATATCCGCAGCATCGGGGCGGAGAAACTTTTCAAGAGCCTTCTGTGAACGGTTCTGCGATGCTGCCCATCGGGATATGGCACCATAGTTCACCACCGCCTGCTGGTTGTTTTGGAACGTCTCAATAGATGCCATATTGAAATTCGCACCTACCCACTGATGCAAAGCATCCGCATTAATAAACAACTCTTGTTGTACCCTGTCCAACAAGACGATAGTGCCGCTATCTGACATATCCTTGAACTTATCCCACAACGTCACAGCCACATCCATTGGAGCATATCCACGATATGGAGTGATAAACGTATTTGCATCTATTAGGTACTTCATCTTGCTATCTGTCTATTATCACCAACCACATTATGGAACGTATCACCTTTTAATCCAGCCAAACGATATGCGTCAAGATAGAGAATCTTGTTTGCATGCGCCGCATTAGACAAATGAATCATAAAGGTTGGACTTATTCTACGGAGTGCCATCGTCCTGAAAGGAGGATGACCACTATTATCTTTATGAGGTATCGGCTCATTCTTCCATATTGCAAACAATTGGAATTGCCTAGCCCTGCTAATAAAATTCAGTTCAGCCGCCCTTCGTGCTATGGTATATCTGCTAACCTTAAACCTCTTTGCCAGTTGGGGATATACATCTTCCGTATCCCCTGTCCATACCTGTCTAAACAGTCCTTCTGGAACCAGGAAATGAGCCGTTACTTTATCGCAGTACCGCTCGTCATCAGAAGAATTGACAATGCTATCTTCGTCTCCCACTCCAGATTCGTAGCCAATTAAGACATGAACAAATTCATGTATCAGCGTAAACGTCTGGGCTACTTGGGCATCGCCTCCGTTTACGAAAATAAAGGGAGCATTCTTGTCAATTAAAGCAAAACCCCTACAATCAGAAACGGATATCTTTCTAAAAATATTATTACCAACCATGTTGTTGATGCAAACCATAGTGCCGGAATCTTCCATTCTCGTCACCAATTTTCGAATTGCATCACCCATAGAATACTCTTTAAAGGCCCAGTCAAGACTCAGGCCCAAAATATTTCTGATTGTCTGACAAGTTGTTTCAATAGGCGTATCAGTCGCAATACTTCCCACATAACTTGGGGCTTCTATACCATTACCTTCAATATAAGAAGAAAGCCATTCCTGACGTTCTTGGACTTTTCTAACTTCGTCCATAACATTTAAAGAAACAGAACCGCCACCGGAACGGAACATCGGAATAGGAACAGTTTCAACAGGAGGTTCATCAAGAAATAGATATCCTAAGGGTACATATACGCTGTTTGCGAATTCCTCCAATTGCTTGAAGGTGGGTTTTCGCTCTTCATTAATCCATTTACTGAAAGCCGGATTCTTCTGGGCATACTCCTCCACAGACAGCCCATATCGCGTAACTGCCCATGTCAACATTTCCTTTTTTATGTCCAGCCTTTCTGGTTTCATTAATGTATCTTTATCTTAATTTTAGGTATTCTAATCGTGCTTATATATAATTATGCTTTGCAAAAATAACGTTTTTACGTCATTCAAATTGCATTTCTTATCAATTATTACTTTTTATTAACTATTTTCGCGGTCTTTCTATCATAAAACGTCCGCATCCCCCTAGCGAACTCCTCAAATGCCCTCTGCTGCTCTTTTTCCTTCGCCAAGCAATCAACCATCTCCTGATATTCCTCCTCTGACCGCTCGTCCACCAAAACATCGCGTATCGCAGCATCATCCAGGAACTCCTCAAAATAGCTGCGCAAAGATATCAACTGCAACGAGTCAGCCTTCAGAAACCGCCTCAAAGCTGCCAGTCCCTTCTCCTTCTCTCCGCCACGATACAAACTCCGGAAATGATATGCTGCTGTATTCGAATCATTCTTGCCCTTTGTCATTTTCGCCACCTTGCGGTATTCCCTTTGACTATACATCAAACCCACCTTGCGGAAGAGGAAATTCTTGTAAAAATCCCCCAGTTCATTACCTGCCGGCTTCTGTTTAATCAACATATCCTGTAGTTGCAGAAAGAGACCATACGTATCATAAAACATCCCTTCCATTCCGCTCATCGTAGGATTAACAGGTCCTAAAACAAACTTTCCGTCATACACAAACGCCTGCATTTCAAAGTCATAGGTCGTTATCTTATCGGCAATTTTCCGACACAACAATATCTGTTCAGCAGTGAGATACTTATTGAACACGTAGAGTTTCTGAATCATCTCCAAAATCTCGTTTGCTCTCTCCTTTAGGTCACGTCCTATAGGCATCAGGTTCTTTGCCTTATCATCAACCTTCTGATACTCCTCCGTCAAGCACTTCGTTGCCAGATAAAGGCCAAAATCCTCCTTCTTAAGTTCACCATTATATAGCCGATGTTGCAGGAATGATGGGCTATGCATAGAATGACATAGCGGCACTTCTAGGAAAAACGCCAGTCGTGAATAAATCTGATACAAGTCAAAATCCAGCAACGGCTTAATCTTTCTCCGTTCCACCGCACTGGGTATAACGTTAAAGACTAGCCAGAACACCACCGATGCAATCAGTGATGTCACAATAGCCGCTATTATCTCATTCCACGCCATATCAGTTTATACAATCCAAATTTCCCAAGATTTTCAATTTTAAAGCCTTTTTACCTTGATTTTTCCTTCTTAATTATCTACCCCCTAAACTCTAAACCCTAAACTCTAAACTAATTAAGCGTATTGATTCTTCCTTCTGTACCGCTCGCTTAGTTCTAACAGTTTCTTGAATGGTGTAATCGTTCCTCTTTCATCTCCCCCGCATTCATCAGTTTGCGGCAGCGCTTAAGGAAGTGAACCATCAGCCTTTCCTCCGGAACGTATTTGGAAGGATTACGGCGATTCGTCTCAATAAACGTCATCACCTCGCTATACCTCTCAATCCAGCGTTCATCTTGGGTCATTTTATTTATATTCTAGAAATTCATCCACTGATACCACTTTCGTATTCACCCCCAAGAATAAATACACGGCCTTCACCTTAGCTCTCATCTTTTTATCACCCGTAATCAAAACATCACAGATCTGTGCTGAATATGCGTGCGACGCATCGCATAGTCGAGCCACGTCAGAGTGCTTCGTTTGGGTATCTTTCCAATAGTTCGCCATGTCTACGATATTCATCAGAGTTCCATACAGGGCTCTTCCGTATGCCTCTGTTCTATATAGATACTCCAACAAGCCCATCTCACACTTTTCTTGCATTCTCTCATCTATCATCTGGAGTACGTTTGCAGGCTCTTCATTATTGAAAAATTTGCTATCAAAACCTATTTCCACCCGTACCGTATCGAATGATTCCACACTCTCAGACACAGCTTTATTAATAAAGAGGCGAAGAGGATTATCGTTTAATCTGTACATCTCACGACAATTCTTTACAAGAAACTCTGGTTTGGTGACAGTGCCAGAACAAATGTAGTTCTGCCCGCAAAGCTTGGCTATCAAATCAAGTCTTCCATCCTGCGACACTTTTGGATTTCCTTTTGCTTCCAAAAGTTCATTCATATGAGCATCTGAGTAATAGTATTCTATATCAGGTTTAACAAGGAATTCTTCCAACTTGTACTTCCCCGTCTCTATATCCACAAGAACATTATTGTCAAGATATGCCTTCATCATTTAGCCTACATCTCTCTAATTATTCTCTATATCAAGCCACCTTCAATCAGTTGTTTAATTGTATCCTGTTTTAACTTAGTTAGCGGTTTTTCGTGTATTATCTTTTCGCCCAGAGGGAACTTTTCCATAAAAGCAAGAACATCCTGACGTGTTGGAGTTATATCATACCCATCATGTAAAGCTTTTATGGTTGAGTCCGTCATCTTATAGTTATGTCACCTTATCAACTTTTTCTCCGTACCCTCTACAAAAATACAAATTTTATTCAAATCCGGGCGCAAAACAACTTTTTATTTTTATCAGGTCATAAACAAAAAAAAGGCCATCGCGTTTGCGACGGCCTTGGTATATCTTAAATTACTTAAGCTCAAAGGCTAGCAAGAAGCATCATTTACATCTTCTGATCCAAATTTTTGCCTGTTTCCTCATGTTGGAAATTAGGCAAAAATTCTCTCAGAGCATCAACCACCTGGGCCTTGGTGAAGTCCTCCTTGGCGAAGATACCTTCCAGCTTGTCAAAGAACCCGTTCACCTCATCCATCTCGTGACGAGTGGTCTGGCAAACAACACCCAGAGCCTTGAACCGTTGCATATCTATCTTTTCTCCAGGAACATAAAACTCCTCGTATGCTTTCTCACCAGTGGTATCCGAACCGAAATAAACAGTAGGATACTTATTGTCATCCCAACCCAGTGCAGCGGCCTTGCGCTTTGCTTCATCATCCGAAGAGCAAGGGTCTTTTACGAGTCCATTAGCCGTTACAAACTTATCGCAGATACTGCTGAAAGTCAACATTTGGTCTTCACCCAACTTCGGGAAGAACACTTCGCCACCATTACCCAGGATGCAAGCCAGCATACAAATCTGACCACTCTCCTCAGGCGAAACAAAATAACGCTTCACATCGCTGGGAGCCGCCAGCGGCTGCTTCTTCTGCAAACGATGAATCCATCCATCAGGCAACGACCCATTGCTGAAGGCCACATTAGCAAAACGGGCAGTCGTCACCTTGAAGTATTTGTTGTAGGCCATCACCAAGTCCTCCATGATGCGCTTCGATGCGCCCATGATGTTCACAGGATTGGCTGCCTTGTCTGTACTTACGCAGAAGAAATGCTTAGGAGGATATACCGTGAGCAAATCCATTAGCTTCTTTGCCTTGATATCGTTGTTCTCAATTAGTGCCTGAACGCTGTAGCGGTCTTTCTCACTGCGCACATGCTTGTGTGCTGAGAAATTAGCCACAATATCAAAGCCCTTCTCTTCGCGGAAGATGCGTTCAAATATCGGGTCAGCGAAGTTAAGTGTGTAGCAGCGGAACTCGTCTGGCACATACAGGCCGTTAGTCGAGCGCACATCACGTACCAGTTCTGCCAGCCCATTCTCGTTCAGGTCAACCACGACCACCGATGCAGGCTCAAAGCGCAATACCGCTTTAATGAAGCTGGAGCCGATGCTGCCTGCCCCACCTATCACACATACTTTTTTGCCTTTTATCTCACGAGTAAGCGTTTTTGAATTAGCCTTGATGTCAGGCTCGAACATACTGGTAGGTCTAAAAGTAACGCTATCAGCTATAAATTTGTCAAGATTAAACATATTGTATTATTGTTATATTTCTCGCTGTTTATTATTATCTTTTCTCAACCTCTTTCAACAATCTTTCCTAGATGCTTTATAGAAAGACTCCAGCCTTCCGTCTTTATCAACAAAAACTTCATAATAATCACCTAAACAATAGTAGGCCATTTTGCCAGTTCTTCTATATTTCTTATCTGGATTTGCATCCCTAAACTGCTGATAGTCTTTCTCTAGTTCATGCATCACATGATCAATCATGTGCATAACATCCCTCTCAAAAAGCTGAAACTTATCTTTCTGTGCCAATTGTTCTCCCATGTTCACGTCATCTACATGACGCAGATAGATATGGACAAACGACCGATAATCCATATACATCGGGTGTTTACCTAATATATTGAAGCTCCTATCATGGAAAGAGTACAATCTTTGCAAGAAGAATAATGCTTGCTCTTTGTACTTTCCTCTGAACTGGTTAAAACTAATACCCGCTCTCTTGAGTTCATCTTTCAACACCTCGAATCGCTCGTGAACTTTTCTTCGCCTTAACTCACTAAGCAGTTCTTTATCTTTTTCTCCTAAAAAGCCTGCTTCTTCTCCCCATTTCAAATAATGATAGCCCACATTCGACATAACGATGTGGCCATCCTTATCAATGACTTTCTGCCTTTCCTCCTCGCTCATCCCTTCCTTATCACATATAAATCGATAGGCTGTATACAAGTCCTCATCATCTGGCATAAAACCGATACCGTCCTTCTTCTTCTTACACATGAAACCATAGATCCAACCGATATCTCGTCCACCGCCATAGGCTTCAAAAGGGACCTCCATCACATTGAGGGTTCTTTTCTCCTTACTTTGAAACGTATTGTTTTCATCTCTTGAAGGTAGTACCGTTATCTCTTCTATGTCCCGAGTCTTTATTCCCTCTCGTAATAACAACTCAGCAGCATTTTCACTTTGCCCATTACAGGGAACCAACAGTTTCGCTTTTATGAAAGGGTTATTATTAAGGGCCGATGAATTCTCTTCTAGTGCCTTACGCTCAACTTGTGTATATACAAAACATACCGTAGGACAGTCTCCATACTTTTGATAGCTTTCTGTTCCTGGCCTCAATGCTAATGTAAAAACACTATCATTTCTTCCTCCATATGTGTATAGCTGTTCTTGTGTAAACCCATCCTTCTGTTTATATAGGTTTGCACCTATCATAGCTGCCATGTCTTGTTCGGCTTTATCAATTAGCTTTTGAAGTTCTTCTAACAAAACACTGGTATTATCATTATTGAGTTGTTCCATTCTCTCCTTAGCTCGTTTAGACTTCCTGTGTCTTTTCCGTTTCACAGAGCGTCCACGTATTCTAATCTTCTTATGATGCGCCATTACTATACTTGATTTTACAAGTTATGCCTTTCCTCTTCTATCCTTATCCCCTTAATCCATTCCTTCAAGTGCTCATAGAGCCTCATCTGATGTATCTGTTGCGCACGAATATACATCACCAGATGTTCCTTTTCCCCGCGGCTCTTGATTAGTTTTGCGACATCTGTAAAAATCTGGTTGTCACCTAGCGACAGCACCATAGCCACCGAGTACAGATTATCAATGTCTCTTGTCAGGCGCATCTCAAACGCTTCTCTTTCATCCTCCCATACCTGACACGTCATCACATACGCCATCTTCAAAGCCTTGACATACCTCTCCTGTAAATGGGGCATCCAGCAAGAATTATACTGGCGGAACACCAAGTCAACAGTCTCATTAAAGATCTGCCTCCTGTCGCTATCCAGCAGGTTGTTATGGTTGATTATCCAGAACTCCCCAGCTCTTTCAAATGCCGCTTTCTTCATGCGCATCATCTCCAGCGAGTCGCAAGCCTCAGCACCACCTGCCATGCCTGCCCAAAGTCACTTACCCGCATCCTCTTTCTCCTTGGGCCTGAACGTGGTTAATCTCAATATACATAAAAAGACAAGAGTAGCCTCTATTATTCCATAATCCTGTGGGATATAAAAAGCATGTGCTACATAGTTGCGAATATTGCGGCCTTTAGGAGTAAAGACATACTCAAAGAATTCGATATCCTCAATACTGAATACTTTTTGCTCATACGCTTCCTTAAGTAAAGCATCTAATAGCACCTGACTAGTACTACAATCACTCTCAACTTTGGTAACATGACCGCCATAATCGCCCACCATATCACGCAGAATACCTTCAAATCTCACAGAAAGCATATCAATCGGAATGCGCCAGTCGCTATTCTTCCCTTGCAAGAATCGCTGGTACTGCTTTATCTGAGCCTTTAGTCCATAGTCTATCTGTGAAAACCACGAAGCAACAACCACTTGATTTGAACGGGGGTACTCTATCGGAGAACCAAAGTAAGTACTCTTCAACATCCAGTGCTTTAACTTGGCGTATGTCATTTGCTTTGATTTAATAGCCGTCAAGATAACATCCAGTACAACGTTTCTCACTATATTCAACAACCATACTTCATACTTTTGCCTTTGTTCAAAGTCTTTTTCGGCCCTTCTCGTATTCCCGTTTATGTCCTTCAATTTATTCGCAATTCCAAGGTCTTCAAGTGTCTCCTCCTTCTCCGGCATTAGTTCCCGTATCTGTTGATATGAGGGGAAAATGAATCTAACGGGGTTAGACATGTTTACCAATAGCCAGCTTAACTTTCCCTCAATCAGTTCCTTTTTCAGTGTCTCGAAATACTGTACCACTTGTTCATTCGTCTTTTTCTGGTACTTAAAATGAGGAAATATGAGTTTCTTCTTATTCTCACGATAAGCCATTTCTGCAGCATTGCGCTTCTTTGTCAATCCGGCCTCTTGATAAAAAGACATCGCCTTCTCCAAATGGACCTCATTCATGTGAGGTATAGCAATATTATTCGGCTCAGTAGACGGATCTTTCAACCGTTCCATTTCCATATCCCCCAAAGACTCATAGAAAAAAATCTTGTATGGTTTACCTGCACTTTGTAGCTTAGAAGCATAGAACAAACCTACCTCACAACAACCTTCACGCCAACCGTCTTTTGTCAGAGGTAACAATTCCTTGCAAATGATTGCGACCTTCTCTGCTTCACTTGCATCAAAGAAATCAGCGTTTTTTGCCTTTCTAATGCAAACCAGTTTTGTGCGATAACCAAAGTCGGATTCCAATATTCGCCAAAGCAACAACTTAACATCGTTTGTCCTATACTTAATTCTCTTCGACAAAGCCAATAACACTTCAAGCGCATCATCAGCATTGTGTGGATAGTCTTCTTTGTCCTCTGGCAAGAATTCCTCAATATCAATTATAAGTGCATCGAGTGCTTGCTGAGCATATTGATTGTTATTTGATAGTAGATATGCAAAATAACCGTATCTGTATTCAAGCAAAAGATTGTCAGTCGCTTTTATGCGTTCAGCAAAGTATGCTGTAGCCTCATCCCTATCTATCACACAGTTCTCATCTTCAACTATGCTTTCTATTTTCCACCATGTAAGAATCTCAAGCCGTGCTTTCGGTTGTTCCTCTGGCGCGAACTCACCGTATAGAAACACACTATCAATGTGCTTCTCATCGTTCTTCTTTTCAAGGTATTCGTATAGCTCGTTTAGTGTTGCCATATACTATTAATACTGGAAGACTTGCCTACCCAACCTCCAGCTTATTGTTTGTCTGTACGTCCTTTATCGTCCGCGATAACCTTCTTACTTCTTCAAGCACTTCAAGTATCAAAGACCTGTTGTCCCAAACCAAGTCTGTTTTTCTTTTCATCAATTCCTGATAATGGCTTTCAAGCCTTCTCCTCAGGTCACCATTGGACGCACTTATTGCCTCATTCAATTTTGTAATGAACGACTCCAGGCCATCCGCAACATACATTTCGCTTTTACCTTTCAGTTCTGTCGCTCTACTTGCACGTTGAAGAAGACCAATAGCATTATCACAATCCTTCTTGAAAGAAGCAAAAACCTCAGATTGAATATTCTGGAAAAACTTATCCCTTGCGGCCTCAACCGCTTCCTTGGCCTTTATTGCCTTACAACTCTGGTACCAAGAGTAAACAGCGCCAAGAATTGAAGCAATGGAGCCAACAACACCGATAATTGTTACCCAACTCATCCTAATAGCACTTCAATAAATCAACTATCTGTTGCTCATTCATCAAATATCTGTTAGGCAGAGCTTTGTAGGTCTCCCATTTTCCCAGCATGGAACGATATCTATGCAGCATCGGGCAGTGACTATTATAATATCCGTGCGACAGTTCCTCTATCTCAGCATAGCGGTCAAGGTCTTTAATAAAATAATCGGTATAAGACATCTGCTTACCCTCATTATTACCGTCAAACCCTGGGAAACGGACTTCGTCGTCAGTCAATGTCTCAACCTTACCGCTTTGTTTAAGACTATTGTAAGAGTAGATAATGCCCCTGTACATTTCCAAAATATTTAGAACCTCTCTACACTCTTCCGCGTTTAATTCCTCATCATACAAGCAATCAAACACGTCGCTATAATGAAGTTCAAAACCATTTTGAAGGGCCTTGATCATATTATCATAATCATAGTCCTCATCACCTTGGTTCTTTAGAATCTTAAAAAGGTAGATAAACTTCGCCCTTTCCATTCTAGAGAGTTTCACAACATTTTCCATGCCTATATCGTTTATTTGCTATTTAACTTCCTACATATATTCTGACATCGCATTCCTATCCCCGTCACATCTTCGGATACATCCATCAATCACTTTCTGCAAATACTGGAAAGCCCACATTCTGATACCACTCACCTCTTCAAGTATCTTTTCCGTCTGCTCTTTCATCGCAACCAGCACTTCTTTATCATCCTTGAATCTATCTCTAAAATCTCCGCCTAAACCATAGCTCAGCAGAAAGTGATTAGCCAAGAAATACGCAAATACTCTAACATTGCTATTTTTCAATCCCTTTATCCTTTCCATCAAGGCTGTGGCATCCTGATCTTTCAACACAGGTGTCAAACTATACGGTGCGTGGTGGTCTGGTGTAGATTCCTCATCCAAGTGTATCAGGCTCTGTACATTTTCGTTATTCAAGTTAAGTAGTGTCGCCTGCATTTTATTGGGCAGTTCTTTCTCTCGCGCTTTGAATACCTCATTGAAAAAATCCCCAATCTCTTTATGAATACGGAACTCATCATTTCGGTTCTCAACCGTATTCATTCCTTGCCAAAATACATTCCGACAACGATAAAGAAGCTCCGCATCGTGAACGTCTTTTTCAAAGATATCTTTTAATGTTACCTTTGCCTGTTCTATAACGTTTTCTTCTACTTGATAGAGCTGCTCTTTCTCAAACAATGAGAAAAAAGCTAGTGCTTTACCTATAGAATAAAACTGACGGTATTTTCCCTTTAGCAAATCCCGGGCTAATTCATTACAGTCATGTTCAAACTCGTCATCGTCCATATCACGGAAGCCTTCCAATCTGATTAGCACCCCTTTCACCTTCTGATCTTCAAGAAGGAGAGTATCAATATAGGGTTTCATTGAAGCACCGCGTTCTATATGTTTAACGATATTTGCTATATGGCCGTCATTCAACACATTAATGCCATCCAATTTACCTCCATCATAACGAGCAGCCATATCGTGAATAGCCTTTTTCTCCGGGGAATCTTCTTTTCCGTATATGAAGGCCCACTTCCCACTATTCCACGCTTTTAACACATGCTTGTTCTGGCCCTTATACTCACAATAAACGGCAATGAAACTTCCAAGCAGGGCTTTCATTATGCTTTTATCCTTCTTTAGAAGCTTAGTATTTGCCTCATTATACTGCAATTTAAAGTCATATAAACTTTGGCGAAGAATACGAAGGTTGTTACTCTGACTGGCCACAAACACCTTTTTGATCAAGTCTGTCTGCCCATTAAGCCATTTAACCTTAGGCAATTCATTCACAAAGTGAGCGATGGCCGCATCAATATCAGGTTCAACCTCCAACTCCTTGCCTACCGTCTTTTCCTTAAAATCATCAAGGATCTTTTTATCATCTGCATCGGTCACCTTGGTTTCATCCCCCACAATCACCACATGGCAACCACATATCTCCACGAAGTAGTTAATATAACCAAGCAATTGCTTCATCGGAATATGTGAACGCTCCAAATCATCAAACACCATCAATTTCAATGAATCTGGTTTTATATCCTTATCCTTCGAAGCGAGGAAAGAGAGCGAATCTAGTGAGGTTGAAAGGGTTGCGTCATTATGACCATCGCTATTAAAGTCAAAATCAGTCCGTAAAACCACCTTACCGGCAATCTTCAATATTCCAGCGCCAACTTTAGCGAATTTTGAATAAAGGAAAGGATGAAGTTGTCTGTCAATAGCTTTTGTTATCTGTTCCGTTGCTGTCATTCCATAGAGAGAAACACGTATAGGTTCTAAGACCACATCTTCCTTCTTCTCTGGATTCTTAAAAGTATCCTCTATCCATTTATTGACAAGATAAGTCTTCCCGCATCCCCACTTGCCTTTTAAAAATAAGGCATAGCGAGGATCCGGGTTCCCTATATAAGAATTTAAAGAAGCAATAATATGACTATTTTGCATAATATCTCATTAATGATCACGCCCACTGATTAACGCGCCTATACTTCTCACACAACTCCAATAGTTCGTTAAACTTCTCAACCCTATCCTCTGGCATTTCCCCTGCATTCATCAACTTCCTCCCTCGTTTCAGGAAATGCACCATCAGTTTCTCTTCTGGATAGTATTTCGACGGATTCCGATGATTAGTTTCAATAAAAGCCTTCACCTCATTGTAACGAGCCAGCCATCTCTCGTCCTGTGTCATAGCGCAAGGATATCACAGTCCTGCAAAGGCTCATACACCCCGTCCTTGACTTCCATAATCACAGTCCCTGACTCCAGAACCTCTACCGAATGCCACTGGCCAAGCGGGATGTTAATAGCAACACATTCGCTATTTGGAGCCAAGTCAATCACTTCCGTCACTTCCCCAGCATCATTATAGAACACCTCGCGCAGATGACCACGAAGACATACTACCGTTTCCGAGGATTTCATGTGCCTATGTATCGGGAGCGGTGTCCCAGGTTCCAGCGCATTCAACATACGCTGGCTTTTATCGTCAGCGGAATTGCGCAAATCCATATTCATCCTCAACCGAGGTGAAGCCTTCGCCTGCTCTGTCAGGCGATCCATTAAAGCTTGTGTTATCTCAAACATTCATTTTTCAAACGATTTTAAGTACTCCTCATGGAGGTGATAATACTTCTTCATGAACAGCAAATAGGCAACAGCCAAAACCACACACACGCCAATCAAATACCCCCAATGCCATGCTGGGGTGTTCGGGATTAACAACATCACCACGGAAATTGCCAGCTGCAGCACCGTATATATCAGCGACACCGTCACATGGCTCATCCCCAGCTCATTCGCCATCAACTGGAAGGCATGCTTGCGGTGAGCCTCGCCCAGGTTCTCATGCAACATGATACGATGGATAATAGTGCAGCAACCATCCACTCCATACACCACCAGCGACACCAGCCAAGTAATATCATTGGTAGATAGAATCAGCTTCCCGATAGCAAACAGCATGATGAAAGCTATTCCCACACTACCCACGTCACCCGCAAAGCACTTAGCCTTCCCCCTTGGCCTGAAGTTGAACAAGCTGAACACCAGCACACCAATAATAGCCACAATCAAAAACGACGGCTCAATAAACTCCCCAACTTTCAACTGACTCTCAACTCCAAACTCTAAACCATCAACTATTAGCAATGGCACCAGCACTGCTAAAGCATACCCCGCCGTTATACCGTTTATACCGTCCATGAAGTTGATGATATTAGTTGCCCCCACAAATACTATGAGCGCAAGCAGAACCACCATCACCTGCCAATACCAATCCTGAAACATGAACCATGAATCCTGAACCCAAAACAGATTCCAGAACATCAAACCCATAGCAGAAAACTGTGCCACAAGCCTCACACTGTCCGGCAACGAATGGATGTCATCATAGAAACTCACCCCTGCAATCAGCACCAAGCCGATGAGGAACGGCATGTAACCTTGAACCGTTGTCCATTCACCCTGAACCACCATCATCCCTGCCCAGACGAGCATTGATAGTGGGAATATCACGCCTCCACCACGAAGAACAATCGTCGAGTGCGAACTTCGTTCATTAGGTTTGTCAATGATGTTGCATTTGTCCGCTATCTTGAAGTAAATCAACTCCAACAACAGCAGCACGATAGCTATTATAGCATAGGTAAACCAAATATTCATGATTATTTGTATTTTACTTCTAATAATGCCGTTTCAATATCCTCCATCGAGATCTGTCCACCCCACATGCGATAAACATACTCAGGTGTGATACACCCAAAGTCCATGGAGCAAGAACGTGCTTCATTATCCATGAACTCTTTCAAACGGTCAACCATATTCATATTTCAGTGTTTTCTGTGCTATCCGTGAGACAATTCCCGACTTCTCCAATTTTTGACTTACTTGACAATATTCGGAATCCCGTTCAACTCATTCTGAATATACTCAAGTGAAGCAATCTTAGCTTTGGTCTCTTCCAGATTCAACCTACGAGTATTATCTGAATTAAATTCTTCAATGGTTGCCCGCTTTGTATCACCATCCTTGAAATACTTGTCGTAATTCAAGTCGCGATTATCAGCAGGAACAGCATAGAAGTTACCCATGTCAATGGCCTTTGCAGCCTCTTCCTTAGTCAGGAGGGTCTCGTACATCTTTTCTCCATGACGAATGCCAATAACTTTAATCTCGGGTTCGACAAGCTCACAGCAGGCCTTTAGGGGAGCCTGATGCTTGAACAGGTCACGGACAGCCTCAGCCTGTGTCTGGATGGTGCAGGCCGGGGCCTTCTGTACCAGTATGTCGCCATTCTTGCCGTTCTCGAAGGCAAATAGTACCAGGTCAACTGCCTCTTCCAAAGACATAATGAAGCGAGTCATAGAAGGCTCGGTGATGGTTATTGGGTTGCCTTTGCGGATCTGGTCTATCCACAGGGGGATGACGCTGCCGCGGGAGCACATTACGTTGCCGTAGCGGGTGCAGCATATCTTGGTGTCACCACTCAAGCGGCTCTTGGCTACAGCTATCTTTTCTTCTATTGCCTTGGTGATTCCCATTGCGTTGATTGGGTATGCTGCCTTGTCGGTGGAGAGGCATATCACGCACTTGACGCCTGCGTCGATGGCTGCATCCAGTGTGTTGTCGGTGCCTATCACGTTGGTCTTGACTGCTTCCATGGGGAAGAACTCGCAGCTGGGTACCTGTTTCAGGGCAGCGGCATGGAATACATAGTCGACGCCCTTCATGGCGTATTTCAGGGTGCTCTTGTTGCGAACGTCGCCAATATAGAACTTAATCTTGTTGGCTACCTCTGGCATACGTACCTGGAAATCGTGACGCATGTCGTCCTGTTTCTTCTCATCGCGGCTGAAAATGCGGATTTCACCGATATCAGTCCTCAGGAAACGGTTCAACACTGCGTTACCAAAACTACCCGTGCCACCTGTAATTAGCAGCACCTTATCTTTAAATACTGACATATCTCTTATGTGTTACTTTTAGACTACTATTAAATTGACCCTGGTTTTAAAATATGGCTCCATACTGAGCCCCAGAAAATTGACCACATGCTCTCTTCGAAACAAATCTTGTGTTTCCATTCGTGGCTCTTCCAGCGACGGTAGCGGAACCAAATGCGATGCAGGAAACCAGCAGGCTCCCTACCGGAAAACTCTGGTTCAAACGTATCCCTTAATACACGTTCCTTCAATTCCGGACTATACTTTACACCACGGAAGATGCTTGGATCGAACCCCAGTTCTTCTACACAAATGGCATTAAGTATATTCAAGAAATCACACAAATGGAATTCTGCAACCAACCCCAACAACCAGTCCCAATCTATCTCATTCGTATGTGACTTTACAAACATTCCCCAGTCTAATATCTGTCTGATGTTCATTTCCGTAGAGGTAAAATGCAACATCGTATGGTACACGAGGAACAACGCATGCAAATTAACACATGGCATGTATACCTTTTCGCCGCACAAGTCTATGCTATGAGAATCATCCTGCCCCAGCTCCTTAAATACCTTTTCCAGTTCCCTGCTTGACCTGCGGGCATGGACATTCACAAAATCATAGTGGTTCTCCACCATGAAATCATGCCAGTAGAATACTGAGTGGTGATGATGAGAGTTGTCAATCCTAAACCCCTTAAACTTCTTAAACCTTGCCGCCAAGGCCGCGTCTGCTTCCTTCTGTTGCCCGAACTGCCAGATGTCAATATCGCCGCAAGGTCTGTGATCGGGCCTTGGCCAGTCCAAAGAACAGGCATAGCCCTTCAACACCATCATCCTAAAGCCATGCTTGTTGTAAAAAGATGCCATTTCAGCGATTGCCTTGCGATACTGCCCATAGCGGTACTCATACCCTTGCAGAGTCTCCCCAATCCACTGAAGCAGCACGGGTTTGGGAGGCCTTGATTCCAGTGGCAGCTTATCAACACCGTCCACAACAACAGCAGAAAGCCCTTGCTCTGCAGCGAGGGCTTCTATTACTTGCCAGTCAACTTGATGTGCCGGTATCCCATCACATTCATGTCCGATACCCAAACGCACCAAGGAAAGAAAGAATTCCTTATTATCTGACGATAGCATTCTTTATCGAATCCACGATATACTTCACATCATCGTCCGTCACATACGGACCTGCGGGCAGACACATGCCAACCTTGAAGATCTCCTCCTCAATACCATTGGTATATACATCACAACCCGCATATACCGGTTGCTTGTGCATAGGCTTCCACACAGGACGGCACTCCACCTTCCTGCCCAGCATCCAGACACGCATTGCCTCGACATTGTCATTTGGCTGGCAGTCGGTCACAGGGCTGTCCACCTGATGGATGACACCCGCAGCACCACCCACGGCAGTCTTGATTACCTCCTTGTAGGCATTCTCCTGACCCTTTATCCTGACATCAGGATCCAGTGTCATCGTACAGAGCCAGTAGTTGCTGTCGTAAGATGGCTGAGGGATGGGGGATGAGGGCTGAGAGTGGACGTGTACGCCAGGGACGTCCTTCAGCAGTTCCTCGTACAGCTTCTGCACATGCTTGTGGTGTTGGATGTGCTGGTCAACCACTGTCATCTGGCCACGGCCTATACCGGCACAGATGTTGCTCATACGATAGTTGAAGCCTATAGCAGTATGCTGATAATAAGGATATGCATCACGTGCCTGGGTAGCCAGCCACATCACCTGATTTGCATCCTGCTCATTTCTACATATCAGTGCACCACCGCCACTGGTCGTTATCATCTTGTTGCCGTTGAAGCTCAGGACACCATTTTTGCCAAATGTGCCCAGCATCTGCCCGTTGAACTTGGAACCAAAACCCTCGGCCGCATCCTCTATAACAGGAATGTCATACCTGTCCGCTATCTCCATGATGCGGTCAATCCTGTACGGCATACCATACAGAGCCACTGGCACTATAGCCTTGGGCTTCTTGCCCGTCTTGGCAATACGGTCCTTGATTGCCTCCTCCAGCAACTCCGGGTCCATGTTCCATGTATCACGTTCCGAGCCGATGAACACGGGTTTGGCACCACAGTACGTGATTGGATGCGAGCTCGCACAGAAAGTGAAGCTCTGCACACACACCTCGTCACCTGGACCTACGCCGCAATTCAGCAGAGCCAGATGCACTGCCGCAGTACCGGCACTCAGGCACACCACCCTGGTATCCTTCAATGTCTCGTCCAGATGCCATGCCGCAGGAGTTGCCTCGGGCCAGCGCGACGCACCGTACACAGCACTCTCGCTATTCCCCGTGACAAACTTGCGCAAGTCCTCCTCAAACGCATTCACGTTCGGACCCATTGGCACTACCCAGTTAGTGTCAAACGCCTCTTTCACATACTTCTGCTCCCACCCCTCCTCACTCATGTGAGCCAGACACAGGTAAATAGTTTTTCTCTCGGTCATAGTATATATTCTTATAAATTATCTGTTGTAATACTGCATTACTCCACTTCCGGTTTCATCATGTGCGACAACAGCAGAAAGGCCCTGCCTGGCAGCAAGATCTTCCAAGGCATTCCAGTCGATTGGAGCCTGAACATTGAACTTTGAACTTTGAACCGATTCAGTTCCCGTTCCTATCCCCAATCGTACAAGAGAAAGAAATGCCTCCTTATTTTCAGACAGCATTCTTAGTACTTCAAAAAATCATCGAAAAGAAATCAGGCATCCCTACAACTCACTCTCCACCATGTGCATCAGTTGGGGCAGAGAACCCTCCTCCCTCTGGTGTTTTTCTCTCAGGGCTTTTTTATCCATTTTCGATTTTTCTGCTGTTCTTGAGATACAAGGGCAATACGTCAGAATTGGCTGCTTAGCTAATTTTTCAATTATAGACTCTTTTTGATTCTGTTATACTAAAATTGGTATTAACCATGTCATCGACTTTGTTGCCTGGCTCATCATAGAAATACTCCTCAAAATGCCCACGAATGCAGATACCCGTTCCCGATTCCTTCCTCGCCTGTCGCGGCATATATCACTATAATGACTTTTATCCCTTACTACAAAACGGATCAAAGAACCGTCCCCCGATCCGCTGATGGATCAGGACCTTTTGCGTAGGGATGAGATATGGCTAATGGAGAAAACGCGGGAAGGAGTAAGTTCGTTTAAGAGGTTGGATGAGAAGTTTTCACTGCGGTTTGACAAGGAATTGGAGAGAACTTATTTAAAGGGGTTGTTTGGAGGTGTTCCGCAGTTTGGAAACGAGAATACCATTTTGAAATTGAGGATGCTGCTGAACATAGAAAAAGCCCCTGCAACTCATACGGTTACAGAGGCTGTAAGTGATTGACAATAAAAAGTTTCTTATATCAGAGACATCAGAAAAGCCTTTATCTTGTCGTTCATCTCAGATGAGCGAATATCGTCGTATTTAGCGCCCAACACCTCACCGAATCTTGTAATTTCAATATAATACATTGTATTGTCTGTATATATTACTCCCTTCTGCATCAGACCTTCAATGAGGGTCTTACCCAGCGGAGTCTTACCAATACGGTTGTCAATCTTCTCACAATATCTGGCCAATACACCCTTACTATGAGAGCGGAACATCAATATCATGCGACGAAGTTTGCCAAAGGCTTCATAAAGTTGCTCTTCGGACGCATCCACAGGCACGTGATTCTTTGAATAGTCATTGAAGGAAAATAAATCTGGGCATCCGAAATAATTAGGAACTTGTTGTTAGCCTGTGATGTGCGCTGAATAAAATTGGGTACATTGTAGTCGGGACATACAGCGGTGAACTCTTCGCACGACCAAACAATGTTACCCATATTCTCGGTGGGTGTCGTCAACAACAGGTCGTTTGACTCTACATCCAGTTTTGCACAGTTAATAGCTACCGGAGCCTGTATGTCCGTCTTACGGTCTTTCAATGCCACATGTATTGGAGCATCAATATTTAAGGCAGACACAGGTGTGGGGACAACAAGCACATCATTATCGTCCATAGAGAAGCAGAACTCATACTCATCATCACGCCCAACCCTGGCAAACGACAAGTAGCATTTTACGGGTTTTGCTTCATCATCATCAGCCACAATTTCTGTTGTTCCCACATCCTGCGGTCGGTCAAGCGTCTTAAATGAACTATAAAGGTACGGGAAGAAACGATAATCTATTTCCCCCTTTCCTTTCTTTAATTTCTTCTTCAATCATATTTTTGTCTTGTTTATTCCCCCGCTCCGTAATGTGCCGCGCTGGGGCGCGGCACATTACTCCTCTCCCCGCAGAGACCGGCCCCTCACACATTCGTTGTCCGATTATCGGACAGCTGTCATATTATTAGCCAAATCGCAAACAATTATTATTCAACAACTTACACTTTCAATCGGACAAAATCGGACAATTATTTGACCTTGTACTTCGTAGAAGGGCCATCTCCATACTTTTCAGACAGGCCCAACTTTACCATCAGAAGCAAATCGTTTTGGATGGTTCCCTTTGAGGGTTTCTTCTCAAACACATCCATATAGTCCGTCCTGGTAAATTCCATTCCTTTCTCACAACGAGACAGGAAATGACGGATTCGTTCATTAATGGCCAACTCTTCTTTTTTGCTATAAATCCTCAACGTTGTCTTCCCGTTTGACGAAGACCATTCCGGAAGTTTCCTTCCCGCCTCTTTCATTGTATTCGAGATGAGATACATTCCGCGACCAGTCTTCTCCATCTCACCGGCCACATAGAACACCTCTGCCATCAGAGGATTCCTAAGCACAGAACCATGAGGCAAAACCTTGCTTTTTCCAGAGACAAGTTTATCTGGCAGAACACCTGAATTTGTAATCTCTATTCTATCAGCATAGATAAACACCGTAACTTCATCCGAGATGTCCTCATATTCCCGATGTATCAATGCATTTGATATAGCCTCATCCAGAACGTCTATCGGGTATTCGAAATCATTGTACCTCCCTGTCCTGTCTCTGAAGAAATAGGCCACGCGAGGAAGACGATCCTTGAAGTAGTTTATCGCCTCCTTTTGAACATTGAAAACATTCCCTTCAATGAAGTACATGTCATCATATTGGTCCGCAGTCTTGCCACGTGTCATCAACTGGATCCGCAAACGGCATTGAGGCAACAAGCCTTTTGTATCACGAGCAAAAAGCGCAACGGTACCATTTGCTATCTCTGAAGTCCTCAATAAATGAAGCTCAGACAATAGCCCTCTTAACCCATTGGAAGACTTAGACAAACGCCCTAACGAAAGTCCTTTGTCATATACATCAGACATTAACTTTTCGTCCAAATCATCTTCATTGGCATATAGATTATTTATCCGCTCCCAAGCCGACTGCATAGCCGATGAATCCCGTAGCAGACGAGCAAGATAATCGTTCGTCGCCACAGCCGGTTCATCGCCTTGCAACACATAATAGCGAGCCCGATATGTATAAGGCGTCAAACTACCTTTAGGGATGGTAATGAGAACCACCATCCTATCCTCATATTCTTCCTGCTGCACATATACCAATGGCAGGGGCAATATGCTGTCTGTTATTTCTTTCTGAACACTGTTAGCGAATGCCTGAGCATCAATCGCAACACTATGATGTTCTTCATTTACGCCAACAACAATCCAGCCGCCCACCTCGTTCAAGCAAGCACACACTTTTTTTGCTATCGTTTCAACAGTAGCATCAGCATAGCAAAACACTGGCGATGGCAGATGCGGCTGTGATAGCAACGCCTTAACAAAGCTATTATCCATGGAGCAGCATCTTTATTCGTTCAACATTTTGGAATTGCGCCTCAACAAAGCGGCTTATATCCTGATAATCCTTGTACGGTTGGGCCCAGTTACCAATTCTATCCATCGGACGTGGAACGTTATCCTGTATAGCCTTACGATATACATCAACGCATTCGCCATGCACAATGAGATTTGGTTTACGCTCCACCACCATATTACCGTCTCTTTTCACTGTACGTTCCTTATAGTTAGGAATAGCTGCCAAATCTTGCCCCATCAGTTTCAAGAACTTGTGGGCAAACTCAACGCGGTAGTCGGCCAGCACAAATCTTGGCATTCCAATCTCAATAGCTCTATCAAATTCCTGAGCCGTTATTGATCTTCCATTAGGCTCCAAAATCCCCGTACCAAGTAATGGCCTGATGATACCTAAAAACACTTGGCAATCCTCTAATGCATTCACACAGTTCACCAAATTGGACAAGCGGCTATCCAATGGTATCGTTCCCTCTTTCGACATGCATACATCATAGCCGTATCCGTCCAATTGGGCAAAGACACGGCTCAACTCAGTCTCGAACTCATATACTGTCGAAGACACAAACACTCTTATATGGTTTCTCTCGGCACTCATTTCATCGTACTATATGTCTATTGCAAAATTAACGATTTATCTGCAATCGAATTGCATTTGTTAGCAACATTTATTCTTTCTTAACTGTCTATTGTATTGTATTTCTCTATTCTCAAAGGAAATTGGTGCCCAGTGCCCTAAACACCAAGAATGGCTTTCATAAAGCCACAAGCCGGTTATGTGTGTGAAAGGTATTGAGCACTTTGTACCGACTTGCTCCCCCGCCGAGACCATCAGGAATAAACCTCCTGGCTGATCTTGGCATTTAATTCTTTAGTCACGTTCACTCCGGTCCATTTGGTGAACATATATTTTTGAATCTTAATATATTCCGCTACAGCCTCTGCATCAGCTTTAGAAATGCCCATCGACTGTAGTATCCCTCGTTTATAGGACACTTGCTTCTCTCCCAAATATGGGCAAGCGGCCAAATCCAATGCCAATATAGCCATTTCAGCTGAACGATGCTTTCTCATTGCAGGCATATCATCAAAAATTTTCTTTATCTCCACCTTAAACGATTCACGAAGGACTCGATACTCGTTGGAAGAACCCATATAATAGAGAAGGATAATGATGGCAATTGCATTCAGTTTCGGGAATTTATCAAGCGTTCCGTCATCTTTACGTACCACACCAAGATACTTTTCCAACTCTATTGATGTCAACCTATACTTGGCTCTCATCTGTCGGAAAACAGGCAACAAATATAAAGTTTCCAACTGTGTGTCATGATTTATGGGAGAACGCTGCATCACCAAACAAATCTCATCCCTAATCTTCTTGAAAACGACATCCCTTGCTTTATCTGTAAAGCGTTTAATGCATTTCTCCTTTGACAATTCGTAGTCATTATCGAGATAGATGATTATCTCATTCAAAACCTGGGAGAGCTTTAAGGTCGTATTAATGCGTTCATTTTCCGAGAAGATAAAAAATACCGCATCAACCAGTTCTAAAAGATAGTTCGTCAATCGCAATTCCAATTGCGCAACTCGTTTAGTGCAATCCGCATGGTAATGTACTAAACCGGGGTTATCCAGCCCTTTCTTTAAGGTTTTGAATATCTTGTCGTACTTCTTCAACAACCTAGGCAGGTGAATGTTTGCAATTGCCAAGGTATAGTTGGCAACATCTTTTGGTACTACATGCGTTGTTGACAGGATGTCTTTATACTTCTTGTTAAAGTGAGTAGCTTTCATGTGAAAATGAGGTTCTTGGGCGAGTGTTATTTTCAGACTCTCTTCTTTTACAGGAATCGCCTCATCAGCATCCTCATGTTCGTCTCTGTCTTCATCTTCAGTATCATCCTCCTTTTCACTAGAAGAGAACGAAAAGGTATCTCTCAGAAGTACATCTATCAGATTTTTTGCCCTTGTGATATCTGTTATGAATGGACGCTCAATCGGTATCGTTTTCTCATGGCTGATAGTCATCTTGAACTCTCGAAGCAACTCGTCAAAAATTCTCAATGCCTTTTCCTTTACCGCTTCATCATTATAGAACAGGAAGAAATCATCCACATATCTGTAACACTCATAATCCACTTTGTTCAGGAATCCGGCAGTTTTCAATTCGGTTTCTGCCCTGAGGTCAATGTGCTGCATGATGACCTCTGCAAAAATGCGCGAAAACTCAGGCCCTATCACTATGCCATTTGTCTCATTGTAATTAAGCTGCTGCATAATCTCATCCCACTTTGATGCAAAAGAATCATCTTTCCCATCAAAATGGTCTTTATAGATATTCATGCCTCCATTTACAGCCCAAGCAACGCTGTGCGTATAGATATTGTCAAAGCATCCTTGTATATCAAACTTCAGCAGATGTTTGTATTTCTTTTCTGCGCGCTGGTATCGGTAGTCCTCATAGAACTTGTATATATTCGGATATTGCTTATAGCTGAAGTAGGTCTTCATGTTTTCATACTCGCTGAAATAAATCTCCAACTTATCCGACTTTTTGCCCAACAATGTACTATGAAGCCTGTCCTTATAGTAGAAATAACACGCAACCTTATTGGGATAGCGAATGGAAAAATGACTCTTGCCGCACATATACAATAGCGTGTTTCTGTAACGGTTATAGAAGTCAACCATTTGTATCTGGTTCAACGGATGTACAATTGACAAACGCCTATTGCTTGTCTCCTTATGCTTAATGGAATAATTGAAGGGAATGGTAACCAAACGCTTTTGAAGCTCTATTTCGGTCTTATCTTTCAACTGGTTCCCACTGTATTGTGACAACAATGCGAGAATAGCTACTGCCCCTTTATGAATACCTTCCTTCCAATGTAATACTTTGTCTTCACCTATCCAGACCTCGTTCTTTACCAGGAAACGATAGAAATAGCGGTTGGTGAAGATAAACGGAAGCTCATACGGCAGCACGTCAGAGAACACCACCCGTTCCTTTTTGTAACGCAGTTTTATCTTCTTCCGTCTCATAACCAAGCCTCCATTTCTTGTATTCGTGCCAGAGAGAAATGGAACATTTTCTTCTGTTGCCATCTATCCCTAAAATCTATCTCTCCTGTTTGCCTCTGAATCTTTGCTTTGCATTCTGCCCATCCCGTCGCATTGTGGCTGGGTTCTATATCCTTATCCCTCAAATACTGTTGTAAAGTATCCAAATCCTCCAACTTATCCAGCAGGTCATTGTTATAATACAACCCAACCTTTACAGCAGCCTTGCTCTTAAACAGTTTCGTATTTCCAGTTATATAATTCAACAGGTCAAACAAATCCTTGTATGCCTCTTTGATGTTCACTTTACTTTTGTTCTCAAAGTGGGTCACAACATGGTTAATCTTCTCTTTGAAATGATCTATCTTATTCTTTGATAGGCCAAAAGTTGTTTCAGTCTGCCCCTTCGTTCTTTTAATGATAATACTGTACCCTAAATAATCGAACGAATTAAACACTTCATCTTCTTTGACAACATCCATCAGTTTGCATTTCTTCTTAGGGTCTGTCTCATCTTTCAGAGTTAGCCCATACTTTCCAAACATGGTTTGAAGATTCGTAAAGTATTCTTTTGAATCCTTTTCCCCATTTGGAAATGCAGTAAGAATAATGAAAATGTCATCAACATAACGTGCATAGAAATGGGTTCCAATAAATGAACTGATGCTTGAGTCCAGGTCTCGCACATATATTTCACTCAACAGCGGACTGATTCCTACTCCCCTGGGGACTCCCACGCCTTTTACCACCAGTGTCTCATCTTTGCAGTCATCATAAAGTTTGATAATGGCTCTTATGAAAGCCTTGGATTTATGGCTCAACAGGGTATTGCCCTCTATTTTCTCAAGGAGTTTTGCTTGTGGTATAGACTCATAGAAACTGCTGATATCCGTCCTTACAATGTGCAACGGCATCCTTGTATGCAGCAGTGCTTTCACGTCACATAGGATAGCATGGCGATTTGCCTGCTTTACCTTAAAGGTTTTATGGATGTTATATTGTAATTGCTTCAGGGCAAAGAATACTTCAGGCTTGTCTGCATTCAGTTTAAACACTTCTTTGCCTGAATCCACATCCAGATACTTTGTCATCGAGAATTCAAAATCCCTGTCATTGATTTTGTCTTCACAGTCTTTCATGAAAGCCTGACGGCCGGCTTCTTTCTTATCTTTTTCTTTTTTATATTGCTTCTCCAGTTCCTCTATTTTCTCAATGTCTTTTTCCGTCTTTCTGCGCCCTTTACTTTTCAAATCAGTTATCTGGCGACGTAGTTCCTTCATCTCCGCAGCAGCCGCACGGTACTCATCCGGCATCCAATTGATGTCGATATTACCCTTGCGGTTCTCAAGGTCGAATATGACCTCCAGATTATGTGCAGAAAATGATTGGTCTAACATGGCCTAATAATACAACTTCCAGAACTTTCCCATATCATCACTCCCTTGCACCATCCTCGCTTCTGGGTTCAGCACTTTCACCTCAAACTCATCACCTATCCTCAATGTGTTCATTCTCGTCACCGGCTTCCAACTCGCAGCCTTTGCCACCACGTTCACCTTTTCTGCAAAACCACCATACTCTTCTTCAAACTCCTGTCGGAATGCAGCGAACTGCTCTCGCTGTTCATCATTAGTACATATTCTCTCAGCCAGTTCATCCAACTGAACTGCCTCACTTTTCTTCAATAACTCCGTGGCTTTCTTTGCCACAACAGCACCTTCAACTGCACTTTGCTCTGCCACTTGCTTCGAAAACGCAGTCAGCATCTCCGTCAGCTTTACCGTCTTGTGATAGTCATCCTCACAGTTCGTCACATGAAGGAAACTATCTGTCCAATACTGCGCGTCACTCCCATTGTTGGTATTATCCACGGTGCCAACCAAATATCCTTGCTCCCGCTCTATATTCAGCACCAGACATCCCTTATCCAAGCCCTTAAGGCCCGTACCGTATATCGTCCTGACCGAAATCTCCCGCCCGTCATTGTCTGTAGCCAGGAACGGATCTTTCTTCTCCGACTTCAAGATGGCGACTGCCTCCACTGTCTCTTTCTTATACTCACACTCTAATAACAACACATATAACTCACCACTTCTGATATTCGGATGAATACTCTGGTCATACAGGAAGGTCGCAATATTTACGGACTGCTTCAAGAATGTTTCATTTTCATCAAATATTTTTGAAACAAACTGATACACTGGGTTCAGTTCTACCGTCTCAATATAACTGAACTGCTTCACGTCATCCAACGTGAACGACTTTTCAACCAGCTTAGTCAGAAACTCACTGCTACCGCTCACATCTGCCAATACCGATGCTGCAGAAAGCCCTTCGCCTCTTGTCTTATTGCCTACCACCTGTATGGTAGCCATCTTAATTTCATTTATTTTTATGCTCATTCTACCACATATTTTGGTATTAATCCATAATCAACAACCTCCGTAAACACATAGCGTGTCTCGAAGTGTTTCAGAGTTTTCCAGTATTCCGGGTCAGCATGTTCCACCATGATGATTTGGAAGCCTGAGCCCTTACCCACATTTTGCTCCATAAAACTATCTATTAACCTAAAAGCCTCCTCCAGTCTGCTTCTGTCGTCTGTTTTTGACAAAGTCAAGTCTCCTGCCTCTTGTCTCTGTCTGCCATTATTTCCATAATAAGGAATACTTGGCTGGTCTATGAACAGAAAACTGGGTACAAATGTATTCTTCTGCCCATTCAAATACTGATGCAACCCAAGGAAGAAACACAAGTGCATAAACATAAAGTTCGACTTACTGCCAACATTTCTTATCGGATAGTGAGCACCCGGACGTTTCAATCTCAATCGTATACTATTCTTGTCAAAATCCAATTCACAGTTCCTGTATGCGCCAGACATTCCCGTCTGCTCGTCATAATAGTACTTCACATCACCCAAGAACTTCTTCTCGGTCTCTTCATTTGTCCTACTTACAATCTCGTAGGCCCTTTTTATCGAGGCGAATTCATCCTTCAACTTATTGTACTCCAAGTCGCCAACATATTTTTCAGGTTTTTTCTCCAGTCCCTGCATTTGTTTTGCCAAAGCAAACAATCTTACAAGTTTGTCCTGCTCAAACATATTGTCGATAATCCACTGATCTTCCTCCAGTTTATTGGTCACTCTCTGATATTCTTCTTTTTTCCTCTTCAGGTTCTCTTCAAACTCAGCCGGCAGTTCATCAGGTTTCAACGTAATCTTCTTCGATGCCGTAAAAGCATCTTGCAAAGATTTGAATAGTGCCACCGAATCCTCACTCATCACCTGCTTATTGAGACGACTCTCTAAATACTCAAAAGGTGTGAGGCTATCCTCCACTTTCTGTGCATACCTAATGGCTCTATTATACTCCCATTTCAACTTTCTGTAGCTATCAATTTCTGCTTTCAGTCTTCGCTGTTTATCTGATAGTTCTGCCAGTTCCTTCAACTTGGCATAGCTTCGTTTAATCCGATTAAAATACTCTACCTCGTTCTTGATACGAGCCAAAATATCTTCTCTTTCAAAGAATTCTTCACCATCAATCAGCTTCAGAGCCCTAGCTGTTTCCAACGTGGCTTCATATTTCTTCTCATATAACTTCCGGTTCCGCTCGTCGCCAGTCTTATGTTTTTCTTCTTTCTTGATTCTATCATCAAGACTATTTAAGGTCTCCAACAACTCTGCCTCCTTCTTCTCGTCTGTTCCAAGACATATCTTCAACACTTGCGCATCAAGGTCACTTATCTCCTCGTCATCAAAGAATAGCGTGTCTAAATACCTATTAGCCGTTGCTATGATATCTTCTGTCAAGAAGTTCAGCAACAAGGAATGGCGAAATGTCAGATCCACTTTCTTCTTTTCTCCTATCTGTATCTCCGGTACTCCGAACTCTTTGTTCAGATAATCCAGAACATCAAGTCTTTTGATACCATCTGTAGGACGTGGATACTTTCCTGCCGGGAATCCGTTTGTATCTTTTGCCCAATATATATCTTGATTGATACGCCCGTTCGTAGGTGCTTTTCTTGCTATTACATAGTCCCTCCCATTTAAATGGAATGAAAGCCCATACCAACTCACATTCGTATTAATCACATCCTCTACAATCGTTGATTCCCTCGCCATCAGACAATAGTCTATCACACGTAGTATCGACGACTTTCCTGTCGATGAGTCGCCTGTCACCACATTCACCTTATTGGGCTTAAATTCGTAGTCTTTAGGCTCGGGATGGCTATTGAACCACAGCCTTATCTTCTTGATGTAAAACTCCATACGCTATCCACATTTGTTCGTACAACGCATTCTTATCTATGCCATCATATTTAAGCAGCACGTTGTCTAAATCCTTAAGAATCTTTGCCAACAACTTGCTCTTTCCTGTATTCATCTCTTCGCATAGTTCAATTCCTGTGCCTGTGAGTATCAAAGTATCATCATGTCTTTCCAGGCATCCCCCTTCTATAAGCATCGTCATACTGTTCATTATCACGCCCAACAATTCTCCATCTAGCTGTCCAAACTGCACGCCAAGTTCTTGCACTCTGTCACCTGGTGTCGCCAGCACTTTCCTGCGCAGTATGTCCTGCATTAGCAGATTCACCATACCAGTGACAAAAGGCACTTCATAAGGACCGTGCTTCACAACTTGCGCTATCACACAGCCCACTATAGCCTCATTGTTTATTCTATAGTCCATTCCTCTCCGTTATACTTTTCTTTCCAGTCGTACCTCCATCCAATCTTGGGCTTGTCACCGTCTGAGAAATAATAGAAGCAACCATTCGAACTCGTTTCGTTCAATATATCTTGGTCAAAGACTGGATGTTCGTTTCTTACTTCCTCAAGAATGGTTTGTGCGGCTTGTTTAACCTCATCACCGCTATTACTCGCACTAATGCCGTTATTGTATTTTTTGTGATGTTTTTTCCATCTCGCCTTCACGTCCTTCTCAAAAATAATCCGATCATCATCATCCCCTACTGCCAGCGCATCGTTATAGTCATTCTCAAACTGCAACTTTTGCAGTGTCAAATCCTCAATATCCTCTTTAGATTGAGCCATATAGTCATCAATATCCACCAATTGCCTGATAAATGTCTGTTTCCGTGGCTCAACCGGTATACTCACCTCTCGGTTCTTCGGTACAAATTTCCGATCTCTCACCTTAGTAAAAAGCTCGCCAAATGCAGTGTGAAATGATTCAAGAGTAAATGCCAACTCTTTCCCTGTAAGCATACCTGCTACTCTTTCATACAAGGTACCTCTGAGCGCCATAGCATTAGGGGCATTAAAGTGATGCCTGTTAACAAGCAGATAGTCTATCTTTGCCTTGATGTCGTCATCACTCATAAGCTGAGTATCTACCTTGTCAAGAAACTCTTTGAGAAGCGCAAATTCATTTACATGTTTCGTATACTCACGAATGGATTTTGTTCTCTTCTCTCCGGCTATAGATGCATCCGTCGTAGTTCCTTTAGCTGCCTGCTCTTCAATATACTTTTTCAGCTCATCCCATTTTCCTTCTTTTTGATAAGCCTTGACCTTCTGAAAGAATGTGTTCTCTTCCGTCGATTTGTTCGAAAGCAGAACAAACTCGCTTTCTGCAATCCATTTCCGCTGAGTTGCCTCATCTCCTTGCTCCTCAATTTTATCTATCCACATACTCAGTGTCTTCCACAGGTCTGTGTCTCTGTCCCGCATTCTAGCTACAGTTGTTCCCTTTGTCGCAACGGTATGCTTCAACTGATAGTATGTCTTTTTATCCCCTTTCTCCGATCCTACATCCTCGAACTTCTCCAAAGACACTGTCTCTCCTTCCTGCATCGCCAACAACCGATACAAAAAGTAGTATATCTGATAGATAAATCCGGCTACTACTCCACCGGCATTAGTATCTTTACTCATAGGCTATCATTTATACGTTCCTTCATCAACTTCTTCACCCCATTCACCTCCCAAAAATCAGATGGTAACGATTTTTTCACTGTTCTTTCTCCGTTATGTCGCTATGTACTTGTTATCAAGAAGCACGCCTTCCTCGCTCTCGTCACTCCAACATAGCGCCCCCTCAATCCGTGCTATTCTGTCGTTCTGAGCATCAATACGCAAATCTATCTGCTGTAGAGCCATCACCTGCTGATGAACGGCATACCCCCTAAGCAGATAATCCTTCAAAACGCCATTCGCCCATTGCCGGAAACAAATGCTACCTATCCCCTTCCACATTATCTAATCGCCATTTCCATCAAGCATAAGTCGTCAGTCACATTGCCTTTGTCATCCTATAATATCAAACTAGTCTACCATCTGCTTTCAGCACATCTTTGAAGCCTTTGGTTGTTTCATCTATCCATTGATTCCACAATTTCTTTTGTTCCTCTTTTTTTATTGGCGTTAGTGATGAGTGATCTATCTCTTTCTCTTTTAGTTTCTTCGCACACTCTTCCACCGCATCAATTTGCCATTCAGCGACATTTTCTTCAAAGATTTTCACACTGAATGATGCCCATAACATACCCTCAAGATAAGCCTGAACAGGATTGGTGCTTTGTACTTTATTCATTTTGCACATTTAGTCTATTTTGCATGCAAAGATATAAATATTTTTCTGACAAACAATTGTTGCTACATGAAATAAAAAAAGCCGGACCCTGTTTGGATGTCCGGCCTTTGACTTTGATATGTGAGTGTCCCACGCGTGAGCAGGCTCGACCGCAGGTCAAGTTCGGGATAAACTACATCTTCTGATCCAAATTTTTGCCAGTTTCCTCATGTTGGAAATTAGGCAAAAATTCTCTCAGAGCCTCCACCACCTGGGCCTTGGTGAAGTCCTCTTTTGCGAAGATACCTTCCAGCTTGTCAAAGAAACCATTCACTTCACCCATTTCATGACGAGTGGTCTGACATACCACGCCCAATGCCTGGAACCGCTGCATGTCAATCTTCTCCCCTGGCACGTAAAACTCCTCGTATGCTTTCTCACCAGTGGTATCCGAACCGAAATAAACCGTAGGATACTTATTGTCATCCCAACCCAGTGCAGCGGCCTTGCGCTTTGCTTCATCATCCGAAGAGCAAGGGTCTTTTACGAGTCCATTAGCCGTTACAAACTTATCGCAGATACTGCTGAAAGTCAACATTTGGTCTTCACCCAACTTCGGGAAGAACACTTCACCACCATTACCCAGGATGCAAGCCAGCATACAAATCTGACCACTCTCCTCAGGCGAAACAAAGTAACGCTTTACATCGCTGGGAGCCGCCAGCGGCTGCTTCTTCTGCAAACGGTGAATCCATCCTTCAGGCAACGACCCATTGCTGAACGCCACATTCGCAAAACGGGCAGTAGTCACCTTGAAATACTTATTATAAGCCATCACAAGGTCTTCCATGATACGCTTGCTGGCTCCCATGATGTTTACAGGGTTGGCTGCCTTATCCGTAGAGACGCAAAAGAAGTGCTTCGGAGGATAGACAGTGAGCAAATCCATCAGCTTCTTAGCCTTGATGTCATTATTTTCAATCAGGGCCTGCACAGAATACCGATCCTTCTCTGAACGCACATGTTTGTGAGCAGAAAAGTTTGCCACTATGTCAAAGCCCTTCTCTTCACGGAAAATGCGTTCAAAGATAGGGTCAGCAAAGTTCAGCGTGTAGCAGCGGAACTCGTCTGGCACATACAGGCCGTTAGTCGAGCGCACATCACGTACCAACTCGGCAAGCCCATTCTCGTTGAGGTCAACAACTACTACCGAAGCCGGTTCAAACCGCAATACCGCTTTGATGAAGCTGGAACCGATGCTGCCAGCCCCACCAATCACACATACTTTTTTGCCTTTTATCTCACGAGTAAGCGTTTCCGCGTTAGCCTTGATGTCAGGCTCGAACATACTCTCCGGTCTAAATGTCACCGAATCGCTAATGAATTTGTCAAGATTAAACATATTGTATTGTTATTTTATTCGTATTGATTTTTATGTTTGTTTTTCTCGCACAACTCTAAAAGTTCTTTGAACTTCTCAACCCTCTCTTCTGGCATTTCCCCTGCGTTCATCAGCTTCCTGCCTCTCTTCAGGAAATGAACCTTCAGTTTCTCTTCCGGATAGTATTTTGAAGGATTCCGATGATTGGTCTCAATGAAAGTTTTCACCTCATTGTAACGAGCCAACCATCTCTCATCTTGTGTCATAGCGCAAGGATATCACAGTCCTGCAGCGGCTCATACGCCCCCTCTTTACATTCCAATATCACAGAGCCCGACTCCAGTGCTTTCACTGTATGCCACTGCCCTGCAGGAACATTCAACGCTACGACTTGCCCATTGGGTGAGAGTTCAATGTAATCAGTGCAAATACACTCTAATTCATCATAGAACTCCCACACCAGACGGCCTCGTAAACAAACTACCGTCTCGGAGGTCTTCTGATGACGGTGTATAGGTAATACTGAACCTGGCTCTATAGCATTCAACATCCGCTGGCTTTTATCATCAGCGGAATTACGCAAATCCATATTCATCCTCAACCGAGGACTTGCCTTTGCTTGCTCAGTCAGGCGATCCATTAAAGCTTGTGTTATCTCAACATTCATTTTTCAAACGATTTTAAGTACTCCTCATGGAGGTGATAATACTTCTTCATAAACAGCAAATAGGCAACAGCCAAAACCACACACACTCCAATCAAATAGCCCCAGTGCCAAACTGGAGTATTCGGTATCAAAATCATGCCAGCACAAATCACCAGCTGCAGCACCGTATATATTGCTGATACCACTGTGTGTTCCATGCCCAGCTCATTTGCCATCAGCTGAAACGCATGCTTGCGGTGAGCCTCACCCAGGTTCTCATGCAGCATAATACGGTGCATGATGGTCAATACAGTATCAACACCATAGACTGCCAGGAAAACAATATAGGTAAAGTCACCTGTGCTCAGTATCAGCTTGCCAAGGGCAAATATCACTATAAACGCTGCACCAACGCTACCCACATCACCTGCAAAGCACTTTGCCTTGCCCTTGGGCCTGTAGTTAAAGAAGCAGAATACCAGATTAGCCAGCATCGCAACAATCAGCAACCGCTCATCCATAAAACCCTCAACACTACTTAAACTACTTAAACTACCTAAGCCATTAACCAACGCAAGCGGTATCAATACCGCAAAGGTATATCCACCGTTTATCCCGTTTATCCCGTCCATGAAGTTGTAGGCATTCGTGATACCCACACAAAATATAAGCCCCAGGATTACAATCCACCAACTCTCCCAGTTCAGTATGCCCCAGCACTGAAACATCAGGGCCATTGCAGCAAACTGGAATACCAGTCTCACACTGTCAGGCAGTGAACGAATATCATCCACGAAGCTGATACCAGCCACCAGAGTCAGACCAAGTAGGAACGGCCACATATCCAAACCGAAGAATGCAGCATACAGCCAAATTCCCAGCATATAGATAATTCCTCCTCCACGCAGTACAACAGTCTTGTGCGAACTCCGCTCATTCGGTTTGTCGATGATATTGCACTTGTCTGCAATCCTAAAATAAACCAGTTCCACCACCAACAATATAGCAGTGATAATCAGATATGTTAGCAACATAAATTTAAAGTTAGTATCTAACCCAGAATTATATCGAAGCAGGTTTCAGGATATGCCCCCAGATGCCCATCATGAAAGCGCTCCATCGGCTTTCCTTGTAGCATAGGTCATGCTTCCAACCATTGTCACGCCAACGGCGATAGCGGTTTACCTGTCGCGTCAGGAAACCCTCCAATCTGTCATCTTGATATACGCAAGCAAAGATTTCCTTCAATACCCTATCCTTTACGACAGGATCAAACTTTATCATAGGGAATAGCGACGGGTCAAATCCCAAATCTTCCACACAAATGGCATTCAGGATATTGAACATTGGCATCATACCGTGCTCTTCAAGCACTCCAACTACCATCTCCCAGTCAACCTCCTTGCCGTGCCGTTTTACAAAGAATGCCCAGTCAAGCACCTGCCTGAACGTCAGTTCCGTTCCCACAAAATGCAACATTGCATGTTTCAACAGGAACAGGGCATGAAGGTCGGGCGAAGGCAAATACACCTTGGCTGCTGAGCCAGTCGAAGTATCACCATTCAATACCACAAAATGCGAATCATCCTTTCCCAATTCCTTCAGAATCCTTTCATACGCAATATGCGATCTGTGGTGCAGAGTACTGATGAAGTCATAATGATTCTCCACCGTGAAACCACCCCAGTCAAACACCGTATGATGATGATGCGACCTATCAACTTTGAACTTTGACCTTTGATCTTTAAACTTTGAACTCAAGGCCGCATCAGCGGCAGCTTGCTTCCCGAACAACCAGATATCAATATCACCGCAGGGTCTGTGATCAGGTCTTGGCCAGTCCAAAGAACAGGCATAGCCCTTCAACAACATCATCCTAAAGCCATGCTTGTTATAAAATGCTGCAAGTCCAGCTATTGCCTTGCGGTACTGCTCGTATCGGTATTCAAAACCATGCAGCGTCTCCCCTATCCACTGTAGCAGTACAGGCTTAGGCGGCCGCATATCCTCCGGCAACTTTCCCACTCCGTCAACCACAACGGCAGATAGACCCTGCCTGGCAGCAAGTTCCTCCAAGGCATTCCAATCTATAGTACTTGGAACTTGAAACCTTAAACTTGAAACCGTTTCCGTTCCTATCCCCAACCTGACCAGTTCAATAAAAGCACGTTGTATCTCTAAACCATCCAACCCTTTAACCTTTTAACTTTTTAATATTTTAATATTTTAACCCTTTAACTTTTTAATGTTTTAATATTTTAATATTTCAACCTTTCAACCCCCTACCCCCTGAACGCCTCCAAAGTTCTCTTCAATCCCGTCCTTGCATCCACCGGCATACGCTCTACACCTAACGCAGACTTTATCTTGGCATTTGACGAGATATAGTTCTCCGTCAGTTTACGCAGACGCTCAGACGTAAGCGGCAGATGCAGCCATCCGCCAACCTTTGCAATGCCATTCATCAACCCCTTGGGCAGTTTCCATATACGCGGCTTCCTACCCAGAGACAAACAGATTTCCTCAATCAGCTCGTTCGTGCTCAGCGGCTCATCGTCACCCATGTTGTATATTCCACTCGGCACATCCCCAGTCAGTACACCGTTCACTGCAAAGCAGACGTTCTCGACTGATGTAAAAGTCCTCTTGTTCTCAAAGGCACCCAATGGCCAAGGCAGTCCCTTACGGACAGCATTGTACAGAAGGTTCAGGTTTCCCTTGTTACCGGGACCATGAATCATACACGGGCGGAAAATATACACGTCCTTGGACGTGGGTTTAAGATGTTCAAGCTGTTCAAGGGGATCCTCTCTTAAACTCCTTAAACCATTAAACTCCTTAAACTTGTTGAGAATGTAATTCTCAGCAGCAATCTTACTCTCCCCGTAAGGTCCTACGGGAGCAGGTACCACGTCCTCCGTCAGTATGCCATCTACCCTGTCTGCTGCAGACTTGGCTGTACTGAAAAAGATAAACTTCCCACACCGAGGCTGTGACATGAAATAGTCAAATATCTTTACCGTCAGCCCGCAGTTTATCTTCATATACACATCCTTCTGCCCCTTTCCGCCAGACTTCGTATCATGAGCCTTGCCGGCCAGATGTATAATGGCATCCACATCAGGAATTCCCTCGCCTTGAACCTTGAACCTTGAACCTTGAACCTCAATGAGGTCTTCCCATGAATAGGTCTTTACCACACCCTCCTTTTCGGGGGCAATGATGTCCAAACCGTAAATCTCATTCCCCGGGGCTAAGTACGCAACCAAGTTACTGCCCACAAAACCGTGGACACCAGTTATAAGTATCTTCATTGAATTATCTTAAACTTCTTAAACCATTAAACATTTTGAACCAACTCATCTACTAAGTCAACATACATATTCGTAACCCTCTCCTTAGTGTACTTCGCCTGTATCTCAGCCAGTCCGTTCCTGCCCATTTCACGAAGCTCGTCCTTTGTTACATTCCGCAGCCAATCTTCCATGATAGCCACCTTCCTGTCAAAGTCCTGCTCTGTTATAAGCTTCGCACAGTTCTTGCCATTCAGAAAATTCACTATTGGCGTATTCTCGCCCGACAGTATCAGCATCGGACGCTCACAAGCCATGATGGTATAGACCTTAGACGGGAAACCGTCACCATCCATCTCCGGAGCCATGAAAATAAACGAAACATCCGAATAGGACAAAATAGCAGGCATCAGTTGGCGAGGCTGGTATGGCAAAATCCGTAGATTCGTAAGTTTCCTTCGTTCCGCCTCATCCATCAGGTATCCCCGTTTCGCACCCTCGCCAATCACGATATACTCCACATTCAGGTCACGAGTCCTGTCAGCCAGTTCAACCAGCGGCTCCCACGATTGCGCATGACCTATATTACCCGCATACAGTAACTTTATTGAATCGGTCATTGGGAATAAAAGTTCGCCATTTGAACTTCTTAAACCACTTAAACTCTTAAACTCCACACTGTGGTACAAGTCCGTGTCCACAAAGTTCGGAATAATATGCAATTTACTCCGATTCCTGAACCTTGGTACAATCGTATCATAGAATACCTTATCTATGGTAGTCACAGCATCTGAGCCATTATACACCTTATGCTCCATCCAGCGCAAGAACTTCAGGGTCAATCCACCCTTCAACTTCAATATGTCCGGATATATCTCCTGCACATTATATACAACCTTGCAGCCCTTCAGTTTAGCCAGACCAAGGTTCATCCAACCTACCGTAAGCGGAGGGGACGGAGACAGGATCAAATCCACATGCTTCACCGTCAGTCCGATAAAGAACGACACCACATGCCAATACACGAAACCCAACAGGCGCAGCAATGTACTCTTAAACTTCTTCTGCGGCACATGCAGCACAGTCATTCCGTTGTATTTGCTAACTTTGCACAAGCCCCACACCTTCCATCGCATGGGCTGCTGGGCCACCTGTTCAGGAACTATATTAAAATGCGGTGTCGTTGTCAGCACCACCACCTCGTATCCTCTCTGCTGGAGTCTCAACGCGATATCGTTGTATAGATATGCCGTAGACACCCCATCAGGGCTAAATATCAGTGTATGTATAAGTACTCGTTTCATCAATTCTATTATTTAATTCAATTATATTACGATACCATACTCTGACTTTAAATATTCTCTAATTTTTTCTTTATCATTCCCGCAATGTTTCTTAATTTCATAAACTTTTGCATCTACAAAGGTTCTATACCACCATCCTTGAATAAATGTCCAAAGAAATCCTTCTTTTCCCTCTAAACAAGACCCTCTTACAAAATATCGATATATGAAGTAAAAAAACGATCTCCAAAATAAAGGCAACGATGCATATCTATGTTTCTTTTTTCTTTTCGCCATTGCCTGTTCATTCATATGTTTATCGCTGTCAGAAGCGGCCTCTCCTGTCAAGCCATACTCAATATCTAAAAGGTCCACAGCTTCCCGGATAGCATAGCCAATGTGTTTTTTCACAAACCATGAAAGGTTATTTAGATTCTCGTCAACAAAATCATTGACAAATTCAATACTATCTCCTTCGAACATTTGTATATGCTCATCCATTAGTTTCTGTTCGCATTTGCCTTTTCCATACTGGAAGATTCTTAACATCTTCACAGGATATGTGCCACGCTTCATCCACTTACCCATGAACATAACTCTCCTTGGCATTACTACACTCGTCACATTGTCTGGCAAGTTAGGCAACCTCTCGTTGATTTCATCAATCAAATCCGGCAATAAATATTCATCTGCATCAAAACGCATCACCCATTTTGTTTTAATAGGAGCATTTTCTAAAGCCCAGTTAAATTGACCTGCATATTTCGTGGCAGGCCATTTATGCTGAAGAACAGTGATCTTGCAGTTATTAAGTCCATCTATACTTTCTGCTATCTCCACGGTTTTATCTTTTGAGTAGCAGTCTATTACAAATACCTCTTTTGAAACTTGCGTTACACTTTCCAGACAGCGACGGATATGTAATTCTTCATTGAAAGTGAGAACTATAGTAGAAATATCTAACATTTTGTGAATTATATTATTTATATGCAAAAGAAATCCTTTCTATTAAAGTAGTCGCTTATTTCCCTAATAATAGCGCGTGAAACATCGCTATTAATATAAATACCATTTTTGCCATTATTTATCGCCTTAATAAACGACACCATTTCATATCTGAATCCCTCGCCATCCAATTGATAGAAATACCTTTTATTGTCAACAGGGTTCTCATAACGAATCTCAAAATAATCTGTCTTCCACCAGGGAGCGGGGACGTATACATATCCCTTGGTTCCAGAAATCACCAGTTCACCTTCAGTTTTGACACCTAACCCAACCTTTATAGAAGCTACTGCATGAGGATATATAAACGAAATCTTCGTGAAACTATCATATACCTCTGTCCCATCAGTAATTTTGGATATTATTTGCTTGCTCCTGTACTCTGTTCCTAATATTTGAAAAACAGGCAACAGTGCATTTGGTCCCCAAGCACATATACTATTCCATGCGTTTTTCAGTTCATCTGTATTCAGTTTTGTATTACGTAAACTACTGCATGAAGCATCGACTGATATGACATCACCTATACGCCCACTTTTTACCAGCAACAACATACGATAATATGCTGTAGAATATGCTGTACGAATAGCATCCATCAATACAAGTTTTTTTTCCCTTGCAATGAACAATAACTCGTCCCATTCATCTATAGACATTGCAACAGGTGACTCACATAGTACATGTTTTCCTTTATTTAAAGCAGTCTTTATTTGCCAATAATGTCTTTCGGGCTTAGAAACGACGAAGACGGCATCGACTGCATCTATCAATTTTTCGAAATCATTTGTCACAATAGGCAGTTGTATCAAAGTCTCGTTCAATTGTTCTTTACAGCTTTCAGGGAACCATAAGCCTTCAACCTGAACACCATTTACATATTTGCTTTCTATAGCAAATTTCGTCAGGAAATTCATTTGACTACCAACTAATCCTATACGTAAAGCACACTCTTCCGAACGCAACTCTGTACTTGATATTCCTTGTGTACGTTCAAGATATACTACCTTACAGAATTCATTTAAATAGTCAAACTTACCGCGCCAATCTGAACCAATAGCAAATATATCGACTTCGTAGCGAAGTATATCATCTATTTTCTGTCCCTCATATTCTTCTACAATAACCTCGTCAGCAATCCCCGTAGCTTTAACAGCCTCCATACGTTCCATCAAGGATTGCTTTACATTAATTTTGCCACGAGCTTGATCGAAGCCATCAGCAGTAACACCCACTATAAGGTAGTCGCCCAAGGCTTTTGCTCGTTCTAACAAACGAGTATGACCATAATGTAATAGGTCATATGTTCCGTATGTTATTACTTTTTTCATTTCTTTTATCTCAATAAGAAAATTATCTTAAAGATTTCCTTGAAAATATTTATAATACAAAATCAGCACCAATTACTATACGAGGATTATCCTTAAAGAAATCATTACCCCACAGATATATATTAAACTTTTTGATGCTATAATAAAAACCCACGGCTAGGTCTACATCCTGGTCAAACTTCCAAGAATGGATAGCTCCAATCATTGGAGTAATGCTGTTTTTGCCTACCTTAAAAGTATAGCCTAAATACTCCCAGTTTGTATATGTATTCTCGGCACCTTTATTAAAACCGAACCATGTATTAGAACACCAAAAAAGTTTGCCGTCCTTAGTAATCTGACCATTCATATAAATGGCTCCAGTTGTATAACTATACTTAAAACTATTTTTCAAATCAAAAGAGGGTGTTACCTGTCCTCCAATACCGAACCACGGACTAATCTTTATACCATATCGTACAAGAAAGCCCCAATATACAGAGCCAACACCAGTGTAGATATCTGTACCTGCGGCAAAATGATTACCTATTCCATACTGGAAACATGTATAGGTTTCCTGTGCATTAATACCCGGGCGTATCTTCAAGGATGTATAGCCATATAGTTTACCGTTCCCTACTGTCCCCGCAAAATATGGAACCTGAGCCTTAAGTTCAAAGGCTGCGAACATTAAGACAATGCACAACGATATATACTTCTTCATTATTCTTCTATTTTTCTAATTGATCTTTCTTCAGTTCTTTTACCAAGGCAGGCATCATTGCTATCATAATTATAAGGAACGGCAATGTTGCCGCTATGGAGATAGTCTGTAGCGGCTTTAAACTGCCAGCAGACAAAAGAATGTAAGCTATTGCTGCAACCACAATACCCCACACTACTTTCTTATAAACTGGTGGATTGATGTTTCCATTAGTAGTCATCACACTCAGTGAATAAGTAGCGGAGTCTGCTGATGTAATAAAGAACACGCCCAACAGAACCACTATCATCATAGATATCACCTTGCTGAGCGGATAATTCTGGAACACAATGAATACAGCCGTCTCGGGAGATGCAATCAATTGTTGCACACTCTCCAGGCTCCAGCCTTGAACGATACTTAGAGCTATTGCACTGAATACTGATAACCAGATAATAGTGAACACGGTTGGAACAATCACCACGCCCATGATGAATTCTTTGATAGTACGTCCTTTAGAAATACGAGCTACAAACATACCAACAAAAGGAACCCAAGCCACAAACCAAGCATAGTAGAACACGCGCCAGTTCATAACCCATTCGTTGTTGCCAAAGGCATTACTCATAAATAAGTCCTTAAAAAAATACTGAATATGCTGTCCTACACTATTAGTCAGGTTATTCAAGATAGTAACTTTCGGACCAATAAGGAATGCAACCGTTAACAGTGCCAAGGCAAGGTAGGTGTTAAAATTTGAAAGGAACTTGATGCCTTTATATACTCCTGAAATGGCGCTGATAATGAAAACCAATGTTATTAAGACAATAATCCACAAGATCGTTTCCTGTGTTTTATGAAGCCCAAATAAATGTTCCAAACCACCACAAATCTGGCTCACACCAAGGCCAAGAGATGTTGCAACACCGGCAAAGGAGACTACAACAGAGAAGCCGTCAATAAACTTTCCAAACCATCCATTGGTTCTCTTTTCTCCTACCAAAGGTGTTAGTAAATTGCTTAACTGTGCGTTCTTTCCCTTACGGAACTGAAAATATGCAATACCAAGACCAACAACAGCAAAGCACACCCACTGCGTAATTCCCCAGTGAAGATAGCAAGTGCGGATAGAGAAATCTATGGCCTCCATAGTACCAGGCTCTATACCAACAGGCGGTGCTGCATAATGAGAAAGCGGCTCTGCTATACTCCAGAATACTAGGCCTATCCCTGTACTGCCACAGAACAACATAGCATACCAGCTAAATTTACTGAACTCAGGTTTGTCATTATCCTTGCCAAGCTTTACCTTGCCATACTTGCTAAACGCAATCCATAGGCAGAATCCGATAAAGATGACAATAGATAGGATATAGAGCCATCCGAAATAATGGCTCACCCATGACATAAATGCTCCGGATATCTCACCAAGAATGCTGCTATATACAGCACCGAAGATGATAATACCTATCGCAATCATCAATGTCCAAACAAAGACACAATTTGCAGAATACCAATTTTTCATATTCTAATGTATAATTCTTCTCTTAATAATATTCCACAACCACACAAAAAATGGTTTTTTGTCATTTTTGTTCCAATAAAATAAACAATCAGAATTTATGACATCACGTAGCCACTTAAATATAGAGATTTTATTAGTTAACACAAAGTCCTTAAAATCAGGGATCTCTGCCATAGCTATAAAAGGTGTATCCCGAGCATCTTCAGCGGAAATTGATCCCTTCAACATAGCCTTGGCCCACTCATAAGGCATATTTACGCCACCATAGGTGAAAGCATAACTCCAGGTGGAATTTCTAAAATTTACTTCAAGAAAATACAATTCATTATTCTGGCCGATAAGAAATTCAACCGAAAAGATACCATTAAAACTAGACCTTCTTAATATTTGTTTTACTTGTTCATATACAGTCTTATTTTTAAAGGGGGCCAACTCCATGTAATTGCCATATTTTCCAGGAGCTAATCGAAGATAGGTTGTTTGGAATGGGATACATACATCATTACCATGATTAATACAAAAACCATCTAAGCACAACTCATTTTTTTTCTCAATGAATTCTTCAACAAGAAGATCCTCAGTGATCATATTTTTGTATGCTTCCAAAAGTTCTTTTTCTGAATAACATATTTTAACATCACTTTTCCAACCACCAATAGCAGACACCTTGGCTTTTGTAATAACAGGATACGTCAGTGATTTCGGCAAAACTCCTCGTTTCAGCACTTCTGTCTTGGGAATATGAAATCCACATTCTACTGCAAGATTACTGATCGTATCCTTATCCATATATTTTGAAATTATGCCAGATTGTCCACCATCAAAAAAATAGAATTTATCCTTAAGCTCATCATAATGCTGGTCAAGACACATTTCTACATAGTCATCACATGAATAAAGAAATGGCTTATTTTGTTCACTACCATATTTATTCATTAAGAGTCTATAACCTTCATCTGTATCTTTAACAATATCAATATCTGATATATACCTACTATTAGGCACGAGACTTGCCTCAAGCATGTTAGTCATATGAAGGATAACGGTAGGGTGAATACCCACTTCACCTAGACTTCTAATAACACCTAATGTATTATAATGTTCAAAACCAAATACAATGAATCTATGTTTGCGTATTTCTATATCAATATCTTCCATTATATAATTTCCTTCCTTTTTAAATCTAAAAATGCATCTATCAGTTTGTCGTAGTCCTCCTTCTGCAGGTAGCCGATATGGCCTACGCGGAACACGGTGTCCTTCATGCTGCCTCCGTTGGGGCATATCCACATTCCGTACTCGTCCTTTATCTTCAGGAATATCTCGTTTGCCGACTGTGTGGTTGGGTGCAGAGGCGTTACCGCATTGCTCAGGCTTTCGCTTACGATCTCGAAGGGCAGTTGCATCTCCACCAGCTTGTCGCGGAAGTACCTTGCCAGTTCTGCACAACGTGCAATCTCGGCTTCGGCACCGCCCATTGCATCAATCTCCTTCAGGCGTACGTTAATCTGACGCAGGATGCCCACGGCAGGCGTCCACGGTGTCTGGCCGCGTTCCATGTTCTTCAGGGCAATCTTCAGGTCCAGGTACTGACAGCAGCACTTGTTCCTCTCTATGCGCTCCAATGCCGACGGAGCCAGTATCATAACGGCAATGCCGGGGGCACATGCCAGTGCCTTCTGACTGCCTGTAATCATCACGCCTGCACCTGTGGCAGACATATCAAACGGGTCGCACAGGAAGGTCGATATCGTATCGACAATCATGAAGCAGTTGTTGCGCTTGCAGAAATCGGCAACAAGATTGATGTCATAGTGTACACCGGTGCTGGTTTCGTGCTTTTGCAGCAGGAATGCAGTATATCCCTTGCCATCGAACTGTGCCAGATGCTCGGGCTTCAGTGCCTTTCCGTGCTCCAGCTTTATTTCCGTGAAGGGTATCTCGTGCAATGTAAGCAGTTCGACGAAACGCTCACCAAAGCTTCCGCCGTTTACCACCAGGGCCTTGTCGTTCTTGTTCAGACAGTTCATTATGGCAGTTTCCATGCCTCCCGAACCGGAGCAAGTCATGAATACTACGCGGCTGTCATCGGTCGCGTTTGCGAATTTCTTTACCAGTCGCTCGTTCTCAAACATAGTTTCCGAGAACTCAGCCGTCCTGAAATATGGCACCTGTTCGGCACCTATGGCACGTACAGCATCTGATGACTGTACAGGTCCTACCGTAAAATTGATCATAGTGTCAAAATGATGCAATTATTTCAATAATGACCAAAACTCTGACTCATCAACAGAATATCCATAATCATCTTTACCTATAAATGTTGGTAAATTCATTTCAGAAAAGCCTGAGTCTGGAACCATCCAACTTTCACCGAACTCTGCTTTAATAACCTCTAATCTGTTTGCTGGAACCATTATTTCAACATTATGTACAGTCATTGTTTCTAAAGCATTAATGATAGGATGGCGCATGTAATATGCACTATTTGCATTTTGGGCATCATATTCAAAATCTTCTCGCCAATAAAATGCCTTTGCCATAAGGCTATCATCTTCTTTGTGTAAAGGGAAGAAATCAATGGTAATATTTTTATGTATCAATGTAAATTCTGCAATTCTCTCATGATACTTAATTGCATGATAGAATTTGAAATGATATTTATTTACAAATACATCAATTATTTTCTTCAACGAATCATCTTTATCAACAAACCCAAGATCAATATCATCATCCCAGGAAATAAAACCTCCTTCGCGTTCAAAACCTAACAACGTACCATATAGTGGAAAGATCTTTAAATCCTCTTTTTTAGATATCTCAAATATTTCCTGAAGTAATGAATAACCATTCTTTTGTAGCCTCCTCCTTCGAGCTGGATCTGCATATACATGCCATACTTTACTCATCATCGGGTAAATGGCCCTTCCGACACGAGTGCACTTTAAAATATTCGCAACTAATACTATAATTTTTCTCATAATCAGATATTTTTATTGTTTATTAAGAAAGTCTATTAATTCATCAGACATATCACGTATTGTCAATAAACTTTTATTAGATTGGCCTTTTTCATATCTCAACACAGCTTCTACTATAGAATCCGCATCATGTTCCTTGAATGTTTCCGACGGAACACAAATGCTATGCAAATATGGTAAATCTGTTCCTATGACATCGCATCCTGCCTCTATAGCTTCTATCACACCAAGTCCCAAACTTTCGTTTAGCGATGGATATACCATTGCCTTACATCGTTTGTATAATTCTATCACCTCTTCATGAGGGATAAAACCATGATTAGTTATATTGTTACCTCTATCAATTGAAGCGTTAAGTTTGTCTATGAATCGCGGGGACTTTACTGTCATGTGCAGCGTGTGTCCAAATCCCATCTGTGTAAGTTTTTCCCATGCAGCCACAATATCCTCATGCCCTTTTGCAGATGTATATTCGCCTACAAACACATAATCTGTGCGCTTGTTGAAAGAAGGTTCTTTTAAATTGCTATCTAATTCAAAAAATGGATACTGCAAAACTAACTTCCCTCTCGTCGGTAAATATCGCTTTACAAGGTTTTCAGTGTTTGAGGTTTGTACAATCCAAGAGTCTGTATTGCTTGCATAAAAACTAATAAACATTCGTTTCAACCATGTCTTGAGCTTTAAGGATGCCTTATAATCTTTAGGCAACTTAAGCATACTAACATTGTGGAAAAAAGTGTGTACAGGGCAATCCAACTTAATATATGGAGGAATGTTCCCCATACAGAAAACAGTTCGAAAGTCGTTCCTGTGAGCCAAATAAAAAGCCTTGCGCGTATTTTTATCACAAGAAAGAACAAATACTTCTTTAGCCCCTTGTTCTGATTCTAAACACGGACATCTTTCATCTCTAAGCAGAACAAAGTCTATATTGCGCTTAACAAGTCTATTTACGAAATGATTCAGAATCATCAACCCTCCACTGATATTAATATGGAGGGAATCTATTAAAATTGGCTTTTTATCCATATTTATCTTGATAACTATCTGCCGCCTACTAATACACTATACAGTCTTGGCATATAATTCTGAAATACTTTGGCCACTACAAGAGCAAGTGCACACATTATAATTGGGTTAATCAGATAGAGTAATATCAGAGACCACTCATGAACCCCTATTAGGATCAAGCTTAATTTCTTAATAATATTGAATACCGGTTCATGGAAGAGGTAAATGAAAAATGAATATTTCGAAATAAATGAAAGTATATCTGATAATTTTCCTGGACATTCATTTCTATTAACTATATCATACATGCCCCACATGGAAATTATCCCGACTGTATTGGTTAACTGCTGCCAATAGGGATTATGTGTTATGTGGGCACATCCAAAAATAACCGCCATAACAGCATTAAGCAGAAATAATAGACTACAAACTAATACAAAAGACCTGTTTAACACGTGACTGACATAATCCAAACTAAAGCGGGAAGATACAAGCCCACCTAATGTAAAATAGGTAATTCCACAACGTGGTACTCCCCCAAATACCATGTAAAAGCCAATGAGTGTTAACCATGGGAAACGCTTCAGCAGAAGCCACAATAAAGGAGAAAAAACGACGTAAACAATCAAATCACGCATGAACCACAAGTGGAACCCTGCTGGCTCTAATAAGAGATACTCCAAACCGGCAAAAGGCCTGTCTAAGCGAAAATGACTTATTAGATCACTATTTACAAAGCCTGAAATACCTGGTATTATGCTCATGAACATATACCACCCTACAAATACAATATTCCATATTATGTATGGCATCAACAACGAAAAAATTCTTTTCCTTATTCCGGTAATACAATCCTTCGTACAATTAACGCTCTTAAAGAATAAAATGCCTGACATGAAATAGAATAGAGGAACAGCGACGCCACTTAAACCACTGGTACCTGTAAATTTCTGGATATAATTAGCCATTGAATAATCAGTAGCTTCCACGAAATATGAATGAAGCAACAAAACAAGCATGATTGCCACAGAATTTAAGATGGCAATCTTTTTACTGTTATATTGTGATATTTCCATCATAGCGCTTTTGAGCATGGACCTTCCGCAATCGTAGTTTCACGTCCTGCTTGAATATCGTTAATTAACTGTAGCAAACTCTTGGCTGCATTTGCTGGACTCCACAAGTTTACCATAGATTCTCGCCCTGCCTTAGACATTGTGTTACGAACATCAGGGTTATCTAACAAGTATTTGACCTGCTCGTAGAGCGAATCCAAGTCACCAGACTTGAATACCATACCGGTTTCTTTATGCTTTATCAAATAATGTGTGCTTCCAATAGCATCGCTTGCCACTAGCACACATCCATTTGACATAGACTCATTAGCGACAGCACCCCAACCCTCACCTCGGTCTGAGGTAAATAAAAAAATGTCATGGTTACGCATTGCTTGATGAATCTCAGCGTTAGCAACATTGCCATAGAATGTTATAAAATCTGCAACATTTAACTTTTTTGATAGTTTTTCCATTGCAACACGCATAACACCATCTCCATACATGTCGAGATGAAAATCATAACCAGCATCTTTTAACTTTGTAGCTAAACGAATGGGCATCTCCGGATGCTTCCAATTTATGAAACGTGCACACCACATAAGGCGAACAGAACGTTCGGTAGTTTCTGGTTTTTGGTTTATGGTTTCATTGGATTTACTTGAATCATGAAACTTGTAATCGGCTCTGCCGCTTCGCTTGTCGAAGAAACCTGAAACTTCTGAAAGAACCTTGGTAAAATAACCCCACTTGTAGCATTTTCCTTTAAAAGTGCCTAATTTATAATGGTCGCTTGCACAAAAGGCAGAACAACAAAGCTTATAGAGATGTTTGTGCTTCCAATTGCCGAAACAATACGCCTTTAGCCATTGCCAAAGTCGAAGCGATGCCAAACTCTTAATCCCTTGTTTCAGCCATCGCTCCCCCATATCAAAAGAGAGGAGACCTGATTTTAGGCGTTCTTTCTCAAAAAGCAGAGCATCATTACCAGCAAACACGCAACACTCTGCAGTACGAGCCAACTCCATTGCTCGGTTATAATTTTCTGAAGACTCCCATGCTCTAAGAAGATAGGGGCGCTTGCTATAGTCTTCATTCGCACCCTTTGTATCACCTAAATTGACAAGTTCCACGAAGCAATACTCTTCTCCGAGTATATGATATAATTCATCAGCCACAGGCGCCTGATGATGGTTAAGTACTACACTAAAAAAAACAAGTTTCATGAAGCAGATTTATATTTACAATCAAATGCGACGCCTACAGTCAGCCACAACATAAAGGACAAAAGGCTACCTCCTGCAAATATATATCCTTCTGCGAACATGTGAATAAAAAACAGTGACAAGACGCCACATGCGATAGCACTCAATTCCGTTTTTGACTGATATGCAGTCATAAAAGCTTTAAAGAATATTGGCACTATAATACAAGCGCCTACTATTCCAAGCATTGAGAAAATGATGATCCATGATGAACCGGATTCAATACGTCCTGTTTTAACATCTATGCCATAACCGCCCCTATGAGCTGCTGCACAAAATCCCACACCATAGATAGGACTCTCTTCAAATTCTTTCCAGCGTTCCTCCCACATTGCTTCCCTTGAATCAATATTCAATGCACCTGCTCCGCCATTCTTTTCTATAACATTGTCCAATGCGCTTCCCCATAGAGAGAATGTTGAAGCAGCAATGACAAATGTAACAATACCTATCTGAACGAATTTACTTGCAGAGCCAGATTGTCTATACACCGTTACAATTATTCCAGCAATAGCAGCCATCAATGCAGAACGAGATGCAGAAAACATAACAGCGCCCAAAGCCATCACGACCCACAACCAATCCACTTTTCGTTTTGACCTATATGCCCGGCTTGCTAGATAGCATGCTGCTATACCAGCTATGGGACCTAACATCATTGAATGAGTGGTAAGTCCGCCAAACAAACCTGTTCCATAAGCGACGAACTCATCATCAATTACCATAAAATTAATGCCTAAAAATCGAGCGAAGAATGAACCCACTCCGAGGAACACGCAAGCATACATTGTTACTTTAAATATGTTTTTTCTATAACTTCGCAGAATATTGCTATCTAACAGAGGAGACACATTAATGAGTAATAACAAGAACAATATATAACGTGGCCATGACTTAAATATGGGAGACGGTTGTGCTATAAGCAATTCCAAAGGAATATATGCAACCAATATAAGCATTAAAGGATTGAACTCTTTTTGCTTTCCTAAACAATATGCCGCATATAGTATAGGTATTGCATATACAAGGGCAGCGGGCATTGCTGGCAGGAATCCGCATGCAGGCCAGATTGATGCCAAAGCGAATAGAAGAGACGGATAATGCAGTTTTCCTTTTTTATTTCTTAAGAGATTAAAATATATTTTCATTATTGGGAATTATTCTTACACATGGATTCTATTTGAATTTCTTCATTTCTCGCGCAGGAACACCCGCAACTCTTGTGTAATCTGGTACATCATGTGTCACTATACTTCCTGCAGTCACGTATGCCATAGTTCCTACTTTTTTTCCTGGATATACAATACTACGTGTATCAACGACACAACCTCTCCCCAGCATAATATCTGCACACATCCCATCGCCTAAGATACAGTTTCCGTCTGGTTCAAAACGATGATATCCTGTTACCAAAATGACTCTAGAACCAACCTTGGCATAGTCCGCAATTGTTATTTTTGAGCCAATTGGTCCCATTATTAGGGCTTCATGACCAATGAACACATTATCACCAATTTCTAAATCCATATCACCAAGGATTTTAGCACTAGACATGATTTCTACATTATTACCGACTTTAGCTCCGCACCAACGGAGAAGTTTACATTTAAGATTATTACCTTTACTTGGCGGCAAGAATTTGCAAATTAACTGATAAATAAACAATCGTTTTGTATTCATTTTACATGATATATTTTTAGATACAGAAATAATGAAAGATTAATAAGCCTGTATTTCCATTTATTTTTATGTGTAATCATGTATGATATATATCTTTATAGATACAATATAGTTTATAACATACATTTTTAGTATCGAAATATTTAATTCCTACTTCAAAGGCATTCTCAATTAGAGATTTGGCGTAGCTAGGGGTGTTTATTAACTCGCAAATACCATTGATTTGAGCTTCTATATCATCTTTGTCTACTACAATGCCAATAGGTCCTTCTTTTTCATTCAACTCTGCAATATCTATTAAACCACCATTTCCTTTCATCATGGCAAAAGGAATTTTATTTGACATAGCCTCTAAAAGACTAGTTGGTAGTCCCTCTGAGATACTTGTCATGACAAAACAACTTAAATCTCGAATCAAATCCGGTGCATCTTGCCGATATCCCAAAAAATGAAAACGTTCTGAGACGTTTGCCTTCTCAACAATAGTTTTGAGTGTTTGTTTTATAGAAGCATCTCCATCACCGAGAACAACAGCATGAGTTCGTTCATTCATCTGAAGCACTCTGCACATAACTTTAGTAAACAGTGGAGGATTCTTTACCGCAGCTAAACGACAACAAGTACCAATAACCGGAACGTCTTCTGGCACGTTGATTATTTTATGAAGTTTATACTCTTTTGGAACATCTTCTCCGAAAAGAATAGGATTATAAACTGTATAGACTGATTCCTTTTCGTTGCCTCTAAATATGGTCTGTCTGACACCATTAGAGACAACACAAATCGAATCATAACGTATTTTAAATGTTTTATCCAACCATCTATCCAACTTCATGCGTAGTGTTTCACGTTCAATCTTATCGCTAATACCGTGAATGGTCTGGATGTATTTTTTTGATCGGAATATTGTTGAGAGCATTATTTTCTCATTCAATGCCATTACATGAGAGTGAATGATATCGGGATTGAATTCTCGCATAACCTTATAAAATGCCCCAAATATTCTCCAATCATGTCCACTAACAGCATTCAAAGAAAAAGACCTTACCCCCTCTCTCTCTAATGCCTCATTTAGTTCTGCCCTAGGATATACCGTACAAACCGCGACCTCACAATCTTGAAAACTATTGATTGTTGGTGCGATGGTTAATATATGCCTATTTATACCATCCATCAAAGATGAGTTGGTTGTTAACATTAATATCTTCATTCTTTGTATATTTATTTAAAGATAAATAAGTTTGATCTAATAGCGCTGAGGGGTAATTGTTTATTTGCCATTAGTTATTACTCTCCTACTATAAATCTAAATTTACACCTGCTTAAAACGACAGCAATAAAATAAGCAATGCCACCAAAACATATTAAGTTAAGGATTGATATATGGACAGAGAATCACTGTAATATAAATCAACGGAGATAAAAAACAGGTAGAGTCCATAACTTCGTTTACTTACCTCATTTACAAATATATTATTAAAGTCTGGAATAACTTTGTAGAATAATGTTAAAACTACAAGTGATAATTAATCGAATTGCTATAAATAAGAAACACAAAAACACGATATCATTAATCTCAGAATCTTTGTTTTGATAAATTGCCATCCTTCATTTAACCTATTATGTTTTTGTCATTTATATGCGAGTAATAAATATGGGATAAAAATAGACAATTTCCTCTGCACAAAAGATATCCAGTGTTTAAACATTTCAGAAAATGATATATGCAACTCACTTGTCTGAAGTTCATAGCCACTATCATATATTATGATGCTATGTCCTATAATGACGAGTAAAATTGCTACACCTCAAAGGTTTATAGTTTGTTGGTTCTTATTTTTAGTAGTCCTTACTTTATTTAATGATTCTATTTCTTGAATAGACTTTTTTGTATTTAAATCAACAAAATAGAAACTATGTGACGTAATTCTTGATTCTATCGGAGGAGGAGTCATGTAGTCACCAAACATTTGTGTAAGTATCTGATCATTCCCATTAGGTATTTTCACTTTTAACCCATTAAAGTTTTCAACAATATCAGAATCAAACCATTCTTTCGGGAAAATATCATTTTTTTCTTGAGGGGCAATCAAGTATTGCCCACTAGGTTCATTAATGCTATTTAAAAAATCCAAAAATTCATTTCTTATTTTAGTATGCTGACAATGATAAAAAAGAATAGAAGTAATTCTCTGTTTTAAATTCAGCAACTTAAATTCTTTTAGCATCATTATGAAATCATGAGGAACGAAATCCGTAACGCTATTCTGGTACTTTGCATAAAGGCTATGATACTTTTTTGTCAACATTTGCAGTTCTCTTTGTGTTTTATTTGTTGAAAATAAAGGGAACACGTCTATCCACACCCCACTAATACTCCTTATATATTCAAGTTGCCAAATAGTAGAATTGGTATCTGTAATTTTTGCCCATGGACACACATTATTTTCTGATAAAGGAATATCAATTTGAAGGTTATATGATTCAGCGTCTGTTATTTTAAGAAATCTAGAGTAATCATCGTATGGCATGAATATATCGATATCATCATCCCATGGTATAATACCATGATGCCTAACAGCACCAATTGCTGTACCATAAGCACACCACCATCTCAAGTGGTTATCTTCCAAAAAGTCAATTGTTCTACTAAAAGTATCAATAAGTTTTCTCTGATATTTTATCACATCTTCGTTAACAGAAATCATATAGCATCTAAATTATAGTTTGTACAAATTATGTTCTTCTAAATAATGCTGTTGTATTTCAGCCATTATAAGATTTTCTTTTTTTGAAATTTTAAAATTAGAATGAATATTTGATAATATTGATGTGACAAAAGCCTTAATCTCATATCGTAATCCCTCACCTACAAATGGGTAGAAGTATTTCTTATTGTGATTCTGGTTTTCATAACGAACTTCAAAATATTCCGTCTTCCACCATGGTGCAGGTACATATACATAGCCTTTCGTTCCTGCTATAGTCAATGATCCCTCTGTTTTGACTCCGAGACCTACTTGGAAAGAAGCGACGGCATGGTCATAACGAAAAACAGCTTTTGTAAACATATCAACACCATTCTTCATCTTACTATAGAAAGTTATATTTCGAATGTCTGTCCCCAAAAATTTTAGAATCGGGAGAAGAGGAAAACAAGCATTTTCACTCATGCTGCCACCAAACTTGGTACTATCAAGTTTTTCTGAGCCCTCGTCTGTCAACGTGGTAACAGAAGCATTAACCTCCACAATATCGCCAATTACACGAGACTTAAGCAAGGAGAAAAGATGGTTGAATGCAGGAGTGTATGCTGTCTTTAAAGCAACCATCAATACCAAATTTTTTTCTTCTGCTATTTTATACAATTCTTCAGCTTGACATTTAGAGAACACAAATGGAGTTTCGCATAAAACATGCTTTCCCGAAGCAAGGGCTGATTTTACATAATCGTAATGAGTGTAATGTGGTGATGCAATATAAACCGCATTACAATGGTCATACAATTCCTCTAAATTATGAGCAATATATGGTACATTGAATTTCTCGCAAAACAAAGAATTCTCATTTACATTAGGATTGTAAGCAATTGTAATATTTGCACTATTCACATTATCTGATTCTGGCACAAAACGTGATGCAATACTACCTGTACCAACTATCCCAATATCAACCATTGGACGTTCTTGACGCAGTTTAGTGGAAGATATTCCTTCTGTTCTTGGCAAATATATTACCTCACAGAATTCTTTCAAATAATCAAAATATCCCTCCCAGTCAGAGCCGATAGCAAAAATATCTACACCATATTTTTGGATGTCATCAATCTTTTGACCTTTATACTCTTCAATTACAATCTGGTCAGCAAAACCTGTAGCCTTGACTGCTTCTATACGTTCCATTACGTTGTTACACGTATTCATCTTACCCCTCTCAAGGTCAAAATTGTCTGTTGTAACACCAACTATAAGGTAGTCACCCAATTCCTTTGCTCTTTTTAAGAGATTATAATGACCTTGGTGAAACAAATCGTATGTACCATAAGTTATTACTTTTTTCATGAACCTCCGTTTATTAACCATTTATTAAATAAACTTCTTTTCTCTCAAATCCAAAAATGCATCAATTAAATGATCGTAATCTTTTTCTACCAAACAACCAATGTGCCCTACACGAAAAACAGAATCTTTCATATCCCCACCATTGGGGCAAATCCACATACCATACTCATCCTTTATCTTTAGGAATATCTCATAAGCAGACTGCGTCGTAGGATGCAACGGCGTCACAGCATTACTCAATGACTCACTAATAATTTCAAAAGGCAAATGGTGCTCTTTCAGTTTGTTGCGGAAATAAGTTGCCAAATGGGCTGTACGTTCAATCTCTGCACTATCACCGCCTGCAGCATCTATCTCTTTCAACCTGACATTTATTTGACGAAGAACACCAACAGCAGGCGTCCAAGGCGTCTGGCCACGTTCTTGATTCTTCAACGCTAACTTAAGGTCCAAATATTGACAACAACACTTAGTTTTCTCTATTCTTTCCAAAGCTGATGGAGCAAGTGCCATCACGGCAATTCCTGGAGGACAGGCCAATGCTTTCTGACTACCTGTAATCATTACATCAGCGCTCAGTTCTGCCATATCAAAAGGATCACAAAGGAATGTGCTAATAGTGTCAACAATTAGGAAAATATGGTTTCGTTTACAGAAGTCACTCACCAAATTGATGTCATAATGAACACCCGTTGATGTCTCATGTTTCTGAAGTATGAAGGCGGTATAGCCCTTTCCTTCATAAGGAGTCAAGTGCTCTGGTTTCAGAGCCTTACCATGTTCTAACTTGATTTCCGTAAAAGGTATATCATGCAGCTTCAGTAGTTCCACAAAACGCTCACCAAACGAACCACCGTTGACAACTAAAGCCTTATCATCCTTTGTTAGTGTGTTCATGATGGCACATTCCATGCCACCAGACCCTGAGCATGTCATAAACACCACTCTGCTGTCTTCTGTTGTATGAGCAAACTTTTTGATTAGGCATTCATTCTCCAACATTACCTCAGAGAACTCCTGCGTTCTAAAATACGGCACCTGTTCGGCACCGATAGCCCGTACAGCATTACTCGACTGTACAGGACCAACAGTGAAGTTTATCATTTATTTATTTACAAACAATATTTATATAAAGAACGGATAATATAGTACAAAGGTTTGGGATAGTTAATAATTCCCACCTTAAATGATAACAAACGTATTTTTACGATTAATTTTACAATTGGAGTAGAATATTGATTACTACAAATGCTATATGACAAGTTTTCCAACAATGGTAAAACTGTCTTAAAATCAATTCTTTTTAGACCATCAAACAAATCCTTTTTTACAATACACTCTCTGAGAATGAATTTCATAAGATGCTTACTAGTCTTTGGTTGGTCATGAAATAAATCTTGCAGCAATGTGGTGGCATAACTACAAGACTTGATAATTTCTACAAAATATTTTACTGTTTTTGCAGACCTAGTTACAGAACCTGGTCTGCAACGAGCAATATAAACCAATTCTGGATGAAGAATATACGTAGGCTTTTGCAATACCACATGCCAAAAAAAAGTAAAGTCTTCAAAATGAGTGATTCCAACAGGAAATTTTAAATTTTCCAGCATTTTTTTTCTAATGAGTTTCCTGCAAGGACCTGCATGCCATGAATCCAAAGCCTTTATAAACTCTTCATCCTTACCAGTAATTGAATATTTTCCTTGTGAAAAAGGCTCATCAACATATTTTTTTCCATCAACAGTTAATTCAGTTCTATCATATGCACTTATCATATCCACATCATCTGATGTCTGATTGAATAAATGCTCAATAGAAAATTTATCAAAAAATGTGTCATCAGCATCCATGAACATTATCCATTCACCTGTAGCTTTTGCAATACCAATATTGCGTGCATTTGAAACACCACCATTTTTCTCCAATGCTATATATACTATTCTAGCATCTCTACTTGCGTATGTACTGATAGTATCATCATTATCAGGATTTGGTGAACAGTCATTGATAATTATAACCTCAATATTCAGGTAGGACTGAGACAAAACAGATTCAAGACAATCTGTTAAATAATTTGTAGGTATGTTGTATACAGGTATAATAACTGATATCATACAATAAATAACTTTTTATCAAGATAAAACTTCTCAAAGATTACAATTTTTAATAAATAATATTAATCTACTTGATAACGAAGAAGGGATATGATTGATAATATACAGAAATAATCTAGGTTTGCGAGAAAATCTCAACTCGTTGTTAAGAACCATGTCATAAATATAACCACAACCTTTGAAGTCATCAATTATATTTTTGAGTGTTGAAGTATCATTACAACAATTCAACATATTAAGAAAAAGTAGAATACTGATGTATTCTTTTATTTGCTTGATTATACATTGTTCAGAATAGAGAGTTTCCCATTCTTTAATTTTCATCGCTTTCAATTTACTTTGTAAATATAATGATTTTAAAGGTTTTGAATGCACTAAAGAACCTGAACGCAATCTATAATTAATTAATTTATCATCTATTTCAACTATAATTTTTGAAACTAACAATGTTTGTAAAGCAAGTAGTGTATCCTCTCCGCGATTAATACTCTCTTCAAATCTATATTTCATCATAAAACAAAGACCTTTTATATAATTTTCCCCATATAACATGAAAGAATGTGTCTGGTATTTTGTTGAAAGAATCTACATTGTAAGTTGTAATGACATTATTACAAAAGGACGAGATGTATTTGGTGCACGATTCATCAATGTTTATAAAAGAACAATGAACGACATCTGCATTCGTTTCTCTTTGAACCTGCTACAATCTTTCAAGCAAATTGGGAGAAACCAAATCATCTGAATCACAAAACACAAATATTTTCCGCTTGCATTCTCTATACCGGTATTCCGCGTAGAACTCGCTCCGCCATTAGGTTGATGAAAAACATGTAAGCGTTTATCTATTTGTGAAAACTCATCACAAATAAGTCCACTATTATCTACACTTCCATCATCAATCAATATCAATTCCCAATTGTCATATATCTGGTTTTGTACGGCCTCCACACTTCTCGACAAATAAGGAGCATCGTTATAGACAGATTACTACGGATATCATTATTTGTTTTTCCATGACAAAAATACATTTATGGAAAGAGTTATTTATTAAACAAGGTATCTTTTATGAAGGCCAATGATCCATATCTCATATCATCCCATATATGATATACCTTATCTGAAATTAAATACGAATTTGAAGAGTCATAGTCTGCTGCTGTCGATAACAAATGATCTTCTAACTGAAATAGTGACATAAGGCTTTGTAATCGTGCACTCCCTCGTTGCTTATTATCAATTACCACAAAAGGTTTACCGAAGATGATAGAGAAAACGCATGCATGAAACGAATCGGTTATTACAAAGGACGCATCTCTGAAATTACGTAACCATTGTTCTACTGGAGGCTGAATTCTCTCTTCAAGAGAGACATTAGTATTATGAATTTGTGCCTGACCTCGATATGGTATTAAACCTCTATCCTTAGCAACTTTATTAATTAAACTATTCTTCTCTTCTGTTTCATCGAGGATATAACATAATAGATTTCCTTCTGGTTTTTGAGTTGGGGCTCCATTATCAATCAATTCTTCATAATCTTTTCGTTGTAGAAGCATTGTAGGATCTAAAACATGTACAGCGTCTACACCTAAATATTTCTTGCACAAATCCACTCCACTCTTTTCTCTGACACTAATCGAATCAAATTTATTAACCAGTTCTGCACATACTTTTGTTTGTTTTTCCGTATATTCCCATTCATCAGTGCCGAAGGAAGCAGCATATGCTATACGTTTAACAGATGAATGATTGGCGAAATCAAAAAAAGAATGTTCAATATGACGATTGTATCTTGGACGCCACACTTGATCACTACCAGCTAATAATACATCATAGTCCTCTACTCTAATGTCTTCAATTCGACGAAACACTAATCGATTTATTTTCTGATCAATAAATGGCTGCAGGTTCTGCATTATATATTTACGTTCCGTATTATATTTATTCTCAAGGAATATTGTATCAATGTGTCCTAATAATTTATTTATTATCCTCTTGAAATATACAAATGGCTTTTTCTTCCAGGATAAACTCAAAAATGGATCTGGATCAAAAGTCGTTACATTATGACCCATGTCCCGAAGAACCTTTTGCATAGCCCATGCTTGAAGTATGCCACCATAATTTGTTCGCAATGGCTGTGTATATATTCCTATTTTCATTATCTTCTTTTATTTTTCGTATTCAAAAAAATCATTTCTTCTCATCCTTCACCATTGTCTTCAGCTCACCTGCGATAGCGGCATACTCTTCCATGCCGGCCATCTCCTTCGCTATGGGTTCTGCAATGGCTTCGTCTTTCTTCATCACGGCCAGATAGAATGCCTTGTGTTCCACTATCACCGCAGCACACTCTGGATCCTTGTATACCGGCTTGGTGAAGTATGTCATCAGACCACGGGCAACATTGGTTTCCATATCAGCCCCTAACTGTGGCAACAGCTGGCCAAACCACAGGAATTTCACCTTGTTGATATTGGTCTTCGACAGGCGGTCGTTCATCATTGTGTGCAGATAACCTCTCAGTGTGCCCTCATCAGCATGTTTCAACACAGTATTCATCAAAACCGCATCCTTTACCTCATTCCGGTCATACAGCCACTGCAACATCGTCACTGCTTCGTTGGTCAATAACGCACCTGCTTGCGGCATATATCCTGTTCCAAGGTAGGTCTCTACAAATGCTTTCCAGAAGGCATCAATCTGCAAGGGATTTCCTGTTGCCAAGAATCCCGTATTTTGGCACTCCATCGCCTCCACGCCCAGTTTTATCACACTATCGCAGAATTTACCCGGATTATCCCTATATGCTTCAAAGAAACTCTGATGCACATAGTTCTTCACACCCTTCACATACTCATTCTCTGCATTCATCTCGCCCCACTCAATAGCAGGCCAGCGGTTAAACTGCTTCAGCAGCTGTTTCTGTTCCAGTCCAAGCGCTTTCTGCAATTCCGCCAAATGTTGGGCTGCATACTTCGTATCAAGCTTATTGCCCGCAAGATGCTCTACACAGTAGATATTCAACTTCCTGTATGCACTCCCCTCCTTGCCGGTATGTTTCAGCAGGTCGGTATATTCAAAATACCTGTCCATACACCCGCATATTCTGGGCAGCATTTTGTCATCAATCGCATTCAGGTCTTTCCCGTCTGCCAGCGACATCGCCATCACGTCTTCCAAACCCACAGGCAGTTTCTCTGCCCACGGAGCCTGGTCGCCATTCAGATAGACCGCTACGGTCTCGGGGTTGAACCGCTCTCCCAGTATACCTTTACGCGAAGTCAGTACCCGATGTACGTATGCCGCTACACAGATGTCCTGTTTGATGCTATCCTCGGTAATGGCCTTGGCTAGTTTCGTTTCCAGTTCTGTCAGGTCGTATGCCTTATCATCCTTGATATAGTCCACCACCGTCGTCACCTGACTGTTTCCGCTGATGCATCCATTCAGTAGATAGTCATTCAGCTGTTTCATGTCTGCCGTCAGACCATAATGCCTATACTCCGATTTGGCCGTACAGACATATTCCACAAACTGTTCCGGCTTGCAAACCTTCGTCCGATACCAATCCGTATCATCAAACTCCACTTTGGCCGCCTTCAACTCATCCTGTAACTTCTGCAGCACCTGGTAATAAGCAGCTCCATCACTCACCGTCCGTCCCTGCATCTGTTCAACATAATGCTTCACCATATTCACCACTCGCTTCTGTGAGGCATGTTGAATAAGCGTTGTCAGCGTTGGCTCATATACCAGGCTTTCATAGACCGTTTCAGCCTTCTTGTTTGCCAGGAAGTCCCACTTGCTCTGCAACTGCTCCTTTACCTCAGGTGTCATCTCTGCTCCGTCAAGCGAAGCCATACTCTGCACCGTATTGTTGAGCGTTGCCTGATCGGTATCATTTAGCACATCCTCCAACACAGAAAGGAAATTAGGCTTTGCCGCATACTCTACAATTGTTTCACCTGCCGCCATCTTCCGTTTCAGTTCATTGCGCAAGGGCAATTCTCCTGCTAGTTTTTCATCGTCCAGCCCGTAGGCATACTGGCACAGTTCTGTCTGCACTTTCTCCTTTTCGGGATAAAACGCTTCCACCTTGTCAAACACCTCGTCGCTCAGTAACTGCTCGTCAAAACGCTTCCCCGCATAGAACAGGATGTCTTTCTTCAGGATATACAGAGCAAGATTCTGCAGGCGGTATTTCTCGTCGTTCCATTGCAGACGCATAGCCACCAGCTCGTTCACGAACCGGATGACCGTGCGAGGATTGGGATTGCTCTCCAAATGGGTAAACACCTGGCAGATATGCTCCCTGTCGTGTTCATCCGCACCGAAAGCCGCATCAAAATAGGTATTGAACAGCTTCTTATAGTCCGTTATCACAGGCTCCGGCACATGGTAGGTAATGGGGAACGTCTTGCTGATAAACTGCTTAATTCGCTCCGTATCCTCTTCCTTGACATCACTACTCTCCTCGCTCCCATATATCGCTTGACACAAGTGTTCATAGTCGTAGGGTATCACCGTCCAGATATTCTTGAACTCACCACCGGCAAAGAACGTATAGAGGCTCGACCACAGCTGCATCACCTTTTCCGACGGCAACCGATCCATATTGTCAAACACAATGACAAGTTTATTATATTTCTGCTTCGTACTTCCTAGATAGTCAGACATCGCCCGCATCCAGTTCTTGAACTCCGCCACAGACGGTTCCTCGCTACTGGTATATTCTTCGTCGATGGTATCATCTTCACGCTGACTGATGAGTTTCAGTGTTCTATCCCAGTTTCCATCCTTGCAGCGATAATAGGTTGCGAGCCCCCCCCCCATGATTATAGGCAGTAAATCCATCGATATAGCAGCCCATACAGGAAAGCAACTTACCTTATCAAGCAATATACCAGCGATGACTGTCAAAATAGCAAATGACGCTACCAAGCATATTCCCCATACGGCAGCACCAGCCAACGTGGGTATCGATTTGCGGACGGTCGTTGTTTTGTTTGAAAGCAGCAATGACAACTGGTTCTTCCATGTATCGTCGTTCACCTTCCCGTTGCGCAACTGTATCTTCACCTTCCCTTGCAACACCTGTTTCTCTATCAGGTGGCTCGTCATCGTCTCCAGTATCGACCTGCGTTGCAAATCCTCCTGGTGTCCCCAGGCATCGTATGTAAAGGTATAGTAACCCTCCTTTTTCAGTTCATCCTCTACCATCCGCACCACGTTCGATTTTCCCGTACCCCAGCCTCCTTCCAGCCCGATGATACGAGGCATCGTGTTCTCAGCCTGCCCATCACCCTCTGGTTTGGCATCAATCCTCCTCACATAGTCGCACACGCTATGAGCCAGCCGCTCCTGCGAGTGGCCTTCAAAGCAGTCCTTCCCTACAGGCTTGTCGGGAATGAAACGTGGATATTTGGTAGTGTTTGGCATAATGACAACTATAGATATTATAGATATATTTAGCCTTTGGCTTCTGTTATTGTTAATTCCATTCTATATTGTTTCCAACCTGCCTTTTTAGAGCGGAAGGTAAATTGAAATATAACAGGATCTGTAATGGTGTAACTCTTTTCTCCTATCGTAGCTATGATATTTTGCTCTTTTAAATGTTCAAAATACCCCCCCCCAAAGCTTTCCTTAGGGTATGGTAAACCTTGCTTGCAAACAACCTTGGCAATCGTTTTACGCGCACTTTTAACGGCAGTCGTAAAGTCTCGTCAATGAGATTAACCACACTCTCCGTAGTATCAAGTTTCGCAAAGAATTCATTTCGTTTAGGATGTTCTGGTTTACTAATCTCAATTGAAGGATTGAATCGAACTACATCTTCATATTGTGCATCCCAGGTATCAAGACCTAAAGCTGTCAAATGTTCCTTTCCCTTTTCTGTATAGACTAATACGAGACTTGTACCTTTGTCATCATCCATAGCAGGATTTATCTGATTGATGCCCCAAAAATCAGCAATGGTCAAGTCACTTTCACTGCTGCCAGCCTTCGCTTTGCAGGCATAACAAGATGGTCGTAATATGACATCTTGCAGGAAAATTCGCATAAAATGATTCTGCTGGTGCCAGGATGAAATGTTATAATGCTGTCCTTGCCTGTCGTAAGTCAAATCAAAATTAAACCGCTTCCATCCTTGTTTCTTATTCCTAAACTGTACATCTCTTATTGCGCGGACAGCGTTTTGAGTAATTTCATCAAGGTAGCGTCCCCATACTTTAGGAGAAGGAACACCATGACAGATGATATCCACCAACAGTAAGTTATCATATTCTCGATGCAGGAAGTGACGAAGAGCCGCAACTTGGCAGGAAGTACCTGTAAATAAGACCTTACGACCGCTTTTCAGGAAATTTCTAACGTGAATGAACACTTGGTCTACTCTCGCCTGCACATATTTACTGCCACGGAAGGCTGAAAGCCCTTCTATGGTTTCTGTATAGTCAAACACTGCTTGCCAGTTTTCATCAAAACGCACACCAAAAACAACGCCACCGTCTTGGATGATTCTCTCTGCAAGCATCGTGAAGATGCCTCCAGATGAACTATGAGAGCGTATCTCATCGTTTGGATTGAAAGCAGCAACTTGTTGCTTTGGTTTACGCTCCTCTGATGGCAAGAGCATGGGACAAACCTTTTCGCATAGCCCGCAGTCAATGCACAGTTCCTCATCCACATGAGGATATAGGAATCCCTCCTCATCCTCCTGCATGGTAATGCATTGCTTAGGACACCGCTGAGAACAGGCAGAGCAACCACAGCAATTATGTTTGTCGGTGATGTTAATCATTGCTTTAATCTCGCTATGATAGGTTTCGCTTTATCCAAAAAGAACTCACGTTCATTCTTTGTCAATCCAAATAATATACAACAAAGAAAAGTCCATATAACAGCGACAGGAACGTTCACCAAGAAGCGTATCGTGCCAGGATCCATATAATAGCAAACACAAAGCGGGACGATGAATGATGTAACAGATACCATCATACATGGTATTACCACCTCCTTTATGTGTTGTCTTATAGAGAACGGCATGAGTTTCTTCATATCATAGAACCTAACCAGATTAAGCACTAAAAAAACTGTAATGAAAATGACGTATGACAACCATACAGGTGCTCCGAGGAGATAAGCTATCCACGTGAGTGGAAATATGAAACCTGCGGTTATTGCCGCATGAACCGTATAGTTCTTCACATGACCATCAGCCTGTATAAGACGAAAGAGGTTCTGTCCTGAGCATACTGCTAATGATTCAAACATGGCGAAACGAAGGAAAAGTGCAGACCATTCTGGTGCTTCACCAAGCCAAAGCTTGAGAAGCGTATCCGCTTCACAACAAACAGGAACAATGAAAATGTACATCATCAACCATGAAAACTTTGTTCCACGATTGCCAAGGTGGATAGCATACGCCTTATCTTCTGACGCATATGATTTGGTAATCTGAGGAGAAAATGCCATAGTAAAGTTTCCCACGAAACTCTGAACTGCACCATTTACTGTGTTGGCTATACCCCTTGCGGCATTGTATGCGACTCCGAAGAAAACATTAATCAGCATGTTAACGCCTTGTGTCGCAAAGGTATAAGCACCATTATTAAGAAGGTTCCATCCGCTGAAAACCGTCAGTTCCTTTAATAACCTTTTATCAAAAAACCTTGGACTATAATGTGATTCTTCAAAGTTCTTACCACAATACCATCCATAGAATACCCGCATTCCAAGACCTACTAAAACCGTAAGAATTGCGAGGAGTATAAGGCGGTCGCCACCATACGCCATAATTATGAAACAAATAGCAAGTTTAAGAGACGCTTCGGCAATACTTGTATAGGCGTATATTTCCATACGTTCATACGCAACAAGAAGTGCATTATATGGAGAACTGATTAAGCCAATAGCCAGTGAAATCAAAGAGCATTGAAACACCCAGAATGCTGCATTTTCTCTCCCCTGTGGTATTTGCGCTGCAGTATTCAAGAACCATAGACCTCCAATCTCTAAGACGATAATGGCAATTATTGACATCACGATTTGTGCATTGACTGCGGTCGAGAACATGGTCTTCAACTGGTCTTTGTCACCTTTTCCCAATGCATATGTTATATATCTTGAGATTGCCGCTGACATAGTAGCAGTAATGAGCGAAGACATTGCAACAATCCCACCCACAACATTGTTAATGCCATAATTGTCAACGCCTAGAGCCTGTAGCATCACACGACCAGTGTACAACCCCACAATCATTGTGATGAATGTGCGGAAGTATAAAGCCATGGTGTTCTTGGCTATTCGTTTGTTATTTGTTGTAGTATCCTGAGCCATAATAATCAAAATGTTTTGGCATACCTTTCGCATACCCTTGGCATAGTGTAGGCATACCCTTGGCATACCCTGGCAGCCCATTTGGGTATGCGAAGAGTATGCGAAATATATGTGAATGTGCTTTCTGGGCTATGCCTGTACATTAGCTTTACCTTTACATCACCTTCACATTACCTTTACATCACCTTTACTCAACAGTATATCTAAAGGCAAGGTGATGGCTGTCTGAAAGCAGGGTGAAAGCAATATCTTATACTTCTGCGTCATTCAACGCACGGAGCCAGACGGCAAGTCTATTTCGAAAAGATCAGGGGACGGTTCCTGAAAGATCAGGAAAGATCAGGGGAGGGGACGGTTCCTTGATCACCTTATCTGCTCTTATTTAACTTGTTTATTACTCCATAAGTCACACCTGTAAGGCGGGATAACTGCCTCGAGATTATGACATGACAGGGGACAGGTTGACTTTCCCTTACGGTCGTTGAGCTAAACCTTCGTGTCATGTTTTTGCGAACTGAATTATTCCCCTACTTATTCATATCAGGTGCTCTGTCTGCGCGTAAGGCCGGTGGTCGCAATTGATCATATATTATATTGTATCACTTTCTCAAAACGTAGGTTGATGGTTTATTTTGTGCCCTAGCCTGCTTATAGGCTCCTTTCAGGCTGCTTATAGCCTGCTTATAGGGTGCTTCTAGGCTTACTCGGGAAGGAGGCTATAAGCAGGCTGAAGGCTAGCGAGAGCTGCTTTGCATCTACTCAAAGATGACCTATGCTATGATCCAAGCCTGATTAGAATTTTTCATTGCATCCGCTCTTACAATAGCATAATATTCACACTGAACTACCCTTTTATATTGATACTCTTAATGCCTTTAAAAGCTTTCTTGAACATATCGTGAATGTCTTTCTCCAAATCTTTTGCAATGTCAGCCTTAGTTTCATCGAGTTCGTCTTGTATAAGCGACTGATTCAACACTACCAACTCATCATAGCCACCTGGATAATCCTTGTTGCATTTCTTACATTTGATATAAGTTTTATCCTCATTGCATTCAAAGTCCTCGGCACTGCCGCAGACAATGCATCTAAGCTGGATGGATTTATCGTAAGACTTCTTCATAACTGTACGTCTTCTTCAAATTAGATAGCTCGTTCTGCTCGCTCAACCAAGTCGGATGTTATATGGTGGACATTATATCATTAAGGGTATTTATTTTCTTCTCTAACTCCTCTGACCTCTTGGCAAGTCCTTCCATCTTCGCTACATATTCATCTATCTGCTGTTTGGCCTTTGTCACCTCATCGGCATCTTCCTTCATCCTAAAGACGTGATACAATTGCATGCCTAACAGCAAGGTGGCAAACACAGCTAATACTGCCACGATAAATCCCAGGTAGTCCACTCCCTGTCGTGAGTAATCTCTAGGGGCTGCCAACGCAAGTGCTATAAACCCTGTTATAATGCCTACCACACTCAATACAAGCGTAATAGCATTACTCCTACTCTTCTTCAGCACCGCTATGGACAGAGCAGTCAAAGAAGCTAAGCAGGATATGGCAACAAGAAAAAACAACATGTATATCATAAACTCTCAAGAATTGGAGAATTTTCTTTTTTATGAATTTTGTTTCTTATCTCTCTATCACTGGTATCTGCAGCGCAGCCAATCGTTTCTGCTCGCCAGCCTTATCTTTCTCTATCTTAATATGCGTCATCTGCTTCCAGAACTCCCGAACCAAAGGGGTCATCTGAACATGTTCGAGACAAGTATCAAGGGGCGAGGGTCTGTAAGTACTGAACTATGGAATTGTGGACGCACGGAACAACTTATGCGAGCATGGCTCTTCGCTCGCTCGTGCGTAGGTTCACGCTCCCCGGAGCGTAGATGTCCGTGAGATCTCCGTTACACCTACGTGAGATGTCCGTGAGATCACCGTTACATCTTGCTTACATCTTCTGATCGAGATTCTTGCCTTTTTCTTCGTGTTCGAAGTTGGGGATGAACTCCCGTATGGCATCTACAACTTCGGCTTTCGTGAAGTCGTTCTTCGCAAAGATGGCTTCAAGTTTGTGGAAGAAGATATTTACTTCGTCCATCTCGTGGCGGGTGGTTTGTTCTACTACACCCAGAGCTTGGAAGCGTTGCATATCAATCTTCTCTCCTGGAACGTAGAACTCCTCGTATGCTTTCTCGCCGGTGGTATCAGAGGCGAAATATACTACGGGATAAGCCCCCTCTAAATCTCCCCCTCTAGGTGAGACTTTAAGTTCCGCAGCTTTGCGCTTTGCTTCATCATCCGAAGAGCAAGGATCTTTTTCAAAGCCATTTGCAGTGACGAATTTGTCACAGATGCTGCTGAATGTGAGCATCTGGTCTTCGCCGAGTTTGGGGAAGAATACTTCGCCGCCGTTGCCTAAGATGCAGGCGAGCATGCAAATCTGGCCGCTCTCTTCGGGTGATACGAAGTAGCGCTTCACATCACTGGGTGATGCCAAGGGTTGGCGTTTCTGCAAGCGGTGAATCCAACCATCGGGTAGCGAACCGTTGCTGAATGCGACATTGGCAAAGCGGGCAGTGGTAACTTTGAAATACTTGTTGTAGGCCATTACCAGGTCTTCCATGATGCGCTTGCTGGCTCCCATGATATTTACTGGATTGGCTGCCTTGTCTGTGCTTACGCAGAAGAAGTGCTTTGGTGGATATACCTTTAGCAGGTCCATCAGTTTCTTTGCCTTGATGTCGTTGTTCTCAATGAGTGCCTGTACACTGTAGCGGTCTTTCTCGCTGCGTACATGTTTGTGTGCTGAGAAGTTTGCTACGATGTCAAAGCCTTTTTCCTCGCGGAAGATGCGCTCAAAGATAGGATCTGCGAAATTGAGGGTATAGCAGCGGAACTCTTCCGGTACGTATAGTCCTTGCGTACTGCGCACGTCGCGTACAAGCTCTGCCAGTCCGTTTTCGTTGAGGTCAACCACCACAACCGAAGCCGGTTCAAAGCGCAGTACTGCCTTGATAAAGCTGGAGCCTATGCTTCCGGCACCACCTATTACGCAGACTTTTTTGCCTTTTATCTCTTTTGTAAGGGTTTCGGCGTTTGCCTGGATGTCGGGTTCGAACATGCTGACTGGGCGGAAAGTCACCGAGTCTGCAATAAATTTGTCTAAATTGAACATATATTGTATTGAATTTAACTACAGTAAATAACTGATGGTCGTATACTAATCCCTTTTGAATATATCTCTTGTATATACTTTCTCTATCACGTCATCCAGGCAGCTATCGTAGCGGTTGGCAATGATGGCCTGGCTTTGTGTTTTGAATTTGTTCAGGTCGTTTACTACCTGTGAGCCGAAAAAGGTATCTCCGTCGGAAAGTGTGGGTTCGTAGATTATTACTTCTGCGCCTTTTGCCTTTATGCGCTTCATGATGCCTTGGATGGCACTCTGACGGAAGTTGTCGGAGTTGGATTTCATGGTGAGGCGATAGACGCCAATTGTTGGAATTGAGAGTCGAGAGTTGAGGGTCGAGAGTTTTGGATTGTACTCATTGTTTTCTGTATATGAGTAGTAGCCGGTCATCTTGAGTACCTGGTCGGCAATGAAGTCCTTGCGTGTACGGTTGCTTTCTACTATGGCTCGGATAAGGTCTTCGGGTACGTCAGCATAATTCGCAAGTAGTTGCTTGGTGTCCTTGGGTAGGCAGTAGCCGCCGTATCCGAAGCTGGGGTTGTTGTAGTGTGTTCCTATACGGGGATCAAGGCCTACGCCTTCTATGATGGCTTGGGTGTCAAGGCCTTTGACTTCGGAGTATGTGTCTAATTCGTTGAAATAGCTTACTCTCAGGGCGAGGTATGTATTGGCGAAGAGTTTGACTGCTTCTGCTTCTTTCATGCCCATGAAGAGACAGGGGATGCCTTTGTTGGGGTCGAGTGTCGAGTGTCGAGTGTCAAGGGTTGTGTCTTTTGAGGGGGCAATGGCGCCTTCAACGAGCAACGAGGCGAAGGTCTTGGCTTTTTCTGTGAGCCAGTTGAGGTCTGTTAGCTGTTTAATGGCTTCGTTCTCTTGCTTGTATTCCTCGCTCATCATCTTTGGTATGCCTACTATGATGCGGCTGGGATAGAGGTTGTCGTATAGTGCCTTGCTTTCGCGGAGGAACTCGGGGGAGAAGAGGAGGTTTAGCTTCTTTGCTCCTTTGGCTGCGTACTTGACATAGAGGCTACGGGTATAGCCTACGGGGATGGTGCTCTTTATGACCATCACTGCATCGGGATTTACCTTGAGTACGGCGTCTATTACTTCCTCGACGTGGGATGTGTCGAAGAAGTTCTTTTGTACGTCGTAGTTGGTGGGGGCTGCTATTACAACATAGTCTGCATATCTGTAGCCTTCTTCCTGGTCAAGGGTGGCTTTCAGGTCCAGTGGCTTGTTTGCGAGGTATTCCTCGATGTAGTCGTCCTGTATGGGTGACTTGCGGTTGTTTACCATGTCAACACGCTCGGGTACTACGTCTACGCATGTTACCTGGTTGTGCTGGGCTAGTAATGTGGCAATGGACATGCCTACATAGCCGGTTCCTGCTACTGATATTTTCATGTTAAAGTGGGTTGTTTTTATTTTTGTCGAGAGCTACGGAATTGTGGACGCACGGAACAACTTATGCGAGCATGGCTCTTCGCTCGCTCGTGCGTAGGTTCACGCTCCCCATAGCGTAGATCTCCGTGACATCTCCGTGAGATGTCCGTGAGATCACCGTTACATCTTGCTTGGATCACCGCTTGGGTTGTTTCAAGATTGACACTATGTGTCGAGCTTCCTATGCCATGGCAAAGTTCAAACAAGTTTGACTTTGCTCATTTGGCTTAAACGGAACCTTCAGGTTTCAGGTTGCCAAACTCGCAAGTTTTCAAAGCTACGTTCAGGCATGTTTTTTTAGTCAAGGGTCTGGGGTCTAGAGTCAAGGGGAGAGTGGTATATCACTTGACACTGATTTTTTTCTATGTTGTTTTAGTAAGCGGTCGAACTTATCGAAATTTTCGATAGATTCAGGTTTTTTATTGAACCAATCAAAAATTTTGATCAGTTCAGTTTTTGGTATTGAGGTGGTCGAAAATTTCGACTACCTACTAATATTGTAAGCGTCCAAAAGTGGTTATATGCCTTTTAGGGCAAGAGCTATCAAGCACTTGCCTATCTTTTGGACAATAAATATTTAATGATTTTTAATTCAAATTCTGAATCTGTAGGCGAGGAAATAAATAATTCCCCCTCAGGAGTAGTCAGGAATTAAGTTCGTATTAAGTTCGTATTAAGTTCCTATTGCCGGTAAACGATGGAATAGGTTCGCTTGGGATCGTGCGTGTTACCATTAGCCTTTACAATGCCCAAATCAATCAACTTTGCAAGTCGTTTGGTCACAAATCCATTAGAACGCTTGAGATGGGCCTGCAATTCAAGTCTAGTGACTTGTTTCTTTTCCGACATAAATACCATTATCTGGTGTTCTGTCTCATCAAGAGTATTCCAAATATTTTCGCCTATCGATTCCACCGTCCAGTCCTTCTTTCTTAAATTTCGCATAAGAATATTATTACGAAGAAGCAGTTTTACTGACTGGCCTGGCTCTGAGTACTCGGGGTCTTCAAGGAAAAACCTTTCCATATCAGAGTATATACGTTTTACACCTTCGTTCAGTTCCCTCACCCAACCAAATTCTGTCAAGACACGTGCAATGCGTGGATTTCTGGAATAACGTGTTTCCTTAATATTCTGAATTGTGACCATATTAGGGAGTTTGCCTGGACTTTCAATCTCCAAACGGTCATCATACATGGATACACGAATATGACTACCCATCATTGAATACTCACGATGCGTCACGGCATTGACGATGCCCTCCGTCCATGCAAACTCAGGATATTCGGGTACGACCTGAAAACGTCCGGTCTTAGGGTTAAGAGCCACGAACTCTCGCAGTTGCGCTCCTATGAACTCTCTTGATTTATCGATTATGCGAAGCAAGGGCAATTCGATATTGTAATCTCTTACAATATTCATTTCAATACCAGTCTTTGCAATTGTACCATCGTATCTTACAAATCGAATCCGACAATTGGGATAGAAACGCTGGATATCTTTTGCAAACAACAAAACGCAACCATTAGTGAGGAGTTGTTGTCCGTTTTTGTTCTTAATAAAACCTCTAGCCTTAAGTATCTGCTCAAAGGTTAAGTCTGCTGCCTGAAGTTTTTCGCGATAGGTCTCCAGTAGCGCTTGATCCAAATCTGCGATGGTTGCCTCACTATTGCATTCATCTTCAAAACAGCGAAGTCCCTTGCTATATTCTAAATTACGCAAATCCTCACCTTTAAGTTCTTTTGTCCTATCACCAATTCTCAAGTAAGTAGAGTCGTTGTTGGTTCTCACTACTTGGTCAGGATTTGGGTCTATGTGAAGCAGAAGAAGTCTGTCTGCATCTCCTTTGACATTCACAACATTCAGAAACTCTTCCCGATAAGACGGCATCGGCTTGCAACAATCTCTTGGAGAGGAGATGAACTCATTGATTTTAATACTTCCATAATTGTTGATACCCTCAATCTGACGAGTCTTTTCGTTTATCCCGAGCACAATAGTTCCTCCTTCTGCATTAGCAAAAGCAGATATCAAGGGCGCTATGTCCGAAACTCGAATTTTAGCTGACTTCCTGTCAAACCACTTGTTCTCATCCTCAGACTGTATATATTCCAAGGTTAAAATAGGATTGATTGAGGATCTAACTTCAGCCATTTACTTTATTGGTTCGTATTAAGTTCGTATTAAGTTCGTATTAAGTTCGTATTAAGTTCGTATTAAGTTCGTATTAAGTTCAAATATTTGTGGTTATAGTACATCTGTAAACTTCGTAGTAATCTTGATAAGTCGCTCATTCTTCAACTCCGATGAGCAGTGCATGCAGTGTACGGTCATAGAGACATCGTTCTCTAATCTTTTGCCATAATTATTATTCAATTTCTGTTTACAAAAATACGATTTTTCTTAGAATTATAGCAAAGAAGTGCGAGAATTTGTCTCTTTTTTTGTTGATTTCTCCTCTCTTCTTTCTTGGCTTTTTATCATTTCTTATTGGTTTCAGTAAGCGTCCAAAAGTGGTTATATGCCTTTTAGGTCGAGGGTCAAGGGTCGAGGGTCGAGAGTCAAGGGTCAAGATTCAGGTTTCAAGTTTCAAGATTCAGGTTTCAGGTTCTTCAATCCTGTGATTGAACTTCCTCTGAGGGAAGTAATGAACTTTGAAATCGCTTTACTGAGACTGACACAATCATTGTATAGTTTTGTTGCAGTCTCATTATCTATGAAGCCAACATCAGAAGCTCTGATGATTTGGCTTCGCACTTCGCCACATGAGCCTTTGGCAATATACAGGAAGTTGATAAACTCCTTATTGCCATCGCGCTCATAGCCTTCGGCAATGTTGTCCATGATGGAACCAGCGGCAGCATGTATCTGATGCACGAATCTAGTATCCTTATGAAACTCACCATTCCTTGTGATGGTATAGACCTCCTTACAGAGTTCGCGTGCCATCTGAAAAATGGACAAGTCTTCAAACTTCCCTACTTTACTCATACTTCGTATTCGCTTTGGTTTCAGGATTCAGGCCAATGGCCGGATTCAGGTTTCAGGTCGCACTTGAATCTTGAATCTTGAATCTCACGTAAGCGTCCAAAAGTGGTTTGTTTGCTTCTTACTTTCTCGGATCTTCCTTTCTTACACGTTTAACCGTATGCTTAATTTTACCAATGATGAAGTTGATCTCCAAAGAACTCTCGGTCTCGGAGGTCTGAAGGTCTGGCATCACGATGTCGGTGAGCACATCTCCGAAGTGCTTTATCTTCGAGGCTTGCTTGACTTTGTCGGTCTCCTGATGGAGTTCAACTAACTCTCGCTTCAGGCTGCGCACCTTGAAGAATGTCTCGATGATGGCAAAAGTAATGTCCCTCGCCTTCTTACCTTTCAAAACTGTGGCAAGCATATAGAGCCCACGCTCGGTGAAGACTTTGGTGGTATTGCGGTTGACTTTCCCTTCGGCCGTCGAGCTAAACCTTCATTGCAGACACATTTGTGGTCAAAATTTTTGACCGCAATTCGCGCAACTCACTGGAAGAGATGGCAGGGGACAGGTCCCTGACATCGGAATTCCACATGTACCCTAATTGTTTTTAAAGTTTTTGAATTAGTCCCCGTCCTACTCCTGTGAGCCGCTCCGTCTGCGCGTAAGAGCGGTGACCGCTTTTTATTGTTTCATTAGACTCTTGACAAACTCTTTGAAAGCATCATTTCTAATTTCGTCCATCACCTTTGAGCCTTCCGCATCCACAGAGTTAATCATATCAAGGAGCTTGCGAGCGTAAGCTCTCTCTGAATCACTCATGAGGCCTCCTTTAGCATAGATATACAGCGAAAACTGGTTCGCCAGCCCTGTTAGCCGCGCCTTCTCTCCAGACAGCCAACCCAACCTAGCCGCCTTCTCCATCCTAGACCACTCGGAATGAAGGTTATCTATCTCAGAGAAATCAGTGTTTGGCATAATCAAGAATGAGAGAATGAGAGAATTATCTTTAAAATATACACGGAGTGCACAAATCTAACGGATTTTCGTATACTTGGCGTGATTTTTAATTCCTACATTTATCTCCTCAACGAGCTAATTACTTGCTGGTGTTTTCTATTTTTGTAAGCCATTCGTTAAAGTGCTGGCATTTGGCTCTAAGCGTATCAATACCTATCTTATCAGTTATTTCAGTTCCTGTCTTGGGTTTGTCGTAATGATACTTGTCTTTAAGGGCTTTGATGATTCGTTTACTCGGAGCCGTCTCGACACTATTGTCAACCAATTCCATATTATCACCATACTTGGATATAATTTCTTCCTTCAGCTTGTCCAATTTCTCTGAAGCATTGGGATAACTATCTTTAAGCCCATCTATGTCACAAAGCACTAAGGCTTCGAATTCGTGCAACTGTATATAGGGGATGAACTTGTAGCAGTTTACATCCTTCCCAAAAGCTTCTTCCAATTTAGCCACCTGACTATAATCCTTCAAGGCAGATGCTTCTGCAAAGCCAGGAAAATCATCAGGCAATGCATAGAGATCGAACATGGAAGTGAAATAGTGGACTTCTTGATCATTGTCCTGCGTTCCCCTTATCATGAAGCTCAAATCGCGCTTGGCCTGCTGATAGCTGAGAATTCCACCCCTTGCGTTCTTCTTCCTACTGGTTATCAGCAACTGGGGTAATACTATAATCCCTTTCTCTATCCAATAGGTGGTTAGGACTTTACTAGCAAACCTCAGCTCTGTCTGTCCCTCACATAGGACATGCAGTTTTACCGTTCTCATAGTGGCTGGCCCCCTATCACGTTTTTACGCCAAAGCTCACTGACGGTATATTCCTCTATCCATTCCTTAAGTCGCTCCTTATCCAACTTATGAGCTACCGTAGATTTTGTTTCGTCGTCTTGTTCAAGAACCACAATCGAATCGAGTGAGAAGCCGTCAATCAACTGTGGTGACTGAGTGGCAATGATTACCTGTGAGTGAACAGATGCATCTTTTATCATCTGAATCAACTGCTCAATGGCGTACGGATGTAATCCCAATTCAGGTTCGTCTATGATAATCATTCTTGGCATAGTCTTCTCCGGCTGAAGCAGTAGCGTTGCCAGGGCAATGAAACGGATAGAGCCGTCAGAAAACTGGTCGGGTGAGAACACATAGTCATTTCCGGAATCATCTTTCCAATTGAGCCTTACATAGTCATTCTCTGGCTCCAGATAGAAGTCGCCAAAATGCGGAAGAATCATATTCACATAACTTACTATACGCTTGTATTCTTTCTCATAGTTATTTTTCAGATAATATAAGAAGGAGGCAAGATTATTACCCTCTGACTGCAGGTATTGAGCCGTATTGATTCTAGAAGCTTGTCTCAACGGTCCTGTTGCAGACGAGTCATGGAACTGATAAGCCTTACACTTCGACAGGAGTGTTTTGATGATTTTTTCAGTCTGACCATCATTGTCAACTAGTCCTGATTCCTTATAATCCGATTCCACTTGGGTAGTAAATGGTTTTAACTCCCCCTTCTTTTGCCACGACACTTCCTCGGAAGTTATAATAAGTTTCTCGCCTGAAGCCTGTGTCAGTTCGAACGAATAGGTTTCAAAATCATTACCTTTCTTAAACTTAATTTTACCCGACAAAGACGGTGTAATTCTGGATCCATAATGAAGAAAGTTCTGATTTGTACCACTCTGTGCAACGAACTTCTGCAGGGCTCCAGTCATCATATAGCTCAGCATTTTGAAGAAACTAATGATGTTGCTTTTGCCTGAACCATTAGCACCCAGCAGAATGGTTACATCACAAAAGTCAAGTACCAGGGGCTTCTTAGTCGAGACAGACTTAAAGCCCTTGATTTCCACTTGTACCAGTTTATCTTTATTTCTAGCCATATTTTTACCTCCGTTTCTACTTTTTTCGAGTACAAATATCTATCTGTACTTCGCTGAATTTGGTTGTCATGAGTTAGGAAATAATCATCTAATGTACTATTGCCGTAATAGTCTTCTTCAGTGTTTCATGAAGTTCTGTTTGGCCTCTGTAGTCATTCTTATATATAATTGTGCGCAGATGGCGAAGGTCAAAAGGAATATCTTCAACACTCTGAGCCAACAATATAACTTCTTTACCTATGGCATGAGCCAGACCAACCTCGTAAAAAACATTAGGATTGCGTTCAGTAAGGTCTGCAACAATAACTTTTGCTTCATTAATCAACCTCCAGATATCATCAATAATTGGACAATTAGAGTATATCTCATCAGCGCGCAGACAGTTCATGGACAACTCCTCTGTCACCATTTTCTTGATATGATCCTCATAGATGGCATCGAACTCATCCTTGAAAGGACACACGACAAAAACTAATTTGTCATCGATAATAAATTCGTTGCAACTGAAAATGGATTTTTGTATCATTTTCTTGTCTTTAATAGATATTTCGCAAATGACTTTTTCCAAATATGTTTTGGCAATTTGGTCTGAATATGAATTCTTTTCATTGTCATCTTTATAGAAAAGATAGGCAGTAGGAAATTCAATCGTAAAAATGTCTTCGAAACCCAAACGCATTTCAGTTTCCTTAATCAACTGTTGCTTGTTGTATGGCAAAGCATTAGTATCCCCAAGATAATAAATATTCGGTGTTCCCACATTCTTATCTGTAGCAAGAATGATAGTATTATTTACCGATACGTAGACAAGGTAATTCAGAGGATGCACAATTCTAACATTTTTCATTGAAATCTGTTTAAATTGTGCGTTAAGAGAAACAGTTTGGTCAACACTAGCCAATAGCTTTCGAAGTCTATCTTGGATGTCGGAAGGAAGATTTCCCCCGACACTACACATTATAGGATTTAAAGGCATAGCAACAAATATATAAAGAATTTCTTTGGTATTAAATTAAAAGATTTTATAAATGCATTATGTGAGCCTATTAAATCACAATGATGAAATTCATATGTGGGATGGCTGAAGAATGAGAGTTAAATTGAAACAATAGAATTCTATTCGTTTTTGACCCGCTGTTGTGCCTTAGCTATCGTTTGGAATACTGTTGACATTTCTATCTGTGCCTTTGCATTACGATACATCTCATAATTTCCCAAAAGGCAATTATCCCAAATTCCCATGTCTATTTCACGTAAAATCTGCTCAATTTTCTCCGGTCTAGCCTTGCCAGTTTGATCATAAAGTAAATCCGTACATGCTTGCTCATGAAGAATCCTAACTGCATAATATTCTCCCAACCCAAAGAAAGTAACCCACCCATCTGGATATGTCACCTGTTTGGTTTCCTTATTGTAGATGCTCTTTGATAAAACCTCTTTCACATACCTCTTCCCCACTTCCCGTATAGCAGTAAATTGGAGATTAGAGGAAAAATATGTCTCGGCATCTAGAAAGAACAGATTGTCGCAATGCTTCTGCTGAATTTGTAGTATGATACCATCCAGGTCTTCAGAATCCACTATACGATTGGCAAAATGAATTCGATGGATATCAAACCGTTCATTAGCAGGTATATAAACTGGCACGCCCAACTTATGTAATAAAACTATTACACAACGCTTGTCAGTAATTGTCAGAGAAGTGTTGAAATCATCCTCTGCATTACTATACTCTTGCTTAGCATACTTCTTCAATATCGTTAAAGCCTTGACGGCGATATCTCTGATTTCCGCCATTTTATTCTCTTCTTTATTTTCTTGATACTTACTTCCCAAATAAGCACCAACCCAACCACCAATAACAGCAGTCAGTATCGGAATAAGAATATATGCAATTATATTAAAAGTTGTCAGTTCCATAAGTCAATAAAAAATTAGCTACACTCAAGGACATCGTTTATTTTGCCATTTATCTTAGTACAGTCCGGGACAATGTTGTCAGGATTAAATATCGCTTCGTATCGTGGATTAAGTAGGATCATAAAAATGGAGTATTATTTCTTGATAGGCCTTTGTCCTTCAGTTATTGCTTTCTGCAATTGCTTTATTCTATTCTTAACAAGCCATTTTTTCAGTGGATTCTTCCAAGACTCTCGTCCTATTTCCCTTAAGAACACTCTTGTTTCCCTTACCCATAGATTGAGTCGTGTATTTATCTCACCTACCCACTTGTTTATCTGATTCCTACTTATCGTAGGATCGTTATTACAATCATTTATGCTTTGGACTTCTAGTGACAAATTCTCAAAGTGGCATCTTACATTACTTGTATAAATCTTGAAATATTTGATGAATTTGTAGTAGAATCCATCTTTTAAGCACATAATGATTTTTCGAGAAACCAGAACTCGGTAATCATCAAAAAACGCATGCATAGCCAACACATAGTTCGAATAAGCCATGCTTATCTGATTAAAATCTGGCATTCTTAAGTGAGTGAGTACAATATTTGAATCACTATTTGCTAAATACTTCTCATAATATGATGTCTCAGCCTCTTTGAATGATGGAAAAGACACTATCTCTGAACCATTTTTGTTTGCTGTAATTACAAAGTAACTGCCTTTAGTCTTTTGCTTAAGCCACTGACGGCGGATGTTGAGATAGTTTCGAGTCAATACGTTACTCATTCTTTCGAACACTTTGACCTTGCGCTCTATCTTTAGCATCTCTGAAAACTCTTCCTTGGTCAAGTTTTCTGCTTTGGAATACAAGTACAAGAATCGTCCCAATTGACTCTCCGCACCACATTCCTTGTTCTTCGTGCCAAACAAGAGATCCACTATCTCCACTAAAGTCGCCCAGTTGTGCTGAGCTTTGTTTCTTATCTGTATCTCAATAGGTTTCTGCGTCTGATGGTCTTTCACATATACATGGATGGAGCGATAACCTGAGGCTTTCTGCTCTGCCACATAGTCTTTGACCTTACAGTTCCTACCGTACTCTTTCTGTATCTTTTTCAGCAGCACATAAAGCTTATCCTCGTCGGTGGAGTTTAATATGCAGCGACATCCTGCGATATCCCACATGCGCGAAAGATTCATCTTTCCGTTGGGATTCTCATGGAAGCGACGAAGTTTTTCTACTATTGTGTCTATTCGCTTTATTCGATAGGTCACGATACACTGCTTATCAACTTTGCGTGCTACACCCAACACAAAGTTGAACACATTGGAAATGGGTTCCTGAAAAGTCTGCCTGAATTCCTGAAGCTTATTCAATTCCTCTTGCGACACTTTAGCCGATGCCCCTATCTTTTGTCCCAGTCTATCTATCTCACCTTTCGTCATTATATCATTAGTACATGTTTATGCTCTATTCAAGAGCAACTGCAATTTGAACAATTTGTCTCGGATAACGGATGCCGTACCTATAATGTCGTTAAGACGAGCAGGCTATGACAGGGGACAGGTAAACTCTGGTGCATGGTTCACGGTTCACGGTTCATGATTCATGGTGAATGGTTGCTCCTTTCCACTTGTTAAAAGCCAAACAGAATGCGTGTAAGTTCTGATGACTCGCTGCCACATATTAATTTTAACTTGTTAACTGTTAATTGCCATTATTTCCGAACACGGATGACACGAATCTGACGGATTGGGCTATGAGTTAATTTAAGCCTTCACAAATCCCGACGGTAGTTTGCCTATATACTCAGCGCAATAATCATATTGCTTTCTAGCATCTTCATCACTCTGAGTCAGGTTCAGCAGGATATCATACTTGGTCAAATTTGTTTTGCCATTACACAAGTCATTTCGTATCTCTAGTACAAAATCTAAGAATGCCGACAACTGCCCTTTAATATCAGGATTATTTGTTGAAAGTAACCATTTGTTAAAGGCATAAAAAACTTTATCTGAGCCATACATGAAGATATCTCTTTTAATATCAATCAGTTTTTCCATCATATCTTCATTGTCTGTCGGCTTATTAGTCTTTGTATTTTTTAAAACGGAATAGAACATCTTTACAGTATCTGTATAGGCATTGCACTTTTTCTCTGAGAGCTGCTGTCGCATCGTCTTCAACTTCTCCGTCTGCCACGCGATTATAATGCCTGCCACCGCTACAATCGCAGATATTACAATTGATAATAAGGCTATAATGTTTTCCTGAGACATATATTAATGTTATGTTTAAGACCGATAGTTTAATAGAGAATGTAGTGGGGTCTTATTTCTTTGCGCACACTTTTAACGGTGTGATTGATCTGAATTAAGCTTAGACATCAAACGATTCCACAAACTTCAATGTGCCAATTACACGTGGGGTGTGGAAGGAGAGTTGGTCGTAGGTTTTGTAGGCTTTTAGTTGAAGGATGGCGGCATTGGCTGAAAGGAGGCCGCTTTCAAACAAATTGACCGTGGTGAATACCTTGTCGTTTGCTACTGGGCCCTGGACTAAGTCGTATTCATGGGGTCGGGATTTGCGGCAACCGGTCACAAATAGAAGCCATGGTTCGTCTGCTCCTGTGAACTGACGGATTTTCAAATCGGTATTGTCTAGCAGTGATTTGTCAAACTCATAGACGCTTACCACGGCACGGGCCGCATCTTCTCTCTCTTGCTTGATATGTGCCCAGCGCACTGCCTGCTCCAGGACACTTGTCGTATAGAATCCTTTACCAAAGTCTGCATTTGACCGACCCGGTCTCAGGGAAGGCTTGCGTACCGTTACCGTTGATCCGTGATATAGTCTCATCTCTTTCTCTTGTTTATAAGACGCTGGATATCATCCAACACAAATTCTAATCCCTGAGTATGTAACAGGTCGTAATTTTCAATGAGATATTCATCAACATTTGACTCCTTGAATATCACCCACGCACGCATACCGCTTATATGCTTATGTATTGCATAGTTCTCCAGACAATAGGTGTAGAACTCGAATACATCCTTGGAAACCTCATGATTCTGACGATTGCGCCATAGTTCAAACTCCTCGTAAAGTGCTTCTGTACTGAGATACCACCACTTGGCTTCCTCATCATACAGGCGCTTGTACATTGGATTGACATAGATATACACAAGGGCATCGTCCAGCGAAATCCTCTTCATCTTGGAAACATACGATGCCAAGTGAGATATCTTGATTGGTATTATGTTGTTTTCGTATACACCCATAATGTTTTGGATTGTCATCTATGGCTAATGGTGAACTTTTGGTTAATGGTTAAGGGTCAAGGGGCGGGAGTCTTGAGACCGGATAAGTGGTTTAGTTCCAGGCTGTTGAACCGGTCAAAAATTTTGACCAGTTCGGGTTTTGGTTTTGTGGTTACGTATTATATAATGTGGTTGGGTTTCTGAATAAGGGGACAGGGTCTTAGATAAATTTAAATGTTTAAGAGTTTAAGAGTTTAAGAGTTTAAGAGTTTAAGAGTTTAAAGGTTTTTAGACTCTTGATTGATTAACTGGTTAGAAGTCCATGTTGGTGTCGGTGAGCCAGGCGGTTTCGATGTTGAAGGTGCCGGACATGTCGTCGTTGGTGTACATCTTACCTGTTAATATCGTGACGCGGTTGCGTTTGAAGGGTACGTCCGTGACTGTCTTGGTGAAGAGGGTGTTGCCTTCTGAATCAAGGGTCTCGATGGTGACGTTCATTGTCTGCTCGTCGGTGAGCAGGAAGACGTTGGTGGACGAGATGGTGCTCTCGCCGGTAGCGGCGGCTATGGATGTGGTATTGGTGCATCCGGTGTTGACCGTGGCGAGGCCTGTGGTGGGGTTGAAGCTCCAGCCACCGGCTGACAGGGTCATGCGCACGTTGGAGATATTGGCGGTACGGCCGTCGCTTGAGCAGACTGTGAGCCTGGAAATGATACGGCTGAGCGTAGCGCTGAGGTCAACTGTGCTGGTATTGGTTATATTAACCGCCTGGGTATAGGCAAATGTCTCGTAACCGTGTTCGCCCGTGAAGGCTGCGGCTGTGGGACTTGTCAGCACGAGGGGGCTGCCTTCCTTTGTTTTGTATGCCAGTGCCACCATGGTGTAGCTGCCCATTGGCAGGGAGAGCTCGAAACTGCCGAAGGTGGTGTATGTTGTATTGTCGTCCCTGAGCTGCTCGTGCTTGTAGGCCTGGGTCCCGTCGCTCTTGTAGAACGCCAGGGTGATGGCATTGATGCTGGTGTAGTCCACCGCGGTCTCGACACCACGTGTTTCCGGGAAGTCTCCCTGGCTGACGGAGTACCCGCTGACCTGAACACGTACTGGTGCTACGCGGCTGTCACCTCCTGTCTCGGTATCATTGCTGCAAGCAGCGAAAAGCAGGGCTATACCTGCAAGAATCAGATTCTTTTTCATAATTGTTTGTCTTTAAAATTAATAATTACAACAGACTCTGTCCCCTGTTATCTGTAATTCTATTCCAAACAATTATGATCTGTTATGCCGGGAGGGCCGGATGCCTTAGTATGTATAGTAGGTTTCCCTGTCCCAGGGACAATTGAAGTATGCGGTGGGTATCAGGTCCCATGAGTCGTCCCAGTTCCCGTCCTGGAAGAAATTGCCCATGAGCCCGGTTATCTGGTTGCATGCCATGGGCAGGTCGTCGTAGTCCCAGCGGCATATTTCCTTGCCGGAGGCATCAAGTGCCGTGGCTGTGAGGTCTATCTCACCGGTCCTGTCGTGCAGGAAGGTGTAGAGATGGAACTCGGAGTATCTGGTGCCTGCCTGGACTGCTGCGGTGACAGTCTGGGTGGAGTTTGTGACTCCAAGGCCTGTCATGGCGCTGAAATGTCCGCTTCCTCCCTTGTAGACGAACTTGATCTGTGCAACGTCGTCGGGTATGGGGTCGTATATTATGAAGCGGCACATGGACACGATGCGGTCGAGCTGTACGTCCAGGGCCTGCTGCTGGTCGGTGACGGTAAGCACCTTGTAGTACAGGAAGGTCTCGGTATACCTGTAGGCGTTGGAGAACTGTATCCTGGCGGGGTTGGTCATGGTGGGGTTGCGGTCGCTGCTGTGGGCGAGAACCACCATCTGGTATGTACCGGGCTCGAGCTTGATATCCGCCGTGCCGTAATTGCTGTCTCCCTGCTTCTGGTTGACCTGCTTGATGCGTGTGCCTGCCATGTCGTAGAAGGCGAAATTGTAATGCGTCGGTTCCTGCTGCAGCTGAGCAACATGCAGTACCAGATTGCCCTTGCTTGCCTGGGGTTCATCGGGTTCGGGGCTGATTTCGTTGAAATCAACCGTGTTACAGGCAGCAAACAACAGTGTCGCAAACAGTAGCCTGAAGGGGTTCATACAGAAACAAAACGCAATAACAATATTCTAACACACAAGGTACAAACAGCTGATTGTAAGCGCGTTAGATAGAAATTAACCTTTTTTAACCTGCTAAAAAGGTGGGCTTTATAAAGTCGACTTCGTATATTTCCTTCGCAAATGTAACATTTTTTTACATAATACCAAACAATAGAAACAAAAAATGATGGGAAAGAGGGGCGATATCGGAATTTTTACTAATTTTGCCAATAGTTTGACTATTGGACTATTGCGTATATTCCGGTCACATGCTGAAAGAAGACAAAAACTTACATTGGTTTGTCCTGGGTACCAGGAAAAGGAACAGCGAGGTGCAGATCTGCGATGACATTAGGCATCAGGAGGATCTGGAGTGTTTCCTGCCGATGGTGTACAGGATAAGGCATGTGAACAACCGGCGCCACGAGGCCCTGGAACCTGCCATACGGGGATTTATCTTTGCACGCGGTACGGAGGCTGGGCTGACGGATTACATGAGCAGGTCGGCATACGGCCTGTATTTCCGCAAGGCGTCGTTCTCGGAGAACAAGGACAACCGCGACAAGCTGATAGTGGACGATGAGTCTATGGACAATTTCATGAGGTTCATACAGTCCAACCAGAAATCGGTAAGGTTCTACAAGCCTGACGAGATAACGTGGGTCGAGGGGGATGTGGTCAAGGTGATGATAGGCTCGGCAATATACGAGGGGCAGATAGTCAGGATAAAGGGGAAGACGCGCTTCTCGGTAAACATACGGGACTCGGTATTTGCCACCATCGAACTGACTCCGGACCTGATACAGTCAGCAGGCAAGGACGACGTAATCCAATATAATCCGGATGCAAAAACGGACGAATCCATCGAGCGTACTGCAGACGGCAGGAAGAAACGCAAGGTCAGGTACGAGGACAGGGACAGGCGGAAATCGAACGACGTGGAGGCAGACAAGAAGCTGCTGACGGAAACGGCAAAGAGAGTGCTGTTCGACCTGGACGGGAACTGCATGGGAACGCTGCGCGAATACCACATAGCGTGCAGTGAGGTGGGGCGTGCGATGAACAGGCTGTCGACCTATCACGGCGTGACGGCTACACTGGAGGGGGAGCTGGCCCTGGCAATGTTCCTGGGCTCCATGGCAATAGGGGGGAACCGCGAAGAGGCTGAGAAAAGGCTGCGGGCTGCACATGAGAAGCTGTCGGACAGCAGCATGCTGAAGCTGAGGATAAGGTTCTACCTTGCCAAGCTGACGGACGACGCTGAGGAGATGTCGGGCGTAATGGAAGAGATAAAAAAGTGGGACGCAAGGAACCTGATGCCCAAGCAGAGGGAGTTCCTGAACGAAACGCGCAACATAAGACAAGGAAAAACAAACTGAACGATATGCTTAGAATACTTGGTATCGGCAATGCCCTGGTCGATGTATCGGTGTTCATACATGATGACACACTGCTGGAGAGACACCGTCTGCACAAGGGTGGTATGACCCTGATAGACGAGGAGACGGAAACGGTGATAGAGCAGGAGATGCAGGCCCTGAATCCGCAGATGTCTACAGGCGGCAGTACTGGAAATGCCATGATGGCACTTGCCAGCCTGGGTGCAAGGCCCACGTACGTAGGGCGTATAGGCAACGACGAGCTGGGGCGTTTCTTCCGGGAAGCGGGCACGAGGCAGGGTATCAACGAGAAGCTGATTACCTGTGACGAGCATACTGGGGTTGCTAACACTTTTATATCAGGTCACGGGGAAAGGAGTTTCGGTACGCACCTGGGGGCTGCCATGGGGCTGAGGGCAGAGGACATCACCTCGGACCTGTTTGAAAACTGCGATTTGGTGCACATCGAGGGCTACCTGGTGCAGAACCACGAACTGATGGAAAAGATATGCAGGACGGCAAAGGGGCTGGGGCTTAAAGTGAGCCTGGACTTGGGAAGCTGGAACATTGTAAATGAGAACCTGGAGTTCTTCCACCATATCATACGCGAATACGTGAACCTGGTATTTGCCAACAGGGAGGAGGCTGCGGCACTGTCGGGGATGGAGGATGCAGCAGAGTCATTAGGATATATTGCATCCATGACGGACACGGCGATAGTGAAGATGGGCAAGAAGGGTGCAAGCGCGATGCACAACGGCGGTGAAAGGGTGGTAATGCCTGCGAACAAGATAGAGAACGTAATAGACACCACGGCGGCGGGCGACTATTTCGCAGCAGGATTCCTGTATGCCTACGGCAACGATGCGAAGCTGGAGTCATGCCTGGACCTGGGAATTGCCCTGAGCGAAAGCATAATACAGGTCGTGGGAACGAGGCTGAGCGACGAGGCTTGGGAGGCAAACCGCCGCTATGCTAGGCGGGTTAGCGGTTAGCGGTTAGGGGTTAGCGGTTAGCGGTTAGGGTTTAGCGGTTAGCGGTTAGCGGTTAGCGGATTTAAGGATTTAAGGATTTACGATTTAGGGTTTAATATAATATATATGAAGAGAATTGGATTGTTATTTTGTTTGGTGTTGGTGTTTGGCACGGCTTATGCGCAGACGGAAAACCATAACTCGCAGGTAGCACGTAACCTGGATATCTTTGACGAGATATACAAGGCGCTGGACCTGTACTATGTCGATACGATTGCTGCTGATACGGCTATCAGATGGGCTATAGACGGGATGCTGATGAAGGTGGACCCGTACACGGCGTACTATCCGGCAGACGACGAGGAACTGCGCCAGATGTCGACAGGTAAATATGCGGGTATAGGAAGCATAATTCGTTTCAGCAAGAAGCATGACAGGGTGACCATATCGGAGCCGTACAGGAACACACCGAGCGACAAGGCGGGACTGAAGGCGGGTGACATACTGCTTGCCATTGACGGAAAGGACGTGAAGGGCATGATGCCTGCCAAGGTGACGACGATGCTGCGCGGTGAAGCGGGTACGACATTCTCGCTGAAATTCCAGCGCCCGGGCGAGAAGAAGCCCAGGACGGTACGCATAACACGTGCCACCATCAAGACACCTGCGGTGCCGTACTACGGAATGGCAGACAAGGAGACGGGGTATATAATTCTGACTGGTTTTACCGACGGTGCTGCAAGCGAGGTGCGCCATGCACTGGAGCAGATAAAGAACAGCGGTGGCAAGAGGCTGGTGTTCGACCTGAGAAACAACCCGGGCGGTGCCATAAACGAGGCGGTGGACATCGTAAACCTGTTTGTGGGCAAGGGTCAGAAGGTGGTATATACAAAGGGCAAGCAGAGCATTGCCAACCACGAGTACCTGACGACGACGGACCCCGTGGACTCGATTATGCCTATTGTGGTATTAGTAAACCAGAACTCGGCATCGGCATCCGAAATCGTGAGCGGAAGCCTGCAGGACATGGACAGGGCGGTAATAATGGGCAACCGCACGTTCGGCAAGGGTCTGGTACAGGCTATACGGGACGTTCCGTACCGCGGGCAGATGAAGCTGACGACGGCACGCTACTACATCCCCAGCGGGCGCTGCATACAGGCTCACCAGTACAATCACGACGGTACGGTGAAGACTACTCCTGACAGCCTGACAAAGGTGTTCTACACTCGCATAGGACGCGAGGTGCGTGACGGGGGCGGCATAAAGCCGGATATAATAGCAGAGCCGGACACCCTGCCCACGATGGTATATGACCTGGTGCAGAGCGATGCTTTCTTTGACTGGGTTACGGAATACAGCCAGAAGCATGAGAGGATTGCCGAGGCAGGGAGCATTGAGCTGACTGACGGGGAGTATGATGATTTCTGCAGATATGTGGCGGAGGAGAAATTTACGTACAACCGCCGCTCGGACAGTGCAATCAAGTACCTGAAGGAGATAGCACAGCAGGAGGGTTACCTGGAAATCGCCAAGGCTGAGATGGATTCGCTGGAAAAGAAATTCGAGCCCAATCTGAAGGCTGACCTGAAGCGTTTTAAGTCAAAAATCATGCCTTTCATCGAGGCAGAGATAGCTACAAGGTACTATTATCAGGGCGGATATGTACGCCAGCAGCTGAGGAACGACAAGGTGTACCGCGAGGCGCTGAAGCTGATAGGTGACGAGGAACGCTACGGGAACATACTGAAAACAGGAACCACTTCAAACAAGTAACAAGATGAGACACAATATCCGCAAATCGAACCAGCAGCTGATGTACGGGGTTATGGCGATGGCCATCGTGGTATTGATGATAGCCGGGATGTTCCTGTACTGGTGTGCTCCGGTAAAGTAAGGCTCAGGAATTGCCTGACAGGAAGCTGATGAGCTTCTCGGTGGCACGGCCACGGTGCGAGAGGCGGTTCTTCTCGTCTGGTCCCATTTCGGCAAAGGTAAGGCCTGTGTCCTCGACCTCGAATACGGGATCGTAGCCAAAACCCTGTGTGCCGCGCAGCTGATCGACTATGCGGCCCTCTACCCTACCCTCGAAAAGATATTCCCTACCATCACGGACAAGGGCGATTACGGTACGGAAGCGTGCCGTACGCAGCGTCTGTCCCTTGAGCTTGTCCAATATGCAGCGGATATTGGCAGTGGAATCGTGGCTGTCGCCATAGCCGTTGAGACTGCCGTAGCGGGCCGTGTATATGCCGGGGGCACCGTCAAGGGCATCAACCTCCAGACCTGTGTCGTCGGCAAAGCAGTCCACGCCAAAATTGTCTGCAACGTAGCGTGCTTTCTGCAGGGCATTGCCCTCGAGTGTGTCCGAGGTCTCGGGGATATCGGTATTGCAGCCTATGTCTGCAAGGCCCATTACCTGGAACCTGTCGCCCAGGATCTGACGAATCTCGCGCAGCTTGTGCTCGTTGTTCGTCGCCATTATAAGCGTCTTCACGGCCATCTATTTCTTGATCTTTTCGAATCCTTCACCAAATACGCCCTCTACATTGGACATGGACACGAAGGCCTTTGGGTCCTCGCTGTGAATAAGGCGGTATATGTCGCGGCGCTCGTATTTCTTGGCAAGTACGAGAAGTACGTTGCGCTGCTCGCCGCTGTACCATCCACGGCCATCGAGGACGGTAACACCGCGGTCAAGCTCGTTGCAGATACGTGTCGCAATGGTCTGGTACCTGGTGCTGATGATGATGAACTGTACGCTCTGACGGGCACCGTTGATTACGTAGTCGAGCATGTTCATGGCAACGAACATGGTCGAGTAGCTGACAACGAGTGTCTCGAGGTCGTGTATAATGAACCAGTTGCAGGATACAATCATTATATCCATGACGAGCAGGATGCGACCGAGCGAGATGCTGTGGTGCTTGTTGATTGCCGAGGCTATGATATCGGTGCCTCCGGTACTGCCTCCGGCAAGGAATACGAGACCGAGGCCTATTCCTTCCATACAGCCGCCCAGGACGCATGCCATGAACTTCTGCTCACCTACTATGTGCATCATGTGGCCGTCGGTGGTGAGCAGTATCTGGGCATAGTCAATGAGAACGGAGATGGTGACGATGGCGAGCAGCGTGCGCACGCAGTAGCGCCACCCCATGGTCTTGAAGGCAAGGACCATGAGCAGGATATTGATGATGAAGAATGAGTATGCGGCGTTGAAACCGGTACTGTAGTATATGAGGGCTGCTATACCGCTGACTCCACCGCTGGTAATCTCGTAGGGCAGCATGAAACAGGAGAAGCCTGTTGCATAGATGGCAAGTCCGACAAGGATGTAGATGTAGTCCTTGGCTAGGTGGAAAATGTCTTTTAATTCATAATTCATAATTCTTAATTCATTTTATGCCTTGATTACGTTGAAGCCCTTGCCGAATGCGCCCTCGACGCGATGGAATGTTACAAAGGCATTGGGATCGGTATCGCGTATAAGGCGGAGCATGTGTACCTGTTCGTTCTTGTGTACGACGGTTACGACGACGCGGGCTGCCTCGTGACTGTATCCGCCCTCGCCGTGTATGAGGGTACAGGTGTGGCCTGTGTTCTCGCGTATGGCACGTACGATGTCGTCATATTCCTTGGTATAAATGGTGAACTGGATGTCCTGCTTGCTGGAGTTTATCATGACATCCAGGGCAAAGGTGTACACTACCAGTGTTATGTAGCCGTATACCACGGTCTGCCAGCTGTTCCACAGGAAATAGCTGCTGCCTATGACGATGAGGTCGAGGTAGAGGAGTACGCGTCCGATGGAGACGTTCTTGTACTTGTTGATGACACTGGCAACGATATCCCAACCGCCACTGCAACCGCCGCTCATGAAGACCATGCCTATGCCTATGCCGTTCAACACGGCACCGAGTATGCAGGACATGGCGACCTCCTGGTGCTCACCCAGGATACCGCGGGCAAGCTCGGGATCCATGCCGACTATCCTCTGGCAGATGTCCAGATAGAAGGTAAGGGAGAGCACGGCATACAGGGTCTTGAGGGTAAACTTGCTTCCCAGCTGCCACCAGGCGATAAGAAGCAGCAGGCCGTTGACGATGAGCAGGGTGTACTGCATGGGGAAGCCTGTTGCATACTGGACGATGGCTGCAACACCGGCTCCGCCACCTGTCACGATCTTGTTGGGCAGCATGAAGATTGCCCAGCCAAGGCCGTAGATGCCCATACCGATGTTGATGAAGAGCATATCCTTGATGAAATCGAGAATATGGGCGTTCCTGAGCCGCCTCTTGAAATCTTCCTTGTGTCTCCTGATATCCTCGCGATGGATTCTCTTGTTTGTCATATAGCAGGAATCTTTAATACGATAATGTTCAGGCCTGGGGCTTGACAACGATGTTTACGATGCGCTTGGGTACGGCAATGGTCTTGACAACCTGCATTCCCTGGAGGTATTTTGCCGCCTCGGGTGCTGAGAGTGCCATGTCGGTCATCTGCTGGGGAGTGGCATCTGCGGGGAACTCCATGTCGAAACGTACCTTGCCGTTGAACTGGACTCCGAGGCGCACGCTGCTCTCGACGAGGTATTTCTCGTCAAAGACGGGCCATGGGGCATCGCAGACCGAGGTCTGATTGCCTATGGCGTGCCAGAGCTCCTCGGCAATATGCGGTGCGAAAGGTGCTATCAGTGCCACTACCTTGTCCAGAACCTGAAGGCTACGGCATTTCTGGCTGGCAAGCTCGGTGGTTGCTACCATGAATGCCGAGATGCTGGTGTTGTAGCTGAATGTCCCGATGTCAGCGGTAACCTTCTTGATAAGCTTGTGCAGGGTCTTGAGGTTGTCTGGAGTAGGTGCTGTGTCCTGTACCTGCAGGTTGCCGTCCTTGTCCCAGAATAGCTGCCACAGTTTCTTGAGGAAGCGGTGACATCCGTCTATACCGTTTGTATCCCATGGCTTCGACTGCTCGACAGGACCGAGGAACATCTCGTAGAGGCGCAGGGTGTCTGCACCGTAACGCTCTACGATCATATCGGGATTGACGACGTTGAACATGGACTTGGACATCTTCTCGATAGCCCAGCCGCAGATATAACGGCCGTCCTCGAAGATGAAATCAGCATCTGCGTATTCGGGACGCCATGCCCTGAAGGCCTCGGTGTCGAGTACGTCGTTCTTGACGATATTGACATCGACATGGATGGGGGTTGTGTCGTACTGGTCCTTGAGACCGAGTGAGACGAAGGTATTGGTATCCTTGATGCGGTATACGAAATTGCTGCGGCCCTGTATCATGCCCTGGTTGATGAGCTTCTGGAATGGCTCGTCCTTCTTGCTGACACCGAGGTCGAAGAGGAACTTGTTCCAGAAACGGGAATAGATAAGGTGGCCGGTAGCGTGCTCGGAACCGCCTACGTACAGGTCGACGTTCTGCCAGTACTGTGCTGCCTGCTCGCTGAGAAGGGCCTTGTCGTTGCGGGGATCCATATAGCGCAGGTAGTATGCGCTGGAACCTGCGAAGCCCGGCATTGTATATAGCTCTATGGGGAAGACGGTCTTTTCGTCAATGAGGGACTTGTCGACTATCTTCCTGTTGGCCTCGTCCCATGCCCACAGCTGTGCGTTGCCCAATGGGGGCTCTCCGGATTCGGTGGGCAGGAAATTGTCTACCTTGGGAAGCTGTACGGGGAGGCATTCCTCGGGTATCATGGTGGCAATGCCGTTCCTGTAGTATACGGGGAAGGGCTCGCCCCAGTAGCGCTGGCGGCTGAAGATGGCATCGCGCAGGCGGTAGTTGACCTTGACGCGGCCTATGTTGTGCTTCTCCACAAAATCCTTGGTGGCTGCTATTGCCTCCTTGACGGTCATGCCGTTGAGGACAAGGCTCTCGCCGTCGTACATGACGGAGGTCTTGCCCTGTGCGGGGGAGTTGCTTACAATGCCTTCCTTGGCATCGTATGATTCCTGACTGACATCAGCGCCCTCGATAAGGGGTATGATGGGCAGGTTGAAATGGCGTGCGAATGCATAGTCGCGGCTGTCGTGTGCGGGTACTGCCATGATTGCGCCTGTACCGTAGCCTGCCAGTACATATTCGCTAATCCATATAGGGTTCTTCTCGCCTGTAAAGGGATTGACGGCATAGGAGCCTGAGAAGACGCCTGTAACGGTATGGTCTATCATACGCTCGCGCTCTGTGCGGCTCTTGACGTATGCGAGATACTTGTCGACCTCGGCTTTCTGTGCTGGAGTGGTAAGCTTGGCTACCAGCTCGCTCTCGGGAGCCAGGACCATAAAGGTAACACCGAACATTGTATCGGCTCGGGTGGTGAAGATGGTGAAGGACTCGTTACTGTCGGCAACACGGAACTCAACCTCTGTACCCTCGCTGCGACCAATCCAGTTCCTCTGGGTCTCCTTGATGGACTCGCTCCACTGTATTGTGTCCAGGCCGTCCAGAAGGCGCTGGCTGTAGGCGCTGATACGCAGGCACCACTGGCGCATCTTCTTCTGCTCCACGGGATAGCCGCCACGAACGCTGACTCCCTCGACTACCTCGTCATTGGCAAGTACGGTACCGAGCTTGGGACACCAGTTGACCATTGTCTCGCCAAGGAAGGCGAGGCGGTAGTTCATGAGCAGGTCGCTCTGTGCCTTCTCGTCAGAGGGCCATGTGCCTTCGCTCCTGAACTTCTCTATGAGCTTCTCTATGGGCTGTGCCTTCTGCAGTTGCTCGTCGAAATAGGAGTTGAACATTTTCTGGAATGCCCACTGTGTCCACTTGTAGTAATCGGGGTCGCAGGTGCGTACCTCGCGGTCCCAGTCGAAGCTGAAGCCTATCTTGTCCAGCTGGCTGCGGTAGCGGTCGATGTTCTCGAAGGTGGTCTTCTCGGGATGCTGACCGGTCTGTATAGCATACTGCTCGGCTGGCAGACCGTATGAATCGTAGCCCATGGGGTTGAGTACGTTGAAACCCTGCTGGCGCTTGAAGCGTGCATATATGTCGCTGGCTATGTATCCAAGGGGGTGTCCTACATGCAGTCCTGCTCCGCTGGGATAGGGAAACATGTTGAGGATATAGAACTTCCGGCGCTTTTCGTCTTCAACGACACGGTATGTCTTGTCCTGGACCCAACGTGCCTGCCATTTTTTCTCAATCTCGCTGAAATTGTAGTCTCTCATTTATCTGATATATTGTTTATTTTCGCGCACAAAGGTACACTTTTTTCTTTGATATACATCAAACGGCTTTGATATAAGTCAATAAAACGGCAAAAAACGGACAAATCATATCTGCAGATTTTGTACGTTGGGGATTAGCGCCTTACCTTTGCACCAGAAAAAAGGTTGTTTAGGTTTAGACATACATTAGATTAGGTTAAGTTTGTTTAGAAAGTGAGGCATCAGGTTCAGCAGAACCGGTGCCTTTGTCTTTTTTATACAGATAATATTTTGTTATTCCCTGTCTAATTCGTACCTTTAGCACTGATTAAGACCTAACAGTACATCAAGATGGCTAAAGAAAAGCTTACACCAATGATGCAGCAGTTCTATGACCTGAAGGCCAAGCATCCCGAGGCCCTGCTGCTGTTCCGCTGCGGTGATTTCTATGAAACATACTCGGACGACGCCGTTATTGCATCGGAGATCCTGGGAATTACGCTGACAAGGCGCAACAACGGGGCTGGCGGTGCTTCGCAAATGGAAATGGCGGGGTTCCCGTATCATGCCCTGGACACATATCTGCCAAAGCTGGTACGTGCAGGACGGCGTGTTGCCATCTGTGACCAGCTGGAGGACCCGAAGCTGACAAAGACACTGGTAAAGAGGGGTATTACGGAACTGGTGACACCGGGCGTAGCCATGCAGGATACGGTGCTGGACGGGCGCGAGAACAATTTCCTGGCGGCGGTGCATTTCGGAAAGGGTGTGTGCGGTGTGAGCTTCCTGGATATATCCACTGGCGAATTCATGATAAGCGAGGGAAACATAGAATATGTGAACCGGCTGCTGTCGGATTTCCAGCCAAAGGAGGTGCTGTACGAGAAGGGTCGCGAATCGATGTTCCTGACATCGTTCAACAACAAGTTCGCTACATTCAGGCTGGACGACTGGGCCTTCAACGAGACTACGGCACGCGACAGGGTGCTGAAGCTGTTCCGTGTGAGGAACCTGAAGGGATACGGTGTTGAGCATATCAAGGCTGGTGTAGTGGCTGCAGGTGTAATACTGCAGTATCTGGAGATGACGCAGCATACGCAGCTGGGGCACATAACGACTATATCGCGCATAGAGGAGGACAAGTTCGTCCACATGGATCCGTTTACAATACGTTCGCTGGAGCTGCTGAGCACGATGAATCCTGACGGAAAGTCGCTGATGGACATACTGGACTGCACGAACACGGCAATGGGAGCCCGCCTGCTGAGGCGCTGGACGGTATTCCCACTGAAGGACGTGGAGAAGATAAACAGGCGACTGGATGTGGTGGAGGCTCTGCTGCGCAATCCTTCAATACGGGATATAATACAGGAGCAGCTACAGTACATAGGTGACATAGAGCGTATAATCTCGCGTATAAACACGGCACGTGTGTCACCTCGCGAACTGGTTGCGCTGACATCTACGCTGCAGGCATTCCAGCCAATAAAGGAGGCTTTGTGCCAGAGCGGTGAAAAGGCGTTGAGCGAGATAGCAGAGGGGCTGGACTTATGCCTGGAGCTGAGGCAGCGGCTGGAGAAAAGCATTATGCCGGATGCACCTGCACTGGTTGCCAAGGGCGGTGTTATTGCTACGGGGGTGGATGCACAGCTGGACGAGCTGAGGCATATTGCCACGGGTGGCAAGGACTACCTGATTGACATGCAGCAACGCGAGGCGGAGCGTACGGGGATACAGAGCCTGAAGATAGGATACAACAATGTATTCGGCTATTACCTGGAGGTGCGCAATACATACAAGTCCATGGTTCCTGCCGAGTGGATACGAAAGCAGACACTGGTGTCTGCAGAGCGCTACATTACCGAGGAACTGAAGCAGTACGAGGAGAAGATAGTGGGTGCCGAGGAGAAGATCCTGGCGCTGGAGACAAAACTGTTCATGGACATCGTACGCTGGACTGCCGAATTCACACGCACATTGCAGGAGGATGCGACCATAATAGCAAGGCTTGACTGTCTGGTGGGCTTCTCGATATCCGCACGTGCAAAGAACTATACGCGCCCGACTGTGGACGACGGATATGCCATAGACATAAAGGCAGGACGCCATCCTGTAATAGAGCAGCTGATGGCTACGGGCGAAAGGTATATACCCAATGATGTGTACCTGGACAGGGACAACCAGCAGATAATGATTATCACAGGTCCCAACATGTCGGGCAAGAGTGCCCTGCTGCGACAGACAGCCCTGATTACTCTTATGGCACAGATGGGCTCGTTCGTGCCTGCCGAGAAGGCCCGTATCGGGTATGTGGACAAGATATTCACCCGTGTAGGGGCATCGGACAACATCTCGCTGGGCGAAAGTACGTTCATGGTGGAGATGAACGAGGCGGCGAGCATAATAAACAACATGACTCCACGCTCGCTGGTACTGTTTGACGAACTGGGACGCGGAACGAGTACCTACGACGGCATTTCCATAGCATGGAGCATAGTGGAATACATCCACGAGAACAAACGGGCGCATGCGCGTACATTGTTTGCAACGCACTACCACGAACTGAACGAGATGGAGAACATCTACGGCCGTATACACAACTATAACGTAAGCGTTCTGGAGAAGGACGGCAAGATTGTATTCCTGCGTAAACTGGCAAAGGGCGGTTCGGAACACTCGTTCGGTATACACGTGGCATCGTTGGCTGGCATGCCGAAGGCTATAGTAAACCGCTCGGAGGTAATTCTACGGCAGCTGGAGGAGGAAAAAAAGCACGAGGAACTGGGTAACGGTCAGGCTGCAGGTGCGAAGAAGACGGCAGACAGGGGTGACCAGCTGAATTTCTTCCGTCTGGATGACCCGGTGCTGGAAGACATCAGGCGCCAGCTTGCTGACTTGGATATCAACTCGTTAACGCCAATTGATGCGCTGAACAAGCTGAATGAAATAAAGAAATTGCTGTAGATAATTCACAATTCATAAGATTCGATAGATTCATGGTTAAAAAATGCCTGCTGGTTGCTACCAACAGGCATATATTATTCAATTATTTATTTGATTATGAATTGTGCATTAGTTTCCAGCCATGATCGTCAGTATGGTTGTTACATCACCTATCTCTATTTCGCCGTTACAGTTGGCGTCAGCTGCCTTGTTGTCGTAGCCGGGGGACTCGGGGGTGGCCATCAGGGTCAGTACGGATGTCACGTCACCAATTTCTACCTCGCCGTTGGCATTGGCATCGCCTAGGATGAAGGCAGGAGTGTGGTCGGTGTATGTGAACCTGAGCTTGTAGGAATATGTTCCTATGGACGGAATCCTATATTTGTCCATTACACCGGCGCCGCATGATGCATTGCCAATACCTTGCTGCATGTAGTCGAAGTGTGCATAGATATCGTACGATTCGGGCATGCTCCACTGGTGTGCATGTATGTAGTTGTGCATGAAGGCATCGTCGTAGTTGTCGAGGGAGAAGTTTACCTGTCCCTCGGATTCTATCCTTATTCCCTTGTTGTCTGCGTTGTACAATATGAGCCAGCGCATATCCTGGCGGTCACCGCTGGTCTGCGGGGCTACGTAGTCGACGTGGTACTGGCTGACGGGCATGGTGTATATGCCCAGGTCGCTGCCTGTCTTGCGGTCTATGGTGTTGGACCTGGGACCTCGGGCATAGTACTGGGTGTACATAAGTGAGGGGTCGAACTGCATTGCCATGCCAAGACGGCGCAGGGATGATGACTTGGATGTAAACGATGCATCGAGGTCTACGGTTCCGTTATTGTAAACGGTGTATGTATATACGTAGTTGCACAGTGTGCCTGTGCCTTCCTGTTTTATTGTTGCGGTGCTTCCGTCTGCAGCAAGCTTTACGCTGACTGTCTTGGCTGTAATGCCGTTGCTGGTTGAGTAGCTGGGGTCTGTGCCGTAGGGTGCGTCGTTTTCTATCCAGCGGTAGTTGCTGTATTCGGGAACAGCGCCTTCGGGGATTACATCGATGCCGCCCATCTGCCAGCTGGTGATTCCCTTTTCCTCGACGGAACCTGATATGGCTACCCTGATGCTGACCTTGTCGTTACTGATAACGCCGTTCTCGTATGTGAGGGGCTGGTCGCCCTTCTCCACTTCAGGCAATGATGAACGCTCCTGGAGGATGTACTGCTTGCTGGCGATGGCATAGCCTTCCTCGCACCATTCGGTTGCCTGCGGCATGCAGACGGAGAGGTTGAGAAGGTACTCGGATCCCTCGTCGAACGTGGTGCTGTAGGGTATCTCTACATAGGTAGGACTGTATGCCGCAGTTGAGTTGATTGCAGGGAGTATTAGGGAACCTGACTCGACCTCGGTGCCGTCCTTGAGTACCGCATACCTGAGCGGGTAGCCCTCGAGGGTGAGTGTCTCGTAGCCCTGACGAAGCTTGACGGTATTGTTATTGGTAAGGTTGTCGCTGAACTTTACGTACTGATATACGCGACGTACCTCGTCAAGCTTACCTGTCCATGAACGGTCAGCAGTAATGATACCGTTGTTTACGAAATTGCCTTGTGATATGCTTGATGGGGTGTGATCCCAACCGTTACGGTATTTGTTGAAGCCGTTGACCTTGTATTCGCCGTTCTTAATATCATCGTAATCGAGAATTGCCTGGTCGACCCAATCCCAGATGCAGCCGCCCATACCGTTCTGGCTGGATTCTATGGCATCCCAGTATTCTGCGAGGTTACCTACCGAGTTGCCCATTGCATGTGCGTACTCGCACAGGAAATGGGGCTTGCTCTTTCCGCTGGCGTTGTTGATGACGGTATTGACATCGCTGTACATATAGCTGTTGATGTCCGTAGGTGATGTTCCTGCACGGGTTGCTCCCTCGTAATGTATAGGACGCTGATCGAGTTCGCGGATTGCATCGTAGGCGTAATTGAAGTTTACGCCGCCGTTGCTCTCGTTGCCGAGGGACCAGCATATTACGGAAGGATGGTTGCGGTCGCGAAGGGTCATGCGAACTTCGCGGTCGACGATTGCACCGCGCCATGAGGGTGAGGTGTGGATATTGCCGTTGTCTGTCCAGTTCTTGTGGAATTCGACATCTGCCTCGTCTATCTGGTAGAGTCCCAGATAGTCCATCATGGCATTCATCTTGGGGTTGCGTGGATAGTGTGACGTGCGGACGCAGTTGACATTTGCCTGCTTCATCATTGTAAGGTCGCGCCACATGGTCTCCTGGTCCATGGTACGTCCCAAAACGGGGTGTGTATCCTGGGTATTGACGCCCTTGAGGAATATGCGCTTGCCATTGATGCGGAACTGGGCATTCTTGATGTCTGCCTTGCAGAAACCGTACTTTGTGGCAAATGCCATTTCCTCCTCGTTGCTCTCGTTCTTCTGGATAACCTCGATAGTATAGAGGTTGGGGTTGTCGGATGTCCAGGGCTGGAGGTTAGTGAAGCAGGAGAACTTGATGTTGACTGTCTTCTCTTCCTCGCCTTCGCTGAACTCCACGTCCTTGGTATCGCTGGCATACGGTACGCCATCGGGGGAAATGAAGCGTACCTGGTATGTCTTGCTGCATGCCTGCTTGTCGCGGTTGTCAACTACCAGGTCAACGGATACACATCCTGATGTGGCATCGTCGGACTGATTTTCTGTAGTGATGCGGTGGTCACGGACGAATGTCCTGGGTACTGATACCAGGTATACATCGCGGTGAATACCGCTCATGCGCCACATGTCCTGATCCTCAAGATACGAGGCGTCGGTGTAGCGTATAACCTGGACGGTAACATTGTTTTCACCGGTATGGACATATTGGGTTATATCGAATTCGGCATCGTTGTTAGCTCCCTCGCTGTAGCCTACGCTCTGGCCGTTAACATACAGGTATATGCATGAGTAGGCACCGTTGAAATGGATAAGGGTGCGCTCGGTTTCCCAACCTTCGGGGAGTGTGAAGTTGCGGCGATAGGATGCTATGGTGTTCTTCAAACCTGCCTTTGTCACTATATACGGGGGATTGTCATTGAAGGGATAGTCCACATTAATATAATAAGGTGTACCGTAGCCTTGCATCTCGAGGCATCCGGGAACGGTTATGTCGTTCCATGATGTTATGTCGACGTCATTGCCGTAAACTTCCTCGCCGGGCAGTGTCATATCATCGGGAACCTGCTGCCAGTCGAGCTTCCATGTACCGTTGAGGCTGAGCCAACGGGTACTGCTCTCGGGGTCGAGCCATGCCCTGTCGTACCGTGCATCGTTACGGAGGCTATAGCTGTCGCCGTATGGTATATAGGTTGCATGGCCTTTTTCCTTGTTAACCTCGTATACGAGCTCGTTCTGCCAATAGGGCTGGTCGGGGAACAGGTATGGGTCGGCCGACTGGATATAGAAATAGGTGTCCTCGTCGGTAGCGTAGTCGGTAGTAGTGACGGTACCGTCGCTGTTAACCTTCACGTAATGGTTGATTGCACCGTAGTGCCAGCCGCCTGTATCGTACCACCAGCCCGTTGTCTGGCCGTATATCTGGTATACGTTATCCACACCGTCGACGGCTGATATGGTAAAGAACTGGTTGGTATTATTGCCTGATGCGGTAGTCCACTGTAGGATTCCCTTGTCGGCATTGTCGAATGTGCCGTCGAAGCTTTTTCCCGAATATGTATTGTACAGCTGGAAGGTGCTTTCCTTGAAAGTGCCGTCGTTGTCCACGTAGTATTGCGGAACCTTCAGTACCCAGTTCTGGCCCTTGTTGCCCTCTTCTGCCGGATCGGAGTATATGGGGGCGTCATTTTCCTTGCTGAGCCTGTTGCTGAGCCGGGTGTCGTGCATGTAGCTGATGATGTTGTAGGATACATAGGGTACGGGGAAATTGACCTCCTTGTAGTCCATTACCTCCTCCAGTTCGAAATAGGTGTCCTGGCTGGATAGATCCTGATCCATCCATAACGTAAAGTCGTCGCGCTTTGTAAGGACGCGGGTGGGGTCGGCATTGGAGAGCAGCTGAACTGCGGAACCTGCAATACCGGGTGAATGTATCTGGAACATCTGGTTCTGGTTGAACTTGGATTTCCATTGCAAGAGCTTGTACCTGTTATTGGTTTCGGTAGGTGCCATGTCTATGGACATCCTGGTACCCAGGCTGTAGAAGGCACAGCCGTTGTCCAGGCCCTGAGGGGCAACCAGAGCCCATAACTGGTTCTTGTTACTTTCATCCCTGTCTGCAAGCTCTACGGGTGAACTGAGTGAATTGTCCATTACCGTAACATACTTGTTCTCTCCCGTAGGAGATGCTGAGCGGATGCGGTATATCGTACCTGTATTCTGGGCATCGGTAAGGAGACTGAATACTGATACAAGTATAAGTAACAATGCTTTCTTCATAATTCTATTGGATTATTGGATTAGGTATTTTGTTTTCTTGTCAAGCCGCGCCATATGAAATATGCTCCGATTAGTACAAACGGGATGCTGAGCAGCTGGCCCATATTAAGTATCATGGTGGATTCGAACTGTACCTGGTTTTCCTTTGTAAGCTCGATGAATATACGGCTGAGGAATATAAGGAATATGCACATGCCAAAGTAGAATCCGCTGCCTACCCTGATACTGCTCCTGCGGTATATAAACCAGCCAATGAAGAAGAATATGGCATAGCAGATAGCCTCGTACAACTGCGAGGGATGACGTGGCTGACTGTCTACATGGTGGAATATAAATGCCCATGGAAGGTTTGCAGGGCGGCCTATTATCTCGGAATTCATCAGATTGCCGAGGCGTATTGCACAGGCACATACCGGAGTTACTATTGCTACATTGTCCAGTATATGCAGGAACTTGATACCTGACTTGCGATGATATAGCCACAGGGCTATTGTCAATCCTATAGTTCCGCCGTGGGAAGCAAGCCCTTCATATCCGGTGAAATGCCACTCGCCGTCCTGAAACTTGCGGATGGGGAGGAACATCTCTATTGGGTGTGACAGGAAGAATCCCGGCTCGTAGAACAGGCAATGACCCAGTCGTGCTCCTGCCAGTATTCCTATGAAACAGTATATAAACATGGGGTCGAACTGTTCGTCGGTCAGATTCTGCTGACGGAACAGCCTGTGCATAAGCAGGTATACAGCAAGGAGACCTACGCACCATAGGAGGGAGTACCAGCGTATTTCGAGCGGGCCTAAACTGAATGCAACGAAATCAGGATTCCAATTGATTAACAATGCACAATTCATAATGTATTATATGAGGAGTGTTCTACACATTGAAGCGGAAATGCATTATGTCACCGTCCTGGACGACGTATTCCTTGCCCTCTACTGCCATTTTACCGGCTTCGCGTACGGCTGCCTCGGAGCCGTATTTGATATAGTCCTCGTACTTGATGACCTCGGCACGGATAAAGCCGCGTTCGAAATCGGTGTGTATTACACCTGCGCACTGCGGTGCCTTCCAGCCGCGGCGGAAGGTCCATGCCTTGACCTCCATCTCGCCTGCCGTAATAAAGGTCTGCAGGGTAAGCAGATGGTATATGGCCTTTATCATACGGTTACAGCCGCTTTCATCAAGACCCAGGTCGTTAAGGAACATCTGCTTCTCCTCGTATGTATCAAGTTCGGCAATGTCGGCCTCTGTCTGGGCGCTGATAATAATCATCCCGGCATTCTCGTCCTCTATGGCCTTCCTGACAGCTTCGGTAAATTCGTTACCTGTTGCTGCACTGGCATCGTCTACATTGCATACATATAATACAGGCTTGGTCGTCAGGAGGAAGAGTCCCTTTGCGGCTGCTATCTCCTCCTCGGTCTCGAACTGTACGGTACGTGCGCTGCGGCCTTCCAACAGTGCCGACCTGTATGCCTCTATTACGCCCAACTCTATTTTAGCAGCCTTGTCACCACCTACGCGGGCAACCTTCTCGACCTTCTTAAGGCGCTGCTCAAGTGTATCCAGATCCTTGAACTGAAGCTCAAGGTCTATAATTTCCTTGTCACGAACGGGGTTTACACTGCCGTCTACATGAACAATATTGGGGTCGTCGAAGCAACGCAATACGTGGATAATGGCATCACATTCGCGTATATTGGCAAGGAACTGGTTTCCAAGTCCCTCACCCTTGCTGGCACCCTTTACAAGACCTGCAATATCCACTATGTCGCATACTGCAGGGACAATGCGTCCGGGATGTACTATCTCGGCAAGCTTGGTCAGGCGTTCGTCGGGTACACTGACCTGACCTATTTGCGGATCTATAGTGCAGAAGGGAAAATTTGCAGACTGTGCCTTGGCACTGCTCAGACAATTAAATAAGGTTGACTTGCCTACGTTGGGCAATCCTACTATACCTGCTTTCATATATATTTTTTAGTGTTTATTTTATATCCAATATACCATCCTTGATCGTAAATGGAGGATTGGTAATGAGTTTCAATAATTCGAGATTCTCATATTCGCCTACTACCCACATGGTGTCGTTGGCCTTGATGTTCCTGACAGGAGTTGTGGATATAAGGTTGCCCTCGTTATCCTCGAAACCTATCACTGTACAGTGGAACTGTTCACGTATCCTGCTGTTTCCGAGGCTTACCCCCACGAGTTTGGAATCATTTGATATTACGAACTTGTGCAGCTTGAGTTCCTCGGCCTTGGGATAGTTTTCCAGGCTTGTGGTTTCGGCATTCATGCGCTGGCGTACTAGTTCTATGCTCTTGTCGTCGCCTACAAGTTCCAGTATGTCACCGGAGAATATCTTGTTGTCACCACCGGGGATATTGATACGGAGGCGGCCGCGTATGATAGCCGCAACATGTACGCCGTTGTTCCTGCCTATATTCAGTTTTGCAAGCTTATTGCCAGACCAGAGGCTGAATTCAGGAATCTGCAGTCGTGTAATATGCAGGTCCTTGCCCCGCAGTTTCCTGGCATATACCGGGCCTTTCTGTATATTTTCCTTGCGGTACAGGTTCTGCTTGAATATACGCTCCATGCGTATACTTATCATCTTGATAAGCCGGCTGTACAGTATCAGGGACAGGATGCCTATGGCAAACAGTATCTCCATCCATATTGAGAACAGCGGATTTAAATTAAGTACCGTGAATATCAGGGAGGTGCACAATATAAATCTTACAATGAATGTAAGCCATAGTAGCGACTTGTTTAATAATCCGGACTTTCTCAGGTATCTGGCCTCGATACTGTGGTTCTTGCGTATACAGATGGCACGCAGGAAGGGAGCTACTGCCAGTATGCCTATTATCTTGCCTATTATACTGGCTACGTTTTCACCTATATTGTCATATGGTATGATATATGTGAATAATTCACTCAATAGAGGAATTGCCATATACAATATACTGAGTGTGGCAACAGACAGTATGAAATATGCCACTGACTGGTACAGCATGGCCGTCAGCAGGCGCTTCCATAAATTTATCTGCTTGCTGTGTATATTGTGGTGTGTTACATTGTCTATTATATTAAGCCTGTTGTCTATATTGAACTTGATATGTGAATCTATGAAGTTACATGCGGGCGAAGCAAACTTTATCATATATGGAGTGCAGAAGGTAGTGATAATACTTACTGCAACTACGATAGGATATATCTTGGAGCTTATCACACCGAAAGATTCACCCATAACGGCAATGATAAATGCGAACTCGCCTATCTGGGTCATGGAAAAGCCGCTGTGTATACTGTCCTTGAGCGAGCTGCCGGTAACCATATAGCTGAATGTACCGAAAACGGACTGCCCGATGATTATGCTTACGGTAAGGATGAGTATCTCCAGCCAGTTCTCTACAATTATATCCGGATTGACCATCATACCCACGCTTACGAAGAATATGGCTCCGAACAGATCCTTGACGGGATTTACTGCATGCATTATCTGCTCGGCCTCGATGGTTTCGGATAATATGCTGCCCATCATGAATGCACCGAATGCAGGTGAATAGCCCACGCTGCTGCTTATGAATACCAGAACAAAGCACAGTGCAAGCGAAACAATCATAAGTGTCTCGTTATTTATGTATCGCTTGTATTTCTTCAGAAGCGAGGGTAAGAGGAATACGCCTACGATAAACCATATTATCAGCAGTGATCCGAGCTTGACCAGGCTCTTTATCAGTTCCATGCCATGAAATTCGCGGGAAACCGAAATGGTTGACAGCAATATCATGAGCAGGATACCCATGATATCCTCCAATATGAGGACTGAAAGGACGTTACCTGCAAATTTTCTGTGCCTGAGTCCCATCTCATCATATGCCTTGTATATAATGGTGGTACTGCTCATTGACAGCATACCGCCAAGGAACAGGCAGTCCATGGATGACCATTGGAAAATATGACCTACGGTATTGCCTATCAGCATCATGCTGCCCATTATGAGGCATACGCACAGGATAGGTGATATTCCCATATTCACAATCTTCTTGAACGAGAATTCGAGTCCCAATGTGAACATGATGAATATGACGCCTATCTGACCCCAGTCCTCACACATGTTGGTGTCAATAACAGAAGGTGTGAAGGAGAAGTGTGATCCTGCCAGAAAACCTGCTACTATGTAGCCGAGTACCAGCGGTTGCTTCAGTATCTTGAATATAACCGTGGTAATACCTGCTACTATAAGTATATAGGCAAAGTCCTGTATGAGTACCGGTAATGATTCGTTCATATACTACAATCCAAGCTTGGCAGATATCTCGAGCATTTTCCTGATAGGGCGTACAGCCTTGACGGCAACCTCGGAATCAACGTTGATTTCGGGAGATTCGTTTTTAAGGCAATCGTACAGTTTCTGCATTGTTATCATCTTCATGTAATTGCACTCGTTGCATGCACATGTGCTGTCGTCGGGAGGTGCTGGAATAAAGGTCTTGTCGGGACATGACTTCTGCATCTCGTGAAGGATACCGCTCTCGGTAGCAACTATGAACTCGGTTGCATCGTCACTGATGCTGAACTTAAGCAACGCTGCAGTACTGCCTACCTTGTCGGCAACCTTTACAACAGGACCCTTGCATTCGGGGTGTACCAATATCTTGGCATTGGGATGCTGTGCCTTCAGCTGCAGTATCTTCTCGAGGGAGAATCTCTCGTGTACGTGACAGGCTCCGTCCCACAACAGCATATTACGTCCGGTAATGCTATTGATGTATCCGCCCAGGTTCTTGTCGGGACCGAATATAATTGGTGTGTCATGGGGGAATGACTCCACTATCTGACGTGCGTTGCTGCTGGTGACAACTACATCGGTAACTGCCTTTGTAGCTGCCGTAGTGTTCACATAGCTTATTACGGTATGTCCGGGATGGGCCTTTACGAACTCGCTGAACTTGTCTGCAGGACAGCTCTCGGCCAGGGAGCATGTTGCCTCGGGATCAGGAACAAGGACCTTCTTGCCGGGACATAGTATCTTGCATGTCTCGCCCATGAAATGTACGCCGCACATTACAATAATATCGGCTTCGGTTTCAGCAGCCTTCTGTGCAAGGGCCAGGGAATCGCCTACAAAGTCGGCAATGTTCTGTATTTCGCCGTCGGTATAGTAATGTGCCATTATGATAGCATTCTTGTCACGGCACATCTGCCTGATCTCTTCCTTTATATCCATTATTATTTTATTAGTTTTATTTCTTTAAAATATTGAATGATGATAATAATACCGTATCAAAAGTGTAGAAAACTTTTTGTGCTCACAGTTCAATTTGCTTTTTTATTGCAAGTTAGATTATATGGGTTAAATGTTTATATTTTGTATTTTACTGTTGTTTAGAACTGAAATGGTATGTTGATAACATTCCTGGCTTGTTTTTTATCTACTTTGGATAGTGTTTTATAGTGTATATTTTATATTGGTTATTGACATTATTGTAGATAACTTTTACTGACGAAGTGCCATATTACCATACCTGCGGTAACGGATACATTCATGCTGTGCTTGGTACCGAACTGGGGAATTTCCAGACATCCGTCACTGGCATTTACTATATCCTGGTCAACGCCCTTTACCTCGTTGCCGAGAATAAATGCGTATTTCCTGCCTTCTTCTGGAACAAAGTCATTGAGCATTGTACTGCCCTTGCATTGTTCTATGGATATAACCGTATATCCGTTGCTGCGCAGACATTGAACAGCGTCCATTGTATGCTGGAAATATTTCCAGTCAACTGATTCCTCGGCACCCAGGGCGGTCTTGTGTATTTCGGTATTGGGCGGTGTTGCTGTTATGCCGCACAGGTATATTCCTTCCAGACGCATTGCATCCGCCGTACGGAATATGCTTCCTACGTTGTATAGGCTGCGTACATGGTCAAGGACTATTATGAGAGGAATTTTCCTGCTCTCCTTGAACTGCCTTACATTCATGCGGTTCATTTCGGCTACGGTCAGTTTCTTCATATCAGTCCCAATTCTACTTGTCGTACAATACGTTCCACCATCTTGTCGTCATTCTCCGAGTCGTATTTTTTTTTCAGCGATGCACGCATCGTCCATGCAAATACCTGATAGAATGCTGCACGTGCAGGTCCGAAGAATGCCTTTACTATCTCGTATGATGACTGGTTGCATTCACGGTCCACGAGTTTTATGAGCAGCTTGCCCTGCGAGTATGTCAGTTTCTTCATCTCGGGTGTAAACTGGCGTTTTATATCACGTTCAACGGCCTTGATGTGTTCCTCCTTGCTTTTCTTGTCTGGCAGCATTTCCAGTGTCTCGTATGTCTCCTTTATTATTGCATTCACCCTTTGGGCAATGGGCAGTACTTTCTTTACATTGTATACCAGCTTGTTGTATCTGCGTATCTGCTTTTCGTTTTTGAATTTAAGTGGTGCATATACCGGCAGCTCGGGTAGCAGGTATGCCCACATTGTATCTCCGTTTTCTATTATTGGCTTCGGGTAGCGGTATCTGGTCAGTTTCAAACTATATTCACGCGGAAGGTTCTGCCAGTCAAATTCGTCCTGTTCTGGTACTTGGGCGAAAATATTGACCGTGCATAGCATGAAAGCGTATAATATGATAAGAAACCTTTTCAATCAATATTATGAATTATACATTGTGAATTATGAATTAGTAGGAAACGCTTACCTCGAATCCTTCCATGCGTATACGGTCTGCTATGGAATCCAGTTCTTCCCTGCTTGCCTTTTCCAGTGTGGCAACAGGTGTGTTCCTGTCAATTGTATATATCATTACTTTCCCGGGTTTTATGCGTTTCAATGCCTGTATGTATGGTTCTACGTATCTGTCACCTGTATTGTCCACGCTGACGTTGTTTTCGTCGACACCTTTCATGAACATTGTCTGGATAATAAGGTTGCCGTCGAACTTGCACATGTTTTCCACTACCCTGTCCAGATCATATCCGCCTGCAGGCTGGTTTACGCGGTTTATATATTCCGTATCTGCCGTATCCAGTTTCAGTATGTTGTTGTCAAACTGCATCAGGGCTTCGCGAATCTCATCAATGTGTATCCTGGTTGAGTTGGACAGTATGCTTACCTTTGCTTTTGGGCAGTATTGGTTGCGGACGGATATAACCTTGCGTGCTATCTGGGGAAAGTCGGGGTGCATCGTTGGTTCGCCGTTACCTGCGAAGGTAAGTACATCGGGTGTTATTCCACCGGCTTTCATTTCATTGAGCTTGGATATAAGTGCATCTACAACCTGCTGTGCATCGGGCAGCGGATTCCTTGCACGCTTGAATCTGTTAAGTCCGCATTCGCAATATATGCAGTCGAAATTACACCACTTGCCGTCGTCGGGAAGAAGGTTTATTCCAAGCGATATTCCCAGTCGCCGGCTGTGTACGGGACCAAAGATTGGGGATGTATAGGTCAATCCTATAACCCTGCTTTTTTTTTTGTTGTTATATTGATTGTATGCTGTATCCATTGTTTATTTGGTTCCTTTGAAGAAGATTGGCATGAACAGGAACAATACGGTATATATCTCCAGACGTCCTACCAGCATGTAGAATGACAAAAGCCATTTGCCTAATGCAGGTACGTGTGCAAATGTTCCCGAGGGACCGCATTCCCCTGTACCTGGTCCTACATTGGAGAGTGAGCTGATACATGCTCCGAGTCCAGTATCAACGTCCAGTCCTATGTATGTCAATATGGTCATTCCTATCACTACCATCGCGATATATAGGAACAGGAATCCGAGCGAATGCTTGACCCTGCTGTCGGATATTATATTTCCGTTTATCCTGACTCCCAGTACTGCATTGGGGTGCATCTGGCGTATGAATTCGTTGCGTACGCTCTTGGCACATATAATGGCGCGTATAATCTTCATTCCTCCGGCAGTACTGCCAGCACATGCACCTACTGCCATGATGACTACTGTAGGCATCCAGTACTGGTCTCCCCATGCTACGTAGTCAAATTTCTGTGCAGAGAATCCTGTACTGCTTATAACGGTTGCAACGTGGAATAACGATGTGCGGAACTTTTCCTCAAGACCTAACGGCAGGATGGAGAAATCTTCATTTGAGTGTGAAAAACAGAACAGGAAAAAGAAGAATCCTGTCATGCACAGGACTACTGTAAGGAACACCTTGACTTCCTCGTTCTGTTTTAGCACATGCCATTTCCTCATGCTTGCATAGTAGAACAGGGAGAAATTTATGCTCGACAGTATCATGAATACGGCACATATATACTCGATGTAGGTGGAATGGAAATATGCAATGCTTTCGGAATGGGTGCTGAATCCGCCTGTGGCAATAGTTGAAAGGGAATGACATACGGCATCGTATATGTTCATCGGTCCTACGTAATACAACCCTGTGCAGATTAATGTGAGTATCAGGTATATGATGAGCAGGCGCCTTGCCGTAGAGCCTATCTTGGGCCTTATCTTGTCCAGTCCTATGCCTGTTACCTCGGCCGAGAATATATTGTTGTTTTTCATTTCACTTACCGGAATAAGTGCAAACGAGAATACTACAATTCCCAAACCGCCCATCCATTGCGTCAGCGAACGCCAGAAGCGCAGGGCATGGGTCATGGAGTCAATATCCGTTATAACGGTTGCTCCTGTGGTGGTAAAGCCGGACATTGTCTCGAAAAAGGCACTTGCCAGATCCATTTTCTCTATCAGGATGAACGGTATCATGCCTATTACAGAGAATATAACCCATGAGATGGTTACTATCATGAAGGAATCGGCACGTGTGAAACTCCTGTTGTCCTTGTCCCTCCTGCTCAGCCATATACATATACGGCCTATGACAAAGCTTATGGATGCAGACAAGAGATATGCCCACCAGTCACTTTCCTCATAGATGAGACTGACAATCATAGTAAGGAGCAGAAAGACTCCTTCCATGCAAAGCAATATGCCAAAAATACTTTTCTTCACTTATCCAATGCGTGCTTGGGATAGTCAATTGTATAGTGCAGGCCCCTGCTTTCCTTACGTTCCAGTGCCTGGCGCGTTATCAGATAGCCCACGTTTATCATATTGCGCAGTTCGCAGATGTCCTTTGTAGGCTTGACACGCTTGAACAGGTGCTCCGTCTCCTCGTAAAGCAAATCCAGGCGTTCCCATGCGCGGTGCAGTCGCAGGTCGCTGCGTACGATGCCTACGTATGTGGACATTATCTGGTTCACCTCGCGGGCATCCTGTGCAATCAGCACCTTCTCCTCGTTGGACATGGTACCCTCGTCATTCCATTCGGGTATGCGCTCGTTGAAGGTGTAGTTGTCTATATTCCCGATAGAGTGTTTTGCTGCTGCATCGGCATATACCACAGCCTCGATCAGCGAATTGCTTGCAAGCCTGTTGCCACCATGCAGGCCCGTGCAGGAGCACTCGCCTACTGCATACAGGCGCTTGATGCTCGACTGGGCATTGAGGTCGACCTTGATACCGCCGCACATATAATGTGCACACGGGGCAACGGGGATATACTGTTTGGTGATGTCAATACCGATGCTCAGGCACTTTGCATATATGTTGGGGAAATGATGCTTTGTCTCCTCGGGATCCTTGTGGGTGACATCCAGGCATACATGCTCGAGGCCGTGTATCTTCATTTCATTGTCTATGGCACGTGCCACGATGTCGCGCGGTGCAAGCGACAGGCGCTCGTCATATTTCTGCATGAATTCCTGACCGTCGGGCAGTCGCAGGATACCACCGTAACCTCGCATTGCTTCAGTAATCAGGTAGGCGGGATGACGCTCTGCAGGATTGTAGAGTGCTGTGGGATGGAACTGTACGAATTCCATATCACGGACCTTACCCTTTGCACGGTATACCATAGCGATACCGTCACCTGTTGCTATATTGGGGTTGGTGGTAGTAGCATATACGGCACCGGTTCCTCCGGTTGCAATCAGCGTTACACGTGACAGGTAGGTGTCAATCTTTCCTGTTTTGGGATTGAGCACGTATGCACCGAAGCACTCGATGTCGGTAGTGCGTCGCGTCACGCGTATTCCCAGGTGATGCTGTGTGATGATTTCGACGGCGAAGTGATTTTCCAGCACCTCGATATTGGGATCCTTGCGTACAGCCTCCATAAGACCGCGCTGGATTTCAAAACCGGTATCGTCGGCATGATGCAGGATGCGGAACTCGCTGTGTCCGCCCTCGCGGTGAAGGTCAAACTCGCCATTCTCCTTCTTGTCAAAGTTAACACCCCACGAGAGCAGGTCCCTTATACCGTCGGGACCTCCCTTTACTACCTGCTCGACAGCCTCGGGGTCGGAAATATAGTCACCGGCAATGATTGTATCCTGGATATGCTTTTCGAAATTATCAACCATCAGGTTCGTCACCGATGCTATACCTCCCTGGGCCTTGGCTGTATTGGCCTCGTCCAGTGTAGTCTTGCAGATAAGCGCTATCCGGCCCTTGCCGCTTTTGCTGACCTTCAGTGCATAGCTCATTCCAGCCACACCGCCACCGATTATCAGAAAATCATACTTTCTTATCATGACCAGTCTTTATTATCAATTTCATTGATTATAAAATTATTTAGCGCACAAAGATACCAAAAAACTGGCAAGATATATCTTGCATGTATATTTTTTTATACTTTTGCATATAAAATAAAGCTTTTTTATGATGCGTAAACTAATTATCCTAATGTCAGCCGTACTGCTTGTGTCGTGTTCATCGTCACGATTCGGGGCGGTAAACCGGCTGTGCAGAAGCAATATTTCGGAAACCAGCCTGATAGGTATATGTGTGTACGACCTGGACAGGAACAAAGTCGTTTACGAGCACAATGCAGACCAGCGCATGCGACCGGCATCGTGCCTGAAGGTACTTACTGCAATTACCTCGCTGGAGTACCTCGGTTCACAATATGTATATACACCGCAGGTCGACAGCAGAGGATGGGGATGGTGCTGGGACGATGTAGAGACAAATGCCATTCCCTGGGTGGCATCGCAGCAGTACACTATTGCCGGGGCGATTGTCCCAATGCTGAAGAACAGCGACAATATGATGGCCGAGAGCATATTCCATCAGCTATCCAATCCATACACGCGTGCAGGGTCGGCCGGCCGCATAAACATCATGCTCGATGCAGCAGGTGTTGACACCATGCAGTGCAAGATAGCCGACGGCAGCGGCCTCTCGCTGTACAACTATGTAACACCTCGTGCATTGGTCAAGGCATTGGTATATGCATACAATAACGATGAAATCTATAAAAAGCTGTATTCTGCCCTTCCTGTTGCAGGCGTTGACGGAACGCTGAGGAAACGTATGAAGGGAACGGCTGCGGAGAAGAACGTCCACGCCAAGACGGGAACAGTTACGGGCATAGTATCTCTGGCAGGATACTATCGTGCCAGTAACGGTCACAATATGTGCTTTTCAATAATTAACCAGGGAATACCTGCTTCCAGTGTGGGGCGCAGTTTCCAGGACAGAATTTGCGAGCTGCTCTGTAAGTAGGTCAGAACATCTGCCTTACGCGCTTGATGCCGTTTACCAGGGTATCCACGTCCTCCATAGTATTGTAGAGTGCGAAACTTGCCCTGCACGTTCCCTCGATGCCCAGGCGGTGCATCAGGGGTTCGGCACAGTGGTGTCCCGTCCTGACGGCAATACCAAGTCTGTCCAGAAGGGTACCCATATCCAGGTGGTGGATATTGCCTACCTGGAATGATATTACTGCATCGTGATTATCCTTTGGACCGTAAATTACCATTTCATCGATTTCAAGCAAGCGGGACATAGCATATCTTGTTAATTCCTGCTCATGCCTGTATATATTGTCCATACCTATGGATGATACATAATCCAAGGCCTTTGCAAGTCCGGTTGTTGCTATGTAGTCGGGTGTGCCCGCCTCGAATTTGTACGGCAGGTCGTTGAAGGTCGTCCCGTTGAAGGAAACCGTCTTGATCATATCGCCTCCACCCATGTACGGGGGTATCTTCTCGAGCCATTCCTCCTTGCCATACAGTACGCCTACTCCTGTAGGTCCGTATATCTTGTGTCCGCTGAAGGCAAAGAAATCACAATCCAGATCCTGTACGTCCACGGCGAAATGCGGCGTACTCTGTGCTCCGTCTATCAATGCAGGGACACCGTGTTCGTGGGCAATGCGTACTATTTCCTTAGCAGGGTTTACCGTTCCCAGCACATTGCTGACGTGCGTGCAGCTGACAATCCTTGTTCGTTCGTTGAACAGATCCTTGTAGCCCTCCATATCCAGTACCCCGTCGTCGGTGATGGGGATTACGCGCAGTACGATTCCCTTGCGCTGTGCAGCAATCTGCCACGAGACTATGTTGCTGTGGTGCTCCATCTCGCTGACAATAACCTCGTCACCTTCCTTCATAAAGGCATCGGAGAAACACGTTGCCACAAGGTTAATGCTCTCGGTAGTGCCGCGCGTAAAGATGATCTCGCTGGTCTTTCCTGCATTTATAAATCTGCGTACTGTCTCGCGGCTTGCCTCGTGCAGGTCAGTTGCCTGCTGGCTGAGAAAATGCACTCCGCGATGAACATTGGCGTTTACGTTGAAATATTCCTCGGTCATTGCATCGACGACACAGCGTGGTTTCTGCGTCGTGGCGGCATTGTCCAGGTATACAAGCGGATATTTCTTGTATATCACCTTGTCCAGGATGGGAAAATCCTCACGTACCTTGTGTATATCGTACATTGCAGTATATTGTTACTTACACAGTTTACATCCCTCGCACTTGCTCAGTTCACCGCGCAGGCGCTTGTCAACCTGGAAATGCAGGCGGTCGCGAAGCGGTTCGAGCGGAATGGTTTCGATAACTTCAGTTATGAATGCCGATTTCAGCAGTAAACGTGCCTCGTCGATACCTATCCCACGCTGCATCATGTAGAACAGGGCATCCTCTCCCAACTGACCTACTGTGCTACCGTGCGAACACTTTACGTCATCGGCATATATCTCCAGCATTGGCTGGGTGTACATGCGTGCCGAGTCGGTAGCGCACAGGTTGGCGTTCTTCATTGCCGAGCATGTCTTCTGCGCACCTTCCCTTACATACACTATACCTGCAAATGCACCTACGGCGCTGTCGTCCAGTACATACTTGTACAATTCGTCAGATGTGCAGTGCGGTACCAGATGTTCGATACGTGTGTTGTTGTCCACGCGCTGCATTTTGTCAGCAATGACACATCCGTTAAGGTTAACTTCCGAGCCTTCGCCTGCCAGATGTACGGTACAGGTATTGCGTGTATGACCGTTAAAGAGGCTCAACGAAGTATGTCTTACGCTTGCATTACGGCTCTCGCGTATATATACGTTGCTGTATCTTGTGCACAGGAGATGTGTTTCCTCTATCTCATATATGTTCAGATGGCTGTTCTCACCGGCAAATGCCTCGATGACCTGGTTAGTCAGGAACCTGTTTTCGTTCACGGCATGGTCGGTAATGATGATATCTGCTTCGGCACCCTCCTCCAGGATAATGAGCAGGCGGCGGTTAACCATCGTATCGTTGTCACCCTTCAGAATATTGCTTATCTGAATGGGATGTTCGGGACGTGTGTTGCGGGGTATGTATACCAGCAGGGTATCCACGCTCAGCATTGTGTTCAGGCATACAACGGCATCCTGTTTGTCTGCTATACTATTATAATAAGGTGTAACGTCAACGGGAGCGTTGCATATACGGTAGCAATATTTTGGCAGTTCCTGTGTCAGCGGAGTCAGGGCAATACCGTAGTCAGGCTCGAAATCAAGCCCTGCATCGGTATACTTGTAGCGCTCCGTCCTACGTGTAGGGAATCCCAGGCTCCGGAACCTGTCCAAGGCACCTGTGCGCTGTGCGTTCATTACATCGCACGAACGGGCATACAGGGTATCCCTTACATCGTTGAAGAAATCCGTATATTGCCTTGTGCCGCTCATAATCCAACTTCTTCCTTAATCCAGTCAAATCCCGTTTTCTCTATTTTTTCAGCCAGAGAGGCATTACCACTCTTTACGATGCGGCCGTCAATCATGACGCTTACCACATCCGGTTTCAGGTAGTCGAGCAAACGCACATAGTGGGTTATAACCATTGCACTAGTATCGGGCTTCCTCAGCTTGTTGAAACCCTCTGCCACAATACGCAGGGCATCCACGTCGAGGCCCGAATCCGTTTCGTCCAGGATACAGAACTCGGGTTCCAGCATGGCCATCTGGAAAATCTCGTTGCGCTTCTTCTCGCCACCCGAGAAGCCCTCGTTTACCGAACGGCTCGTCAGTTTGGTGTCAAGTTCCACAATCTTGCGCTTCTCGCGCATAAGCTTCAGGAATTCACCTGCGCTGAGCTGTTCGCGGCCCTGAGCCTTGTAGCGTGCGTTTACGGCAGCCCTCATGAAGTTGGTCATGCTTACACCCGGAATCTCTACCGGTTGCTGGAAGGACATGAATATTCCCATGTTGGCACGTTCGTCGGGCTTCATGTTCAGCAGGTTCTGTCCGTTGAACGTAACCTCGCCCTGCGTGACCTCGTACATGGGATTTCCCACAATCACGTTGCTCAAGGTCGATTTGCCCGCCCCGTTTGTACCCATGACTGCATGAATCTCGCCATCCTGTATGGTAAGATTAACTCCCTTCAATATCTCCTTGCCATTGATACTGGCATGCAAGTTCCTTATCTTTAACATACTATCCTATACTCCCTTCCAAACTTACCCCTAACAGTTTCTGAGCCTCTACGGCAAACTCCATAGGCAGTTTGTTAATAACATCCTTGGCATATCCGTTCACAATCAGCGAAACGGCATCCTCGGTATTTATACCACGTTGCTGGCAGTAGAAAAGCTGCTCCTCGCTTATTTTCGACGTAGTAGCCTCGTGCTCGACTATTGCGCTGCTGTTCTTCACATCCATGTAGGGGAATGTATGCGCACCGCATTTGCTTCCAAGTAGCAGGGAATCACACGACGAGTAGTTACGGGCTCCCTGGGCAGTTGGCGCAACCTTTACAAGACCGCGGTATGAGTTCTGACTCCTGCCGGCACTTATACCCTTGCTGATAATCGTAGATTTTGTATTCCTGCCGATATGTATCATCTTGGTACCAGTATCTGCCTGCTGGAAATTGTTTGTAACGGCAACCGAGTAGAATTCAGCCTGTGAGTTGTCACCGCTCAACACGCACGATGGATATTTCCATGTTATGGCACTACCCGTCTCGACCTGCGTCCACGAGAGTCTGCTGTTAGCCCCGCGCAGATGTCCGCGCTTAGTAACAAGGTTCAGTACCCCGCCCTTTCCGTTCTTATCGCCCGGATACCAGTTCTGAACGGTAGAATATTTGACTTCGGCATTCTCCTTTACGACAATCTCCACGATGGCAGCATGCAGCTGGTTCTCGTCACGCATGGGAGCCGTGCAGCCCTCGAGATAGGATACATACCCGTCGTCGTCGCATATAATGAGCGTACGCTCGAATTGTCCCGTACCCCTTGCGTTGATGCGGAAATACGTGCTCAGTTCCATAGGGCAGCGCACACCCTTGGGGATGTATACGAACGAACCGTCCGAGAATACTGCCGAGTTGAGCGCAGCAAAGTAGTTGTCGCGATACGGAACCACGCTGCCAAGATATTCCCTGACCAGATCCGGATGCTCCCTGACAGCCTCGCTTATGCTCATAAAGATGATGCCCATCTCCTTGAGTTTGTCGCGGAAGGTAGTCTTAACGCTCACGCTGTCCATAACGGCATCGACGGCAGTTCCTGCCAAGGCCATGCGCTCCTCCAGCGGAATACCCAGCTTGTCGAACGTCTTCATCAGCTCGGGATCGATTTCCTTGGAATCCCCTGATTTTGACTTCTTGGTAGGATCGGCATAGTAGCTGATGTCCTGATAGTCGATTACAGGCATATTCAGATGACCCCATTCCGGCTGTTTCTGCTCTGCCCAATAGCGATATGCCTGCAGGCGGAACTCCAGAAGCCATTCGGGTTCACCCTTCTTCTTTGAAATAAGGCGCACGACATCCTCCGACAATCCCTTGTCGATGACATCGGTTTCCACGTCGGTTGTGAAACCGTACTCGTAGTCCTTGTTTACAATGTCTCTAGTAATGTTTTCCATTCATGCACCTTATCCGCCATAAGAGCCAACACACCAATCAGAAAGCCCCATTTCACCACACCTACGACAGCACCAAGCAGCCTGTTCATAAAGCCACCGACAATTGTGAAATCCAGCGTTTTCGTTATTATGGATGCCACCATGCCCAATACGATGGGGGTTGCTATCCATATCAGGATGAACATTATTACGCTTTCATTCACATCGCTGTATATCTTCCATGCGATGAAGAGACCCAGAAAGAAGCCAGCCATTGAAGCCAGCTCCTTCACCAGTCCTTGTTTGAAGCCGCTTACTGCACCCCATGCAAGGAGTACGAGCACTATGATATCCGTCGTTGACACCAACCGTTACAGTTTAGCCTTGACCTCTATTTCGGCAAACGTTTCGATAATATCACCTTCCTTCAGGTCGTTGTAGTTCTGCAGCGAGATACCGCACTCGAAGTTGGTCGTAACCTCCTTCACATCGTCCTTGAAGCGCTTGAGGGCATTTATCGCACCAGTGAATATCACTATGCCGTCGCGGATTACGCGGGCCTTGTTAGTACGGCTGACCTTACCGTCAAGCACATAGGCACCTGCAACGGTACCTACCTTGCTGATGTGGTAGACCTGACGAACCTCGACCTGAGCAGTAACCTCTTCCTTTATTTCCGGAGACAGCATGCCTTCCATAGCATCCTTCACCTCCTCGATGGCATCGTAAATCACACTGTACTGACGGATGTCAACACCCTCCTGCTCTGCAAGATGGCGTGCCTGTGCACTGGGTCGTACCTGGAAGGCAATGATGATGGCATCTGATGCAGCTGCCAGAGTAACGTCGCTCTCGCTTATCTGACCTACGGCCTTGTATATCACGTTGACCTTGATCTTTTCTGTAGACAGGCGCTCGAATGAATCCTTAAGAGCCTCGATCGAACCGTCCACATCACCCTTGACAAGCAGATTCAGTTCCCTGAAGTCACCCAGGGCAATACGACGGCCTATCTCATTCAGGTCCACACGCTTCATCGTACGCAAGCCCTGCTCACGAGCAAGTTGCTCGCGCTTGGTTGCAATGTCGCGGGCTTCCTGGTCACTCTCCATAACATGGAATGTGTCACCTGCTGTTGGTGCTCCGTTCAGACCCAGGATAGTAGCTGCCTGCGAGGGACCTATGCTGTCGATTTTTCTGCCGCGCTCGTCAAACATAGCCTTTACACGACCGTAGTTGGTACCTGCAAGAACCACGTCACCAACCCTCAGCGTACCGTTGCTTACCAACAGCGTAGCTACGTAGCCGCGACCCTTGTCCAGCGAGGATTCGATGATGGAACCAGTTGCTTTGCGGTTGGGATTGGCCTTCAGATCGAGCATCTCTGCCTCGAGCAATACCTTCTCCAGCAACTCCTCGACACCAGTACCCATCTTGGCGCTTATGTCCTGTGACTGATACTTGCCGCCCCAGTCCTCGACAAGGAAGTTCATTGCAGCCAGAGCCTCCTTTATCTTGTCGGGATTGGCGCTGGGCTTGTCAATCTTGTTAATGGCGAATACGATAGGTACGTTTGCAGCCGTTGCGTGAGCAATAGCCTCCTTTGTCTGGGGCATGATGTCATCGTCTGCTGCCACGATAATGATGGCAATGTCAGTAACCTGTGCACCGCGTGCTCGCATGGCAGTAAATGCCTCGTGACCCGGAGTATCCAAGAATGTTACATGACGGCCGTCCTCGAGCGTTACGTTGTATGCACCGATGTGCTGGGTAATACCACCTGCCTCACCTGCGATTACGTTAGCCTGACGGATATAGTCGAGCAGCGATGTCTTACCGTGGTCGACATGACCCATCACGGTAACAATCGGAGCACGTGGAACCAGATCTGACTCATCGTCCTCGTCCTCGACTACAGCCTCGCTTACATCAGCACTTACGTACTCGGTCTTGAAACCGTACTCGTCGGCAACGATATTGATGGTCTCGGCATCCAGACGCTGGTTAATACTTACCATGATGCCAATCTGCATACAGGTACCGATAACCTGGGTAACAGGGATGTTCATCATCGTAGCCAGCTCGTTGGCAGTAACAAACTCGGTCAGCTTCAGTATTTTGTTCTCAGCCATTTCGTGCTTGATTTCCTCGGCCATCTGCTCGCGTATTGCATCGCGCTTCTCACGACGGTACTTGGCACCTTTGCCCATCTTGTTCTTGTTGGTCAGACGTGCCAGTGTCTCACGTACCTGCTTTGCAACCTCCTCTTCACTAACCTCCTGCTGTTGAATCTGCTGCTTGGGGGCGTTCTTCTTTTTCTTCTTGCCCCCACCCTGCTGGTTCTGTGCGTTATTGTTGTTGTTGTTATTGTTGCGCTGCTCCTTGATGACGGCATTCACGTCCACACGCTCCTTGCCGATACGCTGACGCTTCTTGTTGGCCTTTTCCTGCTGCATCTTTTCCTCGCGCTCCTTCTTGCGCTCGTCCTTGGTCTTCTTCTTAGGACGTGTAATGGAATTGATAGACGACAGGTCTATATGTCCCTGAACCTTCAGCTCGGGTACATTCTGCTGAGGTGCATTCAGGCGGAATACACCATTCTTCATAGTACCAGTAACCTTGCCGTCAGTAATTATCTGCTCTTCGTTGTTCCCGTTGTTCACATCGGGTGTTACAACTTCGGCAACAGGTTCTGCTACCTTCTCCTCGGCAGGCTGTGCTGCTGGCTCCTCGGCAGGTTCGGCCTTTGCAGCCTTTGGCTTGTCCAGGTCAATATGGCCGACTACCTTGGGGGTCATCTTAGCCTTCTCTTCGGCACGCCTGCGCGCTTCTGCCTCGGCTTCAGCTTTCGCCTTCGCCTCTGCTTCAGCAGCCAGTTTAGCCAGCTGACGTTCCTTTTCCTTACGCTCCTTCTCCTCCTTCTGCTGCTGGATCTTCTCCTTCGCAGTATTGCGCAACGCACTGTCTGGTTTGAATTCCTTCAGAAGCAGTTCGTACTGCTCGTCCGAGATTTTTGCATTCATATCCATCTCGACGTCAGCAAAACCCCTATTCTGCAGGAACTCCACAGCGGTTTGCAAACCTACGTTGCATTCCTTGATAGCCTTGTTTAACCTTATACTCATCTGTTCTCTGTTATTTTAGGGATTTTATTTGTCAAACTCGCTCGACAGGATACGGATTACCTCGTCAATGGTTTCCTCCTCCAGGTCAGCACGCTCTATAAGCTCATCGCGGCTGGTACCCAGAACGGCACGTGCGGTGTGCAGGCCAATCTTCTCCAGTTCTTCGATAATCCACGGGTCGATATCATCCGCGAACTCCTGCAGGCTTACATCATCTTCTTCCTCAACACCGTCGCGGTATACGTCGATGGTGTAACCGGTCAGCATGCTTGCCAGCTTGATATTGGCACCACCCTTACCGATAGCAAGGGAAACCTGCTCGGGATCCAGATACACCTCGGCCTTTACGTTCTCCTCGTCAATAGTAACGGTATTCACAACAGCAGGACTCAGCGCACGGGCAATCATCAGCTGCTTGTTTGCCGTCCACGGCAGAACATCGATATTCTCGCCATGCAGCTCACGGACTATGCCATGTACACGTGAACCCTTCACGCCAACGCAAGCGCCTACCGGATCTATGCGCTCGTCATACGACTCTACAGCTACCTTTGCACGCTCGCCCGGAATGCGGGCAACCTTGTGTATGGTAATCAGGCCGTCCTGGATTTCAGGAACCTCGGCCTCCATCATGCGCTGCAGGAACATGGGATCTGTGCGCGAAATGGTAATCTTGGGATTGCCGTTAATATTATCAACACTCTTGATTACGGCACGCAATGTCTCGCCCTTGCGGAAGAAATCACCTGGAACCTGCTCGGTCTTGGGCATTATCATCTCGGTACCCTCGTCGTCATATACCAGCGTCTCGCGCTTCCAGCTCTGGTAAACCTCACCGCTGATGACATCGCCCACACGATCCTTGTAGCGGTTGTAAAGGGCATCATGTTCCAGTTCCAGGATGCGGCTTGCCAGTGTCTGACGCAGAGTCAGGATGGCACGGCGGCCAAACTCGCTGAACTCCACACGCTGACTAACCTCCTCGCCTTCCTCATAGTCCTCGTCAATCAGTCGAGCCTCGCTCAGGCTTATCTCCATGTTGGGATTCTTAACCTCGCCGTCAGCCACAACCGTACGGTTCCTGTAGATTTCAAAATCACCCTTTGCCGGGTTCACGATTACATCATAGTTCTCGTCCGAACCATAGAGTTTCGCAATCACGCTGCGGAAGCACTCCTCCAGCACTCCGACCAGCGTAGCACGGTCAATGTTCTTGGTCTCATTGAATTCTGCAAACGAATCAATCAGACTCACAGTTTCTGCAATAGTTTTCTTTGTTGCCATTTATCCTTTGTTTTATTTTAGTTCTTGAAATAGTATTTCGTATACACAGTATCCTCGTAGCGGAAGGTTCTCGTAACCATTTCCTTGTGAGCACGCTTCTCGCCCTCCTTCTTCACCTTCTCCTCGCTGGTGACAGAGAAAGACTCTCCGTCCACCGCTGTCAACTCGCCACGATACTTGCGGCCGTCCTTCTGCTGTGTCTCCACAGGTTTGCCGATGTGAATCTGATACTGGCGCAATACCTTGAACGGATAACCCAAGCCGGCACTGCCTACCTCCAGTTCGTAATCCTCCTCATCGCGGTCAATGCGCGATTCGATATATCGGCTCAGGTCAGCACAGTCCTCAATCCATACACCCTCGGCATGATCAATGACAACCACAATACGGTCATCCGCACTGACACTCACCTCTACCAGGAAATAATCCTTACCCTCCAGCCATTCGTTCACGGCCTGCTCAACAGCACTCTTGTTAATCATCTATACCCTTTTTAGCCCCCTCCCGACCTCCTAGGGGGGAGAGGAATTTGTTTACTGTTTATTCTTTATCCTATTGGGCTTTCCCCCTTTAATCAAAAGTGAGGAACCTTTGTGTGGGCCCCTCACTTCACGTGCGATTGCGCTGCAAATATACAACAATTTCACATATATACACGCGTGTATACAGGCAAGACACCGACCAACCCCCTATCTTTTAACATTTTTTATAATTACAAAAACCTTAAAAACATCCTCCTCTGATGTCTTGGTTCTGCGAACCTCCGTTCCGATGTCATTGGTTTATGCCTAAGAACAAGCTCTTGCACAAACCCCTGACATCATAATCCGTTGCTAATGCAACTACAGACATCATCCGAAAAAAAATACACGAAATGCAAGATTTTGTCTTTTATAAAAGATAAAAATGTTATCTTTGCGGTAAATTTCATCTATAAAAGATATGAAAGCAATCGTAAGACAAAGTTATCTTGACAAGATAACGAAGCATCTTGGCAAGGACACCATCATTATTATAGTTGGCCAACGTCGTGTGGGAAAGAGTTACACCCTGCGCCTCTTTAGGGATAAAGTGGCAGAAGATGCTCATACAAACATAATCTTCATTGACAAGGAGAAACATGAGTTTGCCGACATTCAGACTGACCGGGACTTGAATGCCTATATTGATGAACGGCGAGACAAGACAAAGACCAACTATATCCTAATAGATGAAGTTCAGGATATAGAAGGTTTCGAGAACAGTATTCGCAGTTATTATGAGGAGCCGGATATTGAAATAATTGTAACAGGCTCCAACTCCAATATGCTCAGTAGTGACTTGGCTAACAAAATAGGCGGTCGCTACAAGGAAATCTTCGTTCAGGCACTAAGCTACGAGGAATTCATGGAGTTTCACGAGCTGCCCGACAGCGATGACACTTTGGCAAAATATATTCAGTTTGGCGGACTGCCAGGTTTGAAGAAGATTGGACTTGACGAACAGGATGCAAGGGAATATCAGATGGATGTCTATAGCACCGTACTGCTGAAGGATGTTATCAAACGGAATAATATCCGCAATGTGCCTTTTCTGGAAAACCTTGTTCATTTCCTTGCTGACAATGCAGGGAAAATCATTTCTGCCAACAGCATAGCAAAGTATATGCGGTCGCAAGGTGAGAACATCACCTCCACTGCCATTATCAATTATGCTAAGTATCTGAGCGAATCATACATGATCCACAAGGTGAACAGGTATGACATTCACGGACGGAAGATATTTGAGAGCAACGATAAATTCTATTTCGAAGACAATGGTATTCGTAACGCTCTTGTAGGTGGTTCACGCGAGAGAGACATTGAGAAGGTGATAGAGAATATCATCTACAATCACCTTGTACGCCTGGGATATGAAGTGATGGTCGGACAACTTCAAGCAGGTGAAATAGATTTTGTCTGCACGAAGCCCAAAGGCGAAAGGATCTATGTTCAGGCTTCCTACATTATAGACGACGATAACTCATATGAGCGTGAGTTTGGTAATCTCCGTGCCATCAAAGACAACTATCCCAAATATGTTATCTCTATGACACCATTGGTAACCAAGTCTGATGACAACGGCATAACCCATCTTCATCTCAGGAGGTTCTTAACAGAAGGATTGGAGAGATAACGAAGGGTATGCGAAAGGTAAGACACAATGCTATTCGTATAAAAAACACATGTTCAGCTCCAATTGAAGTCATGCTAAACTCATACTGATCTCATGCTTAATTCATACTCAACTCTAGCTGATGTCATGCTGAGCTCTAATTGAGGTCATGTTCATTAATCTGTGAGACTCATTGACAAAAGTATGAGCCAACAGCAAGAAGTGGATATTGCGGAATAACTATGAAAAAAGTTTTTCCTAGTGTAGGGGATAATTTTTCATAGTATGGTCACAAAAAAATACGCCTGCTGGTCGTTGACCAACAGGCGGTAATTGTATCTCTCAATTATGAAGGCTGCGATTAAGCGAGAGCAATGATAAGCTCGCTTAATTATTGACGAGCGTTAGCAGTATCGAAGCGAAGCTTCAATTATGAATTATGAATTAAACTTCGTTTACTCACCTCCCGCCATAATCCACAGTATCTTGGTCACGTCACCAATCTCGATTTCACCATTCTGGTTGGCATCGCCTGGCAGGCCTACCACTCCTATGTCAATGCCATGGATGTCTTTGAACTGACTCCAGGGGCTGGTGGACTGGTAGTCACTGACTGCGGCTTTTGCTACATACAGCGTGCAAGACTTGGGAACAGAAACGAAGGCGTTGGTTTCTGTTGTAGGAACGCTTTGTGTCTTACATGTAATTGAGTTCAAACCTGTACAGTTATTAAAAGCGTAATTGCCGATGCTGGTTACACTGCTGGGGATGGTGACTGATTTCAGAGCTGTGCAACCATTGAAGGCGGCATAGCTGATTTTCTCTACTCCTTCCGGAATGACCAAGTCTGTAACCTCCTGACCACCGATATACAGGTGTTGTGCATAGGACAGTGGATTGTTGTTGGCTGAAGTATAAGTAATCTTGCACATACTGGCTATGCTGGCAAACTCGGCTTTTGTCAGGGCTGTGCAACCATTGAAGGCTCCGGAAGCAATCTTTGTGATGCTTTCTGGAATGGTGACGGATGTCAAGCCTGTGCAACCATTGAAGGCTTCACTGTTGATGGTGGTAACATTTCCGGGAATCTTGACTGACGTCAGACCTGTACATCCACGGAAGGCATAAGAGCCAATAAAGGTTACTGTACTTGGGATTGAGAATGACGTCATGCCAGAGCAGTTCTGGAAGGCGTAGTGGCCTATTAACTTAAGGGTGCTGGGCAAATTGAAGGATTTGACACCTGAGCATCCGTAGAAGGCATTGTCGCCTATGCTTGTAACGCTGCTGTCAAAGGTGTATCTCGTTACCTGAGGGCCGAATATGGTTCCTAGGTTGTTGCTGGATGTGTATGTCTTGGATGCAACGGCATTGGAGTTGATATATACATATACCAGTTTCTCGCAACCAGTGAAGGCGTTGTTGCCTATGTCGCTGACGTTGGTGGGAATGGTGACGGATGTCAGGTCTGTGCAGTTTTGGAAGGCATAGGTGCCGATGGTCTTTACGCCAGCAGGGATGGACACGGATGTTAAGCGGTAGCATCCGTAGAGGGCATAATCGCCGATGGCTTTAACTGCACCGCCAAAGGTGTATTTCGTTACCTCATGACCAAAAATGCTACTGAAGCTGTTGCTGGAAATGTATGGCTTGGACGCAACGTAGTTGGAATTGATGGTTACATCAGCAAGATTGATACAATCAACGAATGCGCGATTGCCAATGTGTTCTACACCGCTGGGGATAGTGACGGATTGTAATAGACGGCAATCGAAGAAAGCCTCTTCGCCAATGGTGGTGACACTGCTGGGGATGGTGATGGATTCGAGTTCATAGCAACCGCGGAAGGCATATTGACCAATGGACTTTACACTGTTAGGGAGGGTGATGGATTTCAGGTGTCCGCAAAATTCGAAGGTTTGATCTTCAATTTGTTCTACACTGCCGCGAATGGTGACGGATTCGAGTTCATCGCAGCTGTAGAAGGCACTTTGTCCAATGCTTGTGACACTGGTTGGGATGATGACAGATGTAAGGCTATTGCAGTCTCTGAAGGCACCTTCGCCGATGGATTTTACACTACTGGGAATGCTGAGGTATGCCAGTTTGGAGCAATAAGCGAAGGCACCGGAGCCAATGCTTTCAATACGGCTGGAAAGATTGATGGATTCTAGATTAGAACATCTAATGAAGGCATTATTGCCAATGCTTATGACACTAATAGGCATGGTGACGGATTTCAAGTCCGCAGCGACATATCTGAAAGCCTCATTGCCAATTTTGGTAACATCGTATGTCGTGCCATCGTAGGTTACAGTAGAGGGGATAGAAACCCGTCCTTGGGAATTGACGCCTTCGCTTCGTACAATCCCCACTTCAACTTCATTCGCTGAGGTATTTACATAATAAATAATACCATTTATTACAATATCCAACGCCCACGACAGGGTGCTTACTGTAAGAAAAATCAAGGAAACGAAAAACCTCAATAGAGGGCTCTGGGGGGGGTAGTTTTTCTCTTCATAACAGTTTTATTGTTTAGGTTTAACAAAAATTATCAGCACGATGCGACAAAGTTAATTTTTTTATGATACGAACAAAGAAAACTGCTGTTTTTCCTGTTGACGGTGCAAATTCAACCCACGCTACAATGTGCCGCAATTAGAGAAACGGCCTCTCGCTACCCGAGAAACGCCGTGTTGCCCCTCGAGAAACGGCCTCCCGCTTTTTTAGGCAAATTTTCGTCTTGGATATGTCACGTATGTCATGGGTCATGAGTGTCATTAAGAAATTCCGAGGGCGAGAAAATGCTCATAATTAAATAAAATATATTTTATATATTTATATAATTATGGCCCGGAAGATCCCCTCCCCAATCAAAAAACCTTAATGACACTCGTGACATCTTGACCTTAATGACACATAATTTTTCTCGAGTTCGTAGCATCAACACCCTCCCTGCGCTCGGTAAAACCGAGCTTTTTCGGCAAAAATAACGCCGTTGTTTTGGCATTCCTATGCCGTTGTCGTGCCGTTTGTACGCCGTTGTTTTTGTTAAGTAATCGTACAGTATTTCCTGTAGATTTTATGAACATTTTACTTAAGGATTTTATATCCATTTTACTTAACTATTTTTGCATAGAAACCTTAAGTTTTTTTCATCTGAATCACAAAATACAACATAAAACACCTCAGAATCGTATCCGAGCACGAAATTTTACAAAGCAACTTTTTGCACAAAGTACAGGGGAAAGCATCGGAACCAGGGGTTCGTGCATGTCTTTTGACGTCTAAGAGGGCAGCAATTTGATGCATTCTGTACCTTTTCCCAGGTTCGGCATCGTTGGTGCCGACTTCTTTGTAATATCGTATTTCATTGATTTTATGCTTTTTAGGTGAAAAATTGGTTGTATTGTCTTACCCTGAAAAACGTTGAATAAAAACAACGTTTTAAAATGGAGAAAAACGAAGATTCAGATTTGTTAGAGTTACAGGAACTCGCCTTAAGGCACAAAGTAGATTTACCTCGAAAATCATTTG